>Ga0315915_1001365_pt1 | contig 29420 bp, 21 predicted proteins | sample MpolbnodulesMG_FD_207738 | JGI IMG/M metagenome (GOLD analysis project Ga0315915, IMG submission 207738) | Medicago polymorpha root nodule microbial communities from Los Angeles, California, United States - branched nodules | ecosystem: Host-associated > Plants > Roots > Nodule | place: USA... | reverse complement strand
TACCTCCCAAGTCCCACTTGCGGGACATTTAAAAATTTCGAAAAAAAAATGAATAAGTACCTCGCAAGTCCAAGTTGCGGGGTACAATAAGGACAAATTTTCGTCACTTTTTAGGGTACCCCGCAACTGCAAGTGGAGGGGTACCAGAGTGTAAGAAAAAGTAGGGCATTTTTGCAATTTTTTTTAAAAGTAGGGCAGTTTTGGAATTTTGGAAAAAAACAAGGGCATAAACAAAAAAATTTCTAGGTTTTCAGAGAAAAGAACAATGACGGCTAGGGTTTCAATAGAATAGGGCCCAATAGCATAGGCCCAATAACTTACTATCCAACACTTCCACTCAAACTCACGATGCAACATGACACATCGAGTGTTTGTCAAACAAAAAAAACATACTAAAAATATAAACTTTAACATATCATCAACCCTCCATACCATGCTTCTAATAGTTTTCTATATATATGTCTAAACCACAATGCTTCTATATGCCTTCTTGGCCACTTGGCAATGCCATTACTTCTATGTGATGCTTTTCAATTAGATAAACTATATTATTATCTGAATTTGATGATTCCAATTAAGATACACTGAGATATCTTTTGCATTACTCCTTTTCAATAGAAAAGAATAACAAGCAGGAAAGTCAAACAAATGCAATAAAGGATGAAGCAAAGAAAATTGAAAGAAAATTATATCTCTGTTGTTTATTTTCTGACTAGCACACCCTGGAGGTAATAGGTTGGTGTTTCAAATATCATTATGCTTCTACGTTAAATCTTTCATAAAGTAATTCGAGAATAATGTAATTTAACGTAGAAGCATAAATCTTTCATAAAGTACATCCTGAACATCCTGAACATCATTGCTTAAATCTTTCATAAAGTAATTCCCAAAGCATTTTAAAAACAAATGAATCATTGAGTCGTTTAGTGTGAAGCAAGCATAATATGGATAAAAATTAATTCAGAGAATCAGATTAGTGGCGTACCATGTTCTTGAGGTTGTATTCAAGAGTCAGTTCTGCATATTTACTTGTTATGCGTGACAAGAAACAACAGGGGACATCTTTTCCCAAGAAAACTTTTGCATTTGATGTTAACATGCATTTTATATCATTCGATATATGGGAAATCTTACTTAAATCCTTAGCTTGAAGAGGGATTTTGGTAGTAATGGCATGATAATCAGCACGGGATTTTTTCACAATTACCTACAAAATTAGCATGGAAAAGAGGGTTGTAACCATGATGACTGAAGAGGCAAGTTGTCATAATCATAAGATCAACAACAACTTGACCCTCAGGGACTGTGAAATTCTCAGGACTAAGCAATGATGTGCTAATAAGACCAATATCCACCACTTGACCCTCTAACGATCCAACCTGCAGTTTGCACAATTTCTCAGACACATTCAAGAAATATCACATCTTCAATGAAGCATAGAACTCACCAAATATTCCAAAATTTCCAAATTTCATAAAATTCTCTTTGCATATCACTGATAGTCTCATGTCCTAGTAATAGATCTGTTGGTGTCCTCCAAATTTTATTTTACTTAAAAAAAAAAAAAAAACTTACCTAATGTTGTTATAACCCTGACTCTACTACCCTTGGATGTACATGCAATATCTATATATGCACTACATAATAGTTCTACATAATACATAATCTTCACTTAGAACAGGGCCACCAATAATGAGTATAATATGATTGTTACCCATGAATGTAACAAATAATTGCCATTCTTCCTTAAAAAACATAATTCCAAATACGACATACAAGCATAAAACAATAGCGAGTCCATGGTTCAGAAAATCATATTTCCCATAAAAAGTAAACCGGGAACAATCACTAATTTGTATTTACTCATCTACTAAATAACATACTTGTATTGTATCTCCAATTGAGAATGGCAAGGAAAAACCGCTGAGCACATTGCCAAGTACGTCTCTGGCAACAAAAGCAGTAGCAAGTCCAAGTCCTGTATAAGATAAAGATACAAATACAGAACAATGAAAATTTTCCATGCCTTATTTTATCAGCAGAAAAGTAAATAAGCAACAGGATAAAACATTTATAAAAAATGAGGAAAACTCAGAGATCTTCACACGTGTTAGTGTAAGACTCACAAGCTGGATTCACATGTCTTAGTCACCAATTAAAACACAAGAAAATACAATCTGTTTTATTCCTTCATTTTTCTTAGTACTGATTTTATAACTTCTTTTACAGGTCTAGAACTATCTATCTCTTCAAAGATTGAGGCAGCATTTTCATGAAACCAAGTTATACAATATTTACTCTCAGCTCAAGACACTTTACGATCAAAGCATGACCAGCACATTCTCATTTGATTCTTCAATTTTAACAACTTAATTTGTCAGATTTGGTGCTCTTTAATATAAGCAGAGTGGAGCTTCTCACACTCTATGAAGCACGGATACGGACACGGACACTGACACGTCGACACAGCTAACAATTTGAAAAAATCACATAATTCAGTGTAATTACAAGTGTCGTGTCGGTGCGAGACACGCCTAATCCGAGGAGTGTCCGTGCTTCATAGATATATCACTTTCTACAATCTAATGGGATCAAGTGTCAACTTTTATTTCTTAAAATCTACAATCTTAACAAGAATATTCATCATCAACATTATAGAAAACCAAAGGTCTAGTAAAAGGAAAAATACTAAAAACTTTGAAGAAGATTCAATAAATTTAATACTTACCGACTCCTACACCACCAACTTGATACAATAGATTTCACAGGCACAACAGAAAAACATGAAATTCTTGAAATCTTCAATGACCGATTAGGGACACTGAAATTCTTGGGACACTGAAATTGGAAAACCTAATAGCAGACATTGTTAAACAATCTGCAAATTGAAGAACAATGATTAACGAAATTTGAAGGTTTAAGAATTAAAAAAACTTGGAATAATTGAATAAAATGATAAACCCTAAGTATGTATGAAGAAAAGAGAGGGTACCGAAAATGACGAATGTTCTTTCTTTGACGAATGTGACCCAAGAGAGGAAGATGAAGAAGCTTTACCTTGAGTTGCAAATTGCAATATATCACCCAACAAATTTCAAAGTGTTTTTGATTATTTATTTTTGTTTTCTGTCTTTTAATTTGTGTACCGTTAGATTGATCAGATGGCTAAGGATTGGGGAAGGAGAGGATCCGGTTCCCATATTTATACATGCAGTCTTTTCAATTTAATATACAAAATAATATATCTCTCTCTCTCTTGTCAAAAAAAATAAAATAATAATAAGATTATGATATTGTTGATGGAGAAAGAATTTGGTCGAGGTTCGGCTTAATATCCTTAAATTTGATTTCCTTTGCTTCAAGAAATAGACGTTGAGGGATGAATTATGTCCCTTAGTTTTGCGTTCCCTAGCTTCTCTAGTGGAGGGTCATTTTGGATTGTTTGAATTGCAGTAAGAAATGCATAAAAAATTAAGATAAAGACAGAAATATAAAGGGATAAAAATGCGAAATAAGTTTGTTTGATTTATTTGATGCGTTAATTACGGTGTATGAAATGAGTATTCATAGTAAAACTATTGCATATTAGCCAAATACTACAAAACAATGTTAAACCTCGGTAAAGAGGTTTCCATGCATGAAGTTTAATCGCCTTATGTCGAGATTGGCTAACATGATAGTTAATTTCAGGTGTAAACAAATGTACTCTTGTGTTGTATTATCTATTGATCCTTGATAAATAAGATGATGCAACGGAAGTATCGGAGTCGCACGTGAATGGTGTCATCATTGCACTGTAAATCAGGAAACTACCACTTATAACTTTTTATCGGCATGCGATATGTTAGATTTTAATTATCTCTTGCCGATTCACTTACCCCAACAATAACCTTGACTTTCTCAACTAATTGAGCGATGTCTCTTCTAATCATCAGGTCACTGTTTCATTTAAATAACTCCAGTCGAGGTATCTTCTTTCATTATGTCCATTTCTCCCTCTATTCTGATAGGTTTCATCATTTTGCCAAACTTTTTAGCAGATATTCGTGAAATTTTTACGAAAGATTGGAACATTAGTTTCCATCATATTCTTTGCGAAAGAAATCAACGCGTGGATCTTTTAGTGAAACTTGGAGTAAATGGCGCGGAACCTTTGGTAGTTGTTCATGTACCTCTCTTGTATTTCCACCGCTATGCTTTCATATGCTTTGGGAGAGTCTTTTTTGAGAGACTTGGTTTCCTTTTTCGTGTTCGTTTTTTCCTTTTTTCTCTCATGTAGCCAAAAAAAATTGTCTATAAAAGGTAATATTTTTCTTGAAAGATATAAAAGGTAATACATATTTACCTTTTTTCCGAGTTTTACTCTTTCATCTTAGACTTTTGTTTACAATTGTGTCATTCTTTACCTTTAACTTTCACCTAAAACAAATAACAAATTATTTTAATTACAGGATAAAATTAAAAAATTACTATTATATTTTTCTATAGTCAAACAGACACCTTAATATTATTTTCTTTTATACAAACAAATCCAGTTTTTAGTTGAAATTTAAAACACATGTTTATTTATGATTTATCATAATTTGTGGATTTTACAAAATAATCACCTGTGTTTTTTTTCTTTAAAAAATTACACGGTTTTGAAAAAGTTAAATTCTTTTTTTTTTGAGGGAAAAAAAAGTTAAATTCTTATTTACCTTAAAGGTTGTTTGGATATTAGTACTTTGTTGTAAAAATGTATGCAATGCTTTAACTAAGGCAAAATCTGTCCTCGTGGGTTTAACTCAATTGGTAGGGACAATGCATAATGTATGCAAGGTCCGGAATTCAAACCACGGCCACAAAAAAAAACTAAAGCAAAATTTAATGATTATAAATAAGGATTTAAAACGTATAAATAAAATTTCTTAAAAAAAAGTATGAATAAATCACAAAATAAATAAGGATTTAAAAGGTATAAATAAAAACTAAAGCAAAATTTAATGATTATAAATAAGGATTTAAAATGTATAAATAAAATTTCTTAAAAAAACGTATAAAGAAATCAAAAAATAAATAAGGATTTAAAACGTATAAATAAAATTTCTTAAAAAAACGTATAAATAAATCACAAAATTGAAGTTAAGGCAATGTTTGTTTATAACGACAGATATATAATGTTAATAAAAATATTTATGTGGACACCGTTTTTTTTAGATGTAGGCAGTTTGTTTATTTCATAACAACAAATATTACAATGAAACAAATGCAATTGTAACTTGGTATGGATACAACTAAGTGACTTGTTTTACAGGTAGCAAGTCATCAATCTCAACCATTCAATTATAATACTTCATATCCACCACCCATTGTTCACTTCACCACCATATTGAAAATGTTTTGTTTCATCATGTTAAGTTTAGCGATTGATTCATATCATAAAGATTCAAAATAGTTTTAAGTTGATTGTAAGTGTCTAACACAACTCTCTTTTGTGTGGAAATGGGACAATGCATAGTAAAGCAAAAGTAGTGTCCATCATAATCATAATTCATAACCATCAATGAACCGAAAGTATAGAAATTAAGGGACCATTCTCAAAGTGGCTAACCGTACAACATTTCCATGTTATATAATTGAATTGAATCTAAATTATCCTTCCTATGCTCTTAAAACTTTAAGCCAAACAATGGTAGAATCATCACCTTCCAAACAAAACCCCACCATTGATCCCTATGAATTCCTCGAAATCAAACTCAACCCTGATGGCTCCCTTACAAGAAACGACAACGTCCCTACCGTGCCACCATCCTCTGATCCCAATCAAACTGTTCTATCTAAAGATATTATCATAAACACAGCCACAAACACCTCCATTCGCATCTTCCTCCCAAACCCTCCACCACCTTCTTCAGCAGCTAAGCTCCCTCTCATTCTCTACTTCCATGGTGGTGGTTTCTTCCGCTACCATCCTTCCTCCATCTCCTTCCACCAATGTTGCTCCACATTCGCCGCCCAAATATCGATTGTTGTAGCCTCCGTTGATCACCGTCTCACGCCAGAGCACCGTCTCCCTGCTGCCTATGATGACGCTGTTGATTCACTGCTTTGGCTCAGAGCCCAAACACAAAATACAAGTGTCTCTGATCCATGGATCAGAGACAATGTGGACTTTCATAAATGCTTCTTGATGGGAAGTAGTGCAGGTGGTAACATAGCCTACTTCGCAGGTCTACGTGCTCTTGACCTCGATCTCTCTCCTCTTAAGATCCAAGGGCTTATAATGAATGCTCCGTTTTTTGGTGGGGTCCAGAGGACAAAATCCGAGCTTCGTTTCATTAACGATCAAATACTACCCTTATCAGCAAGTGATCTCATGTGGGCCCTATCTTTGCCTGAGGGCAAAGATCGGGATCACATGTATTGTAATCCAAAAGTTTCGGATGTGATATATGGTGAGAAGATCAGACGGCTGCCTAGGTGCTTTCTTAATGGCTACGGTGGGGATCCCTTGGTGGATAGGCAAAAGGAGCTTGTGAAGATTTTGGAGGCACGTGGGGTGCACGTGGAGTCTGTTTTTTGTGAGGATGGGTTTCATGCTGTGGAACTCTTTGATCCCGCTAAGGCACAAGCATTAGTTGAGTACGTTAAAAAATTTATTTCCTCGGTTGATACTTAGTCCTCTATGTGACTCTCTGGGAGTGAATGTGTATGTGTTCTTTTTTCCTTCTAAACAAATACTAAATAAAGCATATAACATAATATGCATCCTTTATTTTGGGTACATTACGAAGCATCCCTTTAGACTCGCTCATAGGGAAACCATAGCACACATAAACAAATTAGTGAGTAGTGATTTTGATAGTTGTATACTCTCTTTTGTTTTTAAACAACAAAAATGTATATTAAGAAATGAATAAGGGGTGTCCCAACTCAATTACAATATTAAAGAAGAGATAAGAACCAAACACAAACAAGAGGTGACCTAGACTATTTTCTTGACACTAAATTTAATTGAATTATGTATATTGTCCTTCATTGAGACTTTACAAGCACAATCTGATTGCACTTAGCCCCATGTTTAAGTAACCTACGCTGCACCAAACTTACAATCCAAACTAAGAGAAATACAAAGATATTATGACAAAGGCGAGTGCTACCGTGAGAGGCCAAAGTATATCTCTCACGATGGTTTGGGGAAAAAACTGTGTATTGGAGGTTTACCCGATTCTAATAATAATATAATAGATGTTATTAATTACACATTGACCTCGCATCAGTTATTTATAATAATTCCACATGATTTGTCTTATTTATATTATTTACCACTAGTTTTTTAAACATTTTTCTGTATATTAATCTTATCAACAAACTGTACACGACAAAGATAATTATTGGGTTTTGTCAACGAAAACAAAGCCAGATCTTTTGTTTGAGACGCTCTTGTGGGTAGAATTGAAGAACACTACAAAAACAGTTGCAACCAACGGAGAGTAAATCAAGGTCAAAGATTTCCAAGGTAATCCCATATTGCATGTTATTCTTCTTGTAATAAATCAACCCGATCTGTTTAGATTAATCATTTTAATTTTCCAACTACTCTGAAATCTGTTGCTGTTAATCCAAAGCTTATTTATTTTATTGTTTTTAAAATAATGAAGGTTATTTGTTTTGAATCTGAATATTATTATTGAGAAAAACAATAGTCACTGATGAAATCCGATGTTCGTTAGGTTTTGAGTTATGGATCGTAGATCAGAGCGTGGAAATCAGTTGTTTTTGGATGCAGGTCTGGGTATGACAACTGTAAGCATCTACCATTGAATCCGTTTTTCCAATTTGACATGATTTGAATTGATTTAATTTGTATGTAAAATGGATTAACAATATAGCTTGCATATTGTTATAGGACACGATAGAAGAAAGTGATGGTAGTAATATGTCAAGTGGTGGATCTAGTAATGCATTCGTCTCTGGTAGTTCAAACTCACAAGTATCCCTGCCTGCCGAAACTGCCGAATCTGAAGAGGAGGCAAATTCTTTTGACGAAGGAGAACATAGTTCAGAAGGCGAAGCAATTGTGTTCAACGATATGGGTGATATAATGAAGTTTGATATGGAAAAATTTTGTGTGGATGATGTTGGAAGGTATGATTTTGTTAGTTTGGATGTTGCCTACATGTTCTATTGTTGGTTTGCTAGAATGTCTGGGTTCTTTGTACGTAAGGGTCAAATGATTAGGGATCGTGAAGGGGTAGTTTTGCAGCAAACGTTTGTATGTTAATGTGAAGGGTTTAGAGAGGATAGGGGGCTAACCAGGGAGAACCGAAAGCGTGAGCCACATAATGAAACAAGATGTGGATGTAAGGCAAAATTTAGAGTGCATGTAGACATTGTTTCAAAGGGTTGGTATGTCACTGTGTTTGAAATTGATCATAATCATGAGTTGTTGGGTGGGACTTTGTGTGGATTACTTTCTGCATATAGAAAGAGGAGTGAAAATAATATTGATGAAATTGAACGCAAGAGAAAAGCAGGGATAAGAACATACCAGTTGTATGGTACCATGGCCAATGCAGCAGGTGGGTTTCACAAGGTTGGATTTGTAAAAAAGGATTTGTATAACCAAGTTGGTAAGCAACGTAAAAAACTTTTTTCTGATGCACGTGGTGCGGTAAAGTATCTTAGAGATTTGAACTTGTAAGACCCACTTATGTTTGTGTCACACACCCTTGATAGTAATAAAAAGCTTGAGAGATTGTTTTGGAGTGATGGGGAAAGTTGAATGAACTACGAGATATTCGGAGATGTCATTGCCTTTGATGCAACCTACAGGAAAAACAAATACAAGTGTCTGTTTGTTATTTTCTCCGGTGTTAACCACCATAACTAGACGACTGTTTTTGGTAGTGGTATTGTAGCATGAGAGACGGAAGAGACATATGTATGGTTGTTGGAGCAATTCTTAAGTGCTATGAAAGGCAAGCAGCCGTTATCTGTAATTACCAATGGAGACCTTGCAATGAGAAATGCTATTAAGAAAATATTCCCTAATGCTCATCACCGACTATGTGCGTGGCACCTGTTGCGAAACGCATCGTCCAACATTGGCATTCCAGAAGTTATGTCTTATCTTAAAAAATGCATGTTGGGGGACCTCGAGGTTAATGCGTTTGAAAGGTTATGGGCTGAGATGGTTCAGAAGTTTGGTTTAGAAGACAACAATTGGATCCATGAGATGTATGAGAAAAAAAAACATGTGGGCCACTGCTCACATTAGGAGAAGTTTTTTTGCTAGTATTCGAACGACCTCTCGTTGTGAGGCGCTCCACAGCCACATGGGACATTTTGTGCATTCTCTAATAAACATGACTGACTTTGTTCAACAGTTCCACATGTGTCTAACTTATTTTCATTTCAGGGAAATTGAATCTGATTTTCAATCAAACTATGGTCAACCTGTGTTACAAACCAGTCTACGTTCTATTGAGAGATCAACAACAAAGTTGTTTACGAAGGAAATCTTTTTCTTGTTCAGGTCAATACTAAAGAAAGCATTTCTTCTCAGAATAAATGAATGTCAAGAAATGTCTACTGGGTGCATCTTTAATGTTTCGAAATACTGCGGTGATGGCAGGGAATGGCGTGTTTCCTTTTGCGAAGAACCGATTGACCTTAAATGTTCTTGTTTAAGAATGGAGTCATTCGGATTACCATGTGATCATAACATAGTTATGTTGTTGTATCTTGATTTTGATGAGCTTCCCAATTGTTTGGTTTTGTCTAGGTGGTCAAAATTCACAAAAGATTTAATCCGTGAGAAATATTCTAGTGGTTCTGTGTACTGGGATTCGTAATCTGCAGTCAGATATTCCAGTATAGTACTACAGATGTGCAAAGTTGTTGTTGGGTTAGTTTACGAAGATCTTGATGAGTATAATCATTTTGTTGAAAGCTTGAGTGCTGAAATCCAGAGATTTTAATTCTTGCGATTTATCTCTAGTTTTGCAGACGGTAAATGAGGATGATGAACTCCTTGATCCTGATATAGTTAGAACAAAAGGTTGTGGTTCAATTGGTATCAGTACTCTAGGAAGGCGCAGACGCATGCAAACTTGCAGTATTTGTAGTGTAATAGGCCATCATAAACGATGTTGTCCACGCCTAAATTTAAATCTTGGTGGCCAGTCACTTTCTCCGGGGAATGGTGAAGAGAAAATTGAAGAACACGATGTCAACTACAACTTCCCCAGTCAGACAGTGAGTTATTATTCTTCAGTTATTTATTTTAAATGTTTCACAAATTTCTTGTTAATTTTATTTAAATTTTGATACTGCTTGCTCAAGGAATTATCTTGTATTATAGGATGTTGGCACACAAGATTAAATGCAGCGGGACTATGCTAAGGAGTCATTTCTGGAATGTTTTACGGGTGGTCTTAGGTAATGTAATGTCGTATTATTTATTTCTGTTCGCTGTAATGAGTGAAAAGCTCTAACATCTGTAGTATTAATGATTATTGCTATTATTATTTGAATGTTTCTGCCACTATTAGACTCAGTGAGACAAAATTGTAATAATATTATTCTGTGATGTTGAAGTTGGTTGATGTATCATGTTTTGTAATATGATGTTTGTGCTTTGTCAATCTGTGTGTTAGTGTGATGCAACGTATGGAGTAACAAGAAATCATAAGACTAGTAAATCTTTGTGCTTGTATGATGCAATTAGTTGTATTTTTTGTATGACTCTTACAAGGTTATCATCATGTATTGGTAGTACGGAATTTGAAATTTAACCATTAACTAGATGCAAACCTTGTCCATGAACGTTACTAAGAATGAACTGATGATCAACAACCTTATCAATTGGACTCAAGTAATTGAATAACTTGCATTGATCGAAATGATGATGTTACTGTCCATCTATTTATGGATTTTGAAGAAATTTTATGAGTAGTTGATCATTGTGCTTAATTGATGTATATAGGTGTTATATTATTGAATTAACTTATACTAGCCATGTATGGGTAGCATGATATTTGAAATTTCATTATACAATTATACAATTACTTATTTGTTTCAGTAAACTGGTGAATCTTAAAATGTTAGCGTAGATCAGGATAAACGATTCCCTCTCATACACTTTCATTGAATAAAAGGAAATGAATGTTTAAACACACTTACCAAGCGTAGTGATTAGACCTTAAAATAACATTCATTACGATAAAAAAACCATCTTAGATAATATATAAAGCAAGACGCATAATTTAATACATACGCAATAATAATACACTAATAGACTCAAACCGACACTAACTAAGGTCATTGTCTAGACCAACCACAAAATACTTCCCAACTATAAACCAAGTACACAAGAAGACCCATAACTGAAACCATACAAGACCAAATAACACGGCCCAATTATAAACCAACTACATTAGAAGGCCCATAACTGAAACCGTACAAAAGATGAGTTCAACATGACATAAGGGTGCACATTTTGATACAATCAAGCATAATAATATTTAACCTTGCATGTATTATGTTGTTCCAATGTTTCTTTGCATTTGCCTCAAGACTCTCCTTGTATTGATTGTGAGGATCAAGTAACAGCAGCCCAACCCTCATCCTAACATGATCGGGGTTCACCTATTGATTTTATCATAAACGTTAGTTTGCATTTTAACCAAGCTGCATAAAAATAATTTGGTTATTGAGTATAAAGTTATTTGTATCGTACCACACCAGTTATTTGTCAAGTGAAACTATTTTGCATATTGATCCACTCGGCCACCAAAGTCCAGAACTATCGCTACAAGCAATTTTATATGGATCATATAGTTTTTTAATTTCATAAACAACAAATTTTGGACTCTCATGTATGATTCTTAAAATGTCACTGTGGTTTACCTATTCCCATAATTTGGAACGCCACGAGCCTCTTGAATTTTCCAATTTTTGAAATCTGGCAGAGCACAAAAGGGCACTTCCGACTCATAAATTCCTAATACCATCCTTGAAAGAGCTTCAGCCTACAAAAAAAATTAAAAAATAGTTTATACAACTATTCACCTTCAAATGTTATTTCGGTTATTATCAGCACAACACATACCACTTTTGTGATCTGTTGTTGCCTACCCTCTATCTTGCTATCAATTAGAAATGTATCCAGCTGATAAATCCTCCGCTCTTCAACGTTAATGACCATGAGAAACCAATGACCACTATCCTCTTCAATCGGCACATAGATCTATTAATACAATTTATGATAATATTTTTAAGTGGTCAGTGGCCAATATAGGAAATGACTACCAAATTAGTTAATCAGTCTGCATGTATACACTTGTATGTATCTCTTACCAATCTCAAGTTTGAAAACTGATGTATCCATTCGTGCCGATATATAATCTCCAGTTTCTCAACATCATACCCTGTTAATGCGTCAGATTGGCGAAGATTTAAAAACATTTTAAATTATTGTTTTGATTATAAACATCAATGTCCAATACTAGTGTAGCTTATAGATAATGGTAAATTACCGCAAACGATGGTGGCAAACACCAAAGATTTTGTGACAATGCATGCTTTTGGTTCCATGTTACTCTCATGGCCGTCATCTTCACTATCTAAGGTTATAAAGGTTTAACTCAATAACTAGTAAACTAAAAAGAATACAAGGGAAATTTTTGTGAATTATATAATGTTATATAATTTTTTTTAAATACAATACCGGTTACCCTACATAACCTCCAGACACTGAAATTCATTCCTTAAACCAATAACATGTCCCACAGCAAAAACCATGTCCTCATTTGTACTACATGGAGTAAATAAGGAGATGCAAGATATAATGGTTAATTTTTAGTGTGAATCGAAGGCATGTTTGTTCACATTTTTTAAATCATGCAGTTATTGCAACATTACAAAAATTCACTTACAATATGTTGCCTTCATCCCTATATATGTAAGCACATACAATTGTCTCTAATCCGGTCAGTCTCATGTCCTTAGTGGGTCTAAAGGTACAGTGAACACACTACAATAAATAAAAGAAATATTAAATTATGATAAAAATTGTGACTTGTGGTAATTTAAAAGAATTAAATAACAATAAAAGGATAGAACTTAGTTAACCCTTGGGAGTTCTGCTCCATTTCGGTTAAATTTGAAACGCTTGGGAGTTTTTCAAATTTTTGAACCAAGCGAACTCAAGGAACTGTTCTGTCCGTCGGAAGGGTTGTTCTTTTGCCTTTTGAAGGAACCACTCTTTGGCGACGGTGTAAACGATAGCTTCTTGGCAACAAAAGCTTCTTCATCGAAAACAAACTACAAATGAAGTTAACATTAGTCCAGTATACTTGAAGTAACAAAAATAGAAATTAATAATATATGTGTTACCTGACTGTGGGTGCGTTTGTAGTTGCTACCATTCATATTTGCCATCACGTCCTGCTTAATGAACTCATTACAATCAAACACCAAAGGGGCCTTACCCTTTTCATTAGAGGGTGTGTTTCTTTTCTTACAACTTAACTCTTTGTATGGTATTGTCCCAAATTGTATATGTACATCAAGTTCATTTTTGTCATCATCTGATAATATGACGGTGGAGATATTTGTTAGGGTTTCACCATTTTCTGAGTATGCGTTGTTTCTCTTGGGTCTCATTCCAGATGTTACGAGATCCCCAAGTTCTCTGTATGTAGCTTTTTCAGCAGCATTTTGAACTTCAGAGGCATTGTCTTTGTTAAGAACTGGTGTTTTCAACTCAAGTCTAACCATCCCTACTAGTATTTCCAACATCTTGTGGTTTGTTGAACCCATGTCATCAATACGTGTAAAAATACCCTAAATTTTTTATTTATTTTTTAATATTTTGTTAGACTTGTTGTTTTAATGAATAAAAAACCATTACAACCTAACCAAGATAGGTGAGAATAAATGCTTTAAAGGTTGTTTGTCGATTATACCTTCAGCTCAGAAACAACTTGGTTTAGTAAGTTATTTGGTAACGTATGTTCAGTTGGAGCTTCTTCTACTCGGCCTTCATCGCCTAATCCCAGTGGTTCCTGATTGTTAAGTATTAAAGTGTTATGACATCTAATTTTAACAAGTGATACACTGCATGGAAAAAAGTCCAAATACCAAATATTCCTTACTTGTTGTATCGGTGGTCTAACATAACCATCATCACCAAATGCAGTTCGAGATGCATCATCCTCATGCCTGCGTCTGCAGTGGGTACAGTGTGATATTAAATTGATATAATCTTTTATCAAATAAAAATTTAATTGAAATTTTTTAACCAACTTAAATAAAAAAATTGATTGGTTGATAGACATATACCCATCATCATCTTCAAGTTGAGCAATGAAATCCATTTGGCTAGGGGTGATTCTGTTTGTAAGTAATTGTTGGAACATACCAAATTTAGAGTTGGAAATGAGAATATTTGTGTACATGAACTAATGGACTCAATATATTTATACTACTTTGTTAGTGTAAGTACATTATATTGGATTAAATTTTTATCTTAATTTTTTTGTTATGCAATTTGATATGTATATGGTAATTTTTTAATGAACATATATGCCTACCCTATTTTATTTGGTTAAATCAGTCTTGTAATTGTGTAACATCCATTTAATGCAATGTTGTACAATACACTGTTAATGGCCGGATTTCATCATTGCTTTGGTACATGAATCCATAAAACCCTCACATGAATATACTTATTATACTGGTGAGTTTATTTTAACCCCACTTTGTACTTGATCAAAATAGATCAACGGTTGAAGGACAGAACATCGGAGAGCGTGATTGCTTTGGGTGTTATTTTTCATTTGGGTTGAAATTTTTACTCCCATTCCTTTCTAAAATTTGATTTGACATCTACCACTTAAGGGCTTATTTCATTTGCTTTAGATCACACGTGTGTGGTCTTATAATTTGTAGTGAATGTTAAAACTTTAACAGTGACCTCCACATGTACTGCATTTGTCATTCCCTTACTGAAAAATCAAAATTACTTAGTTATGAGCAGAATATTAACCAACTTGTGATTTTAGAAAAATATAAAATAGACATTGGCTTGCCATAGACATTCACATGAATTATAAGTCTTTATCAAAATTATAAAAAAAAAAAGTATGTTTATTTCGAATGAATAAGGTTTAACATTCAAAATAATATGTCACTAATTATTACCACATTTAATTAATGGTCAAGAACAATTACCTTTATAAAATAAAAATCAATTAAACCATCACTCAAACCATTAAAATTTATACGTAATTGACTAAAACAATTTTAATTCAATATCCATAACTATACCATTTTGTATATAACAAACATTATTAATTTTTATTTTTTTGATACTATTATAAGTATGTTAAAGAAAAAAAAATTAGAAAACTTCCGTGCGTGCTACGAACACTACGAGTACCCCTCCAACAATTGTTAAGTAATGGAAATACACAATATGTTGTAGAGAATATTTTGGCTTTTGTAGTCTAACACAACCGTGTACCCTCCATGAAGAACTTCCATGGAAGAACTGAACATAAGAAAGTAGAGTAAATCCAGTAAGCTTCGAACACTTAGTTTTCACTGCAACCACATCAATAATTTGGATCGGGATAAGAAACAGGACGGATTAACTTATCCTCTCACATTCTAACGATACCAACTATTTTACAACGATAACAAATTTTTCTTCGTGTGCCACAACCGGCTGTTGAAGAAGTATGGTATGGTGTTTTGTAGTTGTAAAAATTTATAAAGGTTAGACTAATTTTTTTTTAGTAAGAGTGGGTGGCCAATTTAATGCAACATTAAAATCGTCATAAATATAGAGTCAACATTCTGGTAAATGGTTTTAGTTTTGATATCAAGTTCCATGAACATCAGGCTTGCATGTTGTTACGTAATGGAACAATTTTTGCATGATCTACATGACATATTGTAAACAAGGCCACATGATAACTCGTTTGACTACTACCAACACGACAAATAAACAAAAAAAATTTAATATTCTAATATTTAGTGTCATTCATGTGAATCTCATTTCATACATATTATTTATGTTTTAAAGCAATTGTACTTCCTATAATTGAAAAATCCATTAAATGAATTTTGGACTCACTCTCTTGCTCTATGTGACATTAGATTGAATTACTATCTCACAATTTGATAACACGAATTCTCCCATTTAAGTTGTACATGTTGAAACATATTCATTATTAATCAGGCAAATTCTTTGGTGCACCTTAAAATTTGAGTAAACGGATACACCAAATCGTTAAAGTAATAATTAAATGAGTAGTTTTTTCTACATAAAAATAATTATTATTTGTCATTAACAATTATAATAATTAAATCTTATTTGTCAAAGCGTCGATGAAATAAAATTTAATTTTTTTGAATTTTTACTAGTCATAATAAAGAACATTTATTAGTCATTAATGAGAAAATGTAAAAAATTTAATATAATTCTTATAAATAAAAAATTTGATCCCAAATATAATGGTCTTCCATTTACAAATGTAAATAAATATTAGTCGTAAATTTTAAAATATGTGTCACTTCCTTTACTTTAATAAAAAAACACAATTAAGCAATTTTTAAATGCAACGATAGAACAAAATAAGTTACTATATGATGTAGTGGACACGCATTGTAGGAGACTTGTTTGAAAACAATGATCGTCGTTTTCAATTAGTGCATGTTGCTCACTATGAAACTTACTGTATTTAACACCAATTTTGCGACATGACTTGATAAGCCAACGCTCTGTGGCCTAAGATGTTAGTAGGCCTATGTAGAGTAGGTTATCATCACCAATGAAATAATTTATGCGGCTATTTTCCCTCCATCTCTCAAATTGTTTATATTTGGTAATTCTTCAATTAAAAAATATAAGTGTAAACAACTAATCACGTTGGCTAATTTAAAAAAATAATTATTTCATACTAACATAAAAAATAAATAACCAAAAACATAATACAATATTGGCCTTCTGAATTTAAAATAAAAATTTTAAAACAAAATTTATCTTTGTTTTTAATAAAAATACTGAAAATAAAAGGTTTACTTTGTCTTAATGTGACTCTGTTCAAACCTAAGAGTCTTGTACGATTCTTAGTAAGGTTTACTTTGTCTTATTTAAACTTCGGTTCAAACCTAAGAGTCTTGTACGATTCGTAGTAAAGTTTACTTTGTCTTAGTTTAAACTTCGGTTCAAACCTAAGAGTCTTGTACGATTCTTAGTAAGGTTTCGTTAAAACTTCAGTTCAAACCTAAGGATCTTGTACGATTCTTAGTAAGGTTTACTTTGTCTTGGTTAAACTTCAGTTCAAACCTAAGAGTCTTGTACGATTTTTAGTAAGGTTTACTTTGTCCTAGTTAAAGTAACTACACAACCTATGCATCTTAAGATGAATGAGGTTAAACCCTTCCTTCATTACCTAATACTGCAGCAATGAATTGAAATACATTTTGAGAAAAACTAATCCTAATATCATTTCATTTTTAGGATCAAAATATATTATTTTATAAAATCTTTTTTCTAAAAATCTTAAACAAACACTTAAAATTGTTAGAAAAAAAAACACTTAAAAATGAAAAAGTGATTTTTTTAAGGAAAAAAATAGATTTTTTTGGTAAAAAATCCAAAACAAACGGGTCTTGTATCTATCATACATACACCCTCCGGTCACCATTATAAAAAAAAAAATTAATTTGTAGGTTCATTAAATTCATGATGTATGTGACCTATAATAAAGACCACATACATCAATAATTAAATGAATCTATAAAATAGAATTTTGCTTGCATTAGTGACCTGAGGGTGTATTATAAGTATTTTTCATTAATAAAACTTATTTAACTAAGTGTATTATGGGAATCAAGGCATTTTACAAAATAAAACTAATCATTAATCAGATTTAACAGACTTCAATTCACTTAATTACGTTTTCAGATTTGGTATCGGATGCTTCTACACTACTGCATATTCACGTCCTTCACTAAGACAAAATGTGCAAACCTGTATCTACTGAGACATAAGGAAATGTGTGGAAATTAAAAAATATTAAATGAAATCAAAAGCTTCTTCCACACACCATTTCCACCCTCCTATTTAAGACCCCCCCTCAACCGCTCTCCCTACTCATCTTCTCCATTAAAAACTTAACTGCAAAAAAACAAGACAACCTCAACAATCCCTTATTCAAGTTTAAGCTCAACCTTTGACCACTCTTGCCGTTTCCAGTACAAAAATATAAATGCAAATGTCAAAGGTATGCTGAGATTAAGATCGCAAACACAACCAGCAATTCGCTGAAGCTGTTCTACGCATGCAAGGATGGTACTTGTGGGTTTTTGGACTGGGCACATCCTATTGGCTATGGTTGCCATCAACCACAGCCTTCTCAAGCTCTGGATATCGTTGTTGTGCGTGATGTTGCGACGTCTGCCAACCCGTTTGAGGATAGATTGTTGACCGTAGAGAACGATTTGAAAACAATCATCTCCGATGTTGGTCAGATCAAAAGCAATGTGAAGCTTTCAAGGATCATGTACACAACAACCATGATTATGGTTTTTGTTGTGTTTTTTTTATGTTGTCACTAAGTGAGCTTGGGTTAGGGTTTTTGTTGTGTGTCCCAAATTGCTGTGTTTGTCTGGTGTCTGTTCATTTCAGCTTTTAGTTTCTACTTTTTAATGTTTTTCAGTTGCAGTTTGTCATCCGTTTTTTTTGTAATGGTATTATGAATTTTAATTCTGTTTCGTTACTTAACCTTTGCAATCTACTTCAATCTTCAACAATTTCATTTACACTGTGCTCTATTTTTTCCTGTTCAGCACCTTTTTTCCTTCATCAACAAAGACTACCAAACTCCCAATTGTTGTGGTGGTGGTTTGTGATTAACAAATGATGGAGATCTGTTTTGTGAGTAACGTGTTGAATGGGTTGCTACAATAGGGGTTTGAAACAAGTAATGTGATGTACTTTTCCCATTAGACCAATGACTGGGTTGCAACTTGATGATGAATTTTTTCCAAAACAAAATATAAAATGTTATTCGGTATTATTAAAAAATAAATGCTGGATGGGCTAATCAACAACTTTTGGTTAAATACTTGTAGCTTAAAATTAGAATTAATAGAAACTCATACAAATTCTTGTCAATAAAAATTCAACCTATCAAATTTTAGATGAATATATGAAATAATATAATTTAAAACAACCATATAACTAATGTGACCTAAAATGAGTAATATGGAAATTATGATGAAATATATGATCAAATGTATACTAAAAAAATTTAATTTTCATCTATCTCAGTTGAAAAATCATCCCATAGTTTTTCAAAAAAAATAATAATTCATTCCGGATGCTATGTCTATTGTCATGAACGACAATTTTTTACGACCATAACGGTTTTTCGTTGAGGCTGTAACAACATTTTGGAAATAAAATAAATCGCAGACTTAATAAAATTACGAAATGGAATTTTATCTTGATATGTATCGGGTTTTGGCTCATTTACGAAATGAGATATAAAAATTTAATCGTTAATTAATATGCCTACTCCTATTGCACTAAGATTATACATTAAATAGAAATAATATGATGTTTCTATTCCACTATTTGTAATTTTTATAATCTACTCATGTGACATAAAATTGATTAACTTTTCTTCCCATAGATGATAACTATGTTGCCGATCCTAATTTTAATTAACGTTTTTATAAGTCAAAATTTTTTACACCGACTCAATGATAAAATTAATCAACTACCACAATTTAAACAAGATTTTTGCTTACATTTTAGGACGGAGGGAGTACGATACAATTTTTATATCAACATGTCCATTCATTCTGCCTGATTGCAATTATTTCCAACTTATTGATTAATTTTAGTATTGCAGTTAATTTTATGAATCATTAACACATACACTTATGTAATGTGTATGTTGTAACAAATTAAATCACATGTGTGAATAGTAAAAAACTGGAAACTAGGCCCGGCTCAAACTTTTGCCACCAATGTAGGCCTCAAAATGAATATAGCTTTAAATCTGCGTTCTAGCAATATTACACAATTTTAATTTCTCATTTTCATGTGTCAAATGTAAAAAATCTATCAACCACTTTTCAAACTGGTCCAAACAGGTTGCAAATCCTCCATCTAGGCCGTCAAGTTATTTATTATTATATCCTAAGGTTTAAATGTTGTTTGCATGGTAAGAGACCTATAACGGTCACTCACGCTAGCCCGAGCCTATGACAAAAACTCAAAGTAGTATAAACTCCCTTGCAATATTTATAACCGCACTAGCTCTAGTAGGGTCAACCATATCAATATTGTGGAACCCCACAGGATCAAACCTAGCTTCAACCTGGACCCCACATTTGACCAACATGGTCACAAATTCTTGTTGTCGATCAACCATGATGTCGCCACCATACCCAATAATAAGACACCTCCCTAATTTCTTGACATTTTCCAAATGTGGTCCTTTTGCCATTGGATTGCAATATCTATGGTCACGATTTGTCCCCGTAGGTAAAGCCATAGCCCACATCATGTCCAACACTGGTAAGGGCAAAGTCTGGTCCGTTGCAAACCTTTTGGAAAGAAAAAAAAAAAAAAGTAATGTGACTCATGCAAAATAAAATCAATGATGATATATTTTTTCATAACCAAAGAGATATGTGTTACTCTCAAATTTATTTAAGAGAATGATAATTGATCAAATTTTTTTAAGAGAAAGATAAAATTTTGAACCTTATTTCTGAGGCTGTCCTTTTCTCTCCAGAAAACATAGGTTGATTCATAACAAGGCCACTAATCCTTAGAGGCTCTAAGTCCAAATCTCCCATCTGTATGGCCGTATTGAACACAATGTTTGCACCACAACCACATCCATAAAGATAACACCTTGATGGGTCACCATAGTCTCTCAGCCATTTCTCTCCATTAGGATCCGTCATTTGGTTTTTCACCCACAAAATAGCTTCCCGGGCATCTTGATATTGTCCGGGTAACCTAGCCTCTGGCGCCCAACGAAAGGCGACAGAGACAACAATACTAGGAATGTCAGAAGCAAGATTTGAACATTTTTGATGGGTACCAGCATCAGCTGGATTTAAGATGATCCAACCGCCATTATGAAAGTAAATCAATATTGGTAAACGCGCCACGGTATTATCGTTTGATGGAAGTTTTGTTGGCCTGAAAATTCGAACCCATATTTTTTTCTCATCATCAATTGTTATGTCTTTGGATACCGTGGAAATCCCCGGTGAAGGCTCGGGGTTCGCGTCGGTTGAGGGTGTCTTGTAGGCACGGTGGAGGGTTCCGTCAGGATTGAAACTCAATCCAAAGTGGTTATATGGATCAAATTTTGACATTATTTTTGGTTTTTTTCTTGAAGGATGATGATGGAAGAATGAAGCACGATACAATAATGATAGTGAATTGTGATTTAGCGGTTGATAACATGTGTAGAATGCAGTGTGGGTCGGCTAATTGATTTTCTAAAATTGAGAAATTTTTGGATCAAAGTGGAAATTTTCTTGGCTTTGTGTGGAAGGTTACTAACAAGGTGAAGTAGCTTAGCCTAACATGTGTAATGTTTTGCACCACGTGAATTTATGTTGCGGTGCTAATGTTTATTTTGAGAGGATGTTGCGGTGCTAATGTTTCACGAAAAGTTGAAATCTGGTTAACACTTTTATAATTTAAAGTTTTGTTGGTATTATTAGTGTTGAATGTGTTCACTCTCCAATTGGAGCTCACACTTAAATATTAGGAAAAGTAAAATAAAATAAAAAAGGTTTCTTATAGAAATGGCCTATGAATGAGATGAAAAAATATATTAAGAGGATTTTTAAGGTATATATGTGCAAAATTAAAGTGCCAAGTACATTTGGTGTTCGAATTAGATATATGGGTTTATTTAATAAAACTTATTTAATATAGTTTAATACATTAAGTAACTAAATTTGATGTTATACCAAAAGTTTTTTTTAGCAAAGATAAAGAGAAGATTAATTCATTTTATTAATAATAAGCGGATACAAGTAGTCAGGTGCATCATAAGAAAAGGTAGGGGCTAAGATGAGATAAAAAAGTTCTAGTTATGTTATGAGTTGCCTTATTTGTTTGCCTCCTTCTATAAAACATAGAATAATTATTATGGGATGCTAATAAGGTATTACTAGGTATGGCAATGGGGTGGGGTGGGGACGGGTTTTACCTTCCTCATCCTCATCCCCTACTCCCATATATTTACCCGTTACCTTACTCATACCCAACTGAGATGAGAAATTGAATCTCATCCCCGTCCTCAATGGCTTTGGGTATTCCTGCCCCATCCCCGTCCCCACAGTGAATCAATTTTTTTTTAATGAAAAAAGAGTTTTTTAAAGCTTCAATTGTAATATTGTAATGAATTATCCAAGAATTTACGCTCATTTTAACATTTTCTTACCGAATAATTCGGTTGCTCCTTTAACCATCAATGAAAGTTCTTATATCATGATAGTTATCAAACCAAATAACATGACATATCATTATCAACCCCCTCAACAAAAACAAAAACAAAAACATGACCTTTCTACATTCGGGTAGGGTTTGGGTATGGGTTCGGGGTGGGTACATATATATGTACCCTGTTACCCATCCCGTACCCATATTATGAAAACGTGGAAAACCCAAACTCATACCAAACCCAGTCAAATTAAAAAAATCCGTCAAATCGAGATTGGTTTAGGCGGGTACCCATGGGTACGGATTTTGTTGCCGTGCCTAGGTCTTACATCTAGAGATTATATATCCATACTCATTAAGAGGCGTAGAGGTGGAAGTAATAGCATCAACAACTAATTTACAATCAAACTCAAATAAGACAGACTCCATACCTTGATTTTTAGCCTGTTTTGGGCCACATGTATGGGCAACATGTAGTCTGTTTTGCTCGAAAAACTTAAAATACAAAATATATTAGTAATATTTATGAAGTATTAAAACTTTAACTTTGTTTTGCTACACACATATTTTATTTGATAGAACAAATTACAAATTAGTTTGATGCATAGACACCATAAGAAAGAAAAAAATTAAAAAGAAATTTTGAAAGGAAAAGTTGAAATTTTTTTATGCAAAAAAAAAGATAGCTTACAAGTGAAAAAACTCGACTCTATCTTAAGATGAAAGTTGGTAAACTTAATTAAGGTTACGTCAATCCAAAATATTTATGTTTTATATTTTCTTCCCTAAAAAAAATGTTTTATATTTTATATTTTGTTTTTTTATTATATTTTTTGGATAAATAAAAAATAATGCTAATAAGAATTTTGTGGAACTTCTTTTTTAAGGAAATTTTGTGGAACTTTTATAATTATTTAAAAAATAAAAATTAAAAAGAAAACGGACCCATTTAACCCACAACCCGTATAAGGTCGAACTCAAATAGTAATTCTAGAAAGCAAATAGTCACTTTAGTCCTTGACTCTGCACCTCGCTGTTACATAGGTCCTTGACTCCGGATTAAATACAAAGAAGTCTCTGACTCTGCACTTCCGTTATCACTTCAGTCCCTGACGTTAAATAATTCTGTTAAATGTGTCACAAGGACTAAAGTGAAAGTAGAAAATTGTCACTTTAGTCCCTGAACCAAAAATCAATATCCTCAACTTGAATCTAAAATCTCTAAATCTCAAATCCTTAAATATCATCCCTAAATCCCTTGAATTAAAAATCTCAAATCCATAATTTATTATCTTATTTGACAATATTAATATAACTTTTTTTTTTGCCAAATTATAGCATTTTTTTATTTAAATTAAAAAATAGAGATTAATAATGCCAACATAATTTTTTTTTGTTACTCAATTTGTTGTTTAATGTTGTGGACAAAGTTTTACCGTTAAGCATAAAAAATACATAAAACTTTCAATACAATTTATAGAACATACAATATTCAATATATCTAAAGAAAAAAAGTCTACAATGTTTAGAAAAAAGTCACTTTTTTTTTTTTACAAGAGAAAAAAGTCACATATTAGGGTATACTTTTTTTAGGGATTTAGGGATGACATTTAGGGATTTGAGATTCAAATTGGGGATATTGATTTTTGGTTCAGGGACTAAAGTGGCCATTTTCTACTTTCACTTTAGTCCATGTGACATACTTAACAGAATTATTTAACGTCAGGGACTAAAGTGATAGCGGAAGTGCAGAGTCAAGGACTTGTTTGTATTTAATTCTGAGTCAGAGATCTATGTGACAGCGAGGTGCAGAGTCAGGGACTAAAGTGACTATTTGCTCTTATTTATTTATTTATTGAACACTTAATTTGATGTTATTTTTGTTGTTGAAAGAACCTCTAATAAAATGTTTGATTGCTCATATTTCAAGATTCAAATCCATTACTTCAATAAATAAATAAATTCAAATCCATTAAAAAATCAACATACAAAATATACAAATTAAAAAAAGATAAGACAAGGATGATACCAAAGAAACCGCTCAAAAAAAGTATGATACCGAAAATAGAAAACTAATATTAACGAAATCCACTCCTAAAAACTTGATTCGATACAAAATTTTCCTCTTATAAATTACTAGTACCACCGTTGTTTTTCTCTCACAAACTTCCCTTCCAAGTTTTTTCAATCATCTCTCCTCCCACCCACTAAAACCCTAAAACTACTTACCGTCACCTCATTCTTGCCACCATGAACGGCGGTGGAAGCAACTTCCCTTCCCCCCAACCGAACGGTGGTGATTTCCTTCTCTCTCTTCTTCAAAAACCCCGTAATCTTGAACCCTCTCGATCTCCAACCACTCAACAATTTCCCACTATCGATCCCGCCATCGCCATGATGGGTCCAGCAATCCTAACCAATGGTCACGATCATCCCAACCTTTATCATCATCATCTTCCACCAACTAACGGTGTTTCTCTCGCTGAATATCTAAGAAGATTAGGGTTTCCAATTGAAAGCAACAACAACAACAATTTTGTTCAGGAACAACAACAGGAATTGAAGTTGCAGTTTGGATCTTTACCAACAGTTTCTTATGCTACTACTTCCCATGAAGCTTCTTCAAACAGTTTCTTAGGGTTCGGTAAAAAGAGATATGATTTAGGCAATGCGGGTCATGAGTTGTTGGCGTTGTTGCAGAACAGTTAGTTGATTCCTTATTGCTTGAGCTTGAGGATGAGCTTGATGATAAGAGTAGATTAATGCTTACATATTTGTTGAAAGTATGGATTTGTCAATCTTAATTTGTTTGAGAATGAAGGTTTATAATAGATTTCAATTTCATTCAATTATTTGCCTTTGAAGTACTTATTTTTAATGTTAAACTGCAGTTTTTTTATAGGGGAATATGCAGTTTTTTTTTTATTGAACTATTAATCTTTTAAGAAATAACTAAATTCCATATAGATTGATTTGTGATTAAAGATGGCTGAGTTTGGTAATACAAATAAGCTAGTTTATAACTTGTTGGACTAGTTTATAAGTTTGTTTTGATGTAATAAGGCGTGTTTGGTAAAAGCTTTTCCCACTAGATTATACTCCTCCGTTCCCTTTAAGTGTCTCTTTAGGGTGAATTTTTTCATTTCTCTTTAATTGTCTTTTTGGTATTTTAAGAGTACGATTTGTCAATTATACCTTTTGTCAATTACTTCTATATTTTTCAGTAAAACTAATTAATGTTATCTATTTGAAAAATTAAAGTTTGTTTTTTTAAACAAAGCTTGTTTGTTTTTTTTAAAACAAAATTTGTTTCCTTGTTATCTTCAAATTTAAACAAAATTTTGTTCCAAACAATGGTTTCAAGAAGAGTTAAAATTAAAATTCTATAAATAAGATGAGTAACAATTGATAAAAATTTCAAGTGTGACTCTAACATTAGTTGAAGCCTTAACTTTGATTAAAGGAGTTGGAAGAAAGTTAATTTTTTCTTAACTTTTGATAAATGTGAAGTTGAAATAATATTTATATTGACTTACAATAATTAAAAAGATGTGCACAATACGTAGAAAATTGACAATTGTTTGTTATGATAGAGAGTGCGCAAAAAAATAGGAATTTGTTGGAGAAAAAGATAATAATTGTTTGTTACGGGAGAAACATAACATATTAAATTTATTGGAAAGATAAAATGTATGAAATAAGAATTTATTGGTGGATTAAAATGATGGTATAATAGGAAGAAAATGTGCAAAAATATACATCGCTATTTTGGTGTAAATTTTCTAAAAAGACACTTAAAAAGAAACGGAGAGAGTAACATTTTTTAAAAAGCTATTTCAATTAGCTTTTAGCTTACAGCTTTTTAAATTTTCTTTCAATTTTAACCTTTTATTAATTTTATTTTACTTTTTATTATAAAAAAACACCCACATTCTTGTGGTAAACTACCCACTTTTACCCATGTTGTCATGTATTATGGTTTCTTTTAAAATTTTCTTGTTCACTTTTTTTTGTTTTTTTACCTTGTTCATAATTTATATAATAATAAATAATCTATTTTTTAATTATGAAACTTAATGTATATCAAAAATACAATCTTATCTCTTCTTAATTTTTTGATACGTCATCAACATTATATCATTTTGTGTCTTTTGCTTCAACTTACCCCTATAATTTTCCTCCTAAAAACAAATTAAAATAAACTCAGTTGATAAAGACACTAACTTATTCTTTTTTTAAAATAACAAACAAACTTAATCAAAACAAATTTTCCCATAATTACAATCTTCAATTATCTAATTCTCTAATCATGAAACTTTGTACGAAAAAAAAATTATGAAACTTCATGTCTACCAAAAATACAATCTTACCTCTTCTTAATTTTTTGACACGTCATCAAAATTATATCCTTTGTGTCTTTTGCTTCAACTTACCCCTATGTTTTTCTCTTAAATATCTAAACAGTTAAAAAAAATTACAAATATTTATTACAAGGCATACCTACTTTTCAAAAAATTACACATTTTCAAGATTGCTTCTTTTCTAAATATAATTTTCCTTTGTTTTTTCTTTATCTTTTTTTAGTCAAAAGAAAAATTATGTTAAATAAAAAGAAATGGATAAATAGTCTGAGAACATTAGACCTGACTCAGGTTCAACCAATAACAGGGATACAACATAATAAATCAGACTAAGTGGATCGAGTCAAATCCATCATAACAACAATTCACTAATTTGCAAGTGAACCCGTATACGGGCACGAAACCAGGTTTAAAAAATATGAAAAGTGAACCTCTGCGAAAAACAATTAATGGATCGACGGTCAACACAATATCAAAATTCAAGTGTCAACATCTACCTAAACAAATCAGCATGCATAAAAGCTTTTTCGAGCTTGAAGAACCAGACTGTAGATAAACAAGACACATTGAAACTTGCAGATCTCAACACATTTAGAAACAACAGGGGATCAAAGAAGTCAGGCCACCATGTGATATTATAAAATATTATTTTTTATTGTTGTAGATTATTAATTATCATAGCTTTTAGAAAGATGCCAATAAAAAACACTGAAAACATGATAAATTAATCACTTAATAATATTGTTGTACAATTCATAGACGAGACTCATAACGACATCTTTATCAATAATGAAATTTTTACTATTTTAAATATTTCTACATATTTGTAGTTTACCATTTCATAATATTTAATAACAAATATTTCAATGATTTTATCATGAGAAAATTACACTAACCTCTCTTAAGGTCTTCTTAAATAACACAAACACCAGGTCTATTTTTTTAACTAAACACCAATCTCCCTTTTTTCATTTCATCAAATTGACAATCACTTCTATTATAATATAACACGGTTTAAACTTTGTTAATTCCATTTATTTTGAGCAATTAACTTCTTCATACGAGTATGAACTTATTTAACTTCTCAACACATTGTTACTCAGTCAAGGTGGTTTAATTTTTAATTAAAACGGATATATCGAAGATTATTTCCTTTTCATTGATCAACCATAATGTCCATCCACCAAAATTCTTCTCATTTCTATACTCTCTTTTGATCTCTTCTGTAATTGCCGATGTTTGATTCTATTTGGTGGTAAAAATAAATGTTGTTATTGTTTCTCCATTGTGAGAAAAAAAAAACCTCATTTAACTTAATTGTGAAAAGAGAAAACATATACAAACAAACCAAAAAAAAAAAAATCCTCATTTATCTTAATCGTGAACAGAGAAAACAGATACAAACAAACAAAAATGACTGAATTTAAATCGTATATTTACAAAGTTATTGAAATGGATAAAATGAGGGGAGATTGCTGTGTTATTTAAGAAAATCTTAAGGGAATTCAAAGTATTTTGCCCTTTTATCATTAATGTCGGCTTTATCATTAGTTTTATTTTCTTCTTATTTTTCTCAATTCATATAGCATTGCAATGCGCTTTGATGCCACATTGAGTTAGCCCGTGCTTCGCACGAGTTTGTTGCTAGTTTTATATAAAATTTACGATAAATAGTGAAACAAGTTTAGTTAAATAAAATTCATAAAAAAAGTTTTGTTAAATAAAAAATATTGATTGAATTCATATATACATTTATAATTTTAAAGATGAAAATAATTTGAAATATATTTAAATATTTAAAAGGAAACACGTTAAGTAATAAAAATTATATACATGATTTATATTAAAAATTAAACAAGCACATCCTTTTACATCATTTTATATTATCAATCACTTCAACAACTAATTTTACCAAACACTTTTAATTTTAATAAGCTAACTTTTCAGCCATAAGTCATCAACTATCAGTCATCAGCTATAAGCTAACTTTTCAGCTATCAGCTAGCTTATAGCTTATTTTCACCAAACACACCCTAAACCAATAGATATGCCTGAAACAAATAGACATAGACATACATAAATATCAAGATTTTGATGATATTCTTCAATCATTAATCAAGACATGGAAATCAATCCAACGGTTGTTGTGGATTTGTTGTTTTGGTCTCGTAACATTTATCTTTTTCCTGCACCAAAAAATGCAAAAACAACACAGATAATTTTTTTTTTGAAACAACAAATTTTATTAAATAACCAGATCCCTGCACAAGACGAATAAAGATCGGTGAAACTGAGCATACAAACAAAAGGCGTCGTATATAGGCGGAACACCCGAAATGAACACCCTAAAAACAACATATTTATTCTAAATACCCAACATATTCTACTAAAAAAATAATAATATAAAACCACTTAATAAAATATTAAAACACCACAACATGTCATAAATCAACATAAATCACATTAGTCATATAAAAGACTCTAAACTCAACCGAAAATAATTAAATAATAAATTGGGGCGTTACAACTCTCCCCAACTTATAAAATTTTCGTCCTCGAAAATGTACTTCCTACAA
>Ga0315915_1001364_pt1 | contig 29436 bp, 20 predicted proteins | sample MpolbnodulesMG_FD_207738 | JGI IMG/M metagenome (GOLD analysis project Ga0315915, IMG submission 207738) | Medicago polymorpha root nodule microbial communities from Los Angeles, California, United States - branched nodules | ecosystem: Host-associated > Plants > Roots > Nodule | place: USA... | reverse complement strand
CAACCATGAGAATAGGCGTGGTTGCTAGAGGAACACACTCACTGACTTCGAAAGAAGCTTTGATACGCTTAAGAGAAACTTGTCTTTAGAAAGTAGATCAAATATAAAGTTTAGGTTTAGGGTTTGTTATTATGATGAACCAATAATCCCAAGACGCTTTTTATTATTCTTTTAAAAACCCAATCTTTACAACTGAACTTTCTTCTAATCATCTTCTAAAAGTTAATTAAATTGAACAACTCCATGTTGGAACGATACTCTCTTTTTACTACTTCGGTAGAACCGTACACTTGCGGTTTTTCTCATCAGTTACTCGATACATGAATGGACAAGACTGCCCCTCAATGGGATCCACTGCAAAGAACAGCAAGGCACTAGAGACTTGGTCAAAACGTTTTGAAAAAAGAAACAATGTACAAAGGACACATGGACAATGGACTTAAAGACTCTTTAGACATTTAAAAAATAGAATTAAAATTTAACTAATAAATAAAAACGAAAATAAATAATAAAAATAAGGAAATAAATAACAAAATGACATAAAATAAAATATAATAAACTAAAAATGACTAAGCAATTAATAAATTAATAAATAATAAAGAAAATAAAATAAAATAATAAAACACTTAAACTGTTCCTTTCGGTAACCAAAATGAGGTATTTCAAAATACCCCTCTGCCGAAATTTCGTCTGAGACGACGAAATCACTCGGCTTTTAAAATACGAATAAAAACTTTTTAACTGGTCCAAAAATGGAGTATGACATACACCAAAAAAACAACCGTCTTTGGTGCTACACCTAAATAGCGACTTTAGACCATCTAATTATTAAGTTAAACTCAATAGTGTCCCTCAAGGTATTTAAACTTCTCTAGCTTACAACTCAAAATAAAACTTTCAACCACATTGAGTAAAATACAATTTTTCTCAAAAAAATCAAGAACAATTTTTCTTTAAATATTTTAAGTGCTCACAAAAAATTCTTTTTCAACATAATCTCTTTCTAAAACATTTTATGCTTTACACATCCTTAATCGTGATATAGACATTTCTAGCAAGTGTAATATCTATTGTATCAACACATCAATCACTTGAACTTTGCATAATTCAAAATTAATTCTTCCATCAAATTTCTCCATTTCAAACTACACAACACTTGAAGAATTTTATACCGCAAGTATAGCAAAATTGTAAACTTTATGCTTAGTAGTTTCCTAGAAAAGAGAGATATATTGCTATGGACACACTTAAGTATCAATTTTGTCTTAGCCATGATTTTTCCAAAACTATACCTTCATAACATCACTCTTTTTTCTAATGTGAAAGATAAAACAATATTACAACGACAAAACATATTACAAAGTTAATAACCTAAAAAGCTTTACTTTGATATCACTTGTTGGAAGTATGATGAAACATTGGGAGCAACAACATGTTGAGTGATTAGGACCTCTATGAGACCTTGACACCCCATGTCCACTCAAAATCTTAAGCATTTAGTATATGAGTCATCTTTCTATTATATATCATCATCTAGCTCATTCATGGTCGATGCGGAAGCATGATTCGATCCTAGTGTATTGGATTTTTGTACAAAAGCATTCATTGTGATGGAGTTGGGCAACATGTTTTTTTGGTTGATAATAGTGGTGCAAGCACAATATGAGAAACATACACTTGAAAAGAAATTGTTAAAATAAGTGGTGAATCCAAGACCCTGTATTAAGGGGGTGCAAACAATTTAAATTCAAATTTTACCTATAATTAGGCTTTTATTCGCAGTGTCTAAATCCAAGCAAGATTAACCCACCTTCTCTGAATTATATGAGTCAACAAGTGAAAAATTTATTCGGTGACACATACACAAATGTATGCCACTTTGATGGCAAAATATTTGTTGATATTTTAGCTATGTTTTTGAGTCATTTTAGTGTAGTTTAAGATCACTTTAGAGTTAATTTAGAGGTGTTGCCTATGGTTTAAGGGACATTTTGTATTATTTTCATTTAAGTCTATGTCGTTCTATATCTTTCCAAAACTAGAAATTCCATAGGTGTTTTGAGTCATTTTAGTGAGAAATCATGTAATCAGAAAACCAACACATCACAAAGAGTTATGGAGGAATAATAATGAAGAATTAAGGAGTTCAAAAAAGTTTTTGAAGGCAATACAACGTGGAAAAATAATGTCCAAGATGAAAGCATGGAAGAAGATCACTTAAATAATGATATCTTTCGGCCAAGTTTCGGCCCCATGAGCCCCACGATGTGCCTTATGCACCCTAGGAGACCCTGGGAGCATAGAACTTCCCAAAAGGAAGTTTTTTTTCTCTATCCTATGTACCTCAACATGTGCCCTAGATGCATGGTTGAGGGGAAAACAACCTTCTAACTTGTTTTTCAAGCCAAAATCAGTGGAAAAAAACCCAACAACCTAGTTTTAAACTTGTTTTTTTTAGAGAGACCACTTGCAAATATTTTATTCATTCATAAACAAGATAATGCAAGGATCAAGACAATAATCAAGGCGGAGTAGCTAGGTTTTTTTTCCCAACTTTATCCCTTGCCAGTATGTTTTGTAATTCTTTCTTCTTTATGATATATATTGCCATGAGAAACTAAACTCCCTCTGATTAGGGTTCTAAGATGAACCTATGTTTATCTTTTAGAATTAATTAATGCAATTACATTATTCAGTTATAATTCAAGTTCTTAATTAATTTTCAATTGTTCCAATTGTTGTAATGCTTCTAGACGTATAGGTACAAATAAGCCCTTATTGTATCTATTGCAGAACTTAGACAGAAATAAGCACACAAGGATAACACATATAATCTTAGGTTTTAGTAACAAGATGGCTTGCCTTGCTTTAATCAGAACAAGAACTATAATTGAGAGTTGCTTATTTATCTTAATTTGACAATTCAGGGTTTTATAAGTATGATGCTAGATTTATAATCCATCATTTTAGAATTTACTTTGCACCGCTCTAGTCCAACATAGTTACCATAAATAATTCTATAGATTGATCACGATTTCATAATCAACACATCGTTTATCAAGGGTTTAATCATGATTAGTATTGAATATTATATTAATCCGACAAAGAAGACAAATGAGATTCCAAGAATCCTAATCATCGTCTAACCTCGGAATCAACTCTTTACTTTTATGTAAACTATCACTCGCATTGAACACATAATTCAAAAGTGAAACCCCTTAAACCCTTTTTACTGCTTTCTTAGTTTAAATAGATACATCAAATTTCTTAGTTGATGACAGTCTTTGTAGAGACGATAACTTACTACTTTATTTCTTGTTACGATTTGGTGCAGTTGCCAAATTTGTCGTCAAGTTTTTGGCGTCGCTGATAAGTACTACAAAGTGATACATTTCATGTGTTAGTTTAGGCATTTTAGACTTGTCTTGCAAGTTATCTATGGAAAAGCGTCGATTTTATGCAAATATGCCATTTATGCTTTATGTGTCTTACTCTACCCTTTTTGTGCAGGAAAATACAAGCAAGGACAAAGAAATCAACCAAAGTTGCAAGGCAATCTCGCTTAAGCGAGAAAACTGCCGAGAGCCACTGCCAATCTCGCTTCCAGCTCGCTTAAGCGAGTTCAACATGATAAGGTGCTACGTGGCAGTCATTCAGTGGCCAGCATGGGACACATTCAATCTCGCTTAAGCGAGATTGACAGATTCAGCCATATAAATAGCTTTTCTCTCATTTTTTTAGGGATTCATTCATTGTTTTTGATATTTTCTGATTTTTTACAGAGAGAGAGGGCATTTCTAGAGAGAGCAACATGAAGCAAGAGTGTTAGAAGTGGATTCTTCCCAAGATTTGTAGAGAATCTTGTCATGAATCTTCATCCTTTCTTCCATTTTTGCAAGGCTGATATGAAAGTATGTAGCTAAATCTATCCTTTGGGGTTAGAGTTACTTATCCAAGTTAATATGTACTCTTTCTGGATCCTTAAATATATGATTCTAGCAATATTTTACTTGATGTTGATTTTATTCTTGTGTTTAATGTTATATTTATGATTTGAAATGATGTTGAAAGGTGCTTTTGAATCTAAGGCTAGAATAATCATCTATTAATACATCAAAGTTCTAGAGATGGAATTTAGGTTTTGAAAATCACTTTGAATATTGGAACTCGAAGCTTTTGTATTGTTTTATCGTTTGGGAAATCGACAATACAATGATGCAATCGACTATTGGATCATTTAATAGTTTGGGAAATCGACATTTAAACGATTCAATAGAAATCACGACATCATTTGGACACGAATGATGTTGTTGAACGATATATATTAATATCGAGTAAAGCTAGAATCCGTTCAAGTAATCATAAGAGTGCATTATTTAATGTTTGGTCAACGACTCTAACCCCAGGCGTGAATTGCCCTACCTCGTCTCAATTTTATTGCTATATTCCAATTTAGATTAGTTTTTAATCAATCAAACATTTGAGCCCTACCTCGTCTCAATTTTATTGCTATATTCCAATTTAGATTAGTTTTTAATCAATCAAACATTTGAACCATAAGTTTAGAACGATATCGATTGTTGAACGGCTTGAATATCGCACCATTCCATTTGGAGACGATACACAAAAATACTTAGTTTTGATACAACATCAGTCGTTGTCGGTGATTGTTGGTATTCAACAAGACAACTTGCTTTACGTATTTTTAGGCTTATTTATTTTTTAGTTAGGGTTTATCTTTTTAAATTATGTTTTAAATTTTATAGAATTGGGTTTGTTACTATTCTCAAGGTTTGATTTTATTTTATGTTTATCTTATCCAAAAATACAAAGAGTTAATAATTATTTTAGTTGAACGATGTTGTTTGGGTAGTTGTTTCATATTATTGCAGGGGCACAATGAATACCTATTATGGGTCGTACTACCCATATCAAGAAAACTATCCAACACCAGTAAGAAGGACTTTTCTACATAACATTTTCCTTCAACTGATAAAAACCATCTGGGATAACTTTGAAACGGTGGCCAAAATTCAGAATGAAGTAGTCACACAACATAAATTGAACCTTGGAAGGATCGAGAAGATGGTTGGGTAATTAGATGCAAAGGTAACAAAATTTTGTGCACTACATTCAACTGCACTTCAGAGCTAAACATGTAAGGCAGTAAAGCTACAAATCAAAAAGAAGTTAACACCACTAGAGGTAATGAAGAAGAAGGAAATACCCCCTAAAGAACAAAGTGACTATGAAAAGAGCAAGCCAGATGAAGCGAGTAAGGATGAAACCCCTGCGCCTGAACAATTGATTGACGAAGATTCCATCTTAAGGACGAACAAAAGGCAAATCCTAGAAGAAAACAAAAATCCCAAGGAACTCCCTGACCAATGATGAACCCATAAATTTTTTAATATTGTAGGCAACGTATAATATTCTATTTTTCTAAGCATAAATTGTGAGTAGAATTTTCAAAATATAAATTTGAAAAGGTTCAATGGTTGAATATAGACCTTTTTGCAAAAGAGTGTAATGCTTGACATTCAAGCAATGTAACCATTGTGTCGATTCATGAACAAACTCTTCCAAGGAGCGCAAAAAAGCATGAGTTTAACATGCTCTAAAGAAGTCTTAAATGCCCCATATGTGACATGATGGCAAGCCATTCCCTCTTGACTTAGCCAAACTTTTCTCCTTGCGTGATCACCTAGCCAAAAACCGGTCTAAGGTGGCTTCCACTTCAATAAATTCTTTAAACTATATCTTGATGTGAACATTAGTTGAGTTGGTGCATTAATTTAAAATAATGGATTCTTGGATAGGGACTCCATCTCCCACTGAATCTTATGTCGCTTCAAAATCAAAATGAGATGTTCTCTTATTTATGTCCTCGTGACGTAGTGAAAGCTCTTGTCTTTGCTAGAAGACAGGATCCATATTAGCAGAGGTGACATCATATTGCCTCTTCAAACTCATAAAATCTTGGGAGATGTCTCACATTTTAGGAGCCAATTTTTGGTAAAGTTCTTGATGGGAAGAAGACAATACGAAGAATGGTGCAAACTGGTAAAGGGTAGTCTTGATAGTTTCCGTTCTATCTAATTATTTGGGGATATGTATTTCAATAAATACTGGACTCCTTTAAGATCGGCTACTATATGGGGCACAATGGAGCCGTCATCAACAAAGTAATGATCCAGCTTCTTGTTAGAGATAATTATATATAGATGATAGGATGACGGGACCTCTAACTCTATATCAGGTGATGAAATATGATCTTCATATAAAACGGGTTCAAAACCCTAAAAAAATGGGAAAAGTCCTTCACTAAAGAAGCAACCGATTCAAAAGAAATCAACAAAGGGTTAGTCGATGAAAGATATTGAGAAAAATAATACGAGGATATAGCTTCTCAGTTGAGCTTGGAGATGAATCTGATTCTAAAAAGATGGATTGCTTATGCGTTTGACGATAACAAGGTAATGCTTTAACAATCAAGCTCCATGGATTCTCGGCTAACACATCTTTCCCGATGTGTTGCGAGGATGATGAATCGCATCTGATTTAAATTTAATCAATATTTTTGCAGTTGGACAACCTATTACGCTTATCTTAGGGTTTGAGTGATGTCTTATTGTAACACTCATACTAAACGTATCAAGAAAGTTTAGCATGTGCATTATCTTTAGTACTGGATACATTAAAATTTACAACATAAATGCTTCAAATGAATATTTTATAGAACAACACGCATTCGTACAATCAACAATACAATATAACTCGTCCAAAACATAGAAAATACATCCTTAAAGTCCATAACATCCAGCAGCGGGTACGAACGAGCACTTGCTGATTATCCATCCGGCTACAAGCTTGCTAAATCCTGCTATACCAACCTGCTGATCTGAAACAAATAAGGGTTGGGATGAGACATGATGTCTCCGTGAGTTCTACCCAATCCTAGGCTATAGGTAACATCGGGGAAAACCTATGGTCACCACGTGTCTACAATACAGCCTGCCGGTTGATTATACGTGTGTGGGCTTGCTTGCCCAAACTGTCGTGCATACTAGATCCGTCGTAGGTTCTTCGTATCATAACTCATAAGTCTTGTCTTACTCTACATGTCATGGTGGTCAAGGGAACCTAGGACCGCTATGTCAAGATACGATAAACGCATCAAGACCTATACATAAGCCATTCATGACACGTTCCTAAACTGGACGATCGGGGAGTTACTAAGACCGTCGACAGTGTACCTTCATAACTTGTTCTAAGGCATAAGCTTATACATATTCTTGTCATAACATAACTTATCGTAATCTTAATGCATGATTTATTCATATTAAGTTAGAGGTTAGCGTTGAACAAACATAATTATCTTGGTTCATTTTACGGAGTGTATCGGGTGGAGTAACCTCGAGTACAATCCCTTACTTGACCGATGAAAACCTAGCTAAGGTACATCAGACTCCCTCAGTGACGTGTGGGCCTACCTTGCGAGAACCTCTTGTATCCCCCTTGGCGTGGATAACGGAAAGACACGACACCTACGTCTTACTTTATGGTCTTGACCAAATACAATAGCCTGTCTTAGTACTTACTTACTCATTCTTGTTCATAGTGAATAGATGCTTAGAGTTCTTGCTAACTTTCGAGTTTCTCGATGATCTATGCGGAGGCTCTATGCTTTCCCCATTCTTAGTCTATCGCTACCTGAATAAACATACTCAACTCTCTTATGCCATTCCTGAGGTACATGTTAATATTGTCCATGATTTTAGATTCGAGAATCGCTCGATGTAATGTGCATTGCTTAGATGTTGTTTAGGGGTTATAAAGTTGGAAAACATCGCAAGAAAAACCTCGGACTGCTCTACCGGCCCCAAGACGAGCCAACAAGCCAAAGAGAAGTTGGCAAGGGCATAAGCATTTCGCTAATAGCGAGTTTCATATGGGGAATTTTGCTACTAGCGAAATATTTCGCTAATAGCAAGTTTCTACGGGTCTGTAGTGCAGATTTTGCATTTTTGACCCAAAACTCAACCAACTCGATCCTGCAATGCATCATATACATCCAGCAACTTATATAAACATTAGAAAACATCTTGCATGGCAATTTTAACATAAACATAACAAGTGATTGGTATTTGGGTACTAAACTATATCATTCTAACTTAGCATAAATTCATGACTTTCTTACTAGGATTGCTCAAACCAAAGGAAGGTTTAACTATCTAAGAACTCACATGATGTTTTACTACATTCTCCAAGCTTCAACTTCTATTCTTCCTCCAATCCAAAACCCTAGCTTGCTTGATCTTGATGCATGGAGGGAGAACTTGAATCAAACTCAAACCAACTTCCAATTGCTCTTGATCAAGGACATCCAATTTCATGCTTAATGCTAACATAATGAATTTGACAATGGTTGGTGGTGTAAAGGAGGGAGTGAAGCCGATTTCTTAGAGAGAGGGAGGAAAGAATTCTCAAGCCTCAAACTTAAAGAGAGAAAGAGTATTGTATAATGAAATGTTTGAGACTAATAACACTTATATACTCCTCTCTTGCAATTACTAAAATGCCCTCTGTCTTAAACGTGTTTATGTTGACACTGAATATTAAATGATAAACATTCTCTGTCGTACTTGTTTTTCATGAATATTTGTCCTCTAACATGTTTGACTGGTAATATTCCAATAATCGTCGAGTGGGATATTACTCATATATATCTAGGATTGTTTTAGATTGTAATGTGTCCCTCTAGTCTATAATTAATTCTCACTTGCATAAACATATTAGACAAGTCATAGAGTTTCTAACCAGCTTAGAATCAATTCAAAATTTGATAGAATGATCATCGAATCGATTCAATATTCATGGGGTTCATCTTAACCAATTTGATATTCTTGTGAATCGATTCACAACCCATATTGATTTTTAGTCATCTGAATCGATTCAGCTCAAGTGTGAATCAATTCAGACAATGTTTTTTCCCTAAAAATTAGCTTTATTTTGCATTAAGACCCTTTATCTATAAATACAACCTTCCCTCTATAATTCATTACTATTCTCTCTACTCTTTCTAAAGAATCTTGTGAAAACACTTTCTTCAAAGAACTTTGTGAGATTGGTTCATAAATTAGGGGGACAATATCAGTCTGAGTAATGGTTTGACTCTTCCAAGGAATTTGAGGTGCTCAAAATTCCAAAGGATACATGAAGGCTTTCTTTTCTGCTCTAACAACTTAAGGGATGTTTATATTGTATCAAAATTTAAGGAATTCGATGGAGTTTATGTCAAAGAAGAGATCTTGTTGAAGATTGCTCAAGGATTGTGTAACAACCCGATTTTCGCTAGATTTAATTTAATTAATTTTTGTATGTGTTTATATGTGATTATTTGCCTCTGTGTGTATTTTGGTTGGGTTTAGGAGAGTTGTCTTACATAAAGTATTTTAGTCATTTTGGACTCAGGGGTATTTTTGGTCATTTTGTGAGCAAGGGTAAATACTGTGAGGATTATTTGTAGTGTATTGGTGGCAGAAATTATTTTTACTGAGTTACTAGTAAGATGGGGTAATTAATTTAAGAGCCGGTAATTATTCGTTATTTTTATCTGTTAAGTGAGTAGAAACTCTGTGAATTAGTTATTGAGAGCTTTAAGCCCATTAAGACAATTGAGAGTTGAGCCTATTTATGTAGAGCCTATATAAACTCTAGTCTTTAGAGAAATTAGGTCATTTACACATTTCACAAACTTTTGAGAGAGGTAGAGAGAGAAAAAGCAAGACCAGGGGTTAGAGATAAGAAGCTTGGGAGAAGAAGAAAAGAGTAGGGATTCAAGAGGGTGGAGCAAGAGTGAAGCCAAGGCTAGAATGGTGCTCAATTGAGGTAAGGAGGATAGTATACATTCATAATTTAAGGTAAAAACTCTTTTTCTACTTAATCTCATAAGTGTTTATTTTGTGAATTGAGAATTTTATGGATTTAAATGATGAATTCTATGTCCATCCTTTGACACTAATTTTGGGTATGTGAAATTGATGCTAAACATGTCGTTGTTGTTGATTTTACATACTTGAATTGTGGTTATATGAAACTTTGTTGATTTTTGCTCAAATTGGTGTTGTTGTTGTTGATTGTGATGAATTCATGTTTAAATGAGCTCGTTGTTGAATAAGATATGTTGTTGCTGAATTATACCATGGGTATTCCATTTGTGAAGTTGTCGTTTGAATTTGTGAAGTTTGTGTAAAGTGGTTCATGTGAAGGACCTAAATGAACTTTTGATATATGAGGTTGTTGAGTGAGTTTTTTATGTTGTTGGATGAGTTAGACCTAGTAGAATTTCTGCTTTCATGTTGTGGTTGTGATAGTCGAGCCGTTTGGGAGAAAATGGGATTTTCGTGTGAAAAGTCGATGTTTAATCGTTTTTGAAAATAAGTGATTATCTGAGGTTCTGGAAAATGATTTTGGGATGGTTGGAACATAAATTTTTCTGTGGAATAAGATAGAGCTAAGTGTAAGGAAAGCGTATGCGAAAACGGAATCGAAATCAGATTAACGATTTGGATTTCTCGCGCGAAATGGCAAAATGAAAAACTGAGTTCTCACTGTGGTGTCAAACTGGCTTAAGCGAGCTCTGCCTGGAGAAATCTGGCTTAAGCGTGTTGCCCAGAACTGCACTTCTCGTTTCGGGTGTTTCGGGCTATAGGGATCGATCCGGGTGGTTTCAAACTGATTCTTTTGATATAATTAAATGTATTTGAGTTTTTTTAAAATTTTGAAAACATCAATTGAGTTAGAATGGACTTGGATTTGTGAATCGTATCATAACTTTTGAAAATGGCTCAAGAACATGAATTTTTCCGAAAACTCGATTTCTCAAGGAAAAATGGTAGGATTAGGGTTGTTTAGCCTTGTTATGATTTGTAAAAATGTTTTGGATTAGATTCATGGACTTTAACTTGGTTTTGTTTTGAAAACTTGAATTCTTTGAAAAACGGTAAAATGAGACGAACTTGGCGTGGTTTTGTGATTTCTTGGAATTGCCCTAGGATACTCATGTGCCTAAGCTACTATGAGCATATGTGAGTAGTGCATGTGTTTTGTTGAGGCAATTGAACGTGTTTGCTTTGTTTTGGTTGAGTTCCTTAATGTTGAATTTCCTTGAAAGTGTTGACTTTGATGACTATGCTAAAGATGTTGAACTTGATGATGGTGTTTTATGTCGTTGTTTATGTCGATGAGTTATAGCATGATAATTATATTGTTGGTTGTTGATGTGTTGAAATTATACATGCTAAATGTTGATGATTGGATGTGTTGATTGCATGTATTGAATTATGTTGTTGAATTATTAAATGTAAATGATGGTGACGTTGATGGTGAATGCATGTATGCAAAATGAAGGTGAGAATGATGGTGAATTTGTTGTTGAACTTGTGCATAGTATGTCGTATGTTCATGCATCATAAGTCGTAGGATATTTATATCCAATGAAGGTGATCGAATATTTTGTTTTCAAAATGAAGGTGATCAAATACTTTGTGTTCAAAATGAAGGTGATTATGATGTTATTTTTGCATCATGAGGTGACGACCTTGTTGGTGAATGGTACCACATGCATATAGGAGTCGTGTCTAGGCGCATTGCATGATTTAACATGAGTCCTAATTGCTTATGTGCATTGGTGAAATTTGGTGAATGCTGTGATTATGTGGATTGGTGGATTTTGTTGATGGTTGTGAATAATTGAACCAGGCTCTAACTGTATGTCTTACTTGCTTGTGCTTATACACTTGATGAATCTAGTCGATGATAATTATTTTGGTAATAGCATGGAGGTGAGAATTGTATACATATATATGATTTGGTGATTTCTTCGATAATGATGATTTCATTGCCTATGCTTTGAAATAATGGATTGTATTTGTTGAGTTGATTGAGCAAGAGTTTATGTGATTTACATGATTGGTGTTGTTAAGTGATGAGCTTATGTTGATGACTTGATTAGAGATTGAATATGTTTGCTATGCTATGATAGAAATGTGATAACATGATGTGTATGAAATGAGGGGTAATATATGTGATTGATGAATTGTATACTTGTGATATTGTGACTTTATATGTGTTGATGAATGGTGTGAAGGTTGAATTATTGTTTTGTTTGAATCATTTGAAAGTTTAAATTGATAAAAAACCTTTTCAATTGATTTTGTTTATGAAATGTGAACTAATCCCCAATGGTCGTTTGGTTGACCGCCTCACTATATTTAAATATGGTGTAGATGGTGTGCATGAGTAACTTTGTTGCTTGCTTGGTGAGTGCTTGAGGATAGCGGGAGCTTCCTCCATTATCTATTTTTGGAGTCTTAGTATAGGGTTCTGATTTATGGTGTCGGTCTTTCTTTTATTTTGATGTTGACTATGTTGTTTAGATTTTACTCATATGTTGATATTGGAGATGTATGCTATTTATCCGCTGCGACGTTTTTGAGAAATTTTTAGTATGCATGTTTTGAGAACTATTGAAGTCTATTTCTTGAGTAATTGTATTATTCGCGTGTTTTATCACTTTAATAGAAGTAGGGCGTTACAGATTGCATAAAGTTAAAAAAATTGAAGTGTTAAAGCTTTGAATTCAAAGGATTCAGATTTGGTTCAAGTTTGAGGTGATCTTGTTAGAGTAGATCTAGGTATTGTCAATTTTGGATGCAAAGGTTGGCATAATTGGAACAATTGCTTGTAACAAAAACCGTGCAGCACTTTATGCACTCAACAATCATAGTAGATGTAGCCCTTAGCAAGGATGATTGGTGAGCTGCTATAAAATCCTGATGTTTTTCTCTTCCTTTGAGCTTTTTACTTGTTGTATGTTTGAATTTATGAAAACCAAATTTTGATTAACTAATCTTTGTTTACGGTTATTAATCAATCACATATTAGTAATTTTGGAGTATTAATTAAACACATGAGGGAATGCGTAGGTCCAAGTAAAATAGTCCATTGGGCTATGAGTCCAAACCCATTACCCAACAACCCGTTATCATTATAACCGGTATAAAAACGTTTCCTTCAGAATTCACAGAAGAGGTAGAAGAACCCTAGCAGCAATCCTTGAGAGGTCAGAAGCAGCCGCGAAGAAGCAAGAACCAGATCGAGCAAGTTTCCCTGCAATCATGGTGAAAACCCTAACCCTATCTCTATCTCTATCTCTTCGATTCACTCTTCTTCCATTGTGAATTTCGCATTATTGAATGATGAATTTGATTGATTTTTTCAGGCGGATGTTGAACCTGAGGTAGCAGCACAAGGAGTTCCAAAGAAGAGAACATTTAAGAAGTTCAGTTTCCGTGGTGTTGATCTCGATGCTCTATTGGATATGTCCACTGATGAACTTGTCAAACTTTTCTCTGCTCGTGCACGTAGAAGGTGTAGTTTTGAATCTAATTCATATTCGTTTGTTTTTCATTTGAATTTGAATATATATATGAATGATGAGGATGGTGCTGTGATGATTAAGTGAAATAATCTCGTTAATCTGATTTATTATGCGGATAATTTTCATATCCATTCATTACTTTCTGAGCACCATTTTCATCATTTTTAGGTTATTTGGCAAAATGTTGTTTTATTTTATGGGATTAATAAAAATATTGGCATCAGATCTATGTAATGTTTTGAAGAAATGAGTTTGAAGATTTGATTTTTATGTAATATTATTGTTTTGTTGGTTGTTTAAGTATCTACTACTTCTACTGTTATTAATCTTAAGGACTCGTGTTAATTTCTTTTGAAATCCATGTCTCATTTTAACATTTACATTTTACAATTTGTTCATTTCAGGTTTCAACGTGGTTTGACCCGCAAGCCTATGGCACTCATCAAGAAGCTCCGCAAGGCGGTATGTTATCTATTTATTTATGTAGCCTTTCAGTCAATTTGTTGATTAATGTAATTTATTCATTTTAGTGGTTAGAGTTGTACAAGGAATTTGGAAATTGTACTATTTGTTAAAAAAAGCATATTAATGTTCTAATTGTTGAGCAAATTGAAAGTTGTTTGTGTAGGGATAGTTGATAGATTGATTTGACGTACAGTGATCAAATTTTTGTGATAAATAGTTTTTAGTTTGTTCTCATTTGCCTTTCTATCTTCTGGGTGCTGTGATGATGTTATGAAATAATCTCGTTAATCTGATTTATTGTGAGGATAACTTTCATATCCATTCATTACTTTCTGAGCACCCTTTTACTTGCTGGAGCACCTTTTTTTATTTTTTTATTTTACATTATTTGTTAACAATACACTCTTAAATTGGGGTATAAACATTTGAATTTAACATATATATCTCATTAACAGATACATTTGGCTGCTGTTATTGTATTAAACTTGACTTGTTTCTATACTCATTGTGTATCATTTTAAATTTTACTTAAGTTCTGTATGATTGTTTATCTACTGTTGAGCATTGTTATGTTTCATTTTAATCACAGTCAAATTTAATTCAATAGCAGTGGTCTGTATGATTGTGTATCATCGGGTTTCATATCACAGTCAAGTTTAATTTGATAGCAGTGGTCTGTATAATTCTGTACCAAATTTGTGTATATTGGGTTTCATTTTAAACTTTTGCTATGGTTTGTATGATTGTGTACCTAATCATTGCTATCATTTTAAATTTTAGCTATGCGCTGTATGATTGTGTACCTAATTTGTTGTTTGAGGTAATTCTGTGTTCATTTTAATCTTACTTGTTTATTGTTACAGAAAAGGGAAGCACCACCGGGTGAGAAGCCAGAACCAGTGAGGACTCACCTCCGTAACATGATCATTGTGCCTGAGATGATCGGTAGCATCATTGGTGTCTACAATGGAAAGACCTTCAATCAAGTTGAAATTAAGCCTGAAATGATTGGTCACTATCTGGCTGAATTCTCAATCTCTTACAAGCCTGTTAAGCACGGTAGGCCTGGTATTGGTGCCACTCACTCCTCCAGGTTTATTCCTCTCAAGTGAAGATTGTCATCGATGCCCCCAATTATCTATCAATGCAAACTTTTGCTTGTTTTACCAAACTATTTAAATGCTCTGTTCCTATTTGATATTGTTATGACACTAGGATATCAGTGAACTAAAGTTTTGGGTTTAAATTGTCTATTGATGAGCTTCTTGGAGTTTTTGTTTCCTCTTGATTTTATATTGTTTATAGATTGCGTGCGTAGCCATGAAAGTTTGGAAAAATTATAGTGGGCAACGTGCCTTAAATCCTGAGCGAATTTGGCAGACGAGTTAGAGTACTGTTCAGTCCAAATAAAAAAATATGCTGGGAAATCAATTGTAGTTCTAAACTTTTTTCTTATAAACTTAACTCAATCATAAAATCTTATTAATAAACTTAGAATCATTTGCTAGTATATTCTAACTGGGGTTCATCCATTGCTGACAACACTTGGTGCGACCATTAATTTTATCGTTCACCACTTCTGCAAAACTTGTTTTCTCTCCAGCAGTCTGCAACGCCTAACTTCGTGATTTTTTTAATGCGTTCTCTTTGTTTGAGTATACCCATGTCATATCTGTAATTTGCTAGCAAGAAAAATCGATTGAATCATGCCATGGTTAACAGACAATCGATTGCATGGTAGTGGTTTCACTTTGCAGTTACTTGTACTTGTTGCTCTTTGGTTATGTAGGGATTATGAATGCACCATGTCACAAAATCGTACTACCTACGTTCTAAGCTATTAGTTATTTACCGAAGAAAAATTGTCTTAATTTTCCAATGTTCATTTGTTTTGTTGTTCTCATAAATATCTATTACTCTTTTCTACTTTCAATTCTTTATCTTTAATTTGGTTTTATCATATGATTAATCAAGGATAATTTTTGAAAAATAACTGAATTTCTCTTTTCCATATAAAAAGTTTCAATATATATTAGTTATATACTGTGTCAACATAACTCAAAATGTTGACAAAAAAAGGAGTAATATACTTAAGAGAACAAGAATTGTTTGGAAACATGAGTTTTTTTTTTAATGGTGGGGTTTGAACCCCGGACCTTGCATATATTATGCATTGTTTTTACCAACTGAGTTAAACTCATGAAGACTGAAACAGGAGAGTAACACAAGTAAAATGTTGACAAAAAAAAAGGCTGTTTGGATGAGGGGCTCTGGGAATATAGATAAATTTTCCATATTTTGAGTTTTTTTTGTTGTTGTAGAGAATGATAAATGAATATCATTAATACATTTTAAATTTTTTTCAGCGTATTTATCTAAACCTATAAAAATTCCTTCAAAATAATATTTGAGTTGAGTTCATCCATTTCGAAGGAATTGTGTTATAAAGATTAACACAACCTCCATTTAAGTTGGAGGGATTATCCTTTTTTCCATTTTCCCTCCGTCATTTCTTTGACCCATAACCCTTATCTCCCCTTCAAATTTGCAAACAAGTCTAACATCTGGCTGTGAGCAATGGACATGAGTAGGGTTATATATATTTGATTTTTTTTGTTGGTCGAGGTGTACTATAGTGGAGATACTCATAAGGAATGGCCAAGCCTCCCTCTGTGGTTGTAACTTGTAGTGATTGTTTTTGGTGAATTTTGCAATTGTAATAATAACACAATAAGAACGATTTTTTAAAATTTTCAAGGAAGCACCATTAGTCCCAAAATAGAAGAGCACAATTTTTCTTGCTTTGGCCCTCTGCAAAAAAAAGCACCATTACTCCATCCGATCTTATTTATAAGAAATAATTGATTTTTTTAGATTCATTGACTAATTGATATATCCAGTTTAAAATATTGACCAGATAAATCAATAAATCTAAAAAGACAATTATTTTTCATATTCTTATATATAGAACCGGAGAGAGTATTAAGAAGAGGGAAGCATAATAATTTTATTGTTCTGCAGAATGATTTGTAAATCTGATTAAATTGTTTCAGCTAAAATTTGAACTCGGATTCGTTGTCTATAACTCAAGTTTTTTATTAACTCATTGAAGCAAATTACTTGGTTAAAAGAACACATTCGTAAAAACTAAACCTCTCACTATTCGCTAAAAGACTAATAAAGCCAAGTGGCCAAGAAACTATCGCTAACTATCACTAATTGGTTGTATCTTTGCATCATTGTGTAATGAATAATGCGTGTTAAGTGGTGGTTCCTAATTTGACCGAATTAATATTCTTGGTTAGTCTACCACTTATGATAATGATAGTGGATCCATACGTAGTATTTGTTCCATCAAAGGTTATAAACTTTGCCTAAATCATCATCAATATGTGGGAAAAAAAGTCTTCCCTCAATCATATCATTATTAGAAATTAAAGCATTATCATGGATTATTGATGTAGCCTTGATTTTTATTACTAAAGCATATCCAAAATTGGGCAGGTCAGCATATCTAAAACTGCACTAACGCGTGTGCTAGTTGAAGATACGTGGATAAGGACGATTGAGCCTTATAATATATATTTTTTTGTCAATAAACTTTGTGATTAGAATTCAGCCCTTTGAATTGTCTTATTTTTAAGTTTATGCAAAACAGTTTGTATAAATAAATAAAATTTTATGTATTATTTATAAGTTTATGAAAGTAGTTTATAATAAAAATAATTTATGAAGATACAATTTTCATTACTGAGAACTTATGAATTAATATAAAAACTTATTTATTTGCATAAATTATTTTTCATAAACTTAAAAATAAGTCAATTTAAACAAGCCAGTTAGATGTCTGGGGTTCGAACCCTGCATATATTATGCAAAATTCCTTGTCGATTGAGATAAGCTATGGAGACAGTCTTATTATATGAACCCGTGAGCTTATCTCGATATATACGAGGATCGGGGTTCAAACCTCACACATTCTATTTATTCACCTAAAAAAATAAATTTCTAACCACAAAGTTATTTGACCAAAAATTATATTTTATGATCAATAACACCATATTTATTTTCTTTTTTTTAACGTAATACAAAAAATGGGCAGACAAACATTTACGTTAGTATAAATAGAATCAACATCTTAATGATTATAGTATTATATAATAGAATGCAATCATATTTTGAGACTTAACTATTTGATTCTTCACCGAAATCTTAATGATTTTTGAAACATTTGGAATATTACATACAATGAACCTCATTAGTTATCAACTTTTTTTTTTATTAATTATCCAATTTTCATTTATTAATGAGACTTTTTTTTTTTTGAGGGAATTTATTAATGAGACTTATTGTATGTAGTATAATACTGCACATGTTAACAAAATCGTTATCATAAATTGCAGAATATAGTCAATAGTCCAAATATATTTATATTTCCCATGAAGCAAGTGATTACAAACATCAATGATTTGCAAGCATTTGGGGTCAAAAGATTGAATTTATTCTCCAACAATATTGATATTGGACCCAATGAAACTATGATCGAGCATGAATGCCCATATTGGTCCCCTTGCAACTCACATGTTCTGTTGAAAAACCAATAGAACACTTCTATTAGTAGCTTACAATAACAGAAGGAAGCTTGCAATGTAGCTAAGGCAAATCAAGAATGGTCCTACTTTAAGTTATTTCTTTTTGTCTTTGAATGAGAAGATGCTAGCTTTTCAAAAAGAAATAATTGTATAAATGCAGTGTTTGTTACACAGAATCAACTAAAAAACTTCAAATCTTTTTCAACAAAAAAATACATTTATAATAACTTGTCACTATTTCAAATATTGTTATTTCGAAAACCTTTATTATTAGCTTGGTGATTATGAATTTCAGATTAACATCAAGGAATAGATTTAGTGCATTCACGTGAACTTGAATACCCTTTACCAGTTAACTAATGTGTTTGTTTCTTTTAAAGTCACACGTCGAACGTGCATTCACGTGAACTTGAATACCCCTTGCCAGTTGCAACGATCAGTTTCATAATGATGTGTTTGTTTCCATGATAGTCACATTTTGAACTTGCGTTCACATGAATTTGAATCCCGCTGACCGCAGTCAGTTTACTGATGTGTTTGTTTCCATCAAGGTCACAACTCGAACGTGCATTCACGTGAGTTTGAATACCCCATGCCAGTTGCCACAATCGGTTTCCTAATGATTTTTTTGTTTTCATAGCAACACTTTGAATTTGTATTCACGTGAATTTGAATCCTCGTGACCGCGGTCAGTATACTAAGACATTTTTGTTTCCATCAAAGTCACACTTCAAACGTGCATTCATGCAAATTTGAATACCACTAACCACAATTGGTTTACTAATGATGTTTTTGTTTCCATCAGTCACACTTTAAACGCGCATTCACGAATTGAAATCCCCCTGACCGTGGTCATTTTAATAATGATGTTTGTGTCCATCAAAAGTCACAATTCAAACGTGCATTCACGTGAAATTGAATACCCCTGGCCCGGTTTACTAATGATGTGTTTGTTCGCATCATAGTCACACTTTTAATGTGCATTCTCGTGAATTTGAATCCCCCTAACCACAGTCAGTTCACTAATGATGTGTTTCTTTCCATCATAGTCACCTGAAATGCGCGTTCACACGCATATTTTAATCCTTCACAGCCACTGCATCGTGAAGCAGGAACAAGATATCCTTGTCTGTCACACCACTACAAAAGGAAGCTTCACATTGAATGCGAAGCAATACCACTATAGAAAGTGTGTTTTCCAAACGCAAAAACTAGCTTAAGCTGTTTTAACACCCAAAACAAAGATAACCATACTATGTATATGCACATAGATTATGTGATACTTATAGTTACTAGAATCAATTGTTGTGCTGTATATCACTACGCCAATCAATTTGCTAGAACTTTGATTCGAAAAACAAAATTGAAAGAACTCAACCATTTTCCGAAGACAATTTCCATTAATTTAGAGAACCCTGAAATGTTTAATAACATACTTAAGAAAAATAAAATTGTTCTTACGAATTGAAACTATCCAATTTTACATACTCCTGCACTTAACCAGTGATCTTCATCACTCCCTCTAAATAAACGACTCCCCAACCAAGCTACTACCCAAAAGGCAAAATCTGCAGTCCTGCTCGCATCACTTGAAATATGTACAGAAACATCTCAAGCCAATCACATAGAGGTCTTCACAAATTGAATGATGGGACTCCATGTAGTTCATGCATTTGCAGGTTGTGTTGGTACCTTGGCGTGATTATGCTCGCCTTCATAGGTAACCATTAGCATAGTAGGCTCATCCAAGCACCTCTCAACATGCTTCCTAGCAGGGCAGCCTCTCATGCTGCTGCACTTATAATACCCCCTGAAGAAACAAAATTATGACACTACAATCAGTTTCATCACACATAAAACTTGTAGAGGTGCAGTTCACATTTCACCTTCATTTGATTGACAATAATGTGCAAATAATGGAGCATAAATTTTACACCTAAAGTATCAAAATTGCAAAATCGATTTCTCAAACATGTTTTCAAGTTAAAAAAAGGGCTATCGAACAGATGGAACTGTCAATATGATACTTGTAATGAAAAAAATGAAGAGCTACAAGTTGACAGTGCATAAAAACATTCAAGGACCTTCTCAACGACTCCAATTCCATACAACGTTCTCAACAACCACAATACCAACTAAGAACAAATTACAAACACGACCAATATTATTTAAATCCCCACAGGCTAGTACATCAATCAGATCATGTTAACATACTTTAATGACACAAAAGAAGATAAAATCATAAATGTTCACCAAGCAGCATAACAAAATAGTTCAGAAGTTTTATAAAATTATTGTTTATCACAGCACAGTCATATTCATTGGCTCCTTGAATCGAATCAATACAATTAAATCTCAAATGGCAAAACGGTTGGACAATGGACATACCTAGGGTGAGGAGAGCCCTTGATAGGCTTCTGCCCGTACTTCCTCCACGAGTAATCATCAGGAGGGATATCCGCAAGCTTGTTGCTGATAGCAGGCACCTTAATTGATCTCTTCACTCTATGCTTCCTGTCAAGAACACATAAAATTATTAATATCATATTATAATGGTTTCTTAAACCTTTAAAGTAACAGAAATTAACCATTAATGTAGCAACCATAAGAATTACCTCTTCTTTGAGCAATGGCATTTAGAACTGCTACTACATTTCAAGCTTCCCTCATCACCTCTAGCAGAACATTTCCTCTTGTGCTGTGAATTCTGATCTGAAGAGATCGGAGCTCCTATCAAATGGAAGGAACTTCCATCCACGTTTGCCACGCTTCCATCTATGCTCAAGGACGAAATGAAAGACCTAGTAGACGACATTGTTGGTGTGCTGCTAGTGGCCTTGTCAAAATTAAGGCTTATGCCGCTAGTGTTCCTTCGGAACATCATTTCAGCTTGATGCTTCATTTGTTGCTGCTGTTGCTGCTGCTGCAACAACAACCTTTGTTGCTGCAGCTGCTGCTGGTGATGATGCTGTTGCTGAGGCTGATAGAACTGATAGTGAGTTGATGCAGCTTGTTGAGCAAGGTGAAGCGGACTTTTCCCGTTCGAACTCAATTCCAAAGAAGGGTTTCCAACAGAAAGTGGATTTCTTAGGGTTGAACCAAGTTCCTGAACTGAATTTTGAGGATAGGTAGTTTGAGTAAAGTGAACATTTTTGGTGTGATGGTTGATGTTGGTTCTTTTGCAATTTGGGTTGTCTAAGAAAGCAGTTTGAGGATAAGGGACATTTTGAAGATTTTTAAGCTTCCTAACTCTTGAACGATCCAAACCATGAAGCAAAGACACAACTTTCTTGAACCTATTCACAGCTTCACCAGTTTCAACAGTTAAATTCCTATGATGAACTTGATCCCTTGGTTGAGACAACATACTTAGAACTCTATGACAGCTTTCAACAGCTGTTCTGCTTGCTTGTTCAACCTCTTCCATTTTAGCCTCTCTTTCTATCTATAAAAAAATTCAGAAAAAAAAAATATATAAAAAAAAAAAAAAACTTAGTCCCTAAATCAAAAGAAGCACACACCAAAACACAAAGAAAGCATCTCATTTATCCACAAATATATCAGACATTGATTCTTATGTTGCAGAAAAAAATACCCAGATGAAAAAAAACCCATTTTTCACCAGACAATGAACCGCAAAAATAGGATTTTTATTTTTAGTTAAAGTTACAAAATTTTCAGTTCATAAGAAGATAAAGGTTGAATTTTTTTTGAAACAAAAAAGACCCATGAATCAGAATCAACTAATACTGCCTTTCAACATTACATTAAAAAGACCAAAGATATAAAAAAAAAAAAAAAAAAAAAAAAAAAAAAATACCCAATTTTCATGTGACAAAAAAAACCAACAAAAAAACATCAAGTACAGACAAACCTTGATGAACTTGTTGTTGTCAAACCCTAGAATCTTGTTGTTGTTGTTGATGTTTCCATGGGTTTGAGATTGAAGGTGTGAAGAGAGGACTTTGGTTTCTTTGAGAATTCACACAACCATCACACACACACACATAAGAATACAAAGGTTCTAACTTTAGACTAAAAACATTTATAAATAAAAGTCCTAAGCAACAAGCAAAAAATAAAACAATTTTATATTTGTAGCTACTCTAGAGAGAGAGAGAGAGAGAGAGAGAGAGGAAAAATAGATGAGTTAAGAGTTTAAATAAGAAAAAAACACACACAAGAGAAAGAGAGAGCATGAGAAACAGCTTGAGAAATGAAACTGCTGTCTCTGTCACAGATTTGAAGGTGGGACCTACATGAAGACCTTTGTTATTCTTTTTCTTCCCTTATTTCAGCTTTTAATTAATATTTTCTTAGACCTACCCATTTCAGCTTCACTTTTACTACTTTTACTTCTTGATTCAATTTATTATACTGTGTTTCTGATTTTTTTATTGGTTTGAAATTTTGGATTTACCTTCCTTCAAAAAAATAGTTTTGGATTTACCTTATATGATGTGTTCTTTCAATGTTCAAAAGTAAGTTTATCTTGACTGAAGTAAACTAGTAAACTGGTTAAGTTTAATTTCTTTCACAAACTTTTGACTGGATAATATCTAACTGGTCCCGGGTAAGTTTTCTTAGAAGTATTAGCAATTTTTCATTTTTGTTAATATTATTTTCTTTAACCAATACATCATTTTGTTTTAAATATAGAGTAAAAAATTCAATGTATTTAGTATGAATTTTGAACTAAATACTTTAAACTTCTCTAATTAGTATTTTAGAAATTGGCTAAATATTAGTGGCCATGCTTGGCATATACTCCATGTAATATGTGCTGTAAACGCGTTTAAAATCGGTTACATGCATATATTCCAATGAGATGAATGTGAGTTCAAAAATTTATTACGTTAAATACACGCGTTTAAAATCTGCCATATACGCCACAAAGTAATGAATGTGGGTTCAAAATTTTATGAAATTGAGCCAACGCGTTTAAAACCTGTTACATAGGTCACCATAGACAGTCAAATATATTTAGCCCGAATTTTGAATCAAATACATTTGATTTTTTCCCTATATTTATAACAAAAGAGATTATGAATTCTTATTTAAACTTTTCTATTTCGTATTGTAAGAATTGGCTAAATATTAGTAGTCATGCCTAACATATACTAGTGAATTTTCCTCCATGTATTATGTATCTATGAACGCGTTTAAAATTGGTTACATGTATTTCAGTGAGATAAATGCGAGTTTAAAAATTTATTACGTTGAATACATGCGTTCAAAATCTACCATATATGCCACAATGTAATGAATATGGGTTCAAAATTTTATGAAATTAAACCAACGCGCTTAAAACCCGTTACATAGGTTACCGTAGATAGTCAAATATATTTAGCCAAAATTTCGAACCAAATACATTTGATTTTTTCCCCGTATATTTATACCAAAAGAGATTATGAATTCTTATTTAAACTTCTCTATTTAATATTGTAAGAATTGGCTAAATATTACCTATGAATTTTTTACTCCATGTATTATGTGTTTGTGAATGTGTTTAAAATCGGTTACATATATTTCAGTGAGATGAATGTGAGTTCAAAAATTTATTACGTTGAATGCACGCGTTCAAAATCGGCCATATGCGCCACAATGTAATGAATTTTGGTTCACAATTTTATGAAATTGAGCCAACGCGCTTAAAACATGTTACATAGGTCACCGTAAATAGTCAAACATGTTTAATCCAAATTTCAAACCAAATACATTTGAATTTGAGTATTTTCCCCGTATATTTATAACAAAAGAGATTATAAATTCTTATTTAAACTTCTCTATTTAATATTTTAGAAATTGGTAAAATGTTAGTAATTATGCCTAGCCAAACTATTAAATTTGTTTACAAGTATTATATGTTTGTGAATGCGTTTAAAATCGGTTACATATATTTCAGTGAGATGAATTTGAGTTCAAAAATTTATGGTGTTGAATTCACGCGTTCAATACCTATCACATACGTCATTGTGTAATGAATGTGGATTCAAAATTTTGTGATATTGAACCAACACGCTTAAAATCATAGGTCATTGTAAATAGTCAAATATATTTAGGCCGAATTTTGAACAAAATACATTTGATATTTCATTTTATATTTATAACAAAAGAGAGTATGAATTCTTATTTAAACTTTTAATATTTTAGAAATTGGTAAAATAGTAGTAGTCATGCTTAGCCTATGCAATTTTTTTTTCCAAGTGTTATTTGTTTGTGAATACGTTTTAAAACGGTTGCATATTTTTCAGTGAGATGAATGTGCAAATCGAGATTGGATCCTCTCATTTCCCCTCATTATCTCTTTCTCCCTCCTTCATCAAGTTGTGTCTATCTCTCACTTGATACCCCCCTCCCCCTCTATCTCTCAAATCCACGAATGCGAGTTCAAAAATTTGTGACGTTGCATTCATGCGTTGAAAATTTGTCACATATGTCCTTGTGTAATGACTCTGAGTTCAAAATTTTGTAAAATTGAACCAACATGCTTAAAGCTTGTTACATATGTCACCATATAATAAGTGTGAGTTTAGAAATTTCTAACATTGAACTAACGCGCAAAGTATGTTACATTTTTTTAGAGCCATGTAAAGTATGTTACATACATCACCATATGATGAATGTAAATTCAAAAAAATTGTGAAACTAAATCAAATATCTAGATGCAACACATACATAAACATGTTGATAGGTTGTGTTCGTATAGGATTACAATTAAGGTTGTGACTTCTTAGGATAGTATTGTTTGATTATTCAACGAGTTCGATATAAAAAATAATTTTGATCTTTCCTGTTTTCAAATAATTTGATACCTTTGTTCATGACAATTTACCAAATACACCAAGACCAAATTTTTGGTTCAAGGTATTGTTTCTATAATATAAAACTCTAATTTCTTAGATGAAATTGATATTATCAAAAGTTTGATTAAGTGTTAAAATATTAGCCGCACTAATTAATTTCATTTGTCTATATAAATTAGTTAGAGAACATTGTGCCTAGTTCCAGTTACAAGACCTAGTGGTAATAATGAATTATAACATAAAATCAATTAGAGTTGACCAGACAATGAAAAGCATTAACCACAAGGTATATCGAAGAAGCATAGTTCAAATTGCCTTAATAGAGGACTTATAGATTATATGGTTCAAACAATATCATACAAGTTCATCATTAAATCCAAATCTAATGAGTTTAGCTACTTATCATATTAATAAACAACATAATCAAAAGGTTAAAGAGCTACACACAAATATAATGACAAAGGTCTTCAATCTTGTTGACAGGGAATGGAAATTTCCACTTTAGGTCGATGACATTACACTTTATTTCTATGAATCGTCAAAATTTGAATCTTGGATTTCATCTCTTTATCATGACCGGTCTACCTCTATAACATCTAGAAGGTATCTTCTAATCGGATCAACCCACTGGTCTATACCAAAAAGACTATAATACCCTATTGAGTCTTGTGGTTAGTGCAATACAAGACTCACTATGACTTAATTCAAAATATTATAAACTCTTCCTAAACTTTCAATGACTCACTAAAATCCTTTAAATTCCTGAGATAAAATGACAAAAAGACTTTATAAAACACTAAAATACTCGTTATAGTGATGAGTCATCACAATCCTAAACTTAGATTGTTGATTATCCTTAAGTAAAAAAAAAAAAAAAGGTATACATTCAAAGTACAGTCAATTGAGTAACATATATTTTCAATTGTGGTTGACCTCGATGCTCATATCATCATCTTGTCTTTTTTCCTCTTTCCAGCTAACTTACCACTTCCATTCTTTAGGAATTCAATCGGAACATAGGTAGAGAGATAGCTCAAGATATTCAACCACGCTCATATTAACACTCTCATTGATTCTCTCTAGAAAGTATGTTGGATAGACATTCAATCCACATGTCAATGCTATTTTACCATAGACTTGAAATAATTCTAAGCAGTCATTCAAAATCATTAAAATAACACACATTTTTTAGATCTTTCACACTTATAACGTGGCTTAGGTGAATGTAGAGTATATTTGGGAGAATTAGCTAAAAGTGTAGTTAGGTATCCCCAACTATTCCTTTTCTAAACAATTAATCAACCAACAATTCCTACACTTTGCAGAAAACAACATCAATATTAGAGAACTACTTATATTTTTTTAAGAGACGCTTTTTTTCTCTCTTCTTTTTATATTTTTATTTTTCTTGTCTAGACTTATCTTTGATGGTTGATTCCATATATTTTTTTATAGTAACCAAATTCTATAGTATTATGCCTCAAACTTAAAATGTTGCTAACTTCAATCTGTAACCTCAAACTTAAGATCAAGCTAAGACGGGGAAATACTTAACTCTAAGGAGGGTAAACATATATTAATTTTTTCTGGTCTTAGGGTATGTAACATGGTTTTTTATCAACACAAATGAGGATATTCAGGTTCAAAGGGGGCGTAGCAAAGATATAATTCATACAAGGTGGCTTGAAAAGGCTTGAAGTACCAAATAAAAATACCTCGTTTGTTTAACGTATGACCAATAGGCTATAGAGAAGAAATGCAAGTTCTAAAAAATAAACTCCAAACATGGATACACTCATATGCAATAAACATGGTAAATAGTGGAAAATTTTGGCATAAAATCTCCCCAACTAGGAAATTAGAGAAAAGATATGGTGATCATACGAGTGTCTCTATCTTTGTATGTTTCTTAATCACAACACTTTTGAACTTCTAGAATAAACTCACTTTCACATTTGGTGCCATGAACAACTTTCTTAGTAATGGCAAGGTTGAATTTTATCACATTAACCTAATTGGATGAAAATTAAACTTGAAACTTTTAAAAAAAGTAAGTATCATAACACGGATACTAAAGGCTCAATAAATAAAAAACAAATACTAGATTTCTGGGTTGCCTCCCGTAAGCGTTTATTTAACGTCATTAGCTTGACCTTTGATGATTCTTGAAGGATCTAAGGTGGGATATCATCTTCCTTTTTTAGCGTCTCCTTTTCTTAATCCTCTTGTTCCATATGTTTGTGCTATAATATTTTCACCTTACTGACCCATGTTAGGGGAAAATAGTTTTTGGTTAGGGTTCTTGTGTTGGTGACTTTGATTAGAAGAAACAATTTTGTGATAGAGAGAATAAGGGTTTGAAAGAACTAAGAAAATTAATGAATTGTGTAAAACTGCATAGTTTATTCCTAGAGGGATACACTATATATATATACAGAGGTGTTCCCTATTACTTGTGTATCAAGTAACAAAACAAAAGACAACTAACTAGCCAAAATATAGGTGAATCAGTTAGTTACTTGAGAGACAAGAAACTAACCCTAACTAACAAGCAAACATGATTAAGGTTTGAATTACACACTAATACTCCTTCTTAATTCAAACTATCAAAGCAAACTACTCCCAATTTTCTTCTAAGCTTCAGAAACTAGGCCCTTTTGACGGGTTTAGTGAAAATGTCAGCTACTTGATCCAATGTTGAGCAATATTCAACTTTGAGTTTGCTTCTGTTGACTTGATCCCTCAAGTAGTGGAATCTAGTCTCAATGTGTTTGCTTTTACCATGTGCAATGGGGTTTTTTAGCTAGATTTATTGCAGATTTGTTATCTAAAAGAAGCTTGAAAGGTTGCTCAATGTTGATCATCAGTTTTTCTAACACATTCTGCAACCAATTGGCTTGACAAGCTGCAGATGACCTTGCAACATATTCAACTTCACAGCTTGAGAGAGCCACAATTGACTGCTTCTTAGATGACCATGAAATCGGTACTCCTTGAAGCATGAACACAAAACATGCAGTGCTTCTTCTATTTATTTTATCCCCACGCCAGTCTGAAGGTGAGAAAAACCACAAGAAGGGGCGGTTGAATTGTGTTTTCAAAAACTTTTCTTTCTTACGTTCTGAAAAACTGTTCCCATATTCAGAGTCTGACTTGAGTTCAGAGTCTTAGTGCAACGGATAAAAGTAAGAGAACAGAGAAAGAAAGAACACAAGCAATTATACAGGTTCCTTCCACAAACTGGAAGTAGTCCTGTCCCCCTTGCACTTTCAAGGAGAATTTCACTAAGATGTAATACCAAATTACAAATTGCTCAAACACACAGCAAGAGACTTCTCAATGCTCAAGGACAACTCCAAGAGACTTTCTTTGCTCAAGGACAACTCCAAGAGACTTCCTTTGCTCAATCACAACTGAAAGAGACTTTTATGCTCAATCACAAAAGAAAGAGACTTCTATGCTCAATCACAAAAGAAAGAGACTTTTCTAAACAATTACAGAGAATTGAAAAAGGTTTTGAATACTTGATATACAATCAGAGGTATTCACAATACAATACAAACAGAACAGACTTGGTTTTTCTAGACACTTAAGAATTCTAAGATATGAGCTTTTGTAAGAATTCTCTAAGTTGTTAATGTGAAACTTCGCAGCGTTTTGGATCAGAGAGAATGCGTTGGTCTTCTTGTTCTTTTTCTCTAATTTTGTTCTTCAAGTTTTCATCCCTATTTATAGAGGATTTGAGAGACGTTGAGAACTAGCCGGTACATCAACTTGTCTTGACTGAAGCTTTGATTCTTCACCATTGATCTTTTGCCTGATTTGATAATTGTCCTATGAAAAACCAATTTCAAATCCATTCCAATAGAGAAGGAACAATGTCTGCAAACATTACTGTTATCTTTGTCTGGATGTATAGACACGATGCAGAGATGGTGGTTACAGAGGCAGGCGCAGAGTTAGTGGTTGTATACTTCGTACACTGTACTTTGTCAACGCTCTTAAGCTTCTGGTGAAGTAGCTTCTGATAAGATGCTTCTGATGATCTTGCTTCTGATTACCTTGCTTCTGATGACATCATCTTCAGGAGCGCTTTTCTTCAGGAGCATTTTCTTCAGACGCATTTTCT
>Ga0315915_1001363_pt1 | contig 29446 bp, 9 predicted proteins | sample MpolbnodulesMG_FD_207738 | JGI IMG/M metagenome (GOLD analysis project Ga0315915, IMG submission 207738) | Medicago polymorpha root nodule microbial communities from Los Angeles, California, United States - branched nodules | ecosystem: Host-associated > Plants > Roots > Nodule | place: USA... | reverse complement strand
CTTCACTTTGCTCTCGACATTTTGCACGCTTAAGCGACCATAGGCACGCTTAAGCGAACAGTTGATTTCCATGAGCGTCCTGAAAGCGTCCTTGAAAGCGAACTGGTTGGCTGCTCACTGGTCCTTGAACGCTTAAGCGACCGGGTGCACGCTTAAGCGAACAGGCCTTGGTCCAGGAGCTTCTTTCTTGGTCTTTGTTTGTCATTTCCTGCATAAATTGGGTAGAATCAGATATTTAAGCATAAATGGTATAAATACACTCAAATGGCAGCTTTTCCTTAGATAACTTGCAGAACAAGTCACTAAAATGCCTAGATTAACACATAAAATATGTTACTTTTGAGCACTTATCAGTACGCTCGCTTTCGATTTGTTTTGCTAGTTACTAACTAATTACTTCTTGGTTAGACATATATAAATATCAAGATATAAATATCAATATTAGGCACTTTCACTACCTAAGTGCCTAAATCAGGGTTATGCTTTAGAGGAGACAAATAAAATAAAGGTTTATCTTAGAACCCTAGCCTGAAATGATTTAGTTACACATGATAACTATAGATAAATTACAAAAGAAATAAATCATACCTAGAGAAACTTATAGTGAAGAGAGAGAAACTCTTCCCTGGAAGCTCCTAGTGTTTGCCTTCCTTTTGAACCGCTTCAAACTGAATGAGAAATTCTGAGCGAGGAACACGGTATTTATAGGGAGAGTTTCCACCTGAAGTTGGGTCCGAAAACCGGGGTTTTTCCCACTAAAAAGTAGCAAAAATCAGTTTTGGCCCGCACTTAGCAATGCTCGAAGCGCACAAGCCATGCTCTAGGCCCATGAGTGTGTATAAACTGCATGTTGTATGCGCATAGGCTATGCTTTAGGCATGGCCATGCTTGGCACGCATGGACCATGCTCGGGGTGCCTTTGAGTGCGTTCCGATGCATTAATCTTCGTTTTCCGTTCTTTTGGGTGTTTGCTTCCATATAAGATGTCTTAGGACCTGGGAACAAAATTTCTCCCTTTATAAAGTATTATGAGGCGTCTTGAATCTTCATTCTTGATCTTCCAAAGTCTTCACTAATCTGTAGATGTCTTGATTTGCCGATTTGCATGATTTCTTCGTGAATTAGATCAAAAACACCATAGAATTGCTATGTTTATGGATGAATAGAATTACAAACTCAAATATAGAAAACATTACAAATGTCTTGAAATCATAGGCAATTGTTCTAATACTCTTATGTTCTGCTGGTAAAACCTACTAAAATTACCGATACACAAATCAAGCCAAAATAAAGTCCTCCCTCCATGGTCAGTCTTTCCAACCATAGTTTTAAAACTCTGCTCGAACCGGCCGGTCGGACCGGGAACCGGTGGGTAGGCCGGTTCGAGTAGGCCTTTGGATCGGCCATGCAGTTAGCTCGGTGAGAATCGGTCAAAATCGGTAAAACTCAGTGACTCGGCCGAGTATTTGGTTGGACCGGTTTGAAGCAAGAACATATTTTAATTAAATTATGTTGGAAAAAGTAGCGTTGGTGGGAGTTGAACTTGTGACCCAATGATTAAAGAAAACTCTCCCAGCCACTGAAACACTATCAATTGTCGTGTTCAAATTGCTTTTACTATAATTATAATAACACATGTTTGGATAAAGATCACTGACTATATTATCATCTCGCGAAATATTTATTATAAAGCAAATACCTTTCAATTTTCTTTTATTTTTTATGATAAAAATACCTCATAAAATAAAAGTATATAATCTTTATCAAAATCATCTTAAAAAAAAAAACCTTGTGAAACTCATAAACATATATAATCATTTCAACAAAAATAACATAAGCATATATAATTATCAAACTCAAATATTTCATTTAAAACTCATGATAATTAGTCTATAAAATTATGTTTGCTGAATATTTATTTTTTATTCTATATTATATGTGTCATTATTTTAATTTTTGGAGTGACCGAGTCACCGATTTAATCTGATTAAATATCTATACATGTATAATCTAAACACCGAGTTATCTAATCGAGTCATTCGGTTTGATCCGATTCAGCCATACGGTTCAACCAGTGAGTTGTTGATTCGATCATCGACTCAGTGACTCAGTGCCTCCGCCGAGTCGATGACCGAACCGAGTTTTAATACTATGCTGTATATGTGATATTTATTCATTTTGTTAAATCAATGTACATATTACTGTTTACCACTACTTCCTTCGATTCATGAAAGGATAAAAATAAAAACAAGAGATGTGGAAACCAAAAGAAAACAAGAAATGTGCTGTATGTTTGAGCTGTCCCGATCTTTAAAAACTAAACAAATGATGATAACAACTAAGCGGGATTCACGCGCAAAGCACGTGGAAGGAAAGATGCTGTTCACTAAAATAATAAAAACAGGACCAATTTAAAATAAAAATTAAATAAATAAAAGACACACCAACACAACACATCAGTTTCTCACTTCACTTAAGAACAGGTACAAGTGAAACAAACCCAAACAACACGGTTCCCAACGTAAGGTGAGAACAAAAAAACACTCTCTTCTCTTGTCTCTCTTTTTTTCAATGGATACCCTTTCTCTCTTCTGCACCGGAGCTCTCCTCGCCGGCGGCCTCTACTGGTTCGTCTGCGTCCTCGGTCCCGCCGAACGAAAGGGCAAACGCGCCACCGATCTATCCGGCGGTTCAATTTCCGCTGAAAAAGTCCAAGACAGTTACGATAAATACTGGTCTTTCTTCCGCCGCCCAAAAGAGATCGAAACCGCTGAGAAAGTTCCAGATTTCGTCGATACATTTTACAATCTCGTTACCGATATTTACGAATGGGGTTGGGGTCAATCCTTCCATTTTTCACCCGCTATTCCCGGTAAATCTGACCGTGATGCCACTCGCCTCCATGAAGAAATGGCTGTAGATCTAATCGAGGTTAAATCTGGTGATAAAATTCTCGATGTAGGTTGCGGTGTTGGTGGGCCCATGAGAGCTATCGCGTCTCACTCACGCGCTAACATTGTTGGTATCACGATCAACGAGTATCAAGTGAATCGTGCAAAATTACACAACAAAAAAGCTGGTTTAGATTCTCTATGCGATGTTGTTTGTGGTAATTTTCTTAAGATGCCGTTTCCCAATAACAGCTTCGACGGTGCGTATTCAATTGAAGCCACGTGCCACGCGCCTAATCTTGAAGAAGTCTACGCTGAAATTTTTAGGGTTTTGAAACCTGGTGCTCTTTACGTTTCATATGAATGGGTTACTACTGAGAAATTTGTAGCTGAAAACGCTGAACATGTTGAGATTATTCAAGGGATTGAAAGAGGTGATGCTTTGCCTGGGCTTAGAACCTACGCTGATATAGCTGAAGCGGCGAAGAAAGTTGGGTTTGAGGTTGTTAAGGAACGGGATCTGGCACAGCCACCGTCTCATCCATGGTGGACCCGTTTGAAAATGGGTCGGATTGCGTATTGGCGTAACCATATTGTTGTGACGGTTCTGTCTGCTTTGGGAATTGCACCTAAAGGAACCGTTGATGTTCATGAGATGCTGTTCAAGACTGCTGACTTTTTGACCAGAGGGGGTGATACTGGAATTTTCTCTCCTATGCACATGATTCTCTGCAGAAAACCAAAAGCAGATAATTCAACTTAACTTGAGGTGGTGATGAAGTTAAGGTATCTTAATTAAAATAAAAATTCTATAATTTTTATTCTATTTTGAGTTTAACTTGTTGTTACTTTTGAACTGGATGTATTTTTCGTTTTTTTTTTTTTTTTGCAATGTAGTTTTGTTTAATTTTTCTATGCCTCATTAGCAATTGCTGTATGGATTCTATTTTAGTCTTTAGTCGCGTTTTTTATTTAGCTTAAACTGGATTGTTTTGATGGTTACCATTTATGATTTGACTGGTGTATTAGTGGAAAAAAGGAATGACAACTTTTGATATTGATTTGCGTATTAAACGGTGGAGAACGAAAAGGAAAGGGATAGGCTTGGCGTAATTGATTGATGTGCATATCTTGCGGATCGAAAGAATTCTCTGGGGGTTTGGGATTTAATATAGTTACTGCTTTTGCGTAAACCTAGTAATTGGACCTTCCGATTGAAAATGAACAGCCGAGATCTCCCAATGTGGGTAACTACTGGACCATTTATTAATTTGATTGGGTTAAAAACTTAGAATGTGGTTGCCGAAGTAGTTTTGTTGGATTGCACGGATGACTTTGAGATTAGTGATTTCGATAACATTGGCTCTATATGTTTCTAATTAATAATTTTCTCTCTGTCAAAATAATTTAATTCAATCGTTCATTTATCATTCTTTCACATCTAAAATAAATTAAGTTACCAAAGTTGTTACAAGTTAAAGTCATCCAAGTATTTTTTCGCCCCCGTCTTTGTGGGGTGATGTGGGCAGTGTGCCGGCAACTGCACTATAGTGAGAGTCATGTTGAAACCGTTCAATTTATCGGATAGTCTAAATTTGTAAACTTCTTGTTTAAAATTTTAAAAAAAATAATGAATACTAGCATTTTTTTTGGGAAAATAAACACTATAAATCTAGATTGTACAGTTGAAATGTGTTGGTAATGTTTAAATCTATTTGAGTTGATATGATGGATTAATTTAAATGGACTAATTTGATTTCTTAAAAAGAATGTTTTAACCACTAAGTTATTTACTATCCTTTTTATTCTCTTCAAAAGAACTTGAGAGAGAATCCAAACACATTTTTTTGGGGTCGGACTTGTGTGCGGTCACATGGTTGGTTATGACTTTCAGCGAGTCATTTGAATTGTCTCGTCAAAAATGAATATTTCAAATTTTAAGTTCAAAATTCAAAAGATTGAAAAATGCTAATTTGTGTCCAAATAAAAGATCTCTTCATAATAATATATCCCTCTTTTTTAAAATTTTAAAATTATTATTATTTCCTAAAGCACTAATTTGAGCTTACTGCATTGTCAAGAATCAAGATGCATTTCAATCCAAAAACCGAAGTGAAAAAGAAGATGATGAGGTGGAGTTTTGGACAAAAGAGCACATGTTGAGATTGCTGGCTATATTAGCCTGTGATTAGGTGGCGACCACTATTGTCTACCTTTTGTGGTACCCAGACGTGATTATGCTTTAGCTTTTAGAATCTGGATCTAGACTTTGATGCATGTTGTGTTGCCTTTTTTGTTTTTACTCATGTCATTTGTGCCTGGATATTTCCTCCAGAGGACAGATGGGCCACACATGTCACGACATTTGGCCTGCACTTGCCTTGGATCTGTCAATTGTTTTTAGTTTCATTCTCATCTAGTTTTCATGGAGTGAAGATCATCTCCGTTAATGTTCCTCTCAATTTCTTTTATTTGTATAGATAAAGATAAAAAAAATTTAAAAAATTTGAAAAGTAATATATGTTAAAATTCACTATCTATTTTTTGTGTTTATCTCTCTCCAAACAAGATCTTCAATTTATTTTCTCAAATAAAGAGAATTTTAACCCGTTTCCATGAGCCACCTCCATTTTTTTAAATTAATTAAATATAGTAAGTGGAGCAAATCACAATCACAAAAAAAAATTAGAAAAGAAAACATTATTATATCAATTATTAAAGTTATTGACTAATTATTTGTTAAGAAAATTTTAATGAGTGGAAAAAGTTGAGCATATCTCATCTAAGATTTTGGCACAAACATTCCTTTTAGTTCTAGTAAAGTACACATCAACTTCCACTAACTTCTTATCAAAGTGTCAAACATCTCTCATCTTATTAAACACTGTTAATTTCTCTAAAAGAATTTCTTTTCTTGAAAGCATAGATAGAATTCCAATTGAGTCTGCAAGCATAAACCAAAAGCATGGCATACATTTGACGGATGCTAAGGTGAATGAGCGAAGCAAATTACTTTATAGATAATGAGTTGTGTGAACCGTTGGATGATTGATGTTATGATGAGTAATGCTGTTATGATGCACCTTGAGTAGCTATACATCTACCTTCACAACTACATCTTCTAACTTTCTTCAAATGCTCTTTCTTTTTAAAAATAAAGGACATATTTGTTCATCTTTAATGTGTATATGAAAATGCAATCACTCAACAGTCAACACTTATATGGTAGTGATAGTTAAAATGAAAATTGAACATACAGTCATGAATTGGTAGTCATAAGAGAGAACAATATTATTTGGACATCTTGAGATGTAAACATGCATGTTGTACGTGTTGGTATTCTTTTTAACTAAGTTTCTATAGTTTTTGCAGCAGCATCTATTATTTGGACAACTAAATTAAGATAATAAAATGTTAAATTGATGATAAAGATGTTGTTAACAAGACATTCACATAGAGAGTATGCACCATCCTCCAAAAGGAAAATCATTCGGTTCTTTAATTGATTTTACGTTGAATTCGATTTGTCTTGAATAGATAATTCTTCAATTGCTTGATTAGGTTTTTTTTAAGAGGTTGATTGGGTTTTCTATTCACTTATAATTTTGGTCTATCAAAAAATTTATAGATAATGCATCATAATTCATAACACCGTTCACCCAACAGCTCACATAACCCACTCACCTTGGTGATTTGCTTCATTCAGCAACCTTAGACTCAGCCCATACATTTGGCATATGATGACACTCAATTTGCCACCCAAAATACTTTCAAATGTGTTATAACATATAACAAATTGACAATAACTATATAAACCCCTTAACTTTATGACAAATAAACCAATAAACTACAAAACCCAGTGCCATTATTTTGTCAGAATATCATGCACTTGTTCTTCATTTATAACTGAGCAAAGACTTAAAAACACAATAGTTGAAGTAGAATTAAGCCAATATTCTGCTGTCTTAGGAAGCAATTGTTGTTGTTGTAAAAAAAAGTGCATGTGGCTATCTCATGCGACAATCACAAATTTTTTCATTATTTATTACAAGTTGCAACCTTTCTAGCAATACATGCTAACTGAAGCTTCGTGAGAATTAAGTGGATGGGATGGGATAGGGTTGTGTTGGAGTAATCTGACTGTACAATTTAGTGGCATACATCCCTCTTGATATACTCAAATCGACGCTGAAGGATAAAACAACGACGCAAGTGGAAAGAATGGCCACGTGAACAAAAAACGATAATGCAAAAATCGATGAGAACGAGTGAGAGCAACCGTGTGTGTGAACGTTCACTAGAAATGAAGGGATGAGTGATGATGTATGACAATGAAGAGAAATTCTAGCAACAATGAAAGAGTTTCACAATTTTATTAGGCATGTGTCTTGAATGGGGAAACGAAAAGACTACTCTCTCTTAGCAGCAATTTGATAGAATGCAAGGAGAAGGGAGGTTTTTGATGTTTCAGAAAAGAGAAATGTTTGAAATAAAGTACAACAACAACTGTAGTTTCATCCTTCAAAGTTTTATTTTCCAATTACTTTGTTTCGATTGTGTTTGCTGATCAATAATAGCGATTTCAGTGAGGTTACTAAATCATTGCAAGTAATATTTGATAAAATAGCAAGTGTCGAATTCGATGATTGCTTTTTACTATTGCGGGTTTTTGAACTACGTACTAATTGATCAAAATGTTCGTTTTATCATAAAATATCAAGATTAAAAATTAACTGAAATTTATAATATGAGAAATAAGTTGGGGATGAGTTTATCAAATCAAATATTCCAAATCTTAACTACTTCCTTCCGTCCCATGGCCATAATAAGTGGGCTATTCGTAAAAAATTGTCTCAAAATAATTGACTCATTTTATTTTTCAATACGATATTAATTACCTTTTTTTTAATTATAACTCTTTTTTAAGCAAATTATAACTTTAATTAACACTACTTTTATCACCCTCAATTCAATATATTCTACTTTGCATTTATAATAATGAAGAATGCATCAATACTTAGACAAGACATTCAAAACCACTTTTCTTTCTCTTTCGCTTATACACTTTTTTTTTTTAATATATATGAAATGAACAAAAACTTCACTTATAATGGAACGGTGAGATTATTAATTTGGCCGTTGTTATTAAATTCCTTCAAAATTATTTCCAAAAGATTTTAACATTCTTATCCTAAAATTCATCGAGTTTGGTGTGGTTGGTTGTTGTTCTGCTCGAATTTGTCGAGATGGTTCTCTGGTGTATATGATATCAAATTGGTGTTCAAATTCTTTGATGTTTTCATATTTGTTGAGATCTGCAAGTATTAACTATTAGTATTTGTATCAGTCTTGGGATTGATTTTCATACCGGTTTGATATTCTTATGATTCTCTTTGTGGGATGTTGGACTGTTTGGCTTAAAAGACTCGTTTTGCTTGTTATCGTTCGTTGCAGGGAATTATTGGTTCTTAGAACTGTTCTGTGTCGATGACTTGTTGTTGGAACACATGGAGTATTATTGGTGTGAATTAAAAAAATTCTCTTGTCAACTTTCTCAATAAGTGCTCATTTATGACGCGAGATCAAGCCATTGCTTTTCTAACGGTCAACTAATCCTAACCATTGGATTTGTAACTTATCTTTGGCTCTTCACCTATAAATTGAGCTTCTCTCCCTCACTTCTACTTACACCAAAAGTTCTTTTGAGTTGTCAAAGAATTTTTCTCTCTTCTCCCTACTTTAACTTGTGTTGACGAGCTATTCTTTTCTTCTCCCTCTTTTTATGTCCCTTCGGATTTAAAGAGTGTTCTTAAGGTCATAGTCCCTTCAGTTTATAATGTCCCTTCCGAATTAAGAATGGTCTTAAGAATATAGTCCCTTCGATAAATTTTGTCCCTTCGGAAATAAGAGTATTCTTAAGATCAAAGTCCCTTTCGAGATAAAGTGTCACTTCGGAAAATAAGAATGATCTTAAGAATATAATCCCTATTTATGTTTTATGTCATTGGAGAAGTTAGAGGTTAGAGTGGTGGAAACATCATATTAGAGTGGTCTTAGTAGCATATAAGAATGGTCTTAGTACCATAATAGAGTGGTATCAATACCATATTAGAGTGGTCTTAGCACCATATTTGAAGGTGTATTTCTAGAACAGATCCTATAGTGCAATAGGACTTTGATACAGTTGTAGCTGAGCTGTTTTATCCTGGGGGCGTCATGGTTGAAAGCCTGCTTGCACAATTTTGGGCAGTGCCACGAAACGTCTTAAAGAGAGCGACCTAGTCCGCGACTCAGCCTAGTAATCTCTTCGGTGACAAAAATATTTTTTAACTAATTTTGACTATTGTTCCAACAAATTTTAGACGTTTCCTTCTGCCAAGTCTACAAAGAAATTACTAGTTTTTGTTTGTTGTTTGTAAGTACAACAAGGATAAAACGACTATAGAAATACCTCGGTTAAAAGTACACGATGAAGTGTAAGAACAGGTCAAGCGCTATTTTGCAGGCTTACCTGACTGGATAATAATTCATTGTTATGAATACTAAGATCAACTTTTTGGTGGATCAAGTGAGCGGCTTTTTTGTCTAAGAAATTTTACGAAGGAAATTAATTTCTTTTAAAGAAATTAAATTGTGCATAAAGTCTTTGGTAGAAATTAAAGTTTTTTCTAATTTCTAATTATCGAAATTGCTTTGCATGCAATTATGTTTTCTTGTAATTAAGGAAATTTCTATGAACCTTTTGCTTATAGTTTGGTGTCCGGAAACTTTATGTCTGCGGAGAAAATTCTTTTGGACTAGTTTGAAGTTACACCATTTGAAGACAATTTGATTTATATTCAATGTCGTTAATGAATTGACTTCAAATTATTGACTTTGCAAAATGAAATTGAAGCATATGATTTCTTTTGGATTATGGAATTCAATGCCTCATATTAATTGACATAATTTAGTTTCATTTATTGATATAATTTTGGTTGACATTTTAAGATATGGAAAAAATATCATGCATTAAGCCATATAATAAAATTAAAATAATAACATGATATTTGGTTTTGCACTTTGCAATTCATATTGGTCATATTCAAGATTATATCGTAGAATGAGATGTGTTGTATTTTTTTTTTAAAGAAAAAAAAAATATATGACTTTTTTGTAGTCAAGTTAAAAATAACCAAGTAGTCGCATAAATCAATATTTAGATAATGTAAATATTTAGATTTAATTCATTATGATGTATGTGACCTTGATGGTGACTTGACTAGATATGAAAATATATTTTATCACTGTTATCGATGGCTGTTAAAACTATACTTTAGTATATCTCGTGAGAAATAAAAGTGATATGCTTGACAATTTCAAAGTTTTTGTAACTGAAAATTGAAAATAATTCAATAAGAAAATCAAGCAATTTGATATTGATAGAAGTACAAAATAATTTCCACACTTCAATGAGTTTTATGAATGATACATAATTATTCATGAAACAACTCTTGATATGAACGGTAAAGCGGTTATAAATAATATACTATTTACCAAGTCAGTTGTTGTCATCATGCTTAATTCTGAAAGTGCATCTCATTGTTGGGAAAATTTTATCAACTAATTAATTTGTGCTAAATAGTATGCCTTAATCTAAGAACAAAATTTCTAGCTATGAAATTTTGAAGAAAAGACAATCTCTCTTGTCTTATTTTTTAGACTTGGAATTATCTGACCTATATTCGGATTCCAGATCCCAAGAGAGTAAAACTCACTAGTAGAGCCTATGAATATGAATTCATTGCGTATGATATTAACTGGAAAGCATATAGGTTTTATGACCTAAATGTTATCATAGAATCAAAAGATGGTGATTTCTATGAAATTAATTTCCCCCTTAAATTAAGAAAATAGTGAGGGCACTAGTGGGGGTATTGCATCTGATCACAATCCAGCGATCATAAGCACTGATGAGAACATTGAATCAGATGTAACATGGTCTATACATTGAATAAGAAAGCACTACTTGCAAAGGAGTATTGATCAGATTACATGGTCTATACATTAGAAGAGGATCCAACTAGCCTTCAAGAAGAGTTGTCTTCCTTGAATTGTGATTTATGGCAGGAAGTCATAAAAGATGATATGGATTCTCTAGAGTCTAACAAGACCTAGTATTTCGTAGACTTGCCTTTTGGTTGCAAACCAATATGTTGTAAATGGATTTTGAAAGAAATTTTTTTTTAAAGAAATAAAACCCGATGAAACTATTGATAAATACAAGACTCTTCTTGTAGCCAAGGGTTTTAGACAAAATAAAAATTATATATAGATTTCTTCGCCACCTTTTTTCTTTCTAGTCACCTTGATAGCATCCATAAGGGTACTAATTGATCTTGCTGCCATTCATAGTTTAAAAGTACACCAAATGGATGTTAAAACCGCTTTTTTAAAACGGTGAACTTGAAGAAGAATTCTATATGGAACAACCTGAATGTTTTGTAGTCCATGGGCAAGAAACTAAGGTCTGCAAGTTAGATAAGTCTGTGTATGGTCTTAAAAGTCCATGAGCAATGTCACAAAAAGTTTGACAACTTAATGATAAGAAATGAGTTTAAAGTGAATGAAAGTGATAAAGTTATTTGATAATAACATTTGCACAATCATATGTCTCTATGTAGACGACTTACTCATATTTGGTTCAAACTTTTATGTTGTGAATGCTCTGTAATCATTGTTGTCTGACAACTTTGATATGAAAGACCTCAGAGAAGATAATGTAATTATGAATATTAATTACCAGGTCAGAAAATAGAATTTTCTTGGATCAATCTCTTTACGTTGAGAAGATCTTAAAGAAATATAAATACTTTGACTGCAAAAATGCTTGCACACCATATGATCCAGGTGGAAAAACTATTTAAGAACACCGGTAAAAGTGTGAGAACATCATTGGTAACCTTAAGTATGTCATTGATTGCACTAGACCCGATATTTTCTATGTCGTGGGAATGTTGTGCAGGTTTGTCAGTAGACCTAGTAATAATCATTGGAAAGCTATTTTATTATCAAAGATTTCTGCTGTCCTGGAAGGATACACAGATGCAGATTGGAACATCTTATAAGATGATTCCAAAGTGACTAGTGAATATATATTTAATATCTCTGAAAGAGTTGTTTCTTAGAAAATCCAAGAAACAAAATATATTGGCTCAGTCTACTTCGGAGTTTGAGAAGATGGCACTAGCAACAGCTAGTGAGGAAGCAAGTTGGTTAACATGCTTGCTAGGAGATATTCCCTTATGGGAAAACAATTGTCAGTTGTGTTGATCCATAGCGATAATACCGCGGCTATTGCAAAAAATCGAGAATTGTTATTATAATGGTAAGAGATGACAAATATGTCATAGAACAGAACTGTTAGAGTGGATCATGAACACACTGATGAAAATTTAGCCGATCCTTTGACGAAAGGACTAGCTATAGAGAAAGTCCATAACACATCAATGAAGATAGGACTAATGCCTATGGAATCACTCATGATGGTAACCCGGCCTAGATGACTGGAGATCCCAAGAAATAGGTTCAATGGGTAATAACAAGTCGTGAAGTGATATGAGGTGAACATGTTGTAATAAATCCTAAAAGGCATGAATCCTGAAGCGATAAGAGGTTGAGATAATAGAAACTCTTAATGAGATCTATACTCTATATGGAGTGGAGTACCTAGCTACATGAGTACTCTTGATAGACTCACCTTTGTGAATGTGGAAGTGGGGGCCGCTTCCTATGGAATTCTATATGCAAATTTCCTAGAGCGTTCACTAAACCGGGATTGACGTGCAAGGCCTTTAATGCACAGGCTTTTTGATAATACACCTAAGAAAAGGTTGTGTGTGGTTTGATGTCGGAGATAGAGTTCAAGACTACGAGTCACTCTAGTAAAATATGAATCTTATTCACTACGCAAAGGTTCAAGTCGTAGACACCTTTGCTTATGCACAATCTTAGAACGCAAAGGTTCAAGTCGTTAGACACCTTTGCTTATGCGATCTAAATAGAAACCTCTAAGTCATTTTTTAAATTCAAGTGGGGGATTGTTGGAACACAAGGAGTATTATTGGTTTGAATTAAAAAAATTCTCATGTCAACTTTCTCAATAAGTGCTCATTTATGATGCGAGATCAAGCCATTGCTTTTCTAACGGTCAACTAATCCTAGCCATTGAATTTGTAACTTATCTTTGGCTCTTCACCTATAAATTGAGCTTCTCTCCCTCACTTCTACTTACACCAAAAGTTTTTTGAGTTGTCAAAGAATTTTTCTCTCTTCTCCCTACTTTAACTTGTGTTGATGAGCTATTCTTTTCTTCTCCCTCGGATTTAAAGAGTGTTCTTAAGGTCATAGTCCCTTCAGTTTATAATGTCCCTTAGAAATTAAGAATGGTCTTAAAAACATAGTCCGTTCGGTAAATTTTGTCCCTTCGGAAATAAGAGTATTCTTAAGATCAAAGTCTCTTTCGAGATAAAGTGTCCTTTCGAAAAATAAGAATGATCTTAAGAATATAATCCCTATTTCTGTTTTATGTCATTGGAGAAGTTAGAGGTTAGAGTGGTGGAAACATCATATTAGAGTGGTCTTGGTACCATATAAGAATGGTCTTAGTACCATAATAGAGTAGTATCAATACCATATTAGAGTGGTCTTAGCACCATATTTGAAGGTGTATTTCTAGAACAGATCCTATAGTGCAATAGGACTCTGATACAGTTTTAGCTGGGCTGTTTTATCCTGGGGGCGTCGTGGTTGATAGTCTGCTTGCACAATTTTGGGCAGTGCCACGAAACGTCTTAAAGAGAGCGACCTAGTCCGCGACTCAGCCTAGTAATATCTTCGGTGACAAAAATATTTTTTAACTAATTTTGACTATTGTTCCAACTTCCAACACTTGTGAATACCCCGACCTTTTACACCGTTGATTAGTGCTCCAATAATTCAGACATCATCTTTTTTACAACTTAGTTTCGCGTCCGTAATCGGGTGTGCTGGGTTGTGCTGTTAATCTCAATTTGTTTCTTATATCCGTTGTTTTAATTGTCTCAATTACTTGTCTGTTCGGATTGACCTACACTTTTTGTGTGCTTATTGGAACAAGTTTTACGCCCCAACTTTTGTACTCTTTTGTTTTGTTATTAATTTAATTATCGTTTGCTTTAAAAAAAATGCAGGAAGTATTACATTGATACAATTCTAGGTGGACGTTTTAAGACCGGTAATGGATGTTTGAACTTTGAAGGCATGGGTGTGACCAAGAGCCACAACGATGAGAACGAGATGCTTTAGAAATCCAGGCGGTTAGGAGTAGATTATTAGCAAGGGAAGGAAGGTTCCAGGATGCATATGTTTTTAGAAAATTAGAGAGACATTTCTTCTAAACAAAATTAAGGGGAGGTGAATGTGTGAGCTAGCTACACTACGCTAACAATATTATAACACACACATTGACTGACATAGAACATATTTAGATGTAGTTTGAGTGATTTGTAAAATAAATAAAAAATCCTGAATGTGTGAAATAGTATACCATAGTTTTTAAATGTTTTGAGATTATAAAAACATTATAAATATGACTTTTGTTAGTAATTTTATAGACTACTGATTAATAACAAAAGAGTTATATCAAAAGAAGAAAAACTAGTAAACAAAAGACATATTAAGATACCAAATTCGTTAAAAAAAAAAATCATAAATGTTTTTGTTATTTTGATATATTCAATTATTATGATTGCATCACATGACACATTCAAATACCAAATCACTATTTACTGAAAATATTATTGAAAATATAATCGTGCAAAACATTAGTAATGAATTAAATCCCCCCCGACTTAAATTGTTTTTTATTAATTAGATTGATAGCAAAAACAATTGACTTCATCAATGAGTAAATTTATCTTGAGATTGTAATGACCTTCCAAAAAAAATCAAGCTAGCTTCACCACTCATCTCAACATACTAGTATATCTGAATAATCTGTTATAAAAAAATTGAAATAATTTATAGACACAACTAATGTCCACACTTACGTATATTTGTACACAAATCTGGCGATAGTTCTTTACAAAATGTTCTATTCAACTAATTAATCAAATATAAAAATAAAATAAAAAAAATGGAAAGAACGAGTCTTCATTTTAATGAACAATTAAGAACCAAGTTTGATCTAATTTACTGGATCCAGTTGTAGAGGCCTAGGTGGAGCCATGGTCCTTCTCTTCCATAGATTAATTTCTTTACGTGGCTTCAAATCAAGTCCAAGACTACAACCAGCAACACCACCACCACCACCAAGAGGTGCAGAGAAAGGGATCTTAAAATCCTCTTCTTCTTCATCATCATCACTTTGCATTCTCTCTTCATCTGAATAGTAATTATCTATTTCTTCTTCTGGTGCTACCTGAGCCTTCCAATCAAAATTAGCAAAAGTGTCACGTCCACTTGCAAAACGTTTCATTTGACTCACATTTGTTTCTCTTTCCTCAATTGCATACTTGTTATCTTGAACTACACATGCATCTGATTTCCTTCTTCCCTCAGATTTTGGTTTCCCGACATGAAACAACATCTTTTGAAAAGTGTTCACATGTTTCTTCACTTCCATGTCTTTCGATTTTTTTATTTGTTTCTTCTTGTGTTTGATTTGTCCCATGCACGATATTTTTGGTGAAGTGGGTTCTTCATAATCAATTCCATTGATATCTTTGGACTTTCTTCTAGCTTCATGTGGAATCATGGATGCAATAGGACCTGAAAATCCCTTGACACCATGAGGTCTTGCCCACTTTGTTGCGTTATCTTGTCTTGATTTGTGATCCCTACCTGGACTGAATGGATGGTTTTGAAAGTTTATAGTGATAGTTTTTGGTAATATCTTCAAGATCTTGTTCCTCAGCTTAAGGTTTTTCTCCATGATCACACGTGTAGAACAAAAAGATTGATAAGTATATTGAACTAGAAAGCAAGCTAGGTAGCCAATTAAAGGGTTGAAATTTGATATTTTGTATGTTCTGGTAGATGGACTCTCTTTATATATATCTTGGATTGTTGACGAAGCTTTGAGGGTGAAACTAATCAGTCGTAACAATATGGTTGATTATACCAAAGTTGGTATATTATATAATACTTGAAATATATGAATATGTCAAGAAAGGTGGCATATAGAAAAGGTGCGGTCAACTAAAAACCGTGTGACTTTCGAACGGCATTAAATTAAACAGCTTCTTGCTTCGAACCGTCAACATAATTTCGAAAAATCAATGTATAATTTCTGACAAATTGAATGCACTATTTAATTATTATTTTTTATTTACGGACTGAAAGAAACTATAATTATTTTAGAAAAAAAAAATCTAAGCCATAAAATGTGATTTCTCTCTTCTTTAGAGGCCAAATTTGTAAGAGTAAGTTATGCAAAATATAAAATAATATATGGTTTCAAAGTTTGATCAATTTAGACTACCTCTCTCTTATATTAATTGGATTGGATGGGAGAGTCTTAAATATATAAGTTTATAAAGATTGACATTCATCGTCTTATAAACCGAAAATAATCAAATAACTTACATTATGATTATTTGTTTTTTTAAGGATTTATGATTTTTTTTTTGCATGCACAACATAGCTGTAATTCCCCCCACAAAAAAAAAACATAGCTACAACTCTATTTTAAAAAAAACAATTCTTTAATACAGTTGTGAAACAGCTGGCGCTAAACTTTCTGGTGATGAAAAAAATCATGTTGTAGTTGATGTAGCAACTAGCAGGGTGTCTTTTTCATTATCAGTTTTTTAATAAATAATTTTGGTATTACTATGTACGAATACTGGCATGAAACTTGTGAAAACAACAGGGCCTTTAGCATATCCTGATTTATTTATTTTTTAAAAAGTAATATTGTAATAAATAATTTAAAGTTTTTAAGCAACACTTGTTTTTAAACGAAATAATATTTAAAATTGTCATCAATTTATTTCGTTTTACACCATAAATTACCATGGAGCATTGGTGTGCACTTGATTTTGTCTACTTCTGAGGCTTTTGTGAAATTTTGATCCAACCGAACCGACCATGGAACGTAGCGCGGTTTTAAAATAATTCACCTAATGGATGAAATCATATTTGTAGTGGTTGTTGATCATCCAATGTATCTGCGCGCAACTGCCCCACCTTTTAAGATGAATAAGTGGAGTGTTGGAGTACAAACGTCGATCATATATATATTTTGTAATGTCTCTATCAACCGAGTTAAGTTTATAGAGACAAACTATTAGTCTTTTATATGTGATGTATTACTATGAATTTCAATTTTTGGTGTATGGCTTTACCCAATAGTAACATATTTTCCCAAGATTGCTATTCAACTAATTTTATTTTATTTTTTTAGAATTACGATTCAAGGTAAATTATTTTGTCTCGCCTCTTGCCTGTTGGTAGACGATAACGTCACTGAACCCCAAATAATCCCAAGTTGAACAAAATAGACCATATAATGGAATAAAGCTCTTGCAGCACGAAATTTTTTCTTTCACACAACTCAAACTGGAGACCTTAATGGGAACCAAACTCCTTATACCACATGGGTTGGTAATATTGATTATTACCCACGAATTAAAAATGTATTCAATAAAAAAAGAATTTAAAAATGTAATATATTAAGAATGTGAAGTGATCGTGAGAAGTCCAAATTAAAACGAGTACCAAACTAACTTTTCCATGTAGGCGCCACAGATTCTTACTTAAGCTTATCTTTATCTTATGATAAGAGTGTTCGTTCTTTTTGGATTCATATGAGTAATAATATTCTAGGACCCGCGCACGTGTATGTCATTGGTAAATCATAGTCAATTCATAAAAGAGGGGAATTTGGTCATTCTTATCTCCGTGTGTGAAATATGGCAAACTACGTACGTAGTTCGTCGAACTTTACCCTGAACACTGTGGGAACAAATTAATGAAATGCTGGTGAGAAAAGCAGCAAGAGTAGAAACTACGTACGTAAATGATTGTATTTGCTTGTCGCGTAGTAGTTACTAGCCTATCTTTACTAATTCTTTTATAGGACAAACAACATGGTTCCTTCGGGTTTGGATTCTTTCAATTTTTTCGGGTAAAATCAAGTTCAATTATAAAGAAAAAATAGTTGATGTATTTCAATGGTGAAAAATGAAAATGGAGAAAAGCTGGAAAAATGTTCAATTGAGAGAATCTAAATCTGGTCCCCTCTTCCCCAAACTATTAAAAACCTCATGTTTGCGTTGCATGAACCAAAAATCCGCTCAAATGCTGCAATTGCTCTTTTCAGATGAATTAATATGGCGTATAAGTCCAGATTATAAATTCTAAAAAAAATGTCTAAAATATCATATGAACCTAACCTTCATCTAATCCAATTAAATATATATCACTACAGATATCAAACACTTTCTTAGATAAACAAGCAGCCAACTAGAGTCTTACAATCAGCTAAGGCTTAGCTCAAAGGGTTTTTGGAGTTAACTCAGTTTGCTACACAGAATAAAAAAAATAGTTTCTCAATTAGGTAAAGAACGGACCAGGCAGCACTAAAAAGAATAGTTTACATCTCACTGAATACTGATAGAAATACCTCCTCCACCCACATATAACAGCATCGCATTCTCTTTCGAATATGCAAACTTGTTAGCAAATCTACGAACAGCATGCCAGCAGGGACATGTATAATGCTAATGTGCACAGCATGCATCGCGTTTCCTTCAGCAAAACCATTCAGGGCTTTTAAAGTAAAAAATTAGGAGTACGGGTATTAGGGATAATGATTGAGAAAATAAAATATTAAACTCAAATAGTCTAAACTAATTGAAACATCAATGCTGCATGAACCAATAATCCACTCCATGCTGCAGTCGCTCTTCTCAGATGTATACAGTATGGAAATCCAGACTGTCAATTGTGATAAACAATCTAAATTATCATAGCAACGATATTCAAATTGAAGGGGAGAAAAAACAGGAAAAAAAAAATCATAACAAACCTAACCTAACCTTCATCTAATCCAATTCAATAAATATTATTACAACCATCAAACATTTTCTCAGCAAACCAAGGACAAATTTTAAATGAGAACCAGATACGCAGCCAACTAGAGTCGTACAAGCAGCTAACACACTGCACATTGCAGCTTGCTTCGCTTAAAGGGGGTTTTGTAGTTAATGAAGCTTGCTACCAGAGTCAAAAATGAGTTTTTCAACTGAGTAAAATCAGACCAGACACCCTGAAACAGACTGGTTCAATCACACTGATAGAGTTACCTCCTTCCACATATAAGAGCATCTCAGTCTCTAAATATGCAACTTGTTAGCATCTCCATGAACAACATGCCAGCAGGGACATAACGCTAATGTGCACCGCATGTGTTGTTTCCTTCAGCCAAATCATATAGGGCTCCTGTAGTAAAAATTAAGTAGTTCAGAGAGCAAGTGGTCAATTGAATACCCTGCCCAGCAACAAAAACAACACTAATTACAGTCTCAAGAATTTGCTTCAAGAACACTAATAGTTTTGCAATAAATAAATCATGTCCATCGAGTTAATCAAATTAAAAAGACTCCATCCAAAACACTATAACCAGTTAAACCAACATTTTGTCTCGCTTATATTATAACAATTATCAACACATTACACCACTATTCTATAGTCCTGGCCATTGAGTTAATCAAATTTAAAAGACTCAAACAACAACAACACTATAACCAATTAAACCAACATTTAATCTCACTTAGAATGATTAGAAACGCCAAAATTCTATATTCATACTTGGAAGTTCTTTTATTCAGCTCAAGGATGAAGCAACTTCTACAAAGGACGAGGAGAGACAAATCCTCTGGCAACCATCTTCTCGACCAACTCTTCATGCTTTTTAAGCTGTCCAGCATTCCTCAGCAGCTCCAAAACCGTTTCATAAATCGACAGATTTGGCTTTAGGCATTTTTCTTCAACCATCTCCTTCATTAAGTTGTATGCATTATTCCAGTGCCCCTTTTCACAAAACATCAAAATCAAAATCCGATAAGTATTGACATTAGGTTCAACTTCACTCTCATCCATTTCCTTTTTCAACTTCAGAACCATATCGATAGATTTTGAGTCAGCAAACATTCTCATAAGTATATTATAAGTCAGCGTATTAGGCATGCACTTCAGTTCCTTCATTTTAGCATACATCCGATGTGCACCATTCACATCATGCAACTCAGCAATGCATCCAAAAATTGAATTGAAAGTAGATGCATTAGGAGCAACCCCTTTCTTAACCATTGTATCAAGTACCTTCACAGCTTCATCCAGATTCTCATCCTTACAATGACTCTCAATTAAGAAATTATAGCTGATCGTATCAGCAGCACAGCCAAGCCTCTTCATTTGATTATAAACCTGCAAGACCTTTTCAGTCCTACCAGCTTTCACATGAACCCTCATAAGACTATTAAAAGTAACCACATTAGGATCACAACCAGCATCTATCATCTCAGAGAAAACATCATGAGCACGGGTGATTTGTCCACATCGACATAGTGAATCAATCACAATGCTGTAAGTATAAACATTAGGCTTTACACCAGCCGTCTTCATGTCACTGAAAACCTCCTCTGCTTTCGATATATCACCAGCACGACACCAACCATGAACTAAACTAGTATAAACTATCACATCAGGTTCAAACTTATGCTTAAGACTATCAAAAAACAACTGCGCTTCACTAGCCCTTCTCTTCTTACATAAACTACTAATCACAATCGAAAATGAAACCTTATCAGGCTTACAGCCATATTCTTCCATACGGTTAAAAGCATGCACCGCCTCGGCAGCCAATCCAGCCCTAACATATCGCCTTACAAGAACAGAGAACGTGCTGACTGTTATTTTAACCCCGCGCGATTTCATCAGATCGATCAAATGCCACGCTAAATCAAAGTGTCTGAGCTTTCCAGCGAGGTCAATCATCTCATTGTAAGGCTCAGGGGATAAAGGGAAACCTTCTAGCGTGGTGGCCCAATTGAAGAAGGCTAGGGATTGGAGAAATGGGATACCGTGGCGGACACCGCCGCATTTCTCGATCACACGGCGGGTGATTGAGGGGGAAAATGAATGAACAGTGAAGATTTTGGAAAAGTCGATTGAAAGATCAGGTATGGAGAGATTTAGGGAAGGTGAAACGGCGTTAGGGTTAGGGTTTTTGCGGTAGTGGTCTTTGATGATGGTGTGAAATTTATCGACTATGTGAGTGTCTTCGGGAGATAGATTTGTGTTTTGAGGAGGAGTGTTGTTGTCATTGGTGACGTGTTCTGAAACAAGAGGTGAAGAAGAACATAGTCTGAAAGTGTGTGGTAAGAAAGGGGAAAGAGAATGGTGTAAGTGAAAGCTTACCCTTGATTTGATGAATGCCATGGATGGTTATGTTGTTGATTACTGTTACCAGCTTCGGTTCAGAGGAACAGCAACAATGCTAACGCTGGTGTTTTACTTATGAAAGTGAAGAAGCAGAAATGTGTCATTGGCGGCGGCGTGTCCTGTTTCAGTTCAGTAAAGCATGTTTGGCGGGCAACATGTTGACAAATACAAGAGATTGTTATAATTGGGCCAATAGGGCTCCAAATAGAATGGACCAACTTCACTTAGAGGCCCATAGATGCATTACAACAAGAGTTGTGCTTTTCTAGCCTCCAAAAAATGCTAACACTGTCTGGTTCCTAACTATCGAACGATACTTTTTTTAGTTTTAATACCTTCGATAGAAACTTCTGAAGACCGGTTTTTAACGTAAAGAGCAATTGAGGGATCATAAATGCACATATCCTATAACGATGTATACGAGGGATAAGGAGTGGATTTGGGGATGTATTTTTTAGGTTAAATTACACTTAGGGTCCTTTAAGTTTGAGGTTTGTAATAGATTTGTTCTTTAAGTTATTTTGGTCACACATAAGTCCTTTAAGTTTGAGATTTATAACAGATTGGTCCTTTAAGTTATTTTTGTCACACATAAGTCCTTTAAGTTTGTAAAAGTTTTCAATTTAGTCCTTTTGCGACATCCTCCTTTTGGTTAACAGAAGGACTTAATTGAAAACTTACAAACTTAAACGAGTTATGTGTGACAAAAATAACTTAAAGAATCAATCTGCTACAAATATCAAACTTAAAGGACTTATGTGTGATCAAAATAACTTAAAGGACCAATTTATTACAAACGTCAAACTTAAAGGACCCCAAGTGTAATTTAACCTATTTTTTATTTAAACTATTGAAATTACAATTTTATCTTTTTTATAATATTATTTAAATATTTAATTAAAAACACTAGTTAAGTCTCATTGCAGTAGGAAATCTTACTTAATATAAATTAAAGGTGGTCTGATTACTCCAAATCCCTAACCCTAATTGCAGCCCTAACACCCAAAATGACAAATTTATCCCTGAATATCAAGTCATTTCCCTCAAATTTGTTGCTTTCCTGCATTAGTCTTGAACCACTCATACTCTGGCACACTCACACGTTTTCATTGGTCTCGAGCCACTCAATGAATAAATGTTTGCTATAAACGATGTAGGAGTTATTCAAGAACTCATTAACCAAGATTTAGGTCAAACTATCAACTACTTCATTAAGTAGATCACTTCTATTCTCTTGCTACTTAAATGAACAAAGTTTGCAACAAGTTTCTTTTGATGCATGTGTTTTGATAGTAAGATAACAATCATTTTGTTTTCAAACTTTGTAACATAAAGATCAAGATGTCGAGTTTAGAGAACTTTGTTATATTTGCAAAGGATCGAGATTTTGTTGATGTGCTAATTTACTTGAAAGGTTTCTTGATTTTAAATTTTTTTTTTGTTTATGTATTCTTAAACTAAAGCATCTTTTTTTATCATACTGTTGTTATACACTTCTTTTTATCGAATCTATTTTGTACCATTCTCTACTTACATTGCTCATCTTATACTATCAGTTCATAATAATTCGTGTTGGCTGAAGAAACATGTTTGACATTATTCAATTACAGTCAAATATTGTTCTAATTTTTCTGAATTATTCTTTATAAAACATTGGAATTTGGTGATACATTGCTCATCTTATACTACCAGTTCACAATAAATCTATCTATAGATTTAACATGCAAAATTATGCTTTATTACCTTTATATTCATATGTCAATAATGAATTCATTATTGGTTGTAAGAAAATATAATGATATTCATTTATAACAGACTCGTGCGATAGCACGGGGCATAAGTCTAGTATACGCATGTCATGACGCTGGTTATTTAGAAGATTGTTGTTATATGCTTTGAAATTTGTGCATACACTTAGAATTTGTAGATGTTATACATTTCGTCCATGGTAACGAGTCATCCCATTATTCTTGAGAGCCTTTGATGAAAATATCATCACACATGTGTTTCTATTTTGTATGAAAATTTGTTGGAGTGCGATTTTTATACATTGTTATGTCAGAGCAACTACATCATCACTTTGCAAGGGTCCTCCATCTAGAGGTCCACACCATGGGTTATTTTCCAAGAATTATGGTTGGAGCCCGCCAACTTGAAGTTATCGTTGCCTCAAAACGTCACCCTCCTCAAGGTTATTTTCTGACACACAAAAATAGAAAATGATATTCGTATATTAATAAAAATTGGACTTACCATGTTATTATCTGAATACTATTTTTTTATGAATATAAGTCGCACGCGATTCAATTAGTAAACACTACTTAATGGAGCAAGTAGTAATTGCATTTGCATTTCGATTTTTTTTTTTGGCCGGGTTCGACCTCGGACCTTACATATATATCTATACTGAGCTAAGTTCACGAGGACAATTTTTTTTTAATACTTTTCATATAAATATTAATTAAAAATACTTTAATTAATATTTTTGTTTAATATAAAAATTTAAGTTCGATTTTATTATTTCTTTCAAAAAAAAGGTTTGATTTTATTTTATTTTGTTTTAAATTTTTTATATTAATTTTAATTTAAACTAATTAAATAAATATTTTAGGTTGTAATAAAATTAAATATGATGCCTAAAAAAAATTAATAATGAATAAAATGATAATATGTGAGGTAAATAGGTGGCACAATGAAACCCACAAAATAACTATTGATAGAGTTCATCATTGAATATGTTCTTCCTAGATAGATGACAACATAGAAAGGAAAAAAGAGAAAATAAAAGTACAATACAATTATGAGAAAATTATCTTAAAAGTTGTCAAAAATAAGACTGAAGCAAATGTCTTGTTTTAAACACGTAATAATAACTTCATTACATGCGAAACAATATGTGTTGTGTATAGTTTTAAAACTCGGATCGAATGAGACTCGGTAAAAATCTGTGACTCGGCCGAATATTTGGTTGGACCGGTTTGAAGCAAAAACATATTTTAATTAAATTATGTTGTAAAAAGTATCGTTGGTGAGAGTTGAACTGACCTAAGTATTAAAGAAAACTCGCCCTACCACTGAAAAATACTATCCATTTTTGTGTTAATTTGCTTTTACTATGATTATAATAACACATGTTTGGATAAAGATCACTATCTATATTACCATATCATCAAAATATTTATTATAAAACAAATATCTTTTAATTTTCTTTTTTCTTTTTTACGATAAAAATACCTCATAAAATAAACTTATATAATCTTTGTCAAAGTCATCTTATTTTAAAAAAATCTTTATCAAACTCATAAACATATATAATTATTTCAAAAAAAAAAAACATAAGCATATATAATTATCAAGCTCAAATATTTCATTTAAAACTCATAATAATTAGTCTATAAAATTATGTTTGTTGGATATTTATTTTTATTCTATTTTATATGTGTCATTATTTTAGTTTTTGGAATGACTGAGTCACCAGTTCAATTCGATTTAATCTGATTAAATACCTATACAGATTTAATCTAAACACCGATTTATCTAATCAAGTCATCCAGTTTGATCCGAGTCAGCCATACAGTTCAACCAGTGACCCGATGGTTCGATCATCGACTCAGTGCCTCTGCCGAGTTGATGACCGAACCGAGTTTTAAAACTTATGTGTTTGTGTCTTTTTTTTTTTTTTTTTTGACAGAATATATTTTTGTGTCTTGAATCACGGAGTACAATACGCGGGGAAATAATTTAATTTTGGCAGGTAAAGATAAGATGATTCTAGCTACATGAGTCAATGAAGACTCGATTAATCACACAATTATCTGGATTTATTTATTTGAGTAAAGACTAAGTAAACCATTAATCTACTGTTTAGGGTTTTGGAAACAGATTCAATTCAATTCAATTCAATTCGACGCAATTTCAAAACCATGGCGAAAGGAAAGCATACGCATCCACGTTCGCAGGTTAAGAAATTATCGACGTTGATTTTGTTGACTCTGTTCATGCTCACACTTGTCATCATCGTGCTTCTTGCGCTCGGAGTACTTTATCTTCCTAATACAACCGATGATTCAATCACAGATCGCCGCAAAATCTATGAAAGGTGATTTTATTTTCATGTAATTTCATTTCATTCTGTTTGATTTTGATTCTCATTTGAAATGTGATTAATTTTTCATGTTTTTTAATTGACTTATTGCTGCTTCTGGAATTGGTTTCAGTCCGGCGGAAAAGAAGGAGCAGTGGACTGAAATTCTTTCATGGGAGCCAAGAGCTTTCATCTATCACAATTTTTTGGTTAGTTTTTGTCATCATTTCATGGATCTATAATGTATCACAATATATGTTCCTAGATTGTGAATTTAGCTTTTGAACCTTCGAGATTGGGAATATTTTAAAGGGTTAATAGTGCTTTACCCCCTGTAATTTAGGTCATTTATGGTTTTTCCGCAGTAAAATAATTTTTTTGAATTTCATCCTTGTAATATGAAGATTTTTTGGTTTTGGACCTTCATGGAAAATTTCACCCCCTGTAATTTGAGAAAATTTAGGTTTACCCCCTTGTAATTTGAGCAAATTTTGATTTACCCCCTGTTAATTTGAGAAAATTTCGGTTTACCCCCTGCCATATCTTCGATTTTGTACGGTCAAAATTCATGAAAGTCCAAAACCAAAAATATTCAACTTACAAGGACGAAATCCAAATTTGTTTTTACAGGGGTAAAACCGAAAATGACCTATATTACAGGGGGGTAAAACACTATTAACCCTATTTTAAATAATAAATGCTTATATGGACGATTAGGTTCTTCAACTATTGAATAATATCAATCAATCACAATATGGGTTCGCTAATCGCTTAAGAGTGCAAAGGGAGAATATCAACCATTAATTTAAAAATTAAGAGTAGATATTAGAGATACATCATAGCAAATCATGAGTTTGTTAAAAGAACAAACCTTCATTTTCCCACTTTATACTTTACTCACCTTCGAGGATCCAAACCCCAAACACAATAGAATCGGTTGTAACTAGTGGGTAGCCATAGTTAGTTTTCTGTTTTCTCTTAGAATTGGAATCTAACCGTCCACGAACTCAAACCAGTTCTTCATTCCTCATCCATCCAGTAGAAGGGTGGTAAATATCTCCTATAATAAGGCGGAGAACGGATAATAACTCGGCAAATGTCTGGTTTTGGAGATAAGTGTGCCTTTCTTTTGATCAATAGAACAGGAAGAGGAGGAAAATAAAAGTTTATGATGAGCATCTATTTGAGTCGATAATTTCCAAGATATAACTCTGAAGGATGAACATAATAAGGATCTTAAGATTGGTCCTGATTCACCATATGATTGTTTGAATTTGAGTCATTACTGTTGTTCAAATTTCTCACCATGGAGCTCGATCAAAGTAAAAATTGAAAGAAAAATGAAAGCAAGATTCTCAAGGAAGAAAACCTAACAGCGTTGCTGAAGCACAACAGGTAAAATCCGCTCTGATACCATCAGAGCAAATTTCTCACACCTGGTGCTAAACGGTTTTGGAGTGAATAGGCGAAAATGAATTCATTAAATCAGAAAGAAAGGAAGATACAACTTCTATAGCAGAGAGAATTGTTGCCAGCTAATCTAACTCTCAAACTAACTCTGCCAGCCAACCTTACTCAAGCAACAACCAAACAGAAAACTAACTACTGCTACTCACTAGTTTCAACTGATTCAACTGTGTTTGATAAATAGAGTGCTGCATATATGATATCGCATATTTGTCAAGGAGAAATATATAATTGCACCTGTAAAGTCTGTAAGCATAGGCTAGGCTCATGGAAAACTAAATTGTATGAAGATAGAGGTTGTTCTGGTTGGTTCTTGATAAAAGAAAATCTAGGTATTTTGTACATGGAATATTCAGATTGTGGTAAACTTGAACTTTCTGAAAGATTCCAGAGTTTGAGTAGGAGATATTTTTTATTTTTTTTTAAATGAGAGATCTTAGTTTATTTTTTTGAAGTCTTGTGTGGTAGTAAACTGTTGGAATTTATATTGTATTAAAATGTCAATTCTGCCTATCATCGTGAACAGTCAAAAGAAGAATGTGAGCATTTGATCAATCTGGCCAAGCCTTTCTTGGCAAAATCAAGCGTTGTCGATAGCAAGACTGGAAAGAGTACAGAAAGCAGGTTTGCCTTTGCTTGTGTTTTTTGTATTGGTTCCAATAATTGTAGATCATATTTTTTTTTTCTTTCCATATACCTTTTCTTGAGAGACTAGTGTCTAGTGGTAATGCATTACTCTAGATATATCCCCTTCCTGTAGGGTTCGAACTAGTTCAGGAATGTTTCTGAAGAGAGGACAGGACAAAATTATCCAGAATATTGAAAGGAGAATTGCTGATTTTACCTTCATACCAGTAGGTATGAGTTTTTGTGCGTAACTATGTCTACCTGCTTGCCTCTTTCCCTTCGTCTCGTAGCCTTTTTTTGTTGCTGCATATATATCAAAGTAGTGTGCATAATGCACAAAACTTGTTACATATATAACTTATTCAAGAGCCTCTTAAGAACTTAGTCAGAAACATTGGATACAATATTCTTTCTAATTAAGTGTCAGTCTATCTCAATGTGTCGGTAGTTGGTCGTCTCATAAAACAGTAAATTTAAGGTGATGTGCAATGCAACTTGCTTATCACAAATGAGTGTCTTTTTCATATTCCCAAATCTAAACTCGTGAAACTGCTGCTTATGCCAAGTAGTTCTAAAACCTATGTGTTTGTCGAAAATAAATATGTTTTCCAATAGCACTTTGTATCCAGCTACATGATTGATTGCTTGATATTTGTTCTCATTTACTGTTTTACTTTTAAATATGCAGAGAATGGAGAGGGACTTCAGGTTCTTCACTATGGAGTTGGGGAGAAATATGAGCCTCATTATGATTACTTCCTTGATGAGTTCAACACTAAGAATGGAGGCCAACGAGTTGCAACAGTTCTTATGTATCTGTAAACCCTTTTTCTCTTTCCATAAATTGGTTTGACATTGTGCTTTGTGATGAAATTGTATACCAACTTGACAGCTCCCTGTTTTTGCTCCTTATGAAGGTCTGACGTTGAAGAAGGCGGCGAGACCGTATTTCCTGCTGCTAAGGCCAACTTTAGTTCTGTGCCATGGTGGAATGATTTATCCGAATGTGCTAGAAAGGGTCTATCAGTGAAACCAAAAATGGGCGATGCTCTGCTGTTTTGGAGCATGAGGCCAGATGCCACACTAGATGCATCCAGTTTACACGGTTAGGCACTATTAAATACTTTAACTGGTTCATCTGTAAATATGACTTATTAGTATAGCACATGTCAAGTTCAAACTTCAGAGTGAGTGACCCATTTTTCGACCTTCTTGAATCATGAGATGTGTTTGACGTTTGTACATTTTGGTACTGATTGGTCCTTATGTTGAACATATTATAGCCATGTCATTTTAACTCATTACATTCCAATTCCTTTGGAAATTAAAAGCTATGACTGATGAAGTTAATTAATTTATCTTTGCTTTCAGGCGGTTGCCCAGTAATTGTAGGAAATAAATGGTCTTCAACAAAGTGGATGCATCTTGAGGAGTACAAAGTTTAAGGCATTACCTGTGCAGGTACTTCTAGAGACTAAGGATGAGTCGATTGTTCTCCTGAAAATAGGGCCAAAATTTTAATGACGATTTATAAAATATCTAGTGAAAAGTTTGTGCCTAAAATCTCAATTCTCATTTATGTTTGACTAGATATATAGGATTGAGCAGGAGGATATATTGGTATTTATTGTATTCTGTTCTTGATTTTTCATTTTGACAAGTAAATTAAAAAATAAATTTTAAAATTTGCTTTAGAGATCAGAATAAAAAAAAAGAAATTGATAAATTTGTTGAGAACTTGTTTTTAATGTGGAGAGGTGGTGGACAACCACAAAGGTGGCGGATGATGTTGGGATGGTGTCAAGTTGCGGTGGCTGGGATGATGTTGGGCGGTACATTGGTAGTGGTTGTCTTTGTGTTGGTCATTTAATTAGTCCTGTAAAACAATGTTAATGTGTTGCGCGCTTTA
>Ga0315915_1001362_pt1 | contig 29450 bp, 21 predicted proteins | sample MpolbnodulesMG_FD_207738 | JGI IMG/M metagenome (GOLD analysis project Ga0315915, IMG submission 207738) | Medicago polymorpha root nodule microbial communities from Los Angeles, California, United States - branched nodules | ecosystem: Host-associated > Plants > Roots > Nodule | place: USA... | reverse complement strand
CAAAATCTCAACCAAATTTATTCAACAAAATCACAAGTAAGTAATCATAGTGCTATTAACTTACATTTTAGTTGTTATAAATGTTTTTCTTTTTAAGATTTTGAGTTTTTAAGTTGATTTTGAGTAGATTTATTTAATTTTTAGTTTTTGAGTAGATTTACATGTTATAATTCATTTTTAGAGTAGATGTAAGTTGATTAATTTTGATAAAATGTTTGCATGATTTTTATGTTATAGTTATGATTTTTAGTGTTTTTTTTTAATTTTAGATTTTGAGTAGATTTTATTTTTTTTTAGTGTTTGAGTAAAGTAGATTTACATGTTATAATTCATTTTTAGAGTAGACGTAAGTTGATTAATTTTGTTAAAATGTCTGCATGATGTTTATGTTATAGTTATGATTTTTAGGGTTTATGTATAATTTGCACTCCAAGTGTTTGATGAAATGTTTGAATGAGTTTTTCATTGATTGTTATTAATTTCTTATTGTGTAGTGTACTTGCAAAAAGTACAATAAGGGATACTAGGGTTTGTATCGTATTCTAAGGTCTTAGACTGGTCATTGGAGAGTGTTCTCAAGGGTGGTATTTATAGCCTTCTATGAGATTGGGTTTTGGTTGCTTAGTCTCCAAGCAATAGGGGTATTTGTGTATTTTGGGCGGTTTCTAGAAGATTCTAAAGACTGATTGAGGCGGCGCCCTGGATAAGGCGTGCCCAAGGCCCTAAAGCCCTTTTGGAGGGTGGTAAGGCCTTTTTAAGGGGTCTAAAAGCCCTTTTGGAGGTCTTTCAGGTCCTTAGGAAGATTATGACGGTCCATGTAGATTTGAAAAAATGGCCGATATGTTCGACGTTCATGCACAATTCAACGGTGGAGAACCTCAGAGGTTGAAGGTTCGGCACCTTGGTGTCACAGAGGTATCAAGGATCAACTGAATGAATTCAACCAAGGAGTCAACCCCGGAGACACAAGGAGAGTGGAATACGTTCGGTGTAAACATCCAACGCTCGACGATGGGAGAAAATCATTCAGTTGGGTGAACGAACAACGACAACGTGAGGAGCATGTTTTGGGAGCACAACATGTCTAGTGGATCGATATGCGTGTAACGTTGCTGAGATCAACTGAAGATATTATCAAAATCTTCATTCCGCTAGAAGATCGTGATTAGGTAGGGAATGCACCTTCCAACTACAACAATTGTCTTACTTTGAAATGGGGTAATTCAAACTTGTTAAACGGCAGTTCTCAAGCATTCACCCGGCAGTTCCATTGTTCCTTTCAAAATATTAAATTCTTGTTTGTTTGGTTTAGATAATCGTATTGAAGTGTCACGGAATGCACCTCATTCTTGTGACACTTGAATACCATCATCTAAACCAAACTAACAAGAATTTTATCTTTTGAATGGAACAATAGAACTTCCGGGTGAATGCTTGAGAGCTGCTGTTTAGCAAGTTTGAATTTACCCCATTTCAGAGGTAAGATAATTGTTGTAGTTGGAAAGGTCTACCTGAATGTAATGTAATGATAGGACATATTTAGAAACTTTATGTAATGTAATGTAACTTTTATACGAATTTATTCAATACCAGCTTTATTCGAAATTATTCAATACGTAACTTTATTTGAAATTATTCAATACACGATTTTATCCGAAATTGTTGCAACACTGGAATACCTAGTTTCTCCAAGTGCCTCTGAAGCCCATAGACATGGTGTTCGCTGCCGACCAGTGCAACCACATGTCAAATTGGACATAAATTAATTTTCATAGATACTAGATTCTAGGTTATTTTTCAAATTATGTCCATGGTTTGGATTTTGAATACAAATTGCTTTCTATCCAACTTATTGGCATAGCCATAGTAAAGATAAATTTCTTCTTATAGCAGTCAACATTATTCTTGTGGATCTATTAATCATAATGGACGTCAATTAATAGTTATTTAAGTTAAGAATTAACCCAAGGTCATCTTAGGAAAAAGTTGTTACAATTAAAATGCAGTTAAGTTCAACCTAGACCTAAATTTGTATTTAAGACTCAAAATTTATAACAAGATTTAATAAAGATTTTGTTTTGTACAAATCTTTTAGTAGAAGTTTAAGCAAAATATCTCTCGACTCAAAGTATATGGGAGAAAACATATCCTTGGTAATTGGTATTTGGTACATGGTGATTGAGCCATGCTGAGGCAGCCTTTTTCTCCTAGACCGTTGGCATATAACAGTCTAGAAGAAAAAGTAGTGGAGTAGTTGGGCTGGTCACAGTGTCTTGCCTAACAATTTCAAAAAATTTGTCAGTTGAACTATGATTTGTGAACCTCTTATTACCGTTTTCTGGTTTGAGCTGTTTTACTCTTGATTTTTGAAAATAGTATCTTCGATATGTTGCCTGTTACACCATCTATACTGTGATTCATGTGTTTCTTCTTGATCATTTACCAATCTTCAAATTACATCTATTATTATTGGAAACTATTCTTTCTTTCTATAATTGCTGGTAAGCTTCTAAACATATATTTTCATGTACTTCTATCTATATATTTCCAATGTTTGCCACAAATTCTATAACAACCATTCCAATCATATAACATATAGCTACTGCCAATACATGTTGCAACCAAGAGTTGTTAACAATTTCCAAAGCTATAGAACCACCCAAATACACTTTGAACTCAACTGTTGATGATCCTACTTCATGTAATCTAACTGCAGTCATACCAAACAATTCAGTAACCATTGATGATTCCAGTACAATATCTACAACTCGTAAAAAATAAATCATTATAAAACAATGTAGAAATATACTAAAAGTATCAGAGATTGCTAACAGCCTCAATTAAAAACATTAGACATCAAGCCAAATGCATAATGGTATGAACCCAATGAGAAATAACTTGTGCGCATTTTAGGCATCCAACACATTTGGAGATGAAGCATGATGAAGAAAAATTCTTATAGCCATTCTTGGTTTTACATACGGTGGCAAACTTTGGAGAATTCTAGTCCAACAAAAATCATTATCAAGTAGAAATGAAATTGTCACAGGGGACTCAATGCTATGTTCAGTTCTATAGTCTGCTGTTCCCAAACAGTTGAAGTTGTAAATCTTGCAGGGATCTTCATTGTAATGTAAGACCAAATTCTTGTAGTTTTTCCAACATTCACGATGTGACTCTTTTCTTAAGTTATTGGATTTAAGTCAGTGAGAGAACTTTCCCACTAAAATCGATCCTTACCAAAATGTTATTTTCTTAAAAACATTTGTATAATGGTATCTGATTGGATGACTATGTTAAAAAGTTGTTCGTCAAGACTGCATAGATAATCTTAAAATCTACATGTTTGGTGCAAATATTGAATCTATAAAGAAATCCCACATCATGATAGTATTTTTTTTTAATACAAATGCTTGAAGTCCCACATCGAAACTTTGGCAAGCAAAGAGAGTTAAAGAGGCTATAAATAAGTAGCTTATAATTAATTTGTAAATAGGAAAACGATTTGTAACCCATAAACACTTCCTAAATCAAAGGTAGTGTACGAAGTGGTAGTGTTTATTTTTGGCTTAATAGTAGTTTTGGCCCCTTAACTTTTATGAAGTTGTGATTTTGGTCCTCTAAGAAAGAAAAAAAATTACAAAACTATCTCAAATGTGGCACCTCATTTAGGGTGCCATGTCAGCGTAGACCAAGTCAAAATTGGTTTTGGGTGCCAAAACTGCCATAGATGCAAAATCTAAGGGGCGGTTTTGTAGTTATTTTTTTAGGGGGCCAAAATCGTAACTTTAAAAAAATTAGAGGGTTAAAACTGCTATTAAACTTTTATTTTTTTCAGTCCCGTTGAACTGGTAGAATTTCTCACCACTTATTCACGGCATTATATTTAAATGCTCAGTGGTTTATTGAAATTCAACCGTTGAACATGAGGAAAAATGGTAAAAATTTCCTAAATCAGATTTAAACTTTGTGTTATAACTGTATTGTGGTTTGAGCTGTTTTTATTAAATCGGCTTAAATATGTTATCTCCTTTATTATTTTGGTTTAAATCCTTGCTTTGTTGACATGTCCATTTCTCTAATTATGAAACTTGATGTCTACCAAAAATACAATCTTACTCTTTAATTTTTGACACGTCATTAAAATTATATCTTTTGCTTCAATCTTCTCCTATTTTCTTTCTCTTAAAAACAAATTAAAACAAACTTATTTGATAAAACACACTAATTTAATCTTTTTTAAATAATGAAGAAACTTAATCTTAATCACAATACAAACTTAATCTTAACCCAATTCAAAACAAATTTTCCTATAATTAAACTTCTAAATATCGAAAGAGTTAAAAACAATTTACAATCTATTATCTTTCTCTATTTATGAAGGTTAATGATCAGGAAAAAATACAATTTTACCTTATCTTAATATTTTGACACCTAAGCATATATTTACATTTTTGTGTCTTTTGTGAAAAAGATCATATTTAACTGAGAGAGAAAATAATTTTTAAAAGAAAATTCATTTTATATTGATGTATATAAACAAACTAAATTATTTAAAAAAATGTTTTTATTACGATAAACAAACACAAATATATTATGATTTTTTTATAAAAATTTAAAAAAATCACTAAATTATTGAATTTCAATATTATTTTTATTTTAATTCGTAACAAACAAGTCCTACGGGTTTTTTGGTGGTGGCCGGGGTTTGAACTCCGGACCTTACGTATATTATGCATTGCCCTACCAGTTTGCTATAACTTAAAAAAAAAAAAAAAACTTTAAAGAGCATTGTACTTATTTATTATAATCTTTTAAAAAATCAGGTTCATCAAACAAAAAATCTAAAAGTAAAATCATATTAAATAAAAAGAAATAGATAAAGAAAATGCAGTAGACCTGACTCAGGTAGAATCCAAAACGGGGATATAACATATTAAACTAGATCATGTGGATTAACCCTAATTTATCGTAATTTTTTTCACTAACCACGATCGCAACCCGACGAATCTGTATACGGGTGTGAAACTAGGTTAGAGAAAAATATGAAAAGTGAACATCTGCGAAGAACAATTAATGGATCGACCGTAAACACGATATAAAGATCCAAGTGCCAACAAATCCTTGAACAAATCAGCAACAATAAAAGCTCTTTCGAGCTTGAAGAACTAGAGCGTAGGCAAACAAGACACCTTAAAACCTGCAGATCTCAACATATTGGAAACAACAGAGAATTAAAGAAGTCGGGTCACCATGTCATATTATAAAATAATATTTTTTATTGTTGTAGATGATTAGTTATTATATCTTTTAGAAATATGACTATAAAAAATACTAAAAAAATGAAATTAAGATGGTGGAATATCACATAGGAGAAGGCTCATCAGAAGAAGACAAACCTGCTCCAAAAAGATCCAAGAGCAAAAGATAGACATATCCGTCAGGCTCGATACATAAATCACGCGCTGAATAGGAGACAACCTATTTTCATTGGGATTGAGACGTAAAACAAGCGTTGAATGGAGACAACCCATCTTTTTATTTTTCCAAATTTATTTTCCTTTTCAATAAGCTAAGCTGAGATTTCCTTTCTGATCAATTTCATTTTTTTTTTCACTTACTAATCCTCAAGTTTTATCATATAAAATTTTATTTATTTGCATTTACATTTATAACCTTTCCTTTTATACTTTAATTTGTTTTAGTCTTAGAAAGTCATTTCTGAACACTTACACCGGAGGCTAGTTTACACTTACATTCAAGAGTCTATGAGAGATTGGGGTCTAATCGCTTTGTGCAACTAAAGTGGTAGCTAAAGTCCTCGCTGATTGACTAAAGCATGTTCTAAATAAGTATATCTCTGATAACCAGTCAGCATTTATCCCCGACAAATCCATCTTGGACCATGCCAGCCATTGCAATTGTCCACTACATGAAGACAAAGTCCAAAGGAAAGAAATATGATGCGGTGCTTAAGCTCGACATTAGCAAGGCCTATGATCGTATAGTTTGGGAGTATCTTCATGATATTATGATAAGGATGGGTTTCTCAGAGCAATGGGTTAAATGCATCATGTTGTATGTTGAGATGGTTGACGAATTGGTACTTATCAATGGTGCCGCAGTTGGTCCTATTGTGCCTGGTAGAGGTCTTCGGCAAGGAGACCCACTCTCACCGTACCTATTCATCTTATGCGCGGAAGGTTTGTTGGCTCTCATCAGAAGAGTATAAGGGCAAGGAATTCTGCATGGTATTAGGATTTGCACTGATTATCTCTCACCTACTCTTTGCTGATGGCTGTGTTTTTGTTCTTCAAAGGCTCTATTAGTGAAGCAAATGTCATGAAAAATATCCTAGCCTCATACGAAGCTACGTTTGGTCAAGCTATCAATTCTCAAAAGTCAGAGATATTATGCAGCAAAAACACACCCCCAGAGGTGACAACCGAACCGATATACCTAACATTATGGGAGTGAGGCAAGTGTTAGTGACAGGAAAATACTTGGGGGGAGGGGGTCCCATCCTTGGTAGGGAGAAGCAAAAATTCAACCTTTAAGTTCATAAAGGATCGGATTTGGAACAAAATTAATTCATGGAGCAGCCGCTGCCTCTCGCAAGCAGGATGAGAGGTACTGGCAAAGTCAGTACTACAGTCTATTCCCTCTTATTTGATGAGTACCTTCTTGCTACCGAATTCTCTGATAAATGAAATTGAAAAGATGTTTAATGCATTTCGGTGGGGATATGGAAATGGAAGCAGAAGAGGTATGCATTGATTGTCGCGGGAGCGACTCACAGTTGCAAAAGGGCTCGGAGGCATGGGTTTCAAAATTCTCAAAGCTTAATATGGCAATTTTAGGGAAGCAGACATGGAAGATACTCACATAACCTGGATCTTTAATCACTAGATTACTCAAAGCTAGATACTTCCCCAGTAGTGATTATTTTGCTGCAGGCGCGGGACACAACCCAAGTTTCATTTGGCGGAGTATTTGGAGCGTTAAGCCACTGCTGCAAAGTGGATTCAGATGGAAAATTGGAACAGGAACCAACATATCAATTTGGGATCCATTTTGGATTCGAGGTGGGCACTCTATCCCGCCACCTCCAATAATGACCCCTGGTATCCTGTCACCTAATGCAGCCCAACACAAATCCATTCCCTCAAATCAATCAATCATGTTTATGCATCCATTTATAGAAAATGTCGTTGATGTCTCTCGACTGGGATGTTGAGTCTCATTCCATCACCCGTCTTGATCATATTAGAGAGAGAAACAATAACCGTAACTGTTATTGCAAACTGTTTGGGTCGCAGAAAGGATTCAATCATATCATAATCCTCAAGGCTGCGATTCAGAATTGTGGAAGTAATGCGACTTGAGTTTCAGAATATATATATGCTTTGAGAACTTATAATTACATCATATGTTGTGATTGATTTGTTTCTTCATAAACCTAACTTCATATTACATGTATCTATTCTATATTCTAATTACATAGATACTAATTACACTTTAAGCATATATTATTATATACATCTATCTATTTTTGTTTCCAATGTTGGCCACAAATTCTACAACAACCCTTCCAATCATATACCATGTAGCTGCTACCAACATATATTGCAACCAGGAGCTGTTAACAATGTCCAAAGCTAGAGAACCTCCCCAATGCTCTTTCAACTCAATTGTAGATGATCCAACTTCATGTAACCTAACTGCAGCCATACCGAACAATGAAGTAACCACAGGCAATCCCCATCTAATTGGACTATTTTCATTCTCATATGTTTCAATATGACTTCTTTTTCTTTGTTTCATTCCTTTAGAAAATGTAGGCTTCTCAATTGGTGCAGTAGTAGTACTAGTTGAAGAAGGAAGAACAACAGTTGATGGAGTCCAATATTCCTCCGGATGAGTGGAATTTAAGGGGGTTGTATGTTTGGTTTTTTGTGTATCTCTTAATTTTCTCTTTGCAGCTGCATCTCTTAGCTTACTAAGATTTGGATCAGTTGGATCAGGTAGTAATTTCTGCGCAACTTTTGTCATGCTTTTGTTATCACTTGCTCTATTTGGTTGCCAATATAACCAATTGGAAATTGATCTAATTGCTTGAATTGCTGACATTCTTGATTCTCTTTGGAGGTCTGTTTCCTGAAAAGCGAGGTTCTTTTGTTAATTCACAATGAAATAATGAAGAATACAAGCTTTAAAGATTAAGGGCTTGTTTGGATTTGCTTATGTGAGCTTAGGGAAATATTTAATGCATGTTTATAAGTTTCTTTCAGCTTATTTCCATTAGCTCTTTAGGATCACTTATGACTACTCTTTATAGCTTATATGAAAACTGACTTTTTACCTTTTGTTTTAGAAATAACTTACATATAAGCATTTAATTAAGTTGTTTATCCAAACAAAGCCTAAGCATAAAAGAGTGGTCCAATGTGAAAGTATAAGTTAAAAGTGAGTTTATGGTGAAATGATTTATGCTCAGATTGAGATGCATTATCGTGAAAGTGAGTTGAACAATACATTTGAATATATAAAACACATTCGAACTTTGAAGGCAAAAGCTAAAAATCTTATAGCTTCAAGTTATAATCAACTTTAGAGGAAAAACCAATTTTAATTGTGAGCCTTCGAACATACTAAAATCAATGTTAAGTTTTCATAATCACTTTTGACTCTCCCAAAAGTGAATCCAAAAATTCACTAACCTGAGAATACTTGGAAGCTTTTTGCATTGTCTCTTGAAATCTAGTCTGAAACTTCTCCACATCTACAAATATGTTTGAGACACGAGCACCTGCTGTATGACTTGCACCTACTCTCACATTGCCACGCGGCTGCTTCGACATCAAGAACTCTAAAGCAGCAAGGTTGGATCTCTCGACAACTCTAGTTTGTTCAAAATCAGAAAAATGATGTTTCATTAGATGTAAAAAAAAAAAATCAATTATTCAATGCATATACAAGGTTGCAATTTAAAAAGATTTCATGTCTATGCGACAGCAATTGAGGCCGTATTTGACTGCAATTCTCAAAAATATCAAAGAGCGCTCCATGACCAAAATATAAGTAACTCACAAGATATGAAGCCAAGTACAGAATGGTTTATACACAGACGCACACACGCGCACTTACGAAATGCAGTTGACAGGACAAGCTTGAATTGCCTCATCAATTTTGGGTTCAGAATCAGCCCATTGAGAAACAACCCTTGCTCTTCCATAAACTGATTCTATAGCAAAAGTCTTTTCAGCTAACAAAGCACATTTGAGGCATCCAACACATTTTACTTCATCAACAAATATAGCTCGCTGTTCACTTTGTGAACCACACCAAACTGAATACAATGGTCTTCCAGTGAAGCCTTTGAATTCTGTGATCTTTGCATGCTCCTGCACCACATTTTGTCATACTATAAGCAACCAAACCAAAAACAAATAAGAATTCAATTAGAGGAAAAATCTTATAGTTTTTTCCAACTTTAATTCTTAGTTACAAGCAGAATATAGTTTTATTAATCTCTTAACCAATGTCTTGGATATGAGTCGTGCGAGAACTTTCCCTGTTAAATCGATCCATCCGACAAGACTCTTCTATACATAGTCATCTAATATGTACTCATCATAATGTTATTTTGTTATAAAAATTTGTATAATGATATCTGCTTGGATGACTGTGTTAAAATGATTTTCATTATGAGTACATAGATAGTCCTAAAACTACAGCTTTTGTACAAATATTGAATGTATAGAAATTGATCTGTTACTTTTTTCTGTTTTTTAATTTCTGTTTTTACTTGCTCTTTTCAACTGCCAATTATGCAAACTATTATATTAAATAACACTACTGTCATACTAAATAGCATAAATCTTGTATTAATGTCATAAGTACAAAACTAGTACTATCTTTTAATCTTAAATTATAGACTAGAATTAGATACAAAAGCTTAACAAAAGCACAAATTTGGTTCTAAATTGCAATCGCTGTTGTAATTATACTGTGAAACATAATATTGCGGTAAAATATAAGTAAACACGGCTGATGTAGTCGCAATTGTGGTTGCTATACCAGGCCGTACCAGAATCGTTTGAGATTGTACAATCTCACAATTTCAGCAAAAAACAATTCTGGTGCACGATAGATCGGAAGAGGTTACTGAGATCGTAAAATTGTATAATCTTAGGACTACGATTTATGCGCAACAATCTCGACAGCAGTGACAAAGAACTTTAAAACATTTATATTAGGCGGCAATTGAAGTTGCTGACCGTAATTTAGAACTAAAAATTGACAACAAAAGTACATCACAGCATACATGAAATGAGTAATAGATTGAACTTAATCATTCTCCACAATTTTAAACCAAATAGAACGAAAATAAGAGAAATTAATTAACCTTATCATAGGCAAAACGAGCAAATGGATCAGAAAGAATGGCATAAGCATCATTAAGAATGATAGCCATATCATGACCAGAAGGACCAGCAATATCTGGATGACATCGTTTCTGAAGAGATCGATACGCCGTCTTGATCTGTGACTGATCACATGAACTATCAATTCCTAGAAGATCATACAAGTCAAAATCCAACATGGATGCTGAAAAACTTGATGATGATGCTTTACATGTAAGAGTAGAGAAGTTTGATTTAGAAAAACAAGACTTGTTTTGGAAATTTGAGGTTTTTGGAGTGAAGAAAGGAAGAGATGTAGATGTAACAGTAGACATGTTTATGGTTTGAGTTTGAGAACAAGGTGTGGCAGCAAGGGGATAAGACATCATCGTATACGTACGTTAGAGAATTTCATAAAGCAAGGCTTGTATATATTATCATGAGATGTCCCACAAACACAACAACCATGCAAAGATATTTTTGGTGAAGAAAAATCTAACTTTTCCTCACAATGACGTAACATAGCCAAAGATATTTTTGTTCCCACTACTTTGGAGTTGGAAAATGCTCAATTTTACAAACAAAGGCAATGTAAAAAGTTAACTATTTTACAAAAGCAAAATGTCCCCTTCTAAAACTTTTTCACATTTATCTAATCTAATCCAATCCCATAAATATGATACCACTTTTTTAGTTCTTAAAATATCTTACAAATATTTATCCGATATGATTTTTTTTTAGCTTGTACTTGATATAATTTATAGTTACAAAATAGAAAAAATACATCAATATTGATGTATTTTTTTTTATAATAAAAAGTAACTTACAATCTCATTTAAATTCCAAAATACTCACTCCAATCTCAATTATAAGTAACATTTCAATTTTTAAATTCATTGAATAATTATTGTTTTTGATAGTTATTCAATAAATCTAGAAAATGAGTCTTTGTTTATAATTGAAATCGGATGAAGTAAAGAATCATTTTATACGGAGGATAAACTAGAGACTAAGGGCCATTTTGTTTTGGGTTTTTTTTTTAAGAAAAAAATCTTTTTTTTTAACAAAAAATCATTTCTATCATTTTAATATCTACTTGCAACTAGTTGCCACTGAGCATGTGATTCTACAAATTTGATATACAGTCATTGACATTTTCAATTCATCAATTATTTCTAAATGTTAATATTTGTGTGGATGAATCAATTGACATTTGGCAATACTTTCTCTAAGGTCCTATGTGTTAATACTTTCTCTATGTGTTCTCGACCTCCTTTACTTGTATAAGAATCAATATTAGCACACTCCTAAATCAATTCATTTGATTTTAAACTCGGTATCCCAACAAATTCCGGTTATCAATCTCATCGTTCACTAACAAAACCGAACTGTTGCTAGTGCATAGCTCTATTGGAATTAGTACACATATTGTTGGCACTAAGGACGGAGTCAAAAATTTAAAGTTATGAGGAACGAGTATTAGAAACATAATTTAATTTAAAGATAACTGTTTAAATATAAAAGGTATATAAAAAACCCTAAAATAACATATTCTTGTCTGTTAAAGACATTATTACTATATTTAGAATGAAAGCCATTAATCGGTAACTATATGGACTATATTCAGTTTTAGTCATTATCTGCATTTATATGGAATATATATTTTGAGGATTGAAAATATTCATTTTATGAAAAAGTTTTTAAATTAGAGTCTATTCTTATAAACTTTAATATTATGGACAACTAAAATTGCAATTAAAATTTAATAGGGATAAATTTGAAAGCCTGTGATTTTAGAGGGATTAAAAGCATATTTAACCCCAATATTATGTATCTAGCTTTGACTTTACTTACCTCCTGATTAACTTCAGATCACCATGGCTCCTTTAGGCTGAAAACCGGAAGATTAACACACACAAAAATATTACTAAAAAGAAAAACTTGTGCGCGAGTGTGATAAACATAAGATTTTTGTCACAAGCGAATATAAGTGATAATACATTAATGACTAAATTATATTTTTATCCACTAAATTTTTTTTAGGTTTTAATTTGCTCTTTTTTTATTTGTTTTAAATTAGTCTTTTATTTTGCAAAGTTATATCATTGTGGTTCATTCCATTTACAATGTGTTACGAAGTGGGCCATCCCTAAAAAAAAATGTGTTACGAAGTGGACTAGAAATATTTTATGAAATAGGACATAATTTAAGATAATATAAAGTATAAAACTAATTGTATTAGTTACCAATTAATCTACTAACATGGTAAAAAAATAAAAAATTTGGTAAAAAAAAAAAAGCATTTTAATTAGATTAATTGGAGGTAGCGTGGTCTAATATATATTTTGCCAAACATTTTAATATAGTATAGTTGTAGTATATTAAAATGTGTGTGTGGGTGGGTGGGGGACCATGGTCTAATACATATTTTTCTAAACATTTTAATTTACAATGGTTGTAGTAAATAAAAAAAATTATTAAAATGTGTGTGTTGGGGAGACCATGGCCTCTAAAGGCCCCCGGTCCCTCCACCACTGATTGGCACCGTGGGATTCGAAACTAAGATGTGAGAATAAGTGAAATATTTAGTGTTTATTAAATATGGAATAATTTAAAGATGGAAAGTGCAAATAATGCAAAGGAATGTTTACTCTAGAATAAGAGTAATAATAGGAAGAAAAATACATGAGAGGTTTATAATTGTTTGAAGTATTGTTCACTCAATTTTTAGCATGTACATTACTATAACATGTTCAGAAGTTTTGTATTTTAGATATCACAATAAAACAAGTAGAGTGTAACAAAGTGGGTTTATTAATTAGAAGTTCATCTTTCTTCTTAGACATTTTTCATACAAGTTTACTGTTCTAGCTACATTTTCGTGTGTTCAACTTTAGTGAAGCCTATTTATATTATTCTATTAGAAGTCTATATTTTCCGCTGCTACTCAACAATTGGTATCAGAGCTAAAGTTGAGTAGTAACATAGGTCATTTCCGGTTTTCCCCCCTGTAAAATATTTTTTTTGAATTTCGTCCTTATAATTTAAAGATTTTTTGGTTTTGGACCTTCATGGAAAATTTCACCCCTGTAATTTGAGCAAATTTAGGTTTACTCCCTTGTAATTTGAGAAAATTTCGGTTTACCCCCTTTTAATTTGAGCAAATTTCGGTTTACCCCCTGCCATATCTTCGATTTTGTACAGTCAAAATTCATGAAGGTCCAAAACCAAAAACCTTCAAATTACAAGGACGAAATCCAAAAAATATATTTTACAGAGGGTAAAACTGGAAATGACCTATATTACATGGGGTAAAACACTATTAACTCAATAAAAAATTATACACTTGGCAAAGGTCAAATAAGGGATTCATGCATTTCATCTGAAAAATTCATCCAATACTTTTCCATTCTTTTGCTACAAGGAACACTTTGTATTAGCTAGAGTAGTATATAAATACATTCTTATCAAAATCCCGATTAAGTTTACGATTTCATTAAGCCTCACCGGTCTAGTTCGTATATAGAATCCCGATTTAGTGTAATGGACTTGGACGCTTGGCCCGAAACTAGTGTCAAGAAACTTAATTTTTGTTACCTCTTTCTAAACACACCCCCTTTTCTCCAAAAAAATAACCCATTTATTCAAACCAAATTCACATTTTTTTCCTCAAAAAATACCCATGTTCTAGTATTAGAGTGAATATAAAATTTAAGTATTATTATTTATTTTATTTTATGTAGGATCCTTTGATCTTTGTTGCAATTTTATGATTTACGATCTCGTTATTTCCTTTCGATTCTACAAAATTAACTGGGTAAATTCTTCAATATAGATTGTGATCTTATGTATTACTATCTTACCACCCTCTCTCAATTCACGCAAGAGTACGATCTAGATAGGTTGTATCAGTATTGTTCAGTAAATGTAGCATTGGCATTAGGATAAATTATTAACGAGTTCAACGGTTAAAAAAATTGATAATGCTTTCGTGGTATGAAATGAATTCAAAGGCTACATGAAAATTTACATGTCTATCTTTAACTTACCCATATCATATTCTAGTGCTTGTAGAATCATTTCAACCTCATCAAAATTTAGAACAGGACAATTAGAGAGCAACCATTTCATTGATTCTCACTTTTCTTCTGCATGTGGCCTCTTCAACTTTCCTGGTATCTTCCACATAATTGACCTTCCCACATTCAGCAAATCTCCTACAAATGAAGATCATTCATTACCATAATTACTCTTCCATAGCTAAACCCCATACATTCTTTTGAGCTCACACCACTTTTCAGTCCTCCATTACTTGTGGTAGAAGTATGAATCCTATGGAGGACGAGAACGCAGTGCCGACTCAAAAGAATGCGGTGTTAGCTCTGGTAGAGCCTCATGAGATGGATGATGTTTTTTTTGTAGAATATTTTACTGAACGTATTTTAAATTCATATAATTTGTTTGCTTATGGTTTTAGTAAGTTTATGCAAGAGGGTTATAGTGGATAGCACTTGTGTGCCATAATGGTATATACCATTGCCCCCCTTTTAAAAAATATATCAAATAAAGCATTTATAAAGTAACATTGATAGGTGGCACACTCTAATTGGCCAATAGTATATACCATTGGTACCTCAATGGTTCACAAGTGGAATACATAGTGTTGGATATGGCTCCTTGGAAAAATAGGGATTCGTGTGGTTTGAGTCGTTTGTTAGAAATATTGGATGAGACTTTGGTAGTAGTATGGTTTTAAAGGGTCATAGGGATAACAAGAGAACGGTAGGAGGAAAAATGAAAGAATACAAGACTTGTCTGGGAGTGTTAAGTACGTGGTTGTGATTATTATTCTTATTTGTGTCGGATAAATTAACCACAATTTTTCAATTAATGGTCAAAGTCTAACTAATGAATAATTTTAGAGCAAGATTTGTATGATCACAACGATTAATTTAAACTATCTAGACACACACAAATGAAAAAAAAGGTATACAGAAAAAAAGATCAATTTTATTATTGTTTATTGAAATGATTAAATAATGTGCATTTTTGTAAATGTGCTTGAATAACTTAAAATTTGTAATTTGTACATGAGTTATTCGTGATTTTAAGGTTAATAGGAGTACTATTGTCCCCCGTAAATGAGTTAAATAAGTTTTTTTTTTATGTCTATAATTATTTCTAATTTCACTTTTAGTCGCTATAAAAGTTTTTAGCAAATATCTTGTTCTCCAAATGTTTTGGGTCACAACTTTTGATCTTTATTTATAAGTCAATTCATGTGTGTCCTTCATATTTTTTAATGGAGTATATAATATTGGTAATATTTTGGTAGATAAACGAAATAACAATAGCCACTTTAAATCTCACACACAAAAAATTAAGGAGTTGGGATTCGGCCCCGTTCATAACGCCCAACTTAGCAATTTCGATATTTTTATCGGTTCGATCAATACTTGCGGACTCATTTAGTTCAATTCTAACTAGTGTGAAACTAACTAGTCATATTTTTAAGTTCCAATACGATGATAAATTATAACTTTATAAGCCAAATCCAAATATGTGATGGAATCGAGTTTGAACAGCTAAGGCAGAAAAATAAAAATAAAAATAAAAATAAAAACTAAAAGAAGGTGCTCGAAATTAAGGTGGTTTTTGATTGTATTGTTTCCGTGGGCTGAGATACCATTAGTGTTAGTAATTGCATTAACTCGGTAGATCTAGCATTTTTGTAAATAGAAATGTCACCATTATTCCCGTGAGTTTAACTCAGTTGGTAGGGATATTGCATATTATATGCAGGGGACGGGGTTCGAACCTCGGACACTCCACTTCTCCACAATTAAATTGTGTGAGCTCTAACCACTAAGCTACTTGACAAAAAAAATGTCACCTTCACGGCTTCATAAAAAACAGGTGGGTAGATAAAGTTTATAATTGCACTAATTGATTAGTGCAATTTTTTTTCTTAAAAAAAATAATTGCACTAATTGATTGGAAGATATAGCACATCCATCTGAAAGAATCAAACTTAAGATTTTGAACAAGAGCACACTCCAAATCCCAAACCATCACCGTTAGACCAACTCAAATACATATTTTACCTGCATACAGGTTACTTTACTTAACTGCATTAGATCAAGGGAAGATATAGCTTTGATATTTCACCTTGAGAGAAATGCTAATTATTACGGGATATGTATTGCTCATGCTTAAAATTTATACAAGAATGAGAAATTCCACCCTCTGTTCAAAATTACATTGACAAATCAATACTCGAGTGTAATTTACAAGAAATTGATATTTGCACCGTGGTTAAGGATAATTTTGTTTTCTCAAAACAAATTAAGGCATCTAGTACAGTAGTTTTGGTTAATGTCACCAAATTTTGAAATCGAAAATGTTGCATAGACACCCTTTTTTGACCATACACACACTAAACACTTGTCCATATGGCTTCATTGTGCTTTTTCTTGTGACCCATGAGACACAAAGGTGCGACTTCATCGTTTTTTGAGTTATTTAGTGGTTATTACATATCAACGTCCTCACGAGCAACGTAGCTCTTCTTCCTCTTGATTTTCCAATGGAGTTGGATTTTTCTTTAGTTTTGGCTAGTTTCAGACATTCATTCATTCCTTAAGTGACTGACCTTTTCACACTCATAGCAATTTAGAACTTTCTCCTCTTTCCCTAATTCTTCTCCCTTGTGTGAAGCCTTCTAAAGTTAATCAAGTTTTTGTCATTATGTTTCTAATCATTCTTTTCGACATAGCGGGGTTGTATCCTCTTACGAACAACCTCATTTCCTCTTCACTAGGTGCATCTTCACTGAAATCACTATCTTCTTGAACCAAAGAGGTCGCCTTGGACGTAGATTCCTTTAACGCAATGGACTTTTTCTCCTTCTTCTTGACACATTTCTCACTAACTTTCAACCTTGTAATTTCATGTTCATGACCCTTGAGCTTTCCGAACCGAGTGGTGGTGTCTAAAGTGTTGATATTTTGAGACTCCTTGATAGCTGTTACCTTTCGTTGTCATTCCCCAATCATATACCTCAAAAATTATCAGTGCAATATTGGTTTGAAATTGTTTTACCAAGGTTTTGTAGCATATTAACTATATGAGTAAATCTCATTTGCATGGAAGAGACGGTATAATCTTCTTCCTTATGAAACAACTCATATTCTTGAGTGAGTGTATTAATCTTTGATTGTTTTACAACTTTGGTACCCTCATGGAGAGTTTTAAAAGCGGTACCACACTACTTTAGCCGTATTACAATGTGAAACCGAGTGATACTCATTTACACATGAGGTGGAGATAAGTATGTTTCCCGCTTTCAAATGGTATTGGATTTCATTTTATCATCGGTTGTCCAATTGGCTTTAAGCTTGTCTAAGAGGCCACTGTCGCCGCCATCGACATGAATCTGCGGTTGAAACTACCCATTCACAATAGCATCCCAAATATCCACATCAACCGATTAAATATCCCAAATATCCAAATATTCACAATATGCATTTTTTCCAATAGTGGTGGTGGGGAGATAACTACAATCCATTAAGAAGTTTTTGAAAGCGTAGTTTTACAACTTTTAATAAATTGAATGACTGTGGAATTAAGCACTAGCTTCATATGATAACAAAATAAGCAAAAATAAATTGTCAATTCAAATTTGAACGACATATTAACACTTGAATTGTTATTAAGCAATCAAATATTAATACACAGTATAATTCACAAAATCAATACCAATGTCAACCCAAACATAAACTTATACAACTAATAATTATCACAAAAACTAAACAAGTGCGATCTATGATGAAATAATTGACAAGAAAATAACAACTATTCTAAGTGATTTATTTTATTAATGTATCTTCAAGATATTGTTAGAGAATCAAGTTCTAAAATATACAATCACTTGGTATAAGATTCAATTAATTTAATCAACATTATGAGGTACGTCCTCTACTCATAGAAGAAAAAGTCTCTTCTACTGACTTTCACTAAAATGTTGAAAATGTTTATAAGAGTCAATCACAAAAGTTCCTTCATTTTACGAATCAACTCGATCATTAATCTTCTACGGTAAGTAATCACTCCAAAGCCTATAATCTTTAATCCTCCTTGAAATTAGATAACCCAAATATCTTTGAATCTCAAACTTCCATTCAATCCTTCGATCTTCTTACCCAAGAAATCATCTTTGACATTGCCTCGCTTGGATCCCCTTGAACCTTGACTGTTTGAGATGCAACCCCCACAATTATCTTTACAGATGAAAAGTATCTCCTTTTGCTTTAGATCCTTAATGCTCTATCAAAATCCTTGAATGAAACCAAACTTACAATTATCCTATAGCACCATATCAATCTAGATCTCAAATCCTACAGGTGTTCTTAGAAAAAAAAATGTTTAATTTGAAGAAGTTTGTAGAAAGAGAGGGAAAAGTCTTGAAGGTTTTTGTAATGTGATTCAACGAGTGATATAATTAGTGGAGGAAAATATATATAGGTGAGTGAGTTAAGAGCAAGTTGGGCACAAGATAAAACTAAAAAAGTGTGTTTGATTCGAATCAGGAAAAACTCACAAATCAAACCCTAACAGATTTAATTAAAAAATTATACTCGTGAATCCTTGAAAAAGGAAATCAAATAAACTGAAAGATAAATTGGTAAAGAAAAAAATTGAAATTTGAAAAAGAATAAAGCTTCTTTTTTAGGGGAAATATTTGGAAAAAAAAGTTATTACATGGTCAAAATAAAAAAGAAAGTACCCTATATTAAATATTATTCCCGCATCTGCGGTTAGTTAGTTACTGCAGTTACTTCTTTTAGCCATCACTCATCCCTGCTGCGCCAGTTATTAGCCGTTGGATTTAATCTACCGGTTGAGATATTATGAGATATAAAATGCATTATAATTTAAAGAAAAAATAAATAAAATTAAAATTAAACTAAAAAAAAAAAAAAAAAACCGTTAAACATCATTGCTTAACCTTCAGATTTTCTTGTTATCTTCTAAGACATATTTTTTACTGAATCAAAGACATTTAAGCCATTAGTTTAACAAACAACCATGTATTTGACAAAACATTGTAAGATGCCAATATAACATTGCTATTGTCAACACACATTTCCCAGAAATAGAAACAACAATATGAATTAGTCTTTATTCTTTGATCGATCACCAAATTGTCCTTGTTACATTAGAATAACCAAATCGTAATTACTTACATATTATGTTATGACAAAAAAACATTATGTTATGAAGTAGTCATATATGGTTTTATTTCACAGTCGATTTCACGACCGCGTTTATGGAGAATTACAGTCAAATGTGACTAATCAATGTGGATAATTGCAACTGTAACCACAACCACATTTTAAAACCACTAAAGACGATATTCTTGTTTGGATTGCGGCCTTGAACATGTTTTTTGTGATTTTTTCCCTCAAAAATCTTGCAATTAACATTCTGATAGAATAGTGATTATTGTATATTGTACTAATAAGTATTCCAATTCGAGAAGAAATATATCTCCTAAAAAAATTAGAGAAAAACTAGAATTTCATTTCGGAATTATTTATTTCTCACATTTTTCGTAACCATCATCTCTATAAATATAGTTATACATCTACTAGCAATAAGATCCTCTTGACACATGTTGTTATGATTGCATGGCAACACAATTTGGATAATAACTAATTAACATAGGCCTCTAAAACTGCTAATTATAACTAATTACAATTTGCCTAAAGCCCGTTGCAACACAAACTCCCTCTTGAACAGCCTTATCTGGTTATTAGAAAAACATTTTTTCTATATGAACATTGATTTGATTTACACTAAGTTTGTCACAAAAGCATTAACACTTCAAACGGGGATATGATGTCCATCACCTACGCCACATAATCACAAATGTGATTACATTCAATTCAATTACTTCTATTTTCTCAAATTTATTATAATTGTGGATGTGTCAGTGCCGTGTTTGATGTCTTTGTTAATGTTTAATTTCATATAGCACAATTTCATTTCTTGATTTGTTTTTCTACATAAAACATAAGTGTTCCTAGAAACTCCTCATAAATTGCTTTGTGTAATTGGCAATAGAAACTAAGGCAAATATCAAATAGTAAAGATTTGTTTGAAGATACTTGAAGTTTTCAAGTGTAACGTTTGATGTTCAATAAATATCTAACTTTCCTTTAAGGGAAAAGGTGGTTACATATCAGTAAATTAACTAACCTTTAACTTGCTACATTCATGCCATTATTATGCAATAATAATCATTGCAAAATATTCCAAGATGAAATGGAAATGTATCACAAGAATATTTACATTTTAATTCTAAAAGTTCTGCTTCACTTTATATTTGTAGTTAATTTCATGAATATGTACATAATCTTTTATTTAATTTCTCCATTTTTGGTATGTTACCTTCATTGTTGCAGCATGGTAACTTTCTACATTTACTACTTTCTATGTTACCTTACAACTGTTACATATTTTAGGTTGGAGAAAAAGCATCAAAGAGTAGAAACTGGTGTCAATGCAGGAATATAGATGCTTGTTATATAAAAAGAAACAAAATGGGTGCAACAAAAGTTGTCAAATGTAAAAGAAGTAAAATTAGAAGAAAAATGGTTGAAAAAAGTTCAATTACTCACAAATTGAGTAAAATTGATTTGGATGATCTAAATTGGACAAACATGATTCCAGAATGTCCAGTATACCATCCATCAGAACAAGAATTTGAGCATCCTTTGGTTTATCTACAGAAAATTGCTCCCGAGGCTTCTAAATATGGTATGTCATAACAGATTATAGTAGATTTTTTTGAAGGAACAGATTATAGTAGATGATTTTCTTTTCATCGCGGCGTTTATGATTTTTTATTTATCATTAAACAAGTTTTAACCAAGAACACTCCTCATGCATAAAAAAATGGTGTAACATTTAGTATGGTTATCAAATATGGTTGCATTTTTCCAATTTTTCCGAGGCTTATTTTATTTTTTTCATTTTGCATATTTTAGGTATATGCAAAATTGTTTCTCCAATCAGTGCCTCTAATCCTGCTGAGTTTGTCTTAATGAAAGAGAAAAAGGACTTCAAGTTTGAAACAATTGTACAGCCTCTTAGGCTTTCCAAATGGAATGAGAAGGATATAATAACCTTCTCTAAGAGAGGAAGGTAAAAAAGAATCTACTGTTTTTAATACAGTTTTTAAAACTGCCTAAATGATGAAAAAATAAACTAATTTTGTTTCTAACAGAAAATTTACATATCAAGAGTTTGAGGCTATTGCAAACAAGGCATTTTCCAATAGATTTTGCATTTCAGAAGATCTTTCTTCGTTAGATATCGAAAAAGCGTTCTGGCACGAAATGATACATGGAGAGAAGGGAACAGTTGAGTATGGAGTCAACATTGAGGGTAGTGTCTTTTCATGTGATCCTGATGATAAACTTGGAATGAGCAAATTCAATTTGAAGGTCTCTTTTTTATATTTTATGATTGCTAAATCCATTCTTAGTGTTCCCTTTCTCTATTAACATCTCTATACTTGAATTTAATCTATTAATATTTACTTGTTGCAATATTATTCTCTAAGTGTAATTACTGTTTGATTAATGTTTTTCATTTGATTTTAGAATTTGGCGCGGCTGCCGCAATCTCCGTTGCGTTTAGTTGACAGAGGAATTCCTGTAAGGAAGCCATTTTTGGAACCTAGTCTGGATTAAGTTATTATTATTATTATTTTTAATTCTGTTTTAAAACTTTAGGGAATAACTGATCCTATGCTTTATATTGGGATGCTATTCAGTATGTTTGCATGGCATGTAGAAGATCACTATTTGTACAGGTATATTATCTTAATTGCTTCAAATATTGTTTAACATTGCAAATGTATAATTATATCTTAATATATACTCCCGTCTTTTTATTTTTGCAGCATAAATTATCATCACTCAGGTGGAAACAAAACTTGGTATGGTGTGCCTAGCTCTGCAGCCTCTCAATTTGAAAAGACTGTCTTGAATCATGTGTATTGCAACATAATCTTATCAGAACATGGAGAGAATGGTGCATTCCAATTTCTTGCACAAAAAACAACCATGTTCCCACCTAATGTCTTGTTACAACATGACGTGCCGGTTTACAAGGCGGTGCAAAAGCCAGGAGAGTTTGTCATCACCTTTCCTAATTCATATCATGCTGGATTTAGTCATGGTGCTCTCTCTCTCTCTCTCTCTCTCTCTCTCTCTCTGTCTCGACATGTGTTGGTGTGATTATGTTTCTGTTGGCTATTGCTCATAGTTTACGGGTAAGTAGGAAAATCGTTCAAATAATAGAAAGGTATGATTCAAGGTTAATCTATAAACTGGGCCATACTATTTACACAAAGTAATCGGTAAATCCTAAGCTTGAATAATGGAAATTTACTGCAGACACTATGTAGTCTTGTAGGCAAAATTGGTCGAACTCATAAACCAAATCTCGCCTGTTCCCTGTAATCTGTTTATTTTTGGACCAGGGCCGAAGTTCTAATAGTTTCTGCATATATATAGACATCTTCTTATTATTCTCGTAAACGTCTTCTACTTCCCGCTATTTTAAATACTTTGGTACTTACTTGTTCTGCAAGAATCCTATTCCTATCCAGTGTGAAATCTAAAGATGGTAGCTAATCGCTTATTCATATTCTTGTTGAGTTTAGATTTTAACTGTGGAGAAGCTGTAAACTTTGCTATTGGTGATTGGTTTCCATTTGGGGCTGCAGCAAGCAAACGTTATGCACATCTTAAAATGCTGCCTATAATTCCATATGAGGAACTTGTTTGTAAAGAAGCTATGCTTATCTACAAGTCATCAAAAGTCAGAAGTTACGAAAGCATACCCGAAGACATGGCAACTTATCGTGCTATTGTACAGTCTTTCTGGCATCTTATGCAATTCTATAAGACATCACTAGAGCGATTGAACAATTCAAGAAAGTCATCAAGATCTTCAAATACATCATTAGGTTCTGTGACATGCAGCCTTTGCCATAAGGATTGTTATGTAGCTTACTTGTTGTGCAAGAAATGCTATTCCTATCCAATTTGCCTTTTCCATGGTAATACCTCATTATTTTATTTGAGAATTTTTTTTACATTTGCTTTTATTATTGATAGATAAATTGGCTTATTGTGATTAATTTCAGACATTGTGCCAAAAACTTGCTTATGCGGGGGAAAATATACTGTTTTTAAGAAGAATGACATGTCAGAACTCGAAGATGCTGCCAAAAGTTTTGAACAGGTAAAAGAATGCATTGACATGTTATCTTTTACATGTATATTCTCCGATAACATAATTGAGTGCATCAAAGATCTCAAAGTATGTGAAAAATGTAAACAATGAAACTGATTTACAATTTAGAATCCCATTAAAATAGTTCATCACAAGCATACTGCATTACTTCATATTTAGGTAGAATATATTTCATTGTATCTGATTAATTGTAACTTCTGAAACTGAAACCAAAAGCAGAATGATAATCGGTATGAAGAAAAAAGTGCTAGAAGAACTGTCAACTCTGTAAGGGCAGCATCTTCTAAACTGAAAACAAGAGTAGTCATGGACAAGGTCAAGCACAATGTTGAAAAGAATCAAAAGAAGACAAAGAATCGTCGTAGAAACAATGCTTCTCCATTAGTGATGAGTGCCAAAAGACCGCGGACCCTTTATAACTTGAGAAAACATGAACCAAAATTGATCATAGAAGCTCCTGCAATATCTTCTCTTTTGGTGAGATCTGAAAAATCAAAATAAACTATCGTCTTACTCGCTGATGACAGGAAAGATACTATTAAGATTGTGGTAGGTTTATGCTCTTCATTCTAATACTTTTTACTATATACAAATAGTGTGCAGTAGATTAGTTTAGCATTTTCTTTTTAGATATGGCATTCTTTCCATTAGGGGAACACAGTAATATGAAAGGTTTAGACAGTTATTCTGATATGTTATTGGAGTAACTTGATGTAAGTATTATATCATGTGATATTTAACCATATATTTTAGAATGTAAGGTTTGTCATAATTTATACTTCTGCAGTTTATATTCCTTGAATGAAGTGATTGTCGTTTGATTATAATCTGCAGTAACTTTTCCCAAATACTTGTGTTCATTAGAGGACTACGAATTTCCTTGTATATAGTCTCTGACCACTGCTTCACATCTATACATCAACCTTCTGGTCACTAGAAGTTAACGAAGATAGGCAAACAGAATAGTAAATCCTAAAGTAGCTACATGTACAGATTGATGGCGATTATAGGTTTCCCGAGATTGCCTACAGTTTAGGATAGGTGGAACTCACTGAGACATCATGTCTCACCCCAATCCTTTTATTTTATTTCAGATAAGTAGGTTGATCGTGACGAGAGCAAGCAGAAGAAAAGTGGGATGACTGTGGATATATGTCTTGTATTAGTCCATCAATTGTATTACCATGTGTATTGTGTACTCGTTAGTTAGCACACTATTACTTAGACAAGGATTTTACTTTATGTACTCTCCACTCGGTGCATTTGTATTCAGATACGACTTATGGTTTGTACTCGTCAGTTAGTACTTTTATCAGTATATGAGACTTTTTATTAATTTAGATCATTCAGACAAACTTCGAATTGTAATTTTTAATGTATCCATTTCTAAGTTTGACATGTATGCTAAATATTCTAGATAAATTTAGTATGGACGTTGCCATGTTGTCCTCTAAGAGAATGCTAAGGTTGAGCGGATTGTCTCAGATGAGGTGGCCCAGACCTTGGCTAAGTTTTTGATGATTTGGATCCCCAATAAGGTAATTCAGCTACTTCAGGATAGGGTGCCCACCCGACTAAATCTCTTCAGACGGAGGGTTATTGAAGACTTTAGCAGCACAACTGGTGTCTTTTATGCTTCTCAAGTGGAGTCATCCTATCATCTACTTGTTACTTCTGATTTTTCATTTTAGATGTGGTATGTTCTTATTCTCCTGAGCAGAGCTCATCGGACGTCATTATCTTGATCACCTCAGATCATCTGGAATCATTTTTTTTTTCTCCTTCTAATTCTCTTTTGGTTCGGTCGTTGTTCCATAACAAATTTCCTACTAATGATAATTTAAGGGCTGCAAGTTTCAACAGGGTCTCCAAGCGTAGCATGTGTTACAAGATTGAAGAATCTCGCAAGCTTGGATTACTTCCATTTTTCATATCCAGATGGAGAGCATTAATATGCACATTGTGATTGAGATTTGTAATAAATCTTGGTCACCACAATGTAAAGTAGTGGTCATTGCATTCATGAGCAATGTGATCAATATCATCTGGTATTGCATAGATAAGCAAGAATTGATGGTTTCAAAGTAAATTGAAAGACTGCTCTAACATTAAGCGGTGACGGTTATGGGATGCCAACATAGCTTTGATGTCTTTGTTTGTAACCTTTGCACACACTTTTCGGTTTATTAAAAAAAATAATTTGGAGAAAAAACCTCAATTACTAGAAACTGCCGTGAAAAAATGTTCTCAAATGCAACAAAAAAAATAGTAAATTAAATTGGAGAAAGAGTCTCAAAGAGTGGAAGTTTGCGTGAAATATTAGATGTGTGTTATATATTAAAAAATAAACAAAGTGTTGTCAAATGCAAAAAAAATAATGGAAAAAAATCAAGAATGGAAATTCGGGTGAAATATTAGATGCTTCTTTTATAAAAAAAAAAAAAAATAAACAAATTGGATGCAACAAAAGGTTGTCAAATGCAACAAAAGAATTAGAAAATTGATGGTTAAAAAATATCAGTTACGCACAAATTGATCAAATTTGATTTGATGATATAAATCTTAGAGAATGAAATTCGCGTAATTGATATGAGTGGAAATTCGCGTGAAATATTAGACGTCTGTTATATAAAAAAAAATGGATGCTACAAATGTTTCCAAGACAACAAAAATAAAGTAAGTAAAATTGGAGCAAAAGCCTCAAAAGGTGTAAATTGGAATGAAATGTTAGATGCTTGTTATATAAAAAATAAACAAAATCTTGTTAAAAAAATAAGCAAAATAGGTACTACAAATGTTGTCAAATGTTAAAAAAAAAAAAAAAAATTGGAGAAAAGGCTCGAAGAGTGGAAATTCAGGTGAAATATTAGATGCTTGATATATAAAAAGTGCACAAAATGGGTACAACAATTGTTTCTTTCAAAAAAAAAAAAAATTGTTGTCAAATACAACAAAATAATGGGGAAAAAGCCTTGAAGAGTGGAAATTTGCGTTAATTTTTTTTTTTTTTTTGAAGAAGCTAAATTTGCGTGAAATATAAGATGTTTGTTATATAAAAAATAAACAAAATGAATGCAACAAAACAATGGAGAAAAAATCTTAAAGAGTGAAAATTTCTGAAATATTAGATGTTGGTTATATAAAAAAGGGGTTTTGCTATATACCACGACCAATTTAGCCTACGAAAACCAAGAATATACACATGTTCGTTTCATAAAAAAGTGAACCAGCCGTTAATTCTGCACTTGGTGGAATACAAAGAGGGGTAGTGATTGTAATTAAGCATTAATAAACTGTTCGTGGAATTCGTGGAATATATTTCGTAGGAACCAGCATTTCCATAAAAAAAGTAAACAAAATGGTTCACATGAAATGTTAATGTTTGTTAAACAAAAGAGCAATGCTATATATCAAGAAAAATTTTATCAAGAAAAATTTAAGAATGACATGGCTGAAATCTAAAGGTGATTATTCTGCCATGTCATTCTTGAATCTTTCTTGATAAAATTATTCTTGATATCTAGCATTTTCCTAAACAAAATGGTTTATAACAAATGTTTCCAAACGCAAAACAAAAGTGAATAAAGTTGGAAGAAAAAAAAAAGCCATAAAAGAATCTAAAATTGGGGAAATATTAATTCCTTCCAAACCACCCCCAGCAAAAAAATCATGTCTAAGTATCTTTTTAAAGATTTTATATTTAAATATATCTGAGAGTTATATTTTAAATAAGATTTTTTAATCAATAAATAAGATATTATTAAGATATCATTACAATTTATAATTTATATTTGTGTTTAGAATATTTGTAAGATTTGTTTCTTATTTAAATATATGATTTAGAAATATGTTTTGTATTACAAGTTATGTTATATTTGTATTACAAGTTATCTTATATATAGATAAAATCTAGCAAGAGTCTTCTTCATATTTGCAAATACAAAAGCACAAACAAAAAACCATCAGTACAATGACGAACATTACTCAAGAATGTCCAACGTATTATCCATCAGAACAAGAGTTTGAACATCCTTTAGTTTATCTGCAGAAAATTGCTCCAGAGGCTTCTAAATATGGTATGTAATAACAGATTATGTATTATTTTCTTTTCATCACCGTGTTTCTAGGGTTTTTTTATCTGTCATTAAACAAAGTTATGTAACATTGTTGTTTGTCTTTCCAAGTATAGTAAGAATTCTACTTAATGTAACTTCCTTTTATCCCTCAACTTTCTTTTGGATCCATCTCTGAAGTACTCGAGTTCCCGTGCATGTTTAGATTAACGGTGAATCTGCAAAATCAATGTGCAAAGTGAAACTCGAAAATATAGGTTTTACTAAAATCACAGTGGCACGCTATGATTTGTCAGAACAATGTAATCTAATATTGGACAAACTTGTATACAACAGATTCTACATTTGTATGTCTTGTTTTATTTTCTGTTTGTATGCTTATATTTGATCTTAAGTATATTTCAGGTATATGCAAAATTGTTTCACCAATCTCTGCCTCTAATCCTGCTTCTTTTGTCTTAATGAAAGAGAAAAAGGATTTTAAGTTTAACACAATTGTACAGCCTCTTAGGGTTTTCAAATCGAATGAGATGGATAAAATAACTTTTTCTAAGAGAAGAAGGTAAGAAAGAACATAATGTTTTCTCAACATTTTTAAACAACTTGAATGATGAAAAATTTACTAATTTAGTTTTTGATATTGTTTGTACTAGAAAATATACATATCATGAATTTGAAGCTCTCGCAAACAAGGCGTTTTCCAATAGATTTTACGGTAAAGAAGATCTCTCTTGTTTAGATATCGAAAAAGCATTCTGGCACGAAATAATACATGGAGAGAGAGGAACAGTTGAGTATGGAGTCAATGTTGAGGAAAGCACCTTTTCAAGTGATCCTGATGATAAGCTTGGAACAAGCAATTTCAATTTGAAGGTTTCTTTTCAAAATTTATGTTTGCTAAATTCATTGTTAGTTTTGTCTTAACATATATTTAACTATTGAGTTTATATTTGAACTCAGTCTATTAATCTTTACTTGTGGCACTATTCTTCTGTAAGTGTAATTATTGTTTGATTAACACTTTTCATTTGATTTTAGAATTTGCCGTGGCTGCCACAGTCTGCATTGCGTTTAGTTGACAGGAAAATTCCAGTAAGGAAGCAATTTTTTTAACCTAATCTGAAATTAAAAGTTGTTAACTATTATTATTGTTGTTATTATTTTAATTTTATTTAAAATTTTAGGGATTAACTGATCCTATGCTCTACATTGGGATGCTATTCAGTATGTTTGCATGGCATGTTGAAGATCACTATTTGTACAGGTATATTATCTTAACATCGCTTCAAATATTGTTTAACATTGCTGATATATAATCATATCTTAATATATAGTATTGTATTTTTTGCAGCATAAATTACCATCACTCAGGTGCAAATAAAACTTGGTATGGTGTGCCTAGCTCTGCAGCCTCTCAATTTGAAAAGACTGTCTTGAATCATGTGTATTGCAACAAAGTCTTAAGAGAAGATGGAGAGAATGGTGCATTCCAATTTCTTGCGCAAAAAACAACCATGTTCTCTCCTGATGTCTTGTTAGAACATAATGTGCCGGTTTACAAGGTGGTGCAAAAGCCAGGAGAGTTTGTCATCACCTTTCCAAATTCATATCATGCTGGATTTAGTCATGGTACTCTCTC
>Ga0315915_1001361_pt1 | contig 29457 bp, 12 predicted proteins | sample MpolbnodulesMG_FD_207738 | JGI IMG/M metagenome (GOLD analysis project Ga0315915, IMG submission 207738) | Medicago polymorpha root nodule microbial communities from Los Angeles, California, United States - branched nodules | ecosystem: Host-associated > Plants > Roots > Nodule | place: USA... | reverse complement strand
AAAATAATAAGATAATAATTTTTCGGGAGATCCCTTTATAATTTTCGATCCCAAGAAAATCATAAATTAATAATTCATAGAATCTGAAAAAAAATATATTACACTCTATTGAAATATGATTCAATAGTTGTCTGTTTTCCTTTAAAATTCAAGTCTGTTTGGAGCTCATCTCTAACTTTTCTTATTGCATCCAATAGCTCAGGTGTTGTATTTTTATATTGTATTTTTCTAGTGCATATGAACACAGTAGTTACTAATTTACGTTGAGTCTCAAGGTTCGCTGCAACGTAATTCTAAGAGGCGTAGACTAATTTGCCTTTTTATTTGGTATGTACTGTATAATTACTTAAAACCTCTTTAAATTAATAATTATTAATTTATCGATAAATTAATAACTCTTTAAATTAATAAATTTCTCCGATCCTGACATTATTAATTTATAAAGTTTCTACTGTACAAGTTTAGAATAACCTAGACAAAAACCCTTTGCACAAGCACATATAACAGCAATTGATCAATTTTATATAACAATCACTAATTTTAATAACCCCGTCAACAAACCATGCAAGAAATGTAAGTTCAACTTAATTAACAAAATTATGTTCCAAAACAGCTAGACAAATAAATGTTGCATTTCTTTCTGATCCCACGCAAAAGGAATCAACTACTGCAATTTGTTATCCACAAAACAAAACAAAAAAAACTATTCCAATTATACCATAGAATTAGTAGGAAAGCATCTTGGCTATAATTGCATGGTACATATGATTTACTTCAAAACACCAACTATTTCATATTGTTAAGTAGGGTGGATATGGTACGCTTTTAGAAGAAAAACGAACTGAATCAAACTAAACTGTTTCAACGGTTTGAAAAATTGAATCAATATGTTCGAGCTTTGCAAGTAATTGAACCTTTCTAAAGTTATGGTTCAGTTAACCATTTTGTTGTCTATGAACCAAACAAAACCGAACCTAAAATAATACTTTTAAAAATGTATTTTCTTATCCTTTTAGGAACCAAATAGTTTTTTTTTCTTTTTCATAAATTGTAATTGTGGGACAGGTGTTAAGAATTTTAATCCTCCCAAAAGGTATTAAGACTTTCTATTAATTATATTTAAACTATGACCAAATATATTCATCCTTTTTAAGAATTAAATCACACTAGTTATTAATTGATTGTGGTTTTACTAGTTATATTTTAGGAATATCAACAAAAACATCAATAAATTCTAAAAGAAAATAAAACTTCATTATTAAAATATGAAGTAATTTTGCTAATGGTTTGTTTCGATTCAAAACATATCGGTTCGGTTTAAAACAGTTCGGTTATTGTTTAATAATTGTTATTAAATTGTTGACTAGGTTCTTTAACCACTTAAATGGTTCGGTTAATTTCAATTCGATTCAGTTTGGTTCGCGATTTAGTTCAGCTTGTGGTTCTTTTGCCCATCCCTACTATTAAGGGAGTGTGAGATATTTTGTTGCACTTGGACTGATGAGTATCAAAATGTTGCGCTTAAATACGAGGGTGTGAGGAGGGATAGTAGTAAAATATGAGGGTGGTGTTAGTATCAGTTTGGTTCGTTGGATCTTAAAATTAAAAACTAAAAATCGAACCCAACTAGTTCGATTTACTTCGATTCAATTTTGATTTGAACCGAACCATAGAAGGTCGGGTAGTTTTTCGATTTGATTTGGTTTTTTGCTTTCAGTCAGATCTATTAGAAATCAGACACATTAAATGATGCATCTAAATTTTTATTTATATTATGAAATTCTTAAAATTTATGCATTATATTTTAGACCTTTTCAATCCAAACTAATATAAGAAATTATTTTAAAATAGATAGTCTAAGCTTTTTTTAAGATTTTATTTGATGATTTTGGTGCTAGATTATAAACATTTAGATTTTTTCTTTTGAAAAAAAAAATTTAAATTTTTATACGGTTTCACAGGCCAAAATAAGCTAGAATTATCCGGCACAAAGTAGAATTAGACCAAAATATGAGTTATAGACATTAATAGGTCAAATGCATCTTGCACTTCTTTATGTTTAAGGTATGTATCAACTTAATCTTTTAGGTTTTTTTTAATACCAACTCGATTTTCAAGTTATAAATTTTTTGCACGGTTGCCCTTTTCATCCAACTCTATTAGCTAGAGGGTGCTTACATGATCGTTAACCGCTGATATGCAACATTCAAATTAGCAAAAGAATAATTTCATTAATTAATTTTTATTAAAAAAACCCAAAAAAATATGAATTTCACGTCATGGACTTGATATTTTCCACATAATTTATTCCTTAGGTATGGTCCAAATGCTAGCTTTAGGTAATAACTTGTTCTATTTTTATTTTTTAAATGAAGGTAATAACTTGTTCTTAGTGGATTTTACACTCATTCTTTCTAAGTTATACTTTGTTCAATGTTAGGATTGTAGCATGTTATATCTTCAATAAATAAACAAATTTTTTCGACAAAAATCAAACTTCTAACCATTTGTTTAAGGGTTCCAAATTCCTAGCCACAAAAATCAGTCCATTAGAATATTATGTTTTCTTTACTGCACGGAATCAATAATATTATTCTTTACATTACCAATAATATGTTCATTGTTACCAAATGTTTTTAAGAAAATAAATTGTATCATTATCTATGTTTTGGCTCAACTCAAACAATTTTTCACATAATTGAGTTATTTTTCTGTCCATTCTCTCAAGTTTCCCTTTAAACAAACCTTTCTCTTTTTCTCTTGCCTTAACATTTGCCAACTTGTGACCAGCAAAATCAAATGATTTGATCATCTTTTCAAATAAGGAGATTTTCAACATGAAAAGGACTTTATAAGAATTAGTTCTTTCGAATTTTGTTAGGTCGTTTTGCAAATGAAAAAACTCTTTCTTAAGCGGATCCTCTAAGATTTCTCTACATTTTTGTTCTTCAACAAATTTCTTCAAATTTTGAGTTTCAATTTGATAGTGATAAAGCTTATTAGCTACCAACATGTCATTTTTACTAGATCAGTTGTTACATCTCTTTCACTTTAGAAAACAACTTTAGAAATTTTTATTCCCTATCTAGTGGACAAAAGGATGTGATGAACTATCTCTATCATTTGAGCAGTTCACTAATCCCCAATTCAACCTTTTCTTCATTGAATGTAATTAATGTCCTATGTTTTGCAAACAAAACTAAAAATCTCTACCAATGTACAATTCATCAATTGATTAACATTCTGAAAAACAAATTATGAATTGATATCATTACTTCCCCCTTTCAAATTCTGGATGGTGTTGCTGAAAAACAAATTATGAATTGATACCATTTAATTATTGAAAGATAGATCAACAACCTTGTTGATCGCATTGTTCATAACAACTTCAACATTATTCATCAAACATTTATTGGAAGAATTTGATGAGGAAAAAAAATCATTCAATCCTCGTACTTTGTATCACAACACAACACATATTTTTTTACCAACCATATTTAGAATAAATCCAAGTAAAGAATGGTGTAAATAAATGACTAAGAGATTAATTTAGTAATACAATTGTGAGTCAAAAATTATCATCCATAATTAATACCATAGCTCACTAGAATTCCTTTGACTTTATATTAGAATGTGTAGTATGTACAAGACATCAATCAAGAGAATACCTTTTATACATTACTAAGCTGTTTAAAATACCATTTGCGACAATGAAACACATGTTAAAATAATTAAGCATTTTAAATAACATTTATTTTGCCTTAAATTTATTAATTGCAACTAATGTCATGTTATTGACAATAGAGCTCTTCCATTAAAAAGATGGAGCAGAAAAAAAATTCATTGTTTTCTGAAAGATGATCAAGAACCAGAAAATCAGAGAGAGAGGAAGTCAGGGGATGGATGATACTTCTAATTTGCAAATGTAGTGGAAAATGTTATATTTTTTTTCAAATTGATCGACAATGGAGCTCCATTATGTCTTATTAAGAGAGAAAATAAGCAAATTGTGATCAAAGCTTATCATATAGAATTAAGCAATGATACCTTGATTATTTTCTGGTTTGAGAATTGGATTTATATAAGTGTAGCTTGCATATAAATTGTTTCATTATATTTTTGTTTTATGTTACCATAAAAAAAGATCTTAATGTCATATAAAATAAAAATTAATCTTTGTTTCAAAGATGTCTTTAATTCTAAGACGATTAGCAACTTGTCTGAATTTTTTTTTTGTTGAATAAACTTGTCTGAAACTATTTTTTTTTTGTTGAATAAACTTGTCTGAAACTATTTGAAATAAAATGTTTTTTTGACAAGAATTAGAAATAGAATATATTAATTATTCTTCGATTATCCAAGCATCGTTAGAATTTATTCCTCGTTTGAGTAGTGAGCACAGTTAGGATGGAGAGTCGTCCCGTGCCAATTTTTAATTAATAAGTATATTTTAAAAATTATATTACGTATAGATAAATTAATAAATATGTTTTTAAAGATGAGGAATTTAGAAGAAAATATGTAAGTATTTAGAGATACTACATCTTTTTATAATAGTATAGATTAGTGATAAAAGAATATCAATTTATGCATGTGTGTAGAAAGAAGAAATAAATGAAAAGAAGAAAATACAAAGCAACGATGAAGATAAATGCAATATTACATAATTAATTAATGTTTTTGATATTTTTCGTTTAAGTTCAAAGTGGTAACTAATGTAATTTATAGTTTGCCCATAAAATAATAGCATGTTAATTGGTTCTATGCGATTATATATTTTTTTTTGAGGGATATGCGATTATAAATTAAAATGTTTATTTGATTGATAATAGATACATAATATATAAATGTAATAAAAGTTATATGTACAATCTTTCTATATTTCTAATATATAATATTCATTTTCACATTAAATGCATGACTCAAATAGTCAATACATAAAGAATGAGAGAGATATACATTTTTTGCAAGATATATTTATGGTTTGTGCACGTGGTTGATGATATTCTATGTGATTGAAACACATGGATCCAAAATCATGTTTAATTCATGAGAACGAGATCAATTTAATGTGTGACATATTTAATATTTAAAATTAATGATATTCAAATTGTGATCTTATCATTTCTCGATAAAGTTGTGAATCAGTTCACAACAACATTAAATATTGTAATTTTTTTTGTTGAAACAATTGTAATGTCTATTATCTAGTTTATTATCATGATTAATTTTTCTTCATTTATATACGTGTGTTGAAATATTTTTATTTGGAGTTGTGATCAAAGTAAGATTTACTTTTCTAATAGGCATAGTTTTGCCCCTTGTATGTAATAAAATTCCATGTGATAATAATAATAATAATAATAATAATAATAATAATAATAATAATAATAATAATAATAATAATGATAAAAAAAACAAAAAACTGAATGAAGGAATGAAAAGAGAGCAAATAGTCACTTTAATCATTGACTTTGCACCTCGTTGTCATAAAGGTCCCTGACTCAGAATTAAATACAAAGAATTTTTTGATTCTGCACTTCCGTTATCACTTTAGTCCTCGACTTTAAATAATTTAGCTAAATGATAACGTGAGACATGTTATACGATGACATGACCTATGATGTGTCACAGGGACTAAAGTGAAAGTAGAAAATAGTCACTTTAGTCTTAAACCAAAAATCAACATCCCCAAATTGAATCTCAAATCCCTAAATCTCAAATACCCAAGTGTCATCTAATTCTCTCTTTTGTTCAAAATCAATCTTCCATTAAACACATGCTATATATTAATCTAGGTGAAGGATCATATTAATGAACCTTTAAAAAGATAGATTGATTTTGAACAAAAGAGAGTATTAGATGACATTTAGGTATTTGAGATTCAATTTGAGGATATTGATTTTTGGTTTAGGGATCAAAGTGACGATTTTCTATTTCACTTTTGTCTATGTGACACATCATATGCCATGTCATCGTATAATGTATGCCATATCATCACTTAACATAATTATTTAACTTCAGGAGTAAAGTGATAACGAAAGTGCAAACTTCTTTGTAATTAATCATGAATCAGATATCTCATTGTGACAACGAAGTGCAAAGTCACTTGTTAAAGTGATTATTTAATCGATGAAAAGACGAAGTTGGCAGCTAATACATGGAGTGTTATTTGAATAGAAGGCTCGAACGACAAAAAAAAGAGAACCATAATAAATGCATAATAGTTTGGTTTAGTTGCGTTTTGACGAGTAACTTCTACCTTATTCGCTCTTCCCCCAATTCAACTACGTTCCTTTCTTTCTTTAGTTTCCATCAAATTCAATTTCCCCAATTCATTTCCCTAACCTAATTTATTCGAATTCAACCAAATTCAAACTGTTACCATTCTTCTATTCAATGAATTTATGAATCCCTATTTCGTTAGGTCACAAAAACGCGGTTTGAATTCGAATTAATGTCTGCTTCTTCTGACGAAGAGATCTCGACTCGAAACGGTTACGAAAGAGGAGGTAGTGACGGTGATGACGAGGAAGATGCAACTGGAAAGAAGAAGAAGAAGCACCGTACAAAATTTGATTTTGGAAAACGGTTGGTACTTAATCAATTTTCAAAAGCCAAGAATCAAATTCGTAGAGTTAAAATCAAAAAGCATCTTCTTTCATCCTCGTCATCATCAACAACAGCAACACCGTCTTTTTTTAGGAATGTAAATGTGAGTAGCAGAGGTAAGGCGGTGATTATTCAAGGTGAGGGTGATATTGATAGAACTACTCGAAATGGATTTGGTTGCAAGTTTTGTTTTTCGCGTCCAATTGTATTGGAAAACCCTAATGGGTCATCTAGTAGTGACCCTAATGATCCTAAATTTACTCATTCTATGTTGAAGAGTTTATTAGAGAAGAATGATTTTTGTTCCAAAGAATGCAATCCACATATTGAATCATTGGTTGAATGATCGATGAGTAATGTTGGATATCCATTGTTGATTTTATTTTGTTGTGCTTGTTTGAATATTATTATTCAGATGGAATTTGTCTGTATTGTTGGGTGTTTGTTCTGTTCTGTGCCGTCTCATTTTGAAATTCAGTGGCATTATGGCTGAGAACACTACACTTTCGGCGTATTTATGGGATTTTCAATGAAAATGGTAGAGTTGAGGGGCAAGAATAGCATCAGAACATGTAGGGAAACTCATAGTGAGAATATCCTGTTGTCATTTTCATTTAGAGCAATGTGGTTCATTAAGTTGTGGATAAAATATGAAAGGGTGAGGACTGCTTGATCAACTGCTGGTATGAAAGAGGTGGATGTAAATTGGATTCCTTGACATTCAGGAACCTCTTCTTGTCCTACCTCGTCCGAGAAGTGGTGTCTTGTGTATATAAAAACTGATTTTTTTTTTGAGCCCTGCTATATTCATAATCTCTTTGTTAGCTGTTAGAAATTTTTGATTGGTTTTCTCATGTACACATCTTTTTCATTCATCCTGTCAGTAGTTTTGAGGAATTGTTGTTCATAAAATTAGCAACTGAAACATAAGTCTTTGTTACTGTCGTTCAGTTGGATTTTGAGTGGTATGCTCTGATTCTTATGTATATGTTTTTGAGGATATATGTTAATGCCTCACATACTTTAATCTTCGTATATTTGGAAAGGTTTAGAGAACTTAGGAAACAAAATTTGGAGGACATTCTGTATTGTATATTGTTTAGTTGGGTCATAGATTGGTCTGGCTTATGTTAGTTGCTTTTGTTTTTAATACACTTTGTATGTTTATTTTATCATGTTTTTGGTTAGACTGATGGCATTAAAGTGTTCCAATGATAAGGGATAACTATGCAATCAGTATTCTATTGTTCTCTGCTGTTTGTATTATAATCATCCACAAATGTTGGACCCTCTTCGGTTAATTTTGATGCTAGATTCCAATGTCAAGGTATGTACACCGTGAACTTTTCTAATTAATGGGTTCAATTCACATGAATGTGTACACTTTCAAGTCTACAAGAGAAGGTAGTATTGATTGGATTGAGATGACATTTCCAATTTTTTCAAGTGATTTCAAATGTTAAGATGGTTATTTCAGAATTTCGAAACCACTTTTAGTGTATAACTTTCTCACTTCATTTTAAGAAAATTAACATAGTTTTTGACAAAAAAATTATGCCCAAATTTTGTCAGCCGAAAGCAAAATTATAGCAGTTTTTATGGCACTTTTCACCAGGCAGAGGGAAACCTTTTTCTTTTGATTGTGTAGCAGCCCATGCCATTTGAACGCTGATTGAAGAAATTAATTGCATTACCATAGTAAAGTAGCACCACATGCTTCCCTTTATGATGTCTGTCTTGATCGTTTAAGATATATATTTTCTACTTAAAGTTGTTAAGCTTTTTCTGCTGTAAATAATTTCACGGGTTTGCAAATTTTGCTGCTCATGCTTCCTAGATGGCTGCTGATGTGCAGTATTTGGCCAGATTTCTTTTGATGCCGTCCCTTTGTTTACATGGTTACGAGGATTATATATGTACCATTATTCCTTCTCTTGTACGATGAAGTACATTCTAGATGAGCTAAACAAGAAAGCCATGGGGAGATGGTGGTGGAAATAGACGAAGAAAAAGATGGCTTTGTTTCCATGTTTTTGAAGCTAAATGTAGTATTCAAAGAATGGTCACCAAAAGTTTTTTGATTTCTATTTATAATCTTTGTTTCTAGTATTATATTCATAATTTTTTTAAGTATTCATCATTATTTCATAGGTTACTATCCCCGCCCCATAATAGTCTATATTTGTTCTTCTCTTGGGGTGATTCACCTTAGCATTTATAGTAGGGGTGAGCACAAAATCCGAACCCGCCCACCAACCGATATATCTGAGTCACCTGCGGGTTCATCGGACGGGTTAAAACGGGTCTCGGGGTGAAGAAATGCTAAAAAATAGGGTATGTGTGGGTTTAGATGGTCGGGCCCGATTTTTACAAATCCGAAACCGTGTAAACCGAACACGACCGTCCTATAAAAAAATTTACTCCACAAAGTCCAATCCATTATACATATCACCCTCAAATATATATAATTCCTCATCTCTTCTTGTTAAATTTTTTATAACGTGATATTTTAATGATTGCTATGATACTTTGATCTATGACATTTTTCTTTTTAATTTATTGATGAAAGTCTTATTAAAAAAATAGCCAAATAAATTTGAGATGAATAAAAAAATATTGGAGAAATAACTGAATCAACCCACCCGATCAAACCGAGACCCGTTCAAACTGAAAACCGCACAAACCGTATTAATTTGTGGGCGGAATTGGGTTTTTAAATTGGATGATCGGTTTCATAAATCTTGCCGAGTTTGGGTCCGAACCCGACCGTTGCTCTACCCTAATCTATAGTTATCAATATACGATAGCTCAGTTCTTATTCTCGGGCAAAGCTTTGCAACTTTGACTAACTGATACAAATATCCCTATCCCATATCTATAGAGAATTTGTGCCTATTCGATTCTTTTATCCCCAAAGCTTATAGAACCTTTGATTCGGAACTGGGCAATCCAAAAGCAAAAGTTTTTTATTCCATTAGATTTAGATTAGATGATTCCCAAGCTGGAATCTTGTGCTCTGATACCTAAGTAGATAATTAAAAGTCAACATATAAGATAGTATGCAAGAGCTTTTGTCAAAAATAATCTAGAATTGTGGGAGTAATATCTTTGGGGCCAAGGGTGATGCTTCCTCCATCATGTGTGCGGCATGATTATAACGACGAAAGGTTTGCTACATTCATCTACGTTACCCAAACACATTTTTTGTGGACAAAATCTCAATACTAAATCACTTGTTTTTATCCTTCTGAGGATAAGCTCACGGGAATGCTTGTTACTTTAACTAGAAATCTTTCTAAATTAAAAGCTTGTTACTTGTTGTGAGTACAAGTTTACGTCGACAACCTACATTACGCTATCGATGAATAAACTAACTTCCAATAAAAGATACACTATCTTGATAATACGAAACTTCCACTTGAGAGATACTTCTACAAACCTATAGCGTAAAAACATTCAGATTTAAACCAAATAATTTTCGACTGAAAAAGCCACATGTTTTCTATTTATGAGAAACTTTCCACTACGTTTATGATGTATACTATGGTCTATGTACTCCTTTAGGAAAGATAATTTATAGCCTGTATACTGCATGCAACAACAGAGAACTGCAGAACATAAAAGGTACTGCAGAACATAAAAGGTGTGTTGTTACTTGTCAAAAGGGCCGTTCCTACGAATTTGGAGGCTTGACTTTATAAGTGAAAAGAGATCCGTAATAAAATAAAAACGTATTTTTTTTAAAAGAACAATGTTTTATTTACATTTTTTAAAAGATAAATACAAGGTGCCGTGTATATGCAATACACTCAAAGATGAAAATCACTACCGTATACATGAGGATCCTCAAACCACCCTCCAAAAAAACACTCACCTAACACCAAAAGCAAGAAGACCCAATTCTAATAGGCCTAAAAAAAGACAACAGAAGAGGAAAAAGAAATCAAATCGGGGAAGAAGAAAAGGAAAGTCCGGTGGAGTGATGGTGATGGAACGTGTGGTATCAGAGAGAAAGAAAATAAGAAATTTTTGTTTTTAGTGGGGTAGTACTTAGTAGTTAGTAGTACCACTTGACTATAATTTTTTTTTAGACACATACCTTTAAGGAGGCCCGGTTCTATTAAGCTCCTTGCACACCCCAAGGTCCGACCGTGCTCGTCAACATTCTTTTTTCTTCTTATCGTCATTGGAAATTTAGGAGGATTTTCCAATGGATAGAGTCAATAGGATGTTGGACATGGCACTGCAGGGTAAGTATATTTAGATATGATCGTATAATTTTCTAAATAGTTAGTTGAGCATGAATACTGAATTAATGGAGAATTGATGGGTATGATATGTGTGACTGTGAGTGTTCTGCTACCAATTTTTCTCATTGCCATTTATGCGGTCATTAATAATTTATCCCTAAGAGCATCAATCAAAACATATGTTCCTATTTTCAAACCTTATTGAAGCTCAAAACTAGAAAGTTTTTAATACACCGGTTAGCTACCCTATTTTTTTTTTTACAAAACTCAAAGGACATTTAAAAAAAAATTCTTAATAAATTTTCCTAATAAAGAAACATTTTTCTTAATAAGTTGTTAGTTGATTTTATTTAGTTTCTTTTTTGGGTCATGCTAACATAGTATGCCCTAAAGACATAGTACGTTAAGAATTTCATTAATAATAAATACTTATTGAAAAAAAATTCAATTTCTTAAAAATAAATTGGCATAATTTTTTATACATAATTTATATTTTTGATATAGGAGTACTAAGTTCCAGTAAGTGTTTTCGAATAGAATATGTCAAAATTAACTGCACATACAAAGGACATTTTTGGTATATTTATATATAAAATAGACAAATTAACTGTACTATATATATTTTTTTTAATAAAGTGAAAAAGCAATAGTACGTGTTTATATTAAGGGATGAAGAAAGACCATAAAATAAAAGCCGCCCTCAAATCTTTGAGATCAATAGCTTAATGCTCTCAATTAAACTAGAAATATTAATCTCGCACTTGCTAGTTTATTTTGTAATTTGCACCATTCCAGAAGGCCAGTTTATGGCTATATAATTATTTAATGTAGTAATTAATTATTGGTCGGTCCATACTTGGTTGCCAGCTTTGTTGCCCTCTAGAATAAAGATGAATATTTTTTACAAAAACAAAGTAAAGTGAATTTTTTTAATGGAGTAGATGAGGAATCATAAGAGTTTTCTCATTCATTGCAGTTTCATCCGATTTAAAAGACCAGTCTAAGCAGTTACGCGCAAAAAATATCTAATTCACAATAATAATAATAATAATAATAATAATAATAATAATAAAAAGGAATCTTAAATTATGGATTTAACTTTACAATGACATAGAAAATGATCATCTTCCGGTATGGCTCTATTGCATATTTTATTTGCTGCCGCTATATAAAATATAGGATTAAGTAGTAAAACAATCCACATAATAATAATAATTAGTTTAAAAACATATGGGTAATGATTTAGACAGTCAATCATAAGTTTTTTTCCTTCTTAATTCGAGACATGAGAAAAGAAAGAATATAGTGCTAAATTAAGCTTCTCATTGTTGATTTATTTAATGTATTTACGGACTTAAACATTTGCGATTTTGTTCTTTTTAAAAGTTAAAATGAAATTATCTTTATCAAACAATTTTATTTTCTCAGAGTGCCGGAGAGAAACAAATAAAAAAGTAACATTTATATCAAAACACGGAAAGAAATCAACCGAAAACAAGCCAAATATCTGATATTACAAAACTCCTCCCAAACATATAAAAGGGAATTGAATCGCCACATATGGTAGTTTTTTTGAAGGAAGGAACATATGGTAGTTAAAAGCAAAGTTGACATGTTTCGTCCGCCAAAAAGATTGAATTTTAATTTTATCTAGAAGGTGATGAAAAACATCCTCCCTTTACCGGAAAATTAGAGTATTTCTTTATTACCATATGATCAAAATAGTCGAGAACCATAACAAATGAAAAATGACGTGTAACTTTTTAGAAAAGCCTCCCAAGACAACAAAATGAATTTTACATATTTGTTGGTATTTTTAGTTTATTTTTGAAAGCTCTCCAAGAAAGTGTTTGAATCCAATTTGTAAATCATATCAAAATAATTTGACCTTATTTTATCTTTTTGTTATGAAAATAATTTATGCATAAGTATTTATGTATAAAAAAAAAATACCATTGACGTTTATTTAAACTGTTTATTCAAACAAAACCTACAAAGTGATTGCTTGCTCCACATAATTGCAAAAATAACAAGCACATTTGAATTTGATTACCAAAATAACAAGCACGCATTAGGGGTCTTACAAATTTCAATCATCCAAAGGAAAATGAATATTGAACATGCCCCAATTGTTTTATGAGTCCCAAACATGAATTGTAAATCAACAAAGTTAAATAAAATGCAGAGGGAAAAATTAAAAACACAAACAAAATAACAAACACATCACATCAATCCTTGATCTCACTACTTGGGTGCAAGCCTAGACTTGATTTTCTGAACTTCCTTGGTACCAATTTGGAATGCTTGAGTCAAAATATTATCTGGAACAGGTGGTGTAGAAGCAAACAAAGTAAGAGGAATATTCACTGTTCCTTGCAATTGACTATTGAATCCTGCAATCACTGCAGCAGGTACATAACCACTGTTCTTTTGGAAATGAACCAATCCTTTAGGAAACACAAATGTTTCACCCTTAACAATAGTCTTTGATATCAAAACATTAGTGGTTGTTATGAACCCAACATCTAATTGACCTTCAAGAACATACACAATCTCAGTTGCACGTGGGTGAGTGTGAGGTGGGTTCAGTCCACCTACAGCATAGTCAATACGTGCCAATGACACACCAAGTGTGTTGAGTCCTGGGATTTTCTGCACATTGGCTAAGGTTACTAAGGAACCAAATGTGTTGTTTGTGGCTCCTGGTTTGGCTAGTACGTTGGTGGAGAAATCAGCTGCGGTTACATTGGAAGCTGGTTTGCACGTGAATCCATTCACTAGAATCGCTGTTAATTTAATCAACACATAATTTAATTACCACCATCACAACAAGAAAAAACTTAACCAAAGAAACTAGTAGTATATCGTTGACTTTAAGAAATACATATATTTCTTGTTGCCAATCATACTATCAATAATATGCAATGATTTATTGTATTTGCAAAAAGACACTATAATTGATAGTATGATCATATTAAAAAAGCCATATCAAAGGTGTTGGTAGGCCAAATTAGAGAGTTAGTTGGATTAACGTGATTGAAAAAAATTAATTTAAGAAAAAGGATTGCATATAATGATTAAGGGGGAAAGTGAAAATGAAAAGGGAACTAATTATTTCCAGCTTATCGATCCTTATAATTAATCTTGCTTATATAAGTAATAATTAGCATGAAAGTGTATATATACATCTTGTTATATGCTCTATATAGAATATATAATACAATATGACAAGAAAAGATATATTTCATGAGATTATTATTAATGTAATGGTACGTACCAGAAGCAAGGTCTGCAACACAGAGGTCTTGAAGATTATCGGGATCTGCGGTGACGGTGGTGGTTACCACCACAAGCAGCAACACTGCGATGAGCTTCATCATTTTCTAGCTGTATGTGATGATCGGTGACAAACAAATTAACCGAAGACTTTTGAAAACCAATTATATGTTACGAGCAAGACAAAAAAAGGAGCAGTTTGAATGATGAGTTGGAATGAAGTGGTGGTGGGCATTGATTATTTATACCAAGAGAAGACTTGGAAGGAAGAGAGACTCAAGAATTAAAATAGTATTAGGAATTTCTCACTTAAAATAAAGGGGAAATTATAAGATATAAATTACGTTATTATATCTTGTCAAAAATAAAATAAAACTACGGTATTGCATTTTTTTTATTAAGAAATAGTTAAAAAAAATATGATTTTTTTGAAAAAACTAAAATGGAATTTATTAAAATCGCAATGAATCTTAACCAGCACAATGAGTGCTAGGCTAGAAGTCTTAAAGTAGCAATATACAAAGGATAGATGGGGAGCCCCCAATGGAAAACCCATACACCCGTGAATCAAAGAAAAAAATCCAAAAAACCTATAGGAAACGCCTCTTAACAAAGGGATATCTCCGAAACTAATAAATAGAAACACCAAAACAAAGCTGACACCACGATCAACGAAACAACAAAAACAAAAGGTGTACCAAAATCCTCAAACATCGTCACAACGGTTACAAAAACAACTTCCATCACCCACATTCCGCTGCTCGCACACAACCCCCGAACACCAACTTAAAAACCTACACAACAACCAACAACCTTTGAAAAACAGTTGGGAATAAAACCCCAAAACACCACAATTAGCTCTCCTAAGCACCTTCACTCAAAACACACCTCACAAAGAACCGCAAAAGCCAACCAAAACCCTTGTACCATCATACATCAAGGAAAAAACATAACCATCACTAACCACCACTAGCCACCACAAACACCACCACAGAAATCAACACCACTACCACCGTCACGAAAACTACCATTAACAACCACAAAAACCACCATTGACCCTCACCAAAAAGCAACACCAGCCACCACGCGCAGCACCACCAAAAACCACTACGAGCCCTGCCACAAAAGACCCAAGATCAGCACCACCATGAAGCACCACAAACCAACACAACCAAAGATCTATCGAAACCATAACAGTTCATAGCGAACCCATATATGATCTATCACCACCATCGTGACCGATCTATCACCACCTATATTGCGAGCAAACTTAACCTCCACCATAACTAAGAGAAAAAAACGAATCAAATAGTCTGAGACCCAAGAAAACCAAACAACCACTAACAAGAATCCAACAACACACCACGAAACCCACCAACGTCTCAATCAAACGAAACAAAAAAAACACCAAAAACACAAACCAACCTTGACGACGACAACAACACGCTCCTTCACCACCGGTGCAGATGGAAACGAATCTCAGACAACGAAAACCACCACAACCCTGTAAACGACGGCGATCCAAAGGAAAAGAAAGGCGACGAGAGAGTGGATTAAGCGCCTGGATCTAATGCCACCGAAGGAGAGAGAGCAACTGCACGTCGGAAAGGTACAGTGGTGCGAAGGACAGAGACCCTCATCACACCACCATCCATTTGCTCTACATGATGGCGGCGGCGGATTTAAAATTTAGGTGAGAAAGAAAGGATTACGGAGGTCCTAGGTTTAGAGAGAAAGGAGTATGTCGGCTTAAAAAATATGATAAAATACTTTAATATATATAAATCGTAAAATTATTAAAAATTTAGTTACTTTCTTTTAATAAGAAACGATAACAACACATTTTCTAGCACACTATTTTTTGCTTGTTAAATTAGGGGAACCCATGTAGAGAATTTTTTTTGGGTTAAAATAAACGATATTCATTCATTCAAATTAACAAAGTATATTGATACAATACAAACAACAAAGTGCATATATGCCTACATATGACTGTATTCAAATCTCCAGAATACTCATATCTCCATATCTGCAACGTTGACGACGTCAAAACTATTGATTGACTATGCACTTGATCAAAGTAAATCATTCAACTCAAATCAAATAAACACTGCACTATAAAACATAAAATAAAAAACACACCGCATAATTATGAGAATTAAAAATAAACAGAGTCGTGTTAAGTCGACAGAATCACAAAACAAACAAAAAAAGATTGAAAATATGTGAAAATCACTTATTTAACTTAACGAGAAAGGAAGACAAATTTAAAGAGATGATTTAAGATCAACGTTGTCCAATAAAAAACCACCATATTGATATGTCTATCGATTTTGAAGATTTTTTTTTTGACAAAAACAAAACGATATTTATTCATTCAACACCGCTAAAAACGTAAATGATGAATCTGTGAACAAACTCACAACATCCAAGTTAATAACATATAACGACATAATGAACACCGCAACAATACGACAAATCAAACAACGCCGCACAAGATGACGAACAACACACCACCACACTCAGATGACGAAATCACAAAAAAAAACCTAAATTTATGTGAAAAATCGTTTATTTAGATTGAATTATAGAGAAAAAGATGAAGATGGGTGATTTCAGGTCAAAAATTGACCCAAAACCATCCCTCAATGAAAAAACTGAAAGTCAATTTTGAAGAACTAATTGGCACTCTTAGCAAATTCGACCTTTTTTTATTTGTGAACAATATATATTAGTTTTTCAAAATTGACCTTATAATTTTCAATTTATCAAGGTTGATAATTAATAACTTTTATTTTTCTCTTTTTATTTATAAGAAAAAGTTTAGAAAATTTGAATTATAGGTCTCATCAAGATCAAAGAATACTTGAAACTCAGGGTAGAGTCTAGAGCGTTATTGTACTAAAAAATGAAATCTTTTATCGTTAGTGCAATTCAAACTTGATCCTTATAACATTTGAGTTAAATTCTTATTAACTATTAATTTAGCCAATTGTGTTTCCTTTTTTCTTTTTTCCTTTAACGAGTGCACACCGGTTAACATGACCTATTTTTTTATTTATCACTTAAAATACACTTGGCAATCTCTACCAAAAAAAAAACACTTGGCAATCCGGTCAAATTGATGAATAAATGCAAGTAACATGCTTATTTTCCTATTTTAAGGATTGTTGAAGTTATTAAAAGAAAAGTCGTTGGGTGGGATGATCCGGAAGGAACCCAAACAGAAGGGCACTGGTTTGGTTTGTGCCCTTTTCTTGAATTTTGAGTCTTGACTTCCATTTTTATCCAAAAATAAAAAACGAATGTTTTGACTTACATCTCCAGCAATGCACATCTTGCCTGACCCACGCCGTTGTGAATATGGATATAGTTGATTAATGTATCAATAGAATATGGATATACTTGATTAAGCACCCAAATCATAGGTCTAATGACGTTTTTAATTTAAATTATATGTTTGTTATATTACCTGCTTATTATGACTATTTCTTGTTTTAATTCTTGTCAATTTCTTCCACAGATTTCTTTTTTTACAAAGTTTTTATATCTTCCACGGAGTAAGTTATAGATTCACTGTTTTAGGTAAATCAATTTATAAAACAATTATTAAGAGTTATTTCCCCCCACACCCCCGATCTATATGAACAACGATATTTGAACAATAATTTAGGATAACATTTATGATATAGAAAAAAGAAGATAATTGTTACAAAATAGTTATACAAATACTATTTCTCGATCTATATATACTAATAAAATATCTATATGCTTATAAGATACTCTTGAGGTATTTCCTTGTTAATTTCCATACTATTTTTTAAGTTACATTCATTGCAAAATAAGATAGTATTCTCTCTCACACAATGTTGATACATTTAGCTTTACTTCTAGCAACTATGTTGTTTGTTCTCACGCCAATGACCTATTCTTGCGAATTAAACGCTGTCGCTGAGCTTGGATGCCTTTTAATTTCTTTAGTATATGAATTCATAAACAAAACTTGCTCTTCAATCATTCAAAAGCTTATCCATTATACTGCAGTGACATGTTAACTACTTTTGTTTATAGATTTTTTTGAATTATAGAATGAAATAATTAAGAAGCCGCCTGTGAATAACAGTATGCTTATAAGAAGAAGAATGGTACACGTTAGGTATGTGAGTACGTGGGAATGCTTAGAATCTTTGCTAAAGGAAGATAAACACGGGCCATGCTCCATATATTCAAACCTACTCCTTGAATATAGTAGGGATTAGATATCGTTTCCTTTTTTTCTTTCAAATTTCAATCACTACTTTTTTCTTTCCTTGGCTTTTTCCTTTGCAACATTGCTAATGATTAAGGCATCATTCAACATTTATTAAGGGACATAAATAGTTTTAGCAAATAAACAACTCCCTTGATCGATCCATTATCTTCAAATCACTTATATAAGAACAACAATTTGAAAACAACAATGTCTATTTGAAAATACATTAGAAGGACAAATTGTTACTTTCAAATCAATGCAATTATATAAGAATCTTTAATCCCTAAAAAAAATAAAATAAGAATCTTAAAAAAAATAATTGTATTTTATGTATCATAAACCTTACCGAACCCATACCAACAAAGTAAAACTATAATGAACAAATCAAGAATTGATGAGTCACACTCACAATACACAATTCTTTTTAGATATTATTTAATTATCAACTTACAATAGAAGAAGCAATTTTATATGGTGTGTGTTGTTTGAAATGTAACTCTAACTAGTGGACAAATTGGCGTGGGAAATTCACTTCAATGTGTTTTATAAGTTTATTTTGCAATTAAGAGAAAGTTTACAAGGCGATCTTAATAGATCGAGATAACTTAATCCATGGAAACATTACTGATTGTGGAAATCAAGTGGATTGGTTATGAAGTCGGTCCATTTATAAAAGTGGGCCGCAAGGGACTGGATTGTAGATCAGTCTGAAACAAGGTAAAATTATGTTAAATTTTATGGTGTGATCTTCCCCCGTTTGAAATGTGTCATTTTTAAGAAAATATTGAGAATATCATTAGCTCTCATTTATGATAATGAATTTCTTTGGAAAGCAATTACTAGGCATATTGACTTAGTTTGCACATTCGTGATCAAACTGACAATCATCAAGATTAGATAGTTTTTGTTCTAATCCTAAGTGGTTAGATAATTCCTAGATTTAACAATTCTCATCTTACTAAATACATTTTATAGTCCCAATCTTATAGAATTTTGGAGTACTAATGACTGCATTTACACAAATAAAAGGCAAAATAAACTTAAAAGGTTTGAGCATATTTGAAATCAAGAGAAAGAGACTTTCAACATTGTTAAAAACATATGATACAAGTATTGAAGACCACAAATTTACACCACTACAACAACGATATTTAACACCATAATTTTACCAACCAAGGCATAATCATGCATTTCATTAGGGGTGGACATGGTTCAATTCATGATGAAAACTGAATCGAACCAAACTGAAGTGTTTGTTAAATTTAAAATAACTGAACTGTTTGCATTTCGAATTGAACTGAACTTTTTCAAACCGAACTGAACTGTTCCGAACTGTTGTTATTGATATCTTTGAAAAAAATATGAAAAAACAAACAAAATTGAATTTTAGATATCGAATTGAACCGAACTGTTCCGAACTGAACTGAATTGTTTCGAATCGAACTGAACTGTTTTTGACCGAGCTGAACTGTTTTAGTTCAGTTTCAGAACTGTTAGTAATGGTTCAATTTTTTTTATTCAGTTTAGTTCAGCAGTTCAGTTTGGTTTTTTGGTTTTTTTTTTCCACCCCTACATTTCATAGATTCATAGTCTAAACAATTGACCATATCCTTATTAGAACATCCACTAGTATAATGGAAAATTGTCTCTAAATACAGAAACCCTAGTTGTCAACAAAACCATAACAACCAATTTACTTCAACACTCTCCCCCATTTCACACAACAATTGTTCTATATGCATAATATTTACAAACTATGGATAGACATGAGCAATTATTGATACCTTTGAAAAAAAAATGAAAAAACAAACAAAATCGAATTTTAGTTATCGAACTGAACTGTTTTGAACCGAACTGAACTGTTTCAGTTCAGTTTCAGAACTGTTAGTAAATGTTCAGTTTTTTTTTTGGTTTAGTTCAGCAGTTCAGTTCGGTTTTTTGGTTTTTTTGCCCACCCTTACATTTCATAGATTCATAGTCTAAACAAATGACCATATCCTTATAGAACATCCACGGGTATAATGGAAAATTGTCTTGAAATACATAAACTCTAGTTGACAACAAAACCATAACAACCAATTTACTTCAACACTCTCCCCCATTTCACACAACAATTGTTCTCTATGCATAATATTTACAAACTTTGGATAGACATGAGCAATTTGAAATTTTACAACAATTTAGATTATATTTACTGAAATATGGATCAAGTTATATTTTCCGAGCAAGTGGTCATTTCGGAAAGAAAAAAAAATATAGGGCGCGTAAGAAATGTATAAGGTGGAAAAATTAATAGCCTAAAAAAGGTCTTATTGTTGGATTATAGAATAACTGATCCAATATAATTCCAACGTAGCCCATTGCAATATATCTGAAGTGGGCTTCCAAAGCAATACATTCTTGTGAAAATATTATCTTGTACCACCTACAATTATATCCTCACCCATATATTTTGACTAAACTGTTCATTTTGCCCTCACATACACACACACACACACATATATATATATTTAGGTTTTGCTAGAAGACACCTTTTATGAAGGTATTTTTTAGCAAGTTATCCTATAAACATTTGTTAAAAGACACCAACTAATTTTTATGAAGGTGTCTTTTAACAAGTTATAACTAAAAAGTTGATAATCACCCCTTGAAGTGTGGATTGCTAAAAGACACCTTCATGGATATCTTCTAACAAAACCCTAAATTAAAATTGCTCAATTTTTTACTTTTTCTAAAACATCTTCTAAGTTATTCGATTCATAATTTTCTACCAGAAAATTCATACAAAGTGTTCCGGTTCACTTATTTTTACCAGAACATTTATCCAATAATTTTCGAGTTTGTTGTCATTGTTGGATAACTCACAACAATATTTCAGGTGTAGTATTTTTATTAAAAAAAAACACTCAAACGTCTGTTTAGCAAAATTTTCATAGAAATATGCCGACAAAAAGAACTTCTTTGTGCATTTGATTGGGCTACATGAAAAACTAACACATAAAATTTGTATATATTATAAAATGCAAAAAATTACCTCAGTCAAATATGTCGATAAAAATTGATGTATTTAGTTTATAATATAGACAAAATAAGGCAATCAAAGAAGAGGCACCAATGAAATCAAACATGAAAATCAACAAAGTGAGAAACAATCAAAGAGTGAGTAACAATGAAAGAGAATAAGGCAATCAAAAAGAGGAATCAAACATTCCAACAAAGAGAGCTCAACCAAGAATCAATGAAAAATAGAAAATAAAATAAAATCATAGTAACCAACAAAGAGAAGCTAGTTCTGATACCATACTAAATGAGTTGAATATCATCCCAAAAGCTAGATCAAAGGACATTAAGAGTGTCCGAACACGTTTACATTTACACATTTAAAAGTTCAAGAACCTAAGTAATGTAGGACTCCAAACAAATTTGAGAAAACTTTCAATGCCCGCCATCTTGCTTAGCATGACCTGAATACAATTTCCACATTGCTATCCTTAACTCTGATACTATATTAACAATATAGAGAATAACAAAGACAACTAAGGTTTTCATAGAATAAACGAACATCATAATACAAAATGTTACTTTGCAAATATATAGTGAAATATAAATAGTTTAAGCTACCCTTAACTCAATTACAATCAAAAGCCCAATAACTTATTATATAACTAACTTCAAGTAAAATGTTGAGTAAAAAAAATTATTAAAAAAATAAGGAAATATTAACGAAAGCTTTCGAAGAACTCTTTAAGGATAATTAGTGGTAAATATTTTGAAAATACGTGTATTCGATGCATTGTAAATCGAAATATTTGACTTTTTAAAAAATAATTACTTATTTTAGAATAATACTTAGACGAGTGTCCGTTAGCAAGACTAGAAAAAACAAGCCATCGAAAGTTGGATCGGAAGAACTAAACTCGCACAATATAATGTTCAAATCTCTAAGGGATACACTTCGTACCGATAGTGCTATTGACTTTTTAAAAAATAATTACTTATTTTAGAATAATATTTAAACGAGTGTCCCTAGACACAACACTCGTTAGCAAGACTAGAAAAAAAAAGTCATCGAAAGTTGAATTGGAAGAACTAAACTCGCAAAATATAATGTTCAAATCTCTAAGGGATACACTTGATACCGATAGTGCTATTAGACTAAAAAGCCTATTGTGGATTGATGGATCAATGTAAGGCCGTAAGGGAGAAAAAGGAGGAATCCGAAACATAAAGTTAAGGGAGATTTTAATTAATTTTGTATGAACTAAAGTTGAACCGTGATATCAAAATCCCAACCGTGTATTAATCAGCTGAAATCTTACCAAGTAGCAACTCGTCCATGTCACAAAAATCAATCATATTGATTATGTTTGACCCTCACTTGGTGCACACGGTGTATGTCTTGTGGGGAAAGGGATTGTTAAAGATAAGAACGTGTGTTAAAGTTAAATTAAATAGAGGGACAACAAGAAGCCCATGGGAGGTATTGAGAAAAATCAATCCCTCAAGCACTTTGGAAAAGCATAAACGAATTTATGGGAAAAGTGATAACAATAGGTGTTATTGAAAAGCATATGGTATGGAGGGTAGGGTTAGTAACTTAAACTTTATTTATAAATTATAAGGACCATAACACTTTGTCTTTGAGATAGAGAAACATCGACTACCTCTATGAAAATCTATTCATTAATTAATGGGAATCCACCTCCACGACAAAGATATGCACGATATAGACTGATTGCTACAAAATTTTAACGGGCACATTATCAATATCTCACATCAATGGTTATTACTGACTTGTAATTTGGGCTAGTCAATCCTAAGCAATATTGTTATCATGTGACTATGTGACTTTTCTTTGGAAGAAATTTTTCTCACCTCCAAATCACTTGGAATGTGTATAAATCAAGAGTTTTTATACAAATGTGTAGTGTATTTCTAAAATCACGTGTATTTTTCTTTTTCAGATATATAGAAGCTTGTAAAATTAAAATTTAGATTGGATATATAGCCAAAATCCCGTCTATTCATTTAGCAGAGACATTGATGGTCATTGGATCAAGATCACACAATTTAGTATTTTAAATTAAAAATAAGTAAAGTATACATTTTTCTATACGGTTTAATCTTGATTAACCATTATCGATATGCACAAAGTTTTGACAACATGCAATCAAAATTCATAAAATTGCTCGATTTTCTCTTTGACATACAGCAACTTGAAACATGTGTTAACAGGCTCTTTATTTAATACTTTTGTTTCTCTATTTGAAGCTAGGCAAAGAAAACTACCATGTATGGTAACATTAATACATAGTATAAGGATAGATTTTTCTTGCCCATGGCCCCATGTTTTCAAAGGAATTCACTCCAAAGGTTGAAGTCCCTTAAAGAATGGATGAATGCAGAGCACCAATACCAAACACATCTTTGCTTCATCCACCAATCAAACAAGATGGAACACTTAAAAAAAAAGTGTGTTTTCAATAGATAGTGAATTTCAAACAAAAAAAGATTCTGAATGATTGAGATACTAGAAGTTAGACTGCTATTTTGAAAGAGACAGTTCAAAGTTAAAATGGATTTTATCAATAGATTTAGATTACATGGAAAAAGCAAAAAAGCAAAAACATCTGTGATATGCATAATAGAAGGAGGAAAGTGACATTCATGGACTTTTATTAAAAAAAAGATAGTGCTAATGAACATGGATGAGGCCATATGACCTGTACCAGGTGACCCACATAGTTTGAAGATTTAGTCTAATGTGCACGCAAGTAAGTAAATAAGCATGCAACATTCGCAAATTTGTTTTATAACATTAGATCAATAATTCATGGATATAGGTTTAATTCAATGGTAGAAACAAATAATTTAATATGGGTAAAAAACATCAAAAGATTTTATAAATAAGGATGGATGGGTACATGTTTTACAGCCTTGGATGGAGGATGGATGACTTTATGTGGTACCCTTCATAGGCATGGAAATTCTTGTGCTAAAAATGTTTTATTTTTCCTTAGCAAGAAAACTACTATTAGATCTTTTTTCAGTCTGACAATGCTGTCTAACCAAAAAAAAACAAGTTTCAACCTTAGTCCTACTATCTACCTTATGTATCAGTATCATGATAATTAATAATTAATGCTGTCAGCTTTATTCAACATAAAAATTTTCACACATATAAACACACTCAACTTCTTGATTAGTAGTACTATTTAACTTGTTCTAATGTGTACTAATTATTAAGATGAAAATAATTAGGTAACCACGTGATCGTGATGTATGTATGAGTATGATACAGCTTTTAAAGTTAATGAATAGTTGATGAAATTGATGTATGATATGACCAATTAATCATATTGATGCTACGTATCATCAAGCAAGGAAAAGTCTACCAAATTTCTATAACCAGTCTTTTCCTTTCTTTCAATTTGACTCATTACCTTCACTGAAAGCTTCATGGTTTTAGGAAATTGATACTAATCCTGCAATGGAATGATGGATTGTTCAGTAATGACAAACATATATATCAAATAATGTGGGATACTTACATGTTTGGTTTGATTATGATAATTGATTGATTAAGCATCATTAATTTGCATCCAATAATACAATTTTTATTTTTTACTGTTTTGGATTTGAAAATACGAAAAAGGTGAGGTAAGAGAACTTGAAAAAGTAGAGACATAGTGTGTGATAAGTAGCATGGAGAGGACAAGTAGTGAACCACAGAGGCAAACGATTTTGAGCTATTTGTTCACAAACACCATTTCATTTGAGCTTACTATTCTTGTCTAAAACTTAACTTAACTCTCATTATCTCTACAATGGTAAGGTTCATCTCACTCATTTTTCTAAAACCTTGTTTCTATACATATAGTTGATGAGTTTCAAATCTTGTAATACAGGCAGATCAAGAGGAAACTGAAGAACTCAAGCTTCTCGCTGAATGGAAGAGAAAGAAAGGTGGATTCAGGGCTTCTATGTTTATTTTTGGTATGCAAAAGAAAAAACTACACTCTTTGTTGGTTCTGTTTTTTGCTGATTTGAATTTGAATTTGATGTAAACTATGTTTTTGTTTGTTGATGTAGTGTTGTCAGCATTGGACAACATGGGTTTTGTGGCAAACATGGTTAGCTTAGTTCTATATTTTTATGGAGTGATGCACTTTGATCTACCAAGTTCTGCCAATACTCTCACAAACTTCATGGGATCAACTTTCTTGCTTTCCCTTGTTGGTGGCTTCATTTCAGATACTTACTTGAATAGATTCACCACTTGCTTGCTTTTTGGATCTCTAGAAGTTCTGGTAAGTCTTAAACTATTGATCATGTTGACACCATATCAGAATTGTCGGTGTTAAGGAGATTCTAAAAGGTTTAGTTTGTAGTAAGCTAGTATTTTATTTTTTATTTGATTTAACATTTGTAGGCTTTGGCATTGGTTACTTTTCAAGCTGCTTCAGATCATTTACATCCAAATGCATGTGGGAAAGCAAGTTGTGTGAAAGGTGGAATAGGATTCATGTTTTACACATCATTGACTTTGTTGGCATTGGGAATAGGAGGGGTAAGAGGATCTATGACTGCATTTGGTGCTGACCAATTTGAAGAAAAGGATCCAAATGAGGAAAAAGCACTTGCAAGTTTTTTCAATTGGCTTTTGCTTAGTTCAACACTTGGAGCAATTACAGGTGTTACTGGTGTTGTTTGGGTTAGTACACAAAGAGCTTGGCATTGGGGATTTTTCATAATAACTATAGCTTCTTCTATTGGCTTTGTCACACTTGCTCTTGGTAAGCCTTTCTATAGAATCAAAATTCCAGGAGATAGCCCCACAATCAGAATTGCTCAGGTCTATTCTCAATCTCTATTTCATTTTTCTTCTTTGAAAAATGAATTAATAATTAATTATTCATTAATCTATCATGAATTCAATGTGTTTAGTCCACTTAATATTTTTTAGTCATTGTAGACTTTTGTGGTCCTGGATTCTCTCTTGTAAAAGTACCATGCATTAATTAATTAATTAATTAAATTCAACCATTGATTTAAGATTAAATGAATGTTAATAAGGTCAATATCTGCTAGTTGCCAGTACTATATCACACACTTACATTAGGGAATCTATTTCTCTTTTTAGTACTCCAAACTATGATACTGCATGGTTTTTTAATCTCTAGGTTTTACTAAACTTTTGTAATTTATAAGAACTTAATTTACTTAAAGTGAGTAGAAGAACTAAAAAAATTGAGATAATTACAGAGATTGAAAATATATTTGACCTTAATCCATTTTTTTATGTTAAAAACATAACATGTTTTATTGAGTACAGGTTATTGTTGTGGCATTTAAAAACCGAAAGCTGTCACTGCCAGAGTCACACGAAGAACTATATGAAATAAGTGACAAAGATGCAACAGTGGAGAAAATAGTTCACACAAAACAAATGAGGTGACCTTCCAATCTTCCTTCATTCATACTCAAATCAAAGTTGCATACACAAACCAAAACTAATAATTGTATTTGTCCTGCAAATTGATAAGACAATTAAAATAAATAATGGTCCAGCAAATTGGCATGTTATGTTAGGATTCTTTTTCATGTACATCGTAGTAGGTAAGGCCAAGGACATTGGACCCACTACTACAAATCTACAGAAGAAAATGGATGAAAATTGAAAAATACTAAATATCTATGCCGTGTATAAATTGCTAAACACAAGATAAAAGTAATAAAAGTTTTCTGACATAACCAAGAGGTGATGATAAAGAACAGTACTTGCTTGGTGTAATCAATGTTGTGTTTTTTTGTTTTTATATCCCTGAAAAATATGCAACTTTAGGGAATAGCATAGCACCACCTTTGTAGCTTCGTTTTTTGTTTGAATCGATTAGTATAAAATATCTGTCACTTTCATTTTTCAGGAAATCATTTTACATATCTAAAATTGATTTTGAAGTGCTTCTCTAAATGTGCACATCTAAAATTATTTCATTCAAAACTAATCTTCAATCAAACTAGCCAAACTCATTTAATTTAATTCAATAATAGTCTTCCTATGTAAAGGGATTGCCCTCTATTTTTACAACATACATGTTAAAAAGAAATGGTTTGTTGAATCAGGTTTCTAGATAAAGCAGCAATTCCCCAAGAATACATAAAACCCCAACCATGGAAAGTGTGCACAGTGACACAAGTTGAAGAAGTGAAAATCCTAACAAGAATGTTACCAATAGTAGCTAGCACGATCATAATGAACACTTGTTTAGCACAGCTTCAAACATTCTCAGTACAACAAGGGAATGTAATGAACCTTAAACTTGGTTCATTTACTGTTCCAGCATCATCAATTCCTGTCATCCCTCTTATTTTCATAAGCATTTTGGTTCCAATTTATGAACTTTTCTTTGTTCCATTTGCAAGAAAAATCACCAACCACCCTTCAGGAATCACACAACTCCAAAGGGTAGGTGTTGGATTAGTACTTTCAGTTATATCAATGACAGTGGCTGGGATAGTAGAAGTGAAAAGAAGGGACCAAAGTAGAAAAGATCCATCTAACCCCATAAGCCTATTTTGGCTTTCATTCCAGTATGGCATTTTTGGTATTGCTGACATGTTCACACTTGTGGGACTCTTGGAATTTTTTTATAGGGAATCACCTTCAAGTATGAAATCATTGTCAACATCTTTCACATGGTTATCAATGTCTATTGGTTATTTCCTGAGCACTGTTTTTGTCAATTTGATTAATGTTGTTACCAAAAGGATCACTCCAAGTAAACAAGGTTGGTTACATGGGTTTGATTTGAATCAAAGTAATTTGAACCTGTTCTATTGGTTCCTAGCTATACTTAGTTGTCTTAATTTTTTCAACTACCTTTATTGGGCCTCACGGTATAAGTACAAATCTGAAGACCAAAATTCAAGCCCAATAGGTTTGAAGAGTTTGCATGAAATGCCTCTCAAAATGATTGGTGGGACAAAACAAAATTGGGAAGGTAGCATTGGTGGACACACACAAGATTGAAGATATTGGAAGCATAGGGTGGAGACAAGAATGGAATGGATCAGTGGATGTTTTGGACTGATTATACTGAATAGAATAACCATGAGATTACTACTATGTACTAAGCTTTTGATAGTGGTTGATGTGTGTTTTATAGTACATGTGTGCTTGTATGATTGGTTTGCTATTGTTGGCTCTGGCTTGATGTTGATCTTGTGTTCAGATTTTAAAGGCCTTCTTTTTTGACTTGTTCTTATAGTTATTATAAGGTAATTAAGTTGATTCACCTTGATTTGTAATTGGCTGTTAAGTAATGTTAAATAGTAAGCACTACTTCATATAAATACGATTTTGCTCTAGCAAAAGGATGTAACAAGTAACAACATACACCGCTGTTTAAGAGCAATTCACTAGCTCATTCTTTCTCATCTCATTATACTTATCTTGTTCACGCAATATTTTTTGGCTTAATTGTTATTTTAATCCCTTAACTAATTTTTTGGTATCGCTTTGGTCCCATAACTAAAAAAAGATCCATTTTGGTATTTTAACTTTTGCTCCGTTACATGTTTTGGTCATTTCCGTTAATTTTATTCAAAAAAATGTTACGGTTTATTTTCTTCATCTTCTCCATCTCAATCCTTCATCTCCTTCAACTATTTCTGAAAAATAGGAAGAACAACAACAATAGCATCAACTAAATTAAGCAGCAACAACAACAATTTTGGTATCATCATCATCATCATGAAGTAGCCCATAAATCCTCTCATACAACAACAAAATCAAATAGTAGCAACAACATCAAACAACAACAATTTCGGCATCATCATCATCCTCTCATACAAAAAAAAATCATAAAACATCTTCATCCTCATGAAATAACCCATAAAACCCATAAAAGAAAATCCAAAGTTTTTGCAACAACAACGATTTCAGACCCATTTCACAATAATCCCAAATTTCCAAACTTTCTTTCATATTATTCAAAACCAAGAACAAAATCAATAAATGGTAGCTAAAAAACACAAATCTCATATCCATTCATCAATTCCCCC
>Ga0315915_1001359_pt1 | contig 29463 bp, 18 predicted proteins | sample MpolbnodulesMG_FD_207738 | JGI IMG/M metagenome (GOLD analysis project Ga0315915, IMG submission 207738) | Medicago polymorpha root nodule microbial communities from Los Angeles, California, United States - branched nodules | ecosystem: Host-associated > Plants > Roots > Nodule | place: USA... | reverse complement strand
CCGTTTTTGTTTTGTTTATTACAAATTGCAGAATAATTTCCATCTTGAATTATGGATACTGTTTTGTCCATATCTCTATCTTTTTAATTATTGGAGGAAAAAAACAATAGAGCAATATTATTTCATTATTATCCAAAAAATGCAATAATTTATAAAAATTATATAATTATTGATTGATGTGACTACGAGAGAAATATAAATATATTGTGTTAGACAATAATATATTCGTAATATGTATTTTTTTTTTTTGGGTTAACATGATTTGGTAAAAAGTTTTCACCGTCACATAACTATCATTAATTTCCATCAAGGAATTTATGAGACACGCCAGATAGATTCTTCCATCTCAACCTTATTTTTTTTGGTACTCATAAGACAGAAATCGAACCTTAATGTTGGTCATACTTATTTTTTATACTACTATATTTAGTTATTGAATTTTCTTAATTCTACCGGTCAAGCTTGCACGAATATGACAAGTTGATAGGGACGCAGTTCCTCTAAAAAAAAGTTTGTAGGGACGCACTTAACTTTTTTTTGAGAATAATAATTCTCTCAAAATTTAGCTGACCATTTTTAATAGGATCTTCCACATCAATCACGTTTTTTTCATCCATAAAACTTGAATTCAAGATTTATTTAATTTCATTCAGATATCAACATATTGTTAGTGGGAAAATTTTATTTAAGCATTTTTTATTTTGTTACTTTTGTCAATAATCTCAAAATGTTATTTTGACTTAATTAACAAATCCTCGCCTTCAAATTTAATAAAGTATTGTTCTTAGATATAATTTCAGGTAACTAACGATAGACTAGCAAAGTTCGACCTTTTTATAAAATAAAATATACACAGATGATTTAAATCCAATCACCCCTCTCTCACCAAAAATATCATCGGAATTTCTACTTGGGAAAAAAAATATACTTGTGTGACATCATTGCAGTAAACTTAGAAGTGCATCAACTCCAAAAGTTTGGTCAATTGGTAAAAGAATAAAAAAGAAAATCTTAGATCCAAAACTTTCAAGTTCCAAAAATAAAAATCCAATTAGGCATAAGGTCTTCTTTACCTTGATCTTGAATGATATTTCTCTCTTAAAATATATGAGTCTTGCTAACTAGTGCGTTAATGGTACATGTTAAAAACACAAGTAAAAAATTTACATTGTTATAAACAAATTTTATAAATTTAAAAAGTTAAGTGGCAATTTATAAAACAAATATTTTTCAATCGAGCCTCTTCCAAAAAAAGAAAAAAAAATTTCAATCGAGATTTCAGGAAAAAAGCTAGCATTCTTTTAAATTTATATATAAATAAGAAATGTCTTTTGAAGTGGTATGAATGGGTATCGAAAAAAGGTGTCAACCCATAACTTCAAAAAACTTAAATATATACCAGTATAAAAGAGAGAGAGTTATACTATTATTTTGTTCATCCGATAATTAAAAAGATAGAGATAGCTAGGGACAAAATGGTACGTACATGGAATCCAACATGCAAATTAATTTGGAATCTGTAAACAACAAAAAGTCAAAGATGTATGACCATATAGACATAGTTGGACTATGCCGCCACCAATTCACTAACTTTAGATATTATTAGTGTACATTAAAATAAGGAAATAAAATGGTGGTAGAAATGAGCATAACCCACCTACCCTCTTAGACACACTAGAGTTTCAAAATTGGACTGCGCAAACAAAAACATAGCAATAATGCAAGTGTCAATTTTTTCATTATACTACCCTACCATTTTTAGCTATAAAAAGGTTGCAAGCAAAGCCTACTCAATCATCATTCATCAAGCTAGCATAACTCACTCAAAGTGTAACAATCTTAACTTGAACCTTTTCAATCTAAAAACAACAACATGGGTAGTGTTGAAATCCCAACAAAGGTTCTTACAAACACTTCTAGTCAATTGAAGATGCCTGTGGTTGGAATGGGATCAGCACCTGACTTCACATGTAAGAAAGACACAAAAGATGCAATCATTGAAGCCATCAAACAAGGTTACAGACACTTTGATACTGCTGCTGCATATGGCTCAGAACAAGCTCTTGGTGAAGCTTTGAAAGAGGCAGTTGAACTTGGTCTTGTTACTAGAGAAGAGCTTTTTGTTACTTCCAAACTTTGGGTCACTGAAAACCATCCTCACCTTGTTATTCCTGCTCTTCAAAAATCTCTCAAGTAAGTAAATTTTAATTCATATCAATATTACATTCATTTGGAGGATGTTTGATTCTACAATGATAAAAATGAATTTTAATCTTGATTTGTTAATTTCATGTAGGACTCTTCAATTGGACTACTTGGACTTGTATTTGATTCATTGGCCACTTAGCTCTCAGCCTGGAAAGTTTACATTTCCAATTGATGTGGCAGATCTCTTGCCATTTGATGTCAAGGGTGTTTGGGAATCTATGGAGGAAGGCTTAAAACTTGGACTCACTAAAGCTATTGGAGTTAGTAACTTCTCTGTCAAGAAACTTGAAACTCTTCTCTCGGTTGCCACTGTTCTTCCTGCAGTCAATCAAGTAAGTCATTAACTAAATCAAAGTTTAGATTAACTTCTACTAAAATCGTAACAACTTCTTAATTGTTAACTAATATGTACTTATACAACGAACTCGTATATGTATAGGTGGAGATGAACCTTGCATGGCAACAAAAGAAGCTTAGAGAGTTTTGCAACGCAAATGGAATAGTGTTAACTGCATTTTCCCCGTTGAGGAAAGGTGCAAGCAGAGGACCAAATGAAGTTATGGAGAATGATATGCTTAAAGAGATTGCAGATGCACATGGAAAGTCTGTTGCACAAATTTCTTTAAGATGGTTATATGAACAAGGAGTCACTTTTGTTCCCAAGAGCTATGATAAGGAGAGAATGAGCCAAAATCTATGTATCTTTGATTGGTCATTGACAAAGGAGGATCATGAGAAAATTGATCAAATTAAGCAAAACCGTCTGATCCCTGGACCAACCAAACCAGGCCTCAATGACCTCTATGATGACTAAATAAAATGTTAAAGTCCTTTTAAGTTTGGCTTAAAATCTATCTTTTCAATTTAATTATTGTATACTTGTTGTTTCTTTTGAGCTTAGGATCCTTGTTTTTGAATCGAGTTTGAATAATCAATTTTACATTTCATTTTTCTCCAATTTATTTTTCATTAGTATTTTATTTTACATGATCTTGATATTTGTTCTTTTTATATTAATGGGTGTGTGGCCAACTTGTAAAAAAATATATTAAGACTTTGACATAGTTGAGAAGTAAGCCATCAAAATTTAAGAATGCTTAAACATCGTCAATTCTAGCCGACGTTGGATATTTTAAAATATCTCAAAAATATTAAGATTAATTTTATTAAAATATTTAAATTCACTGTAGAATGACTCCTTCCTACTACTAGTGTCAGTACTCATTTATTATAATATATTATTTATGCCAATGATTCATGAATGTTAAACTTCTTTCAATGGCTTGAAGTATAATTAATTGGACCTTTACTGTAATTTTAAGGTTTTAATATGTGTTTAGTCCTTGCAAACATGGGTCATTTAAAAAATGGTTTATGTAATCGTTAATTCTGGCAATCTGTCCTCTCAAATATTAATCATTTAAAATTTTGTCCTTCTCCCCAATTAATCACTGCCACGTCACTGATTAGCTGACGTGGATCATTAACTCAGCAAGATATGGCATGAAGTGACGAAAATACCCCTCCGTCTATCAGAGTTGTGCGAAATGACAAAAATACCCCCTCTTTTCCTTTTCTCTTCTATGTCTTCTCCACCATTACCTTCTTCTTCCTTCTCTCTTCTCTCCCACCACCGTAACCTTATGATATTCACATTTATCAGAATTTGACTCCTCACTGCTTTAAAATGGAAGATGGTTTTAACGCAACATCAATCAAATAATTGTGACAGATTTTGTGAATTCAATTATAAACATTTTGTGTATTGATATAAGCCACCAAAAACAATTATCTTTTGTTGATTTCTTTTCATTGATTTCTTTTGTTCTTTTCCTTAATCCTTCCATTTTAATTTCTGCTTAACTTTTCATTGATTTCTTATGTTGCAGGAACCTTGAAGTTTTGATTTGATACAATGGAAGAAGATAAATAACACTTTTGATTCTTCTGACTTTGCAACTTATTATGTACAATTTGTTGTTGATACTTGGTAGTTTTTCTCCAATTCTAAACTTCACCTTAAACTGGAAAAAAAAAACCCATTTTGCTATGATCCAACTCAAATTCTAAATCCCAATCTATTCCCTTCACCAATTTCTCTAACAAATTATAGAAAAATCTCAATCTATATTCATGGGTTCAAACCATGCTCACTGAACTCAACCCTGATTCTCAAATCAACGACCCTTTAGCTTTGGGTTCTTCTTCTTCTTCTTCAATCCTCAACCTTCAATCTTCTGGAATGGCTGCATACCCACCACCTCAAGAAGAAAACACAGCCGCTAAGAGAATGAAGACTTGGTGTGAATCGGAATTTGAGGATATTATTCTTCCGGCGGTTCCGGCGGTGGCAAGAAGAATCTACGGTAACCCAGAAGAAACAATCAATTCATCATTCTCAAAAATTCTTGTTGTTGTTGAGGAGAAGGATTTGCCTACTGACGAAGAAGAAGAAGCGCGTGAAGGAGAGAAGAGAAAACAGTTATGGTTGAGTTTGAGTTTTGGAGTGAAGTTTGTAGAAGGAAGTGGAAGTGTGTGAGGGAAGAATCTTATGTGTGACAATGCCATTTCTGCTTGTTTTTGGAGTGAAGTTTGAGTTTTGTTGATGAATCTTGTGGTGGTGGGAGAGAAGAGAGAAGAACGAGTAAGAAGAAGAGAGGGAAGAAAGAAGTGATGGCTATGTTCTTCTTCCATGGGTATTTTCGTCCTTTCCTGTTTAACTGGAACAACTAAGGGTTTTTTGGTCATTTCGCGTGCGTATGAATCAATTAGCAGTGCCAGCTCATTAGAGTAGTGACGTGGCAGTGATTAATTGGGGAGAGAGACGAAATTTTAAATGATTAATATTTGGAATGGCATATTGCATGGATTAACGATTACAAGACCATTTTTTAAATGACCCCTATTTACAAGGACTAAACACATATTAAAGCCTAATTTTAATTATACTATAGTTTTCATTCACCGTCAAAAACGTTACTACACTTAATAAATTCATATAGGCAAGTAACACCTTGTCTCGTTCTAAACTCCGTTGTAAAATTAGTGAACGTTTATCTCTTAATAATTGTCGATAATTGCTTTGTCTTTAAATTAAGAGATCAATAAAATGCAAGTGATGATAATCTATCTTTTCCATCTATAATCTTCTCTCTATTGGTTCATAAACAAAAGTTTTTTCTCTTTATCTCTCTCATTGTTTAAGAATAATTTTACTCTTGTGATTTTGTTACCCTAGTTCTTGCTCGAAAGACTTGTTGAATGATTTTCGTAATTCTACACGCCTTAAATCAATCTCTATTTGTTGCTATCTAAAATTGGGTGGACATGGTGTCTATAAGACAAACCTATTATTTCACTTTCACCCACACACACACAAACAAATATATATCGGTATTTTATCTTTCTTTTGGAAAAGGAGTACTTGTTAATATTAAGTCAAATCAATGACAAACTCTAAATTATAAATATTTAACATCTAAGATAAAAGTAATGAAAAAATATGCTTGAATAACAACTTCTTAAGAATTAAATGTACGTGTATATCAATTGCAAAAACTTGGATCTTGAAAATCCTTGTTCAGAGTTCCAATTGTATCGTTAGAGAACAGTTATTTTGTATATTTATTCTTTCAAAAGTAAATTGTTATATATAATATGAGAGTTAACTTAAAATTAGGTTCTAGAGAAATCGTGGCACTAGATTGTTCAGTTCTGAAGCAAGTTACTGAGAAAATCGTGCCACGATAGAATCGTAACGTGGAACGATGGAATGCTGAAGGCGAAAAACAGAAACGTATTTTTTAGTGCAGATTTGTTCCAAATTTTAAGGGTTACTTTTACTATAAATATAGACCTATCGGATGAAAAAGTGTAGAGAGTAGAAAAACAGAGTTTAGAAACAAACAACAAACTAGGGTTTGTAGAGTTTGCTCTTGGCAACAAACACTAGGGTTGAGATTGATTCACCTTGGAAAACACTATTAGGATTGAGTCTCTTGGTCACAAGAAGAGATTGGGACTTTGGGTAGAATTATGTTTGAAGACTTATTCTTGTAACCCTTTGATATCTCATTTGAAAGTTACTCATCATTACAGTGGAACGGAGAGCTGCTATCTCCCCCAGACTAGGTCAGTATTCGACCGAACGGAGTAAACAAATTTCGTGTGTTTTCTCTTCCTTTCTCTCGTTGTTTTCTACTTTTGCTTGTGTTTATAACTGTTACCCACTTTGTTTTGGTTGCTTGATTATTTTGCTCCACACATCAAGTATTTTATTGGTGTGATTTTTAATGAATTCACAACATATATATATATATATATATATATATATATAGGCAGCTAATTTACACCCACCTAAAAACACTAAGGTGTAAATTAGCAAGTTACACCCACTTGTTTTTTTTACTAAAACACCCCAACATTTTCCTTTTGATGAAATTCTGTGTTTTTTCTATAATACATTTACCCTATTATTTCCTTCTATTATTTCTCTCTATAATAAATAGGTAAGAGTATTATTGATAAATCAATCATTAATGTTGCATTGAAATTTGAAAATGACAAATAAAGTGAAACAAAATTATTCTCGAAAGCGATGTGTATTGTGAAACGGAGGGAGTAATAAATAAAATGCACAAAACTTGAGGAAATATTTTTATTTTTGAGTTTCTTAACATGGAGTCAAAATCCTCTCCATTTACAATTTTTTTGAAGAAGTTAAACTAGCCTGCCTAAATTGGCACCGGAGGGAATCGAACATGAGACCTCGAGGAGGAGCACACTCCCAGGTCCCAAGACAATACCACCAGACCAACCCAACTGGGTTAACTCCTTAACATGTCTTCATTTACAATTGTCTTCATTTCCTCCATTTGGAGAGATATAGACACAAAAAATCTTGAAAAAAGTATAAAATAATTAAGGAGAATGCTAACCATTGCCCTTGGGGCATTGGATAAGGGGATAAAAATAGAAATATAGTATTGAAAAATGGTGAAAAGTGATAAATTTAACTTTTTAAAAGTCAAAATGTTGAAACCAATGCAAACATGCTACTTTTGGCTTCCTTAATCATTGCCCTGAGGACAATGGTTAGCAAGACACAATAATTAATGATGGTGGGACTTATTTAATTTAAATATCCACTATCTCTTTTTTGTTTCTATCTCTTTCCAAATTGCATCCTCCATTTATTTTGACAAATAGAGAGGATCTTAACTCATTAACATGTGTCCTAAGGGCACAAATTAACGAGTTAAGATCCTCTCCATTTATTATTCTCTCTATTTCATCCATTTGAAGAGATATAGACACAAAAAAAAATCAAAAAACTAAAACGTAATTAATGATGATGGGACCTACTTAATAGTATGACTCACCATCTATTTTATGTGTCTATCTCTCCAAATTGCATCCTCCAAATTAACATGACCAATATATAATTGTTTAAATGATAGAGGAAAAGTTAAGTGTGTGCCCATCAATTAGAAGAGAGAGAGAGATATTACCAATTAGCAGCATACAATTGTTTTTGTTCCTCCAATAATTAAAAAGGGTTAAATAAATTTTTCGTCCCTATAAATATAACGAATTTTGATTTTAGTCCCTGTAAAATTAAACTGAATGTTTTCATCCTCACAAAAAAAATTATTTTGTTTTTGGTCCTTAATGGATATAATTTTATTGTGTTTTTGACATTTTTTGAACATAATATGAATATATAAATGTCGAATATAATAAACGGACATAACATGGATACAATTTTAACATAAAAGAGTTATGACCAATTATATATAACATTGATAATTTTGCCATTTATATGAACATAAAATGACCATTAAGGACAAAAAACAAAATAAAAAATTTTGTGAGGATGAAAACTTTCAGTTTAATTTTTTAGGGACTAAAATCAAAATTCACTATATTTATAAGGACGAAAAACTTATTTAACCCAAAAATAGAGATAGGGACAAAATGGTACTAGGGAGTAGGGATACCACGTACAGATTAATCTGAAATTTGTAGAAAGCAAAAAATAAAAAATAACGTCAAAGATCTATGACCCATACATAGACATCGTTAGACCGCAACCCATTCGCCAACTTTGAATATAAGTATTGTTCAATAAAATACCACATAAAATGGTAGTAGAAATGAGCACAACCCACCAACCCTCTAAGGAACACAAAATTCCAAATTGGACTGCGCAAAACAAAAGCAAATATAGCAATAATTTAAGTGTCAATTTCTTTTATTATAGAACGTACCAACTTTTAGCTATATATAAAGGTTGCTAGCAAAGCTTAGTTCATCATCAAACATAGCTCATAGTGTAACATTCTTAACATTGAACCTTCCCAACCCAAAAACAACAACAAAGATAACAACATGGGCAGTGTTGAAATCCCAACAAAGGTTCTTACAAACACTTCTAGTCAATTGAAGATGCCTGTGGTTGGAATGGGATCAGCCCCAGACTTCACATGTAAGAAAGACACAAAAGATGCAATCATTGAAGCCATCAAACAAGGTTACAGACACTTTGATACTGCTGCTGCATATGGCTCAGAACAAGCTCTTGGTGAAGCTTTGAAAGAGGCAGTTGAACTTGGTCTTGTTACTAGAGAAGAGCTTTTTGTTACTTCCAAACTTTGGGTCACTGAAAACCATTCTCATCTTGTTATTCCTGCTCTACAAAAATCTCTCAAGTAAGCAAATTCTAATTTGTAACAATATTACTTTCATTTAAAACTCTAGAGTACACTTAGAGGATGTTCGCTTCTACAACGACTAAAGTTAATTTTAAATGAGCTCATTTTGTAAATTAATTTCAGGCAGTAGAAATAAATTTTACTAGAGAACGTCCAAATATCTGAAAATTAATTTTATGTGTCGATAATTACTGTTGTGTCTCACAAAAGTGAATCTAAACATACATTTACTGATATGAAGCTGAATTTGTTAATTTCATGTAGGACTCTTCAATTGGATTACTTGGACTTGTATTTGATTCATTGGCCACTTAGCTCTCAGCCTGGAAAGTTTACATTTCCAATTGATGTGGCAGATCTTTTGCCCTTTGATGTGAAGGGTGTTTGGGAATCAATGGAGGAAGGCTTGAAACTTGGACTGACTAAAGCTATTGGAGTTAGTAACTTCTCTGTCAAGAAACTTGAAAATCTTCTCTCTGTTGCCACTGTTCTTCCTGCAGTCAATCAAGTAAGTCATCAACTAAACTTATGTTTAGATTAATTTTTAGTCAACTCACAACAATTTCTTAATTGTTAATATGTACTTATACAATGAACTCATAAATGTATAGGTGGAGATGAACCTTGCATGGCAACAAAAGAAGCTTAGAGAGTTTTGCAACGCAAATGGAATAGTGTTAACTGCATTTTCACCATTGAGGAAAGGTGCAAGCAGAGGACCAAATGAAGTTATGGAGAATGATATGCTTAAAGAGATTGCAGATGCTCATGGAAAGTCCGTTGCACAAATTTCTCTAAGATGGCTATATGAACAAGGAGTCACTTTTGTTCCCAAGAGCTATGATAAGGAAAGAATGAACCAAAATTTGCGTATCTTTGATTGGTCATTGACAAAGGAGGATCATGAGAAGATTGATCAAATTAAGCAAAACCGTTTGATCCCTGGACCAACCAAGCCAGGCCTCAATGACCTCTATGATGACTAAATGTCAAAGAAAAGATGTTAAATCCCTTTAAGTTTATCTAAGAATCAATCTTTTTAATTTAAATATTTTATACTTGTTTCTTTCGAGCTTTGAATTATCAATGTTATTGTATTGAGTTTAAATAATCAATTTTGAATTTCATTTTCTCCAAATTATTCTGGTGTTTTATTTTACATGATCTTCAAATTTGTGCAATTTTTTTAGAAATTTGTATTCACTTGAATAAACAGTTAAATTAAATGATGATTTGTTATAATGTACTTATAATATCTACCTTTGATTTGTTAGTTAACGATTTATATTATCCTAGTTAGACTATAAAATGAATTGCTCGTATTTGAGGAGCCGGACTAAAATAAACCTCTGAAAAATAGAAACCAAAGTACTACCCAAGTACCCAACAAAGATTGAAGAGTGATCTAATTAATGATACTCCTTTTTGTATGTACATGTCATATGGTGATTTCACTAATATGCAGAAAATTTAATTGATATGCTGAAAAAACATTTCACGAGTTGTAAAAAAGTGGACTATAGGGGAGATCTGTTATTTGTCTTACCATGTTAGGAGCACATGCACGTTGTAGAATAAATATATAAAATTTATGGACTTACTAAAATAACACTTACAGTATTTTGACATACAACATAAAATTTATGGGAATGTTTCTCTTTAGGCATCTACCATTTGCTCTCAGATTATACACTACTCATTTTCACAAGAATTTTGCATTTCCTTTCTTAACAAGAACTTTTGGAATTTGCAATACAAGGGATGACACACCACCGGCTTTGGAAAAGAATATTCCACGACACTTTTTTAATTCAGTTGGTAAACATGTAAAACCACTGAACATGTTACTACAATTACATTTAGTATCTCAGACTTTAGCAAGCAAGACCAATATAAAAAAGCACACAAACTCAGTAAATGGCAGATTGTAGAATTAAGTTGCAATCTCTGACAAATAGCTGGTAAACAGATACACTGCATCCTGCAAGTGACCGGATCGTAGGTCTTCAGGAATGGGAGCACTGAAAGCAGTGTTAAAGCAACTAAACTGCTCATCACGTGAGGCACCCTCACCGACAGCAGATAACAGCAAGTCACATATCTGGCTTGCCATTTTAGAATACACCACTCTGCAAAATAAGTAGTAAACGTGAATATAGCAATTAAAACACTGTCACAAGGGATTAACAAATGAATAACCACATGTCAAAACATACAAGTGCTGAACATGTTAGACTAAATGATATGTCATTTTGAAGTTGTTACTAAAATGCAAAGCTTCAACAAAATTTTCAAGCAGAACTGCAGACATATTGTTGTATTATCATATTTTGTTTCCTTATCTTAACAAGTGCCATAGAAGAGAAAGTGGTTTTAGAAAAGTATCTAAATCAGCCTACAAAATCAGAATTATAGCTGTACACCTTTTTTTTTATTTTTAAAAGTCCACCATTAAGTACTGGCAATTATGGTAAATGATTTTCACGGCAAAGGACGATATATACCTTGCATCAATAGGTAATCTGTAACCCCAAACAGCCAAAGATTCATTTAACTGACTGACAAATTCCTGACATGCAGTATTTTTACTTTGAAGAGAATCCTGAAACAAGAAATTTTGACTTCAATCAATTAAACAGAAAAAGAAATAATGTCTCAAGCATTCAAAACTGAATTTACAGAGTGAGTGCCTACTGCTTATTCTCCTGACCAAGCAATATAATAATAACTAGAAAATATGTCAAGCTTATCCATAACAAAATTTTGTTTTGTGATGGTGAACCATAACATAGAGACAAATGACAACTGTAACCTAACTTCATAAATTATATCTTCTTTAAGCCTAGTATGATTATCTCACATAGAGCTTGCCCAACTAGAAAAAATTTAAATGACTGCCTTACAGGCATTAGTGTCTTCTGCACCAATACTTCTACAGCTGTTCCATTAATATCATCATATGGAATGATAAATTCATATTATTGCACTTTCATGTTTCAGGTTCAGGTTCAAACTTGTTCAAATTTTAGTTACACTTCACAATCAACTACAAAGCATTGAAATCATACAAGGCAGAAGCAAGCATTGATCTTACCAAATCAGTCATGGCATTGGCATCTCCCTGAAGTGAGTTTCTCATTGAATAAAATGAAATATAAATTCCAGCTCCGAACTCCCAGTTTTCAATTTCAGATTTATAGTCCTCCATGGAAGTTGCAATCCGCCATATCTCAGAATGTTTGGCTGCACAGTATATAAAAGAAGTTAACTATAATGCCCTATTGCACTTATCTGGAATTAAGATAAATTCTAGAAATTATTTTGCCAGTAGCTTTCAGAGAGATTCTTTCGACAATTTTCTGCGATGCATAAAATAATTTCATGGCAGTTTCAAGAAAAATAAAGTCCAGTTATGCTATTGTCTGGATAATGAATTATCTGGAAAATTGTTTGCTTACCCCTTAGAAAGGGCCAGCTATGTGCGAAACAATATACAACAACATACTCCCAATTCAATTATGAATATTATGCAACATTCCAAGGATCATCCTTAACTTTTGTTTTTCCAAAGCATCAACATTGTCATTTTGGGTTAGGTAGTACAACTTATTTTTTTTAAATGAGGGCTAGGTAGTGGGATAAATACCCAAGCCTCCTCTCTTACTCCTTTTTCGGGTACAGAATCAATTGGTACCAGAACCTAGACCAAAATATATCACCGTAACAATGAAGAATGGAGCAAGATGCTTCAAAATTGAAGACTAAATCCTGTCCTGTGGTTTATGCTTTAAGATTTATTGTATGAATTGTATAATTCAAAGTCAGAGCATCTATCTGGAGTGTGTTGGAAAATCACAGGGGACAACATGTGATCTTTTAGGCATTTCAGTAAGTATTATATACTCTACAATATAGGGCATGACAAAATAAAACATTGGAATTGCCTTCCACTCTACATATAAAGAAATCGTATATCTTCAAATGGAACCAACTTTACTGCTTGAATGTTTAGAAAAGAAGGAAACATCCTCGGACGTTATTTACTTGATTTCAAATACTTGTGCTGTTTAGAGCTCAAGCATTAGCTGCTGAAGCTCTTATACAGATGTAGTAGCATTTATTTGATTAGTTGGTATGGAAAATCATACATCACAATTTGGAGTATTCTTATCAATTACTCCCTCCGTCCCACAATGAATGACCCATTTGTAAATAAAATTTATCCCAAAATGAGTGACCGTTTTGATTTTTCAAGGGAATATTAGTTGTTTGTTTTCCAATTCTACCCTCTAATTAATACTACTTTTATCAATCCCAAGTTAATATATTCCACTTTGCATTTATTGTATTGTGAATACACCAATACTTGACAAGGGTATTTTAGTAACAACATTCTTCTCTCTCATTCATTTATACATTTTTCTTAATATATGTGAAATTATCAAAAGGGTCACTCATTATGGGACGGAGGGAATAATTAATAAAGAGCCATCAATGCACAAACTATGTGTGTGTTTGTGCAAGAAACTCAAATACTTTTTGCAAATCTAGCTCACGTAAGATTCACAGAAATTGTCAAAATACGCACACAACAATAGCACCTTAGAAATTACAAATATGTAGCATAATAAATCCTACAAACATTTAGTTTTCTTTTACCAAGCAATATACATACAAACGACTTACCTTGCAAGAATAATTTATGAGCAACTGAAGTTACAAAGATGGTATGAGCTTTCTGCCAATTTGCACACTGAAGATATTGCTCAAGGGCTTCTGCAAGATCCCCATTATAATTGTAATATATTGCCTGCACCAAAACATGAAAATCATTCAAATAATTAAAAGTTTCCCCAATCATAGAAATCAGAACTTCCAGTAGCCTCAAGCATTTGCACACACCATTAATCAGTGAAGAACAACACCATGAGGACAATAAATTAATGCAGTTTTGGTCAGAAACTGATCATTCAGTACCCATATTAATCATAAGTTTTTTATTTTCCTTTAATAAATAAAATATCATTCTAAAAATCCACTCAAGCCAGGTAACAGACATCATTTATATAATTAACCATAGCATCACCACTAACTAAATTGTGTTTGGATGTTTTTGACCTTCTCCTCCGTTAAAATCTCTCTCCTTCCATTGTGAACCAAATAATCATCCCCCTTCTTTGGAACAGAACAATGTTACTTTTTGAGTTTCCCCCTATTCTCCCCTATTCTGTGCTAACTTTATGAAAACAAAATTTGTGTATTTGAGGGGAAATGATTCCCCTTGTGTTTACTCTCTATCTAAAGTCATAAACAAGGTTTACTTATCCCCCTTCCCCTTATGGTCTCCCTCAGTATATGTCATCCAAACAGTGACTGAAAAGGGAAGTTAAAAGGGTAAAACAAAAAATTATGCATGTCATTATATTCTTTCATAATTGTAAAACAAAGTAAACAAATAAATAAACAAGAAGCCATTTAAATATGTTGCATACCAAAGCCTCGTGCATCCATTCTTTGGGAATGCCTAAATCCACGATGAAACGATACTGAGATTCATCTGAACTCCAAGTTTCACAGTATTGGAACAATATTTCACGAATCAGATTTACATGAAGAAATGGATAATCTTCCCGGTGAGGCAAGTGAAGGGCCACATATATGGCCCAGTGACATTTCCCTAAGCACAACAGCTGAGACACAAATCCCATGTCTAGAATATGAAGATCATTAGAATTGATAACACCCACTGCTTCCAAAACTTCACGTTGGTGCCAGATCATATGATAGTCAAGTGGATCAGGGGTTGACGAGAAGGCACTAAACATAGCCCTCAGAAAACTGAATTCTGTATCTTCGCTAGCATGAAGAAGCATGAGATAAAATGAAATGTCAAAGTGTTTATCTGCTTTCAAACTGACAACCTCCTCAGATGTTCCTTCATCAATATAAAGTGGAACAGGATATGGAGCTGTTCCCTCATCAAGAAAATGTTTATAAGTCTCAAAAGCAGCTGGTAACGAAGTGTCAGGAGGTAATTGGTACCACAGTAATAAACCTAAGAACCTCCTCCAGTCAATTTGGATATTATGCAATGCATCATGAATATTTCCCGCAAGCAGTTCATAGAGTCTCAATCTGTCTTCTTCAATGAAATTAAAATCAAGACCTTTATTCCTCCAAATATCAAGTTGCTTTGCAACATCAGAGCGATTCAGAGTAGAACCACCAGCCTGACTTAACAAACAAGCCAGCCTCACATCTCCATTGGACACAGCCAACTGCACTGCTTCGTCCAATTGTCGTCCAGTCAAGAGTGTGAAAACATGTTGCAAATAGTGAGAGTCGTTTAGAGAGCTTATTTGGTTTTGGACATGATAGGAGACACTCTCTCGCATCCAATAACTGAACTCTGCTCTTCTTATAAGAGGTAGTGCTTCTTGGTCAACATCTTGATCAACTTCCTTTATATCCTCCATCATATCTTCCTCATTGTCAGCGCCTAATGATTCTATTTGACCCTTTTGTTTTCTCTCAGAAAAAAGAACTCTAATTAACTCCCAGGTCATTACTTGGTGTGTCAAACCTAATCGGTTCCAGGAAGGTAAGCCAGGCACACTCATTTGCCTCTCAATAATATCACAGTATTGATGAGAAATATCTGGCAGGTCTGTACGATTAGCTTCGAGCTTTTGAAGAGTTAACTTGTAGGGACCAAAGTCAACCTCTTTCGTCACATGGTTTATTCCTTTGTGAAGATTTAATGGAGAAACCAAAGCATGGTCAACAAGTTCTTCACACACCTTTTTATTTTCATCTCTTACCAAATTGTCAAAAGCAACTTTCTCCAAATTGACAGCCGATGACATTAGCTTGTGATCACCACCACTTCCTCCTACAAGTGTACCAGAGTGTACAAGCATGCCATTTGGTCCCCACCCAACTCGAAATGACTTACCCATGAACAGACCAGCATCAACTATATTGTGAGCATAGCTTCCAGATATTGGAGTTTCATGCTTAAGGTCAAGCTTAAAACCCTGCGCTTTTACTGCCCTCAGAGGCATACTCTTATGTTGCTGAACCATCAAAATGGATCCAGGAGAATTTGACTCTAGATTCCCGTGCTTATATTCAAGTAATGGAAATGGAGTGTTTCGAACAGTTGGTGGAGTAGATCTATTCATTGCCGACTGAGCAGAATTTTTCAAAGGCCTCACACTCTCCTTACCAAAAGATGATTTGCGACCCAAGTCCTCCATCTCTTCTTCATCGGGAAACATCAATGATCTCATTTCTCTCATTTTAACAGGATCAAGCCTAAGATGGGCAGGAAGAGAATGAGAAAGCTCAATTTCATCGACATTTATCGGCGACTCTTTCTCAACATCATGTGTCTCAGCATCATCCATAACAGCGTCCTCTTCATCATCGTCATCAAACCCAAATCTACTGAAGTGTTCAACTAAGATTTTCAACTCACAAGTTACCGGATCGAATGACACAAACCGTGCTCCTTGACTCTCTGTACTTTGTTTTAATTTTTTCACCAGAACATCATTCCGACACTCCTTAGACTTCAACTTTCGACTATTCAGTACCAAAACCACTTCAGCTGCTTTGTTAAGACCCTGACCAACAACAGGCTTATTATTTTCATCCTCATAAACTATAACCTCATTCTTATGGAACTTCACAATGTCATCTAAACGTAATCCTCGTACATCCGTTTCATTAACATACCTAATATATCCATAACCAAATCTTCCAACAGTGAAATCTGGAACACTGCTGCAATAGCCGGGGTAAAGGACTTCACGGGCCGCTAAATCCTTCAAAGACGGTTCAGTGTAGTAACCAGAAGAGTGCAGTATTGGCAATGAAGCTTCAATGTTGGTCATGATCTTGTTCGAACGAGTAACATAGCACTCAGAAACCCTTCTTTTCTTGTAACTTAGCACAGTACAAGAATCACAGACGCCTCCGACGTCAGATTCCATCACAGAGCGTCTCAAACTCCGACTATATTTCCAGAAACAATTCCTAAACCAGAAAAAAGTAAAATAAACAAAAAAAATTAACTACAGATGCTTGCAAGAAATAAAATAATGAAAAATAACATTGCAAGTTACATAATAGAATAATAATTACCAAACAGTTAGTGATGATTTTGGTTTCACTGATCAATTTTGGTTTCACGGCGGCGCTGATTCAAGCTTTGCACAGCTGCAACCTTTCTCTCTCTCTCTCTAGGTTAGAAAAGAACATTGAGAGTGAAAAGCATGAAGAGGAGTGAAATTAGGTGAGAGAAATAACGAAGAGTACAGAGAGGACTCACGGTGACGGCGACGGCAACGGTGACGGAGTGGCGAGGAGAGAGAAAGAGAGAGACCGCGCGGGACGAAGAAGAGGTTTTAGAAGGTTTGGGTTTGGATTTGGATTTGGATTTTCCTGGATTGCATTGGGATGTTGGGCTCTGCTTTAAAAGGCCAAATTTTAGGGATCCGAACCAATTTTGATTATTACTTTTTCCAACCTACCTATTTCTCGCGCGCATTATTTGTTTGTGAAAATGCATGAGATTTTCAGATTCTATAATTCGAAATGAATTTTTCATTTGTTTTAGGGTGGAAAATTTATTTGTTCACCAATTCCGACTTTATAATCGGAATACGGCAAAACATAGGGCGCGTTCTTTGCTTTTTTTCAGATTATAGAATTTGAACACCCCTTAAACATCATTATTAAGGGAAAAACAATTCGGATTATATAATCCGAACTATATCAGCACAAATTATTGACATATTTTGTAACATTGATAGCTCGTTTACGAGTCAAATTAATCTTCTTAACTCTCATCTGTATGTTTTAGGTTATTGTTAATTGTTTTCAATCGGAAAAAAATCAATTGAGACTTCCTAGAAGAGACTTCTCACGGGATTCTGCCCCTCAAAATCCAAAATCTCATCGTTCATACCTTTTTAGAAAATTTCATATTCTCAGAAAAAACCAACAAAATTTGCATTAGTTTTATTCGATTTTTAGAAATTTTTTGATGGAATCTTTATATATATTTTTATTTTATTTGACATTTTTTTTTTTTTTTTTACTTTGTTTTTTGTTGTTTTTCAAAGTGAAATTAACATTTGGTTAAATTGGGGAAATTCATATTGTTGCTTATATATAAGCATATTTCGGATTGTATAATTTAAATACATTTAAAGGGTGTTCAGATTATATAATCTGAAATTCTGTAGATATTTTTGCAAAAAATAAATAGGGCGCGTGAAAAGGTAATAGCGGGAAAAGTAATAGTCACCAAATTTTCATATAAAAAATTGAGAATTTCTTTTCACGATCTGCTTTTTCACTTTTATCCTCGCTCAAATTATACAATCAGAAAGCAAAAGACACATTTCATATTATTTAATCCGAACAATGTTTATAAGACTCAAAACTCTTCCCACATTTTGTAGTTATGAATTTAGACCTAAAATACTACCATACCCCTAAAATTTGAACGTTGACACATTGAGTGTGTTTGATATGCTAAACTGTAAGTACCGGAGTACTGGACAAGACAACATAAGACATAACAACACAAGACAAGGCATAACAACACTTGACAAATTTTAAGTCATTGTTGAAGTGAAGTTGTTTGATTACATCGCATTTTAGTAGATAATGTTTATTAATATTTGACCTGAATGATTGACTTCACATATCCAAACTTCTTAGCATAATGTATGTATTCTACTAAAATTTGTTTGTTTATACACTTTAAAGACTTGTCCTCTATCTCAACTTAACTCAAGACCATCGTGCTAGCTTAATGGTGTTTATCCGAGTTTGCTTCTCTTTGTTATTTAAATTCATTCTAAATCATGATTGAATGAAGTATAAGTTCGCACAATCGTTAATCTCCGTTGTTGGTTTGAGATTGGATAGTCTAAATCACATAGTCACTTTCACATAATGAAATGATCTCAACAATCGATTTTGATCAGTCGACTGAAAACTTTACTTTTTGACACAATTACGTCAGAATATCTAATTTCATTTATTCTTTCTAAAGTTTAATCTTTTTCATCTTTGTTTATTTTAGATATTTAGAATGATGACAATGATCCATTTTTCTTTAGTTGATAGCCAACAATATCTTTGTTGTATGTGAAAACCTTATGTTTGAGAAGACAATATTTTTTTATACTGATTTTGACATGTTATCGGTTTATTCTTGAAGGCTGGTTTTGGATTTTTAAACAACATACAATTATTTTAAGTTGTTATTAGATTAAGTTTCTTTTTATAGCTAAAACTCTCCACTAATACAAAGTTCAACTTTTAACCCACCTAAAAAAATTAATGCAAGAAGTAACATATTTCTTAATATTATGTTTCATGTTATGAATATGATCAATGCAATTACATGTTATTATGGGAAACAAAATAACAGTTTTATTTTAGCTCCATATTTAAGCAAATATTTTGACCATCAATGCATCAAAATAAGCAAACATAAATATATAAAATATATAGCATTTTTTTTTTTATTTTTCATGGCAAAACTTGGCTTTTTTCTTATTTTGGTTGCTTCCATTTGTATAACAACAATAGCTACAACTCCACCTGCAGAGATAGATTATTTGCATCAATGTGCAAATCATATAGGAGAATGTGGAAGACAAGTATTCAACAAGTTGTTTACTTCTGATAAAACTGTTATTTCCACAGATTGTTGTTATAAGCTTTTTCAAACAGGATCTTATTGCCACACTAAAATGACTTTATTTATTCTTCAAACTCATAAAAAGTACAAAAAAGAAGAATGGCTCCAATTTCTTTTCAAAGGTGGTGCGATTTTCCACAAGTGTGATCTTGTTACAAGACCGGAAAACCCCAATTTTTTTGCTACATGCATAAATGAATTAGGCTCACGTTGTGGAGAAGAAGTATTTAATAGTATAGTTAACGAAAATAATATATCTAAGAAATGTTGTGGAAAGCTTGTGAAAATGGGTGAAAAATGTCATACCAATATGGCGAAGGCTTTGATTCGCACTCCAGAAATGAGGAATATAGATGCAATTAAATTTTTAGAAAAGAATAAGATAATATTTCATGATTGTAAGACTATAGAATAAGAAATATTTAATGAGAATAGTAACAACCATATAAAAACAAATTATCGAATATTGTAAATGATATGAAAGTCATATATAAATGAAAATCTTCAAATTATTGTTGTGTTTATAAAGGTGTTATAATTTTGCATTAGAAGTTATTTATTTATTAAGATTGATTATTTTATTTCCATTGAAAACATTTGAAATAATGTGGATATATCCAACACAGTCAAAGATAAATAGTTCACTTCTACAACACTTTGATGCATTTCTTAAGTACTTTATATATGATTTTTAACTACTCATGATTTTCTTAAATTTCCTTATAGGCACAAAAATATTTCTTATATTTATAATAACTAAAATAGGATCCACGCGTTATGCGTTTGGAAGTGATGATTTGTGTAAATTATTTTAATAAATTTTAGCGTTGATATTGTGAAATTATAAATATCTATAATAGTATTCAAAAGATAGACAAAATTACACAATTTGTCATTTATCTTATTCTTTTTCCCGACTCAATCCTTTATGTTATAATTATGTAACATTTTCGTCCTTTATGTTTTTCTATTCCTGATTTAGTTCATTATTTTATAAATTTACAACATTTTATCTTTTATTATCAAGATATTGGATGAAGTTAATTCTTATTTTTTATTTTTTTATATCAACCACCAGCGCATACGATGCTTACATGGTGGTCGGGCACCAACAGTTTGCAGGCCACCGAGATATGTGCCAATGAACAACTACCTCACTTGTTTCTACTACATGGCGCATGGCCTGTAGATACTAGTAATCCCCAAACTCATTTGATACCAGACCTAACTGCAACTCCTTTTAATATGGTACAATTTCATCTTAACTATATTTTAGTTTCCATAAATTTTATTTTGCTAACCTTCACTTTATTTTATTTTAGAATCTTTTTACAGAGGAGCAGAAGAAATTGCTCAAAAAGGATTGGCGTGATATAAAAAATGGAAATGACATTATGTTTTGGGAAGAACAATGGAACAAGCATGGTAAGGCTTTCAATTTGGAACAAGCAGCATATTTTATAAAGGCTTACGATCTCATGCTTATTAACGATCTAGATATAAAACTTAGAAACACTCCCTTAACTCCAAGGCCTAGTCCGTATCCCATAAGTGCTTTCAAAAAAGACTTAGCAAGGGAAATGGAGGGTGTTGAACCTATACTAGTTTGTCTAGGAAGTAAGAACAACCGCCAGTTAGCAGAAATTAGATCTTGCATAAACATGACTAATGATTACGTATCTTGTGGTATAGGTGTAAAAGATTTAGATTGTGATCCATCAATACATGTATTGTGGGACAACTAAAATATTACTATGTAATCTCTATTTATATTGTTCGCTCAAGTCACTTTGTTTTACAAAAAATTTATATTTCAATAAATGTTATTTACATATAATTTCTTCTGTTGTTATTCACATGCTTAAATGATGAGAATCTAACATTCTCATGAAAATAGAACTCGACTTGTCATCACTTCCTACCACCACTTATATCTATTTGCATTTTTATTTTTTTAATTAAATAAATTTCTAAAACATTCTCAAGAAATCTAAATTTTTGCCAAACATTTGAGTAAGAATGTTATTCTTGTGAATATCATTACAAGACATGTAATTTCTAACCTTGAAACAAACACACCCTCAATAGCGTGCATGTAATCAATAACGTGACGGATTCAAGAACAAATAGTATATGTTACTACGTGCATGTAATCAAGAGCGTGACGGATTCAAGAACTTGAGTCAGGGAACACGGACTTTGTAATTTCATTAATGGTTATTATAGTGAATAAATGGCTTTTATGTTAACCTTTAGACGAAACTTGAAGAAATAAACGTTGGTAGTAAAAATTGGAAATGGTAACATGCGTCAAAGTTTTATTTTATTTTTCAATACAAAAATTAATTTTTAATTTCATTTTTAGCTTCTTAAACAGACATATTCTCAATTCTTATTGAATATCAATGTAAAAAAATGTTATCGGATTGATTATCAACGAATGTAGAAAGTAGGTTAAAATTAATTTCAATTTGATCGGGACATTTTTTTTTAACCATATTGTTGATAGGAAATTTCTATTGTCCTTTGTTTGATGACAAATGATCTTTGTCAGAGAACCTATCAAATACAAGTTTAATTTTTTGTGTATAAAATATATAGATACCAATATTTTGACAAATAAAATCCTTATTGGACATAGGCAACTCATTTAAAACAATGATGCAAATAATTTTAAAATTTAATTTGGATTGGTGACATAAAATAGAATGTAGTGATATAAACTTATTTCTTATTTGTACGCCTCTTTTTGTTTTTTGTTTTATTTGTTTGTAGGTTTTTCTCTCATAGGCCCATGTTGTAAAAGAGTTTATTGTAACCATTATTTTAAAATAATTGATATATTTGTTCAAAATTTTTTTTGACAAATTCTTATTGAATGTCAATGTAAAAGTAGTTTAGGTTGATGGTGATTGTTTTTTTTTCTCATTATAATAAAACATGTTGATAAAGTGTGAAGTATCCACCTCATTTGAAAACCTCATGCATCCCGTCATTAGGTTGATAAGGCAGTGCTAATTTTTATGCTGTGAATTTTCCATCAAGATGATTTGCATTTCTAAGCAAAAATAACTTCATACATGTTAAACTGAAAATATATATTTGGTATATAGAAGAAGACGGTTGCAAAATTTAAATATATTAACAAAAATAATAATATACTTTAATCAGACATAGTACTTATATGAGGGTAATAATAACTTTGAAACTGTTCACGTTGGTCCCTTAACTTAAGTTAATTAACACAATTTAGTCATTTTTGTTAAGTCAGTGGTAAACAATGTGAACTCTTGGTGATGTAGTATTTTAAAAGTGTGAGTTGGTCCTATAACTTACATCCGAAGCTTAATTTTGTCAAGAAGTTAATTTTTCCTTAAAATAACTACAGAATAACATTGCGGCTAGGATTACTTAAAAAAAAAAAACATTGCGGCTAGGTGACACGACATATTCTTACAAGTTAATTTGACTTTGACCAACAAAATAGACAAACGAGACTCATGTTCGTTAATATAGATAAATTAAGGGACTAACTCAACAAATTTTAAAATTATGAGACGAAACTGTATTTTAAAAATAAGTTAAGAGACACAACAAATTTTTATTTTTTTTTTGTTAGGTAGTCTGGTGGCTAAAATTCACCCTATAAGGTGAATAAGTGGGGTGTCCGGGGTTCGAACCCCGACCCCTACATATAATAATGTATTGTCCTACCAACTGCAAAAATAAGTTAAGAGACTCAACAAATTTTAAAATAGTCTTAATGTTATTGGGTAAACCATTTAAATTTTTTGCTTAATAGACCCGGTGATCACTCAATTTGAATTTAACTTCAATCACCAATCCAAAATAAGATAATTGTTCACTAGATCACAAATATAATTATTTCTAACCTTCAAAGTATAGAGTTACTATAATTTCAAAATTAGAAATATTTGATGAAATTCAGGTAAAAAAAGTTAGTTTTTGTTGTTTCAATGGGTTGAATGCACAAGTTTCAAGAGAAAATTTCTATTTTAAACTTCTTAACAAATGTCCTTAAGACACTTGTTAGCATTTTCCAATTTCATTTTAGTTTAAAAAAAAAATTAACTTTTCAAAAAAAGTTTCTGAATAATAAATGAACCTTCAAATGTTTGAAAATCGAAAGCATAGATGATATGTTGGTCAAATGGGTGATCATTTATAAATTTTATGTAAATGATGAATTATTGTTTATGCAACTTCATGATGAATAAGGTTTTGAGCCCATTCCTGTTCTCGTGGTGTACGAGGAGTCCTTCGAATTTCATCTGCGCAAAAATGCAGCTTGAATCTGTTCACGAGCAAGGTTTATTATACAAAATTTCGTAAATAATTCTAATCACTAATTCATAACCCTAAAACTCAATCACATTTTAAATAATAATATCAAAAAAATATCATGTAATTCAAAATGAAAGGGAAGAGAGAATTAAAATGGAAGTGCCAAATCAGCAATACATTATGTCACAAGAACATGTTACGACATAAATTCTTCATGACCAACTATATGCAACTATAGCATATATATTACTGATATCCATAATCAAATTAATCATTTGTTAATTATGTCTACATAACACAACTAAGTTATGACAGAAAATGCTACAACCAAGTTTTAACCTCAAAAAAATCAATCCAAACATCCCTCTAGACCATAAATACTACAACCAATGAACCATAACACAACTACGATATGACAGAAAATTATTGACTAATGTAATCGACAAACCTTCGTGCTTTTGCAGCAATGATTGATGAATCAACTGCATAGGATGAGCAGTTAAGACCAAATCAACAGTTTGGTTTTTCAAAACATCAAATACCTCAAAACATCAAATACTTCAAAACATCAAATTCTTGAGTTCAGTCACAAGCCACTTGAAGGCTTCTTTAATATCCGACTCAGTTATGGCAGAATTTTCATCAGCGAAATCACCTTAATTTCTTCAATAACTTAATCCTTCTTCTATTTGCATTTGAACTTCCTCTGTCAAATCTTCCAAATTAAGCATGCGAGAAAATGATTTTTTGATAACAATAGAATCTCCGGCATCAAGACCAGTTAGCTGCTTCCAGAAACGATTCTAAACAAAATCTGCAAGGTGTGTCAAAATTCACTCATCAAAACTAATCAGTTATGTCATAATTCAGTTCTAACTAAAACTAAGATTGCGCTAAATTATAGTCCAAAAATACTACTAAAAGAAAATAGAACAGTGACATATAAAGACTGAAGAGGGATATACAAATTGGAAGTCTATTTCATTTTCCAAGCATTAGCCAAGATTTTCAATTTTTACTGAGCAAATGAGAGAATACATCAAGCGTATGAAGCTAATTACATAAAAAAAATTGCGAATAAAAGTGTGCAATGTACTCAAAATAGCTGGTTTGTGTATGAAAACACCTCTGCATATCAAAATTTAAGCATTTGAGAAATTTAAAACAAACAAAGATGAGAAAGAATCTTGATGATTCATTTACAGGAGAACATGTTAGCAGGTTTTCCCTAACACATATATTTACATATTAGGTTGTTGCGAATTGGAGGACGGCACTTACTGGTTCCAGTAAAAATACTATTTGCCTATCTGTCTCTTCAGCTCAACAAGACGATCTTTAATCTTGTCATGTAGATCTTGGAGTTGAAGGTTTTGAATGCATTTTAAAACACTTATGAGACTAGCAATTTCTTCACCTCTGGCCTTGTCCTGAGATAACGTTCAAAGTATTTATAACTATCATGAAGGGATATGAAGATGGAATGATTTATAAAATAGAAATTGAATAAGAAAAAATAAAGAACCTTAATTTCAATGTAGTTAGTTTTCTTGCATCTGCTCTCAGAGATTACTTTTAGATTTTGCACATGTTCTTCAAAAAGAGCAACTAGTTGATGATTGCCGCTGAAGTTATATGCACGACTGAATCTAACAGCTTCATCATATTGCCGTCTCTTGATAAGATACTTAACAAAATCTGCAAGACGTAAGAAAATTTCACTTCATCAAACTGACCAAAACAACTATATAATAAGTTCTAGTTAACAAAGCACTAATCACCATGTAAATTTTTATCTTAATCTTAGTATAGTTTTTTTTTTACTCATAATCTAAAAGTATTTAAAAAAGAGTTGTACTTACGCGAATATTTTTCTCTTGGTTGTTAGTTTTTACTAACGAGAATATTTTTAATGGAAGGAACACAAATGGAAACAGGAAAATGATACAAGTGATTATTAGGTTTCTGGGAGATTTTCGACTAAATTATTTTCATATGTATGTATAAAACCTAATTAGAGAAAAACAAGGTAAATTTTAGATATCTTACCAGATATTTTATCTGCAAAACCCATGGACCCAAAAAGCTCTACAGCTATTTTATGCTCAGAAACAAATCCAAAAAGCTTGTAAACTTCCTCTTCATCTAAAAAATGAACCAATCCATAAATTGACAGAACAAGTAGAAAACCAAGAACCACCGAAGAATTTTCATTATTTTCTTTCATGTTAGCTTTCAAATTAACTGCTAACTTCATTGCTTCTTCTCTTACATGAGGTCTAATGTCTGGTGAGATTCTCCTCAATTCTTCAAGCAGACAAATGTGTCTATCCTCAATAATTACAACAGCGTCTCCCATCTTACACTTTTGAATAATGGCGTTCTGTAATATATCTAAAACAAATTTTGATGGATCTGATGCTGCTTGAAGATTAACAAGAATGTCATCGAACTCGAGATCATCAATTTGCTCACTGGTAGGACTTGATTGATTGCCTGTGTAAGATGTAATTGCATAATTAACAAGCAGATATTAAAGCTTCCTAAGTATTTAATCATGGATAGGTAAATCAAGGTGATGATATAAATTTATAAAATGAAAAGGTGAAAAACCTCTCCTAGATGGTTACACTGAAAAATTAACAATATTTGCATTAAACTTGAAAAATGAAAACTACATCAATATACTGATATTTCTTTTGCAATACCATAATATTGTAAATAAACAACATAGTTATTACGAAAACGATTATAATTTATTCTGATTAAGAACTTCCAAAAATGTTCAAGAAAGCGAAAAAAATATAATCCAAATTAGTGATGAAATTTTCTGATTGACTAAGACATACAGCATTAACATGATTACAGATGTTTTTCAAAAAAATAGGTAGATCAATACCATTACAAGAAACAGTTGAAATGAAATTGTTTAAAAAACTAAATGAAAAAGAACGTTTACCCAATTCCATTTCTTTATCGGATGGTTCTATTAAAGCATCATTTTGTTTCTCTCTTAACTCAAGATCATTCATGCATCCATCAGACTGCTTCTCTTTTTGCTCGAGCTCCTTTGCATGTACTTTGAACTCCTTGTGTTTTGATTCGAGCTTTTTCCCCTGTCCTTCAAATTGTTTTTCTTCTGATTTAAAATCATCCATATGGCTTATAACACGCTTGAGCTCCTGCATTCGGGCATCGAATAACTCCTCTCTTGATTTCAATCCCTTCACTCGTCCTTCAAACTCCTCATTTATTGCTTGAGACTCCTTCAATTGTCGTTCGAGTTGCTTCTTTTCTGATACGAGCTCCTTCACACGGTAAGAAAGTTGGTTTTCTTTTGACTGAAGGTCCTTCACTTGGCCTTTCAATTGCTCTTCTTTTGAATGAAACTCCTTCTCTCGGCCTTGGAATTCCTCCTCTTTTAACTCTACCTGCTTCGCTCCTACTTCCAATTGCCTCTCTTTTTCTCTCAACTCCTTCATTTGGCTATCAAAATTCTTCTTTTCCGATTCAAGCTTCGTCCTTTGCCCATGAAGTTTATCCACATCTGATCTGAACTCCATCACTTGGTCTTCATGCTGCTTCTCTTTTAACATGAGCTCATTTACTCGGCATTCAAAGAGCTTCTCCCTTGACTCAAGCTCCACTGCTCGTTCGCTGCACCTTTTCTCTTTTAACTCGAGGGCCTTAACCTTCTCTTCAAATTGCTTCTTCGTTGACTCAAAGTCCATCACTTTAGCACGTGCATCATCCTTATTTACTTTAATTAACCGGAATAACTTCATCCTTTCTGAATCTAATTTTTCTGCTTGTTCGTCAATTAGTTTTTTCATTGAATCACGCTCTTTCTCTTTGGCCTCAAGTTTCACAGTACACTGAACAATTTTTTGGGAAAGATCCTTGAGTTTCTGTTCCTTCCCTTCACAGACCTTATTAATGTTATCCTTGATGGAACGAAGTTCTGTTTCTTTGATCTTGAGCTCTTGCTCAAGCTCTCCAATAAAGTACTTTGTCAAATAAAGCTGTTCTTGCTTTGCTTTATAATCCTTGACACATTCTTCAATTTTTTCTTGCATTTTCCTGTGAGATTCGTTAATTCTTTCATGCACTTTGGAAAACTCCTCAATATCCCTCTTAATGGACCCCAATCTCCCCTCTTCTTCTTTTTTTTTATTTTTGCATTCTTCAAATGATTTTTCAAGGACTGCAAGTTCTTTCTTCAGCGAACCGAGCTGTTCTTGCTTTGCTGCAAAATCCTTAATACATCCTTGAATTTTTTCTTGCGTTTTCTTCTGAGATTCGTTAGCTCTTTCGTGCTCTTTGGAGAACTCTTCAATGTCCCTCTTAATGGACCGCAATCTCTCCTCTTCTTCTTGTTTCTTCTTCTTGCATTCTTCAAATGATTTTTCTACCATTGCAAGTTCTTTCTTCAGTGAACCGAGCTGTTCTTGCTTTGCTGCAAAATCCTTGACACATCCTTCAATTTCTTCTTGCTTTTTCTTCTTGCATTCGTCAATTGATTTTTCTAACATTGCAAGTTCTTTCTTCAGCGAAGAAAGTGATTTATCACCAGATCTACCAACCGGCATTGCAAGTCTCCTTGACAAAGGAGTGTCGTCTTTATCTTTACGTGGATTATCACATGGTGACACCTTTGATTTCTTAACAGAAATGTTTAACGAACCGTTGTTGTCAGATGGCCTTTTGACTGCTGATGACTTTGTAGCAGTATTACACCTCTTATTAACAGGAACATCAAGGTTGCTGCTACATCTTCTTGAAGTTGACGGCCGAGATAAATATTCTGACAAAAGGACATCATCATCGTCATAAGAAGCCTGATTCCTCACTTCTGAATACCACATACTTTCATCAGGGAAATCATCATCAACAAAAGAAGGAACTGGATTCCTCACTTCTGAATGCCGTGTAGTTTCAACTGACGATGATGTGCAGTGATTAAAAGTGAAGCGGCCATCATTACGACCACAAAATTTATCAGAACTCTTCAAAGCCATGTTTCAACAATAGCATTCACACCATATAAAACCCTGTGAAAATAAAACAAACCAAAAAACGATAAAAAAGCACTTCCTTAAAGGGTTTTTTCTCCAAAAACAAACTCAAACGATAAACACCAAGATGTGTTGAAAAATGTAATGACAAAAACAAAGGTTAATGAAAAAAGCATGCATCCATTTTTCAACAGTTACATTCACAGCATATAAAACCCTTTGAAGAGAAACCAACCTTGTATAAGGGGAAACATTGGCAACAAATAAAAAAAAAATGTTTCTATACAAGGTTTTTGTTGACAACAAAAACCCATCTTGTATATAAACACGACGAATGATGGTGTTTTTGTTGACATTGTTGTTCTGTGGTGATATCAGTGGGACATAAACAAATAACACAAACACACTTAATAGGGAGAGAACAAAGGAGAAAATTTCTCTTTAACACTATATTTCATTCATGAAACTTGATACTTATTACAATGGTATACTACCA
>Ga0315915_1001358_pt1 | contig 29480 bp, 16 predicted proteins | sample MpolbnodulesMG_FD_207738 | JGI IMG/M metagenome (GOLD analysis project Ga0315915, IMG submission 207738) | Medicago polymorpha root nodule microbial communities from Los Angeles, California, United States - branched nodules | ecosystem: Host-associated > Plants > Roots > Nodule | place: USA... | reverse complement strand
ACAACATAATTCATCATCATGATTTAGCATATATGCATTCACCAACAATATCACCATCAATTAACATGTATGCAAGTAATCAACATCAACAACATTATTACCACTCAACAACTCCGTATAATTTCTCACGATTCAAGTAAAGGAAAATATACGTTATACTAAGATAAGTATCATTTCAACACCTAGCAATCATTCATACATCTTCATGTAATCATACAAAGTTATTCACAAAATATTTTCCAAGTAATTGGTCTTAAAGATTATTTTCGACAAAGTTTGTCTCTCATTTTACAACTTTAAAATAATTGAGACAATTGAACCAAAACCAAATCATTTTCAAAACAAAACCAAGTTAGATTCAACAAGACATAGGTTAAATACTATTAAACCTCTTAATTGAACTCCTAATACTTCTAGTTTTGAAGTTTGGAAACAAACCATAAGTTTTGGGTCGACTTAGAAACAGTTATCCTAAGTTTCCTTAAAATTTCTTTAAGACCCACTTGGAGTGTTTTCATCATAACTCAAAATCCACAAAACATTTTCAAGTCAAACCAAATCCATTGGAAAGCTAACAAAATTATCTAAAACTTTCATGTTTACACCAAGGGCCAATTCAAAACACAAATGGGTGAAAAAGCACAAAAAATGCAAAAACCGAAGTCCTGACAGCACGCACGGCCCGTGCCGTGCACACGCACGGCCGTGCTCGACTGACAGCACAGCTATTTTTCCGTTTTTCCGTTTTCACCATTTCGTGCATAAAATTCAAACCGTTAATCGGATTTTGATGTCGTTTTCGCCTACACGCTCCTGACACTTAGCTCTACCATAATCTACAGAAAGATTCAAGTTTCAACCATCCCAAAAATCATTTTCCAAACCCTCACATAATCACTTATTGGAAAAAACGCTTAAACATCGACATTTCACACGAAAAACCCGTTTTCTCCCAAACAACTCGACTAATACAACCACAACATGAAAACAGAAAGTTCAATTCCGTCAACCATGTCAAAAACTCGGTTAACAACCTCATGTAACAAAAGTTCATTTTGGTCCTTCATATGAACAACTTAACTCAAACTTCACCAATTCAAACAACAACTTCACAAAATGGAATACCCATGATACAAATCAGCAACAACAACATATCTAATTCAACAACAACTTCATTTACACATGAATTCATCATAATCAACAACAACAACATTAATTTATACCAATTTGAGCAAAATCAACAAAGTATACATACAAACATATATTGAGCATGTAATTTCATCATCAACAACTTGATTATCAACAAATTCAAATACCCAAACATCATATCAAAATACAAGCACGAATTTCATCAATTAAATTCATGATAATCACTTTATACAAATAAGCACTTATGGGTTTAAGAAGAAAAAGAGATTATACAAAAGATTATGAATGAAAGCTAGCCCCCTTACCTCAATAAGCAATAATCCTAGCAAAAACTTCAATTAAGTTCCTAGAATCTCTAGCTCCTCTTAGTTCTTCAAGTTTTTCTCTACAACCCTCTTCTCTTCCTCTTGCCCCTTTCTCTTGCTCTTTCTCTCTCTACTTCTTCTCAAAATTTTGTATAATGATTGTGAACCCTAATTTCTTAAAGACTAATGCTTATATAGTCTCTACACAATTGGGCTTAACCATCTTAATGTTTTAATGGGCTCACAACACTTATAAACTAACTCCCAAAATTTCTATCCACTAACGGTTAAAAGTTATCGAATAATTACCGGTTCAAAACTAATTACCATTACCGAATAGTAACTTAGTAAAAATAATGGTTGTCACTTGAAACACTAAAAATAACCCTCATCATGAAATTACTAATTTACCCTTGCTCACAAAATGACCAAAATACCCCTGAGTTCAAAATGACTATAATACCCTTCTACACCGAAATCCACTAATCCTAACCCAAAATACACACAGAGACAATTAATCACATATAAGTACATATAAACACATATAAATAAATAACAAAATAAATCTAGCGAAAAACGGGCTGTTACAAAATTCCCCAAAAAAATTAGAATTTTTTAACAAAATACAAATTAAATATGAATTTTTAACCTTCAAAAATATAAAAAATCATATTAAATTCATGTTTTGTTAAAAAATTCAAATTTTTTTGGAGAGATTCTTATAATATTATGGATTTTTCTGCCAAATTTCATTAAAAAATATGAATTCTACATGAGTTTACATTAAAAGAGGGATCAAAAGTGAAGATGGAAAATTTTTAAGGGACTAAAAGTTGAAGAAATTTTTTAGAGGGACTAAAACGAAAAGTTGACATATTTATAGAGACAAAAAACATATTTAATCCTATTATTTAATACTGTTTTTATTGCCTTTTTGAAACCAAAAAATAATAATGTCCAAACCTTATGTCCCTCAGACCATATAGCCACCTTATCAATTTGACTTAAAAATACAATCAACCACAACCACAACCACATATGAACTGTGATTAATTTTGTGCACAAAATTCTACCGTGTGCATCTGTGGTGGACTCCACGACGTAAGCTTGGGGCTCCATGAAATGGACAATTAGTACAAAGTCACGTAATGGAATTCTCAATACACACTTTCCGGCCAATTTCTCAAGTCTTTTTAAGTCAATTCTCCAAGTCAAGTCAACTACCGTAATGAACACACCTAATGGACAAAATTACTATAGAATTCCACATGTTACACAAACCATTCACATAATATAATATAATTCATATTCATTCATTCCTATTCTGCTTAATTCATCCTGAAATTTTTTAATGTCTTCCCACTTTGTGTTCTGTTTCCTTTTCTTATTCTCTTATTTTCTGCTTCTTCTCTCTGCTGTACCTGAATGTGTATTCGAAAAGGCTTCGTGTGGATATCTTGGGGAAATCTCCTACCCTTTCACCACCAATATTAATAACACAGAATGTGGCTTTCACATAACTGGTTGTGAACAGGAATATAGTTCGGGGAAAACAATCAACCTGAGAAAACAAACCATTAATATTGATAGCATCAGTTCTACGAACGATTCAATTATCATCTATAGCCCAAGGTCCTATGAATTTAAGTTAAAGTCAATTCAGAATATGTCAAAATTCAGCATTAACACTATTACCTTTTTTGGATGCAATCATAACTATGACAATAGCCACGAAAAAAAGATCAGATATAGACACTGTTCTAATTATGATATCTACTTTACTTCTAAACATGATCATCCCATTCCCATGTTCCCTATTTTTCAAATTCCATGTTTACAAGTTGTAAATAAATTATCACAAGGTCCATCTTGCGATTGTGTAGAGTTGATTTCATTACTTGAAATCAAAGTAGAAGTTGATTTTAAGCATTGTGAAGTGTGTAATTTTGAAGGAAGTTCATGTGTACATAACCAGGAAAATTTTGATTTAAGGTGTGGCCCAGGTAAATACATTATATCATACTGATGCTCATTCCTTTTCTGTACAAGATTGTATAATTTAATATGTTTCAGATAATGTACGCTCATTTTTCTGTTATGATTTCTCCTATGTAGTAACGACACCTCAGATTCCTGAGCAGATTCCTAAGCAGATTCCTAAGAGAAATGACCGTCATTTGAAGAATGCTGTTATAGGTACAGAATTTTTGCTCTACTAAACTAAAACGGGTTTCTTTGCAGATCAATTAGATAAAGTTGTTTATTTCTCTTTAAGCAACCACTATAGAATCCAAGTTTTGTTGGTATATTAAGTGTGAGTAATATGTGATATGTCACACATCATCAAAAGTGAATGTTGAACACTTTTTAAGTTAAAGGACCCAAAAACCTAATGTTTTAAGGTGTTGGGTTAAAATGTGGTGTTTCTCTCACTCGTATGATTGTTCAAGGCTTGATGTGATGATCCCCCCCTTCTTGATCCAACAAGTTTGACTTGACATTTGCATTTCGAATCCTATGATGTGTTTCTTTTTATAAATATGGTATTAAATTTAGTCAGAATAAACAAAAACATTTTATTTACATGTGGATATTACAGAGTGCATAGACTGATTTAGCTTCCTATTCCTACCACAGGTTTATCTGTTGGTTTGATAACTATGATTTCAATTGCCTTGTTTGTTATGATTATGTTTCTCTACTATTGGAGAATTAAATCATATGGTGTTAAACACCAATCAAGAACCAATTATCATGGTCTTTCAAGAAATACAACAATCCCAGAAAATGGAGCTGTTTACTTTGGTATCCCTGTCTTCTCCTATGAAGAGCTCAAGGAGGCAACAAACAATTTTGATCAAGCTAGAGAGCTCGGAGAAGGAGGCTTTGGTACTATTTATTATGGTGAGGGACTCCTGATTAATTCTTCCACCCATTTGTTGTTAAAGGATTGTATCAGTTTTTCATGAGAAGTATGTTTCCAAAACAAATTTCTTTATGTTTTGTAAATGTTGTTGTCTGGGAATATGCATAGTCGATGCAAGATTTCAACCGCGGTTGTGATCGCTTCACATTCTTTGATATTGCAAAGAATTATAGCCAAATGCACGACCACAATCAAGATCACAAAGATATTGAAATTTTGATATCACATAATTCTTTCAAAATCCGGAGTCTGTCATGGTCTTTCCATATAACAGGATTTATTGTCTGAATAATTTAGGTTGATCTTAATATAGGTTAATCTCCATCCATCAGATTACATATATCTTTTTAGGTCAAACCAGTTAAGCTTTGGTTTAATAATGATATGCTGGTGCAAGTATTTTTCGTACAATGCTGATGCAAGTTTTTTGAACATTCTTTAATGTTAATTATGTACAAAATCGCCAAAAATTAAGTTAAACATGTCTTGGTGAATAACATCCATTTTGATTCCGCATCAACAGGAAAGCTTGGAGATGGACGTGAAGTTGCAGTGAAGCGCCTATTCGAGCGTAACTACAGACCAGTAGAATCATTCACAAATGAAATACAGATCCTCACGCGCATGCGCCACAGAAATCTGGTATCCCTTTATGGATGCACTTCGCGCCACAGTCGTGAGTTGCTGTTAGTCTACGAATACATCCCAAACGGAACAGTCAGTAGCCATCTCCATGACAACAAAGCAGGCCAAAGCTCATCATTACCATGGTCAGTCAGAATGAAAATAGCCATAGAAACCGCCAGTGCATTAACTTATCTCCATGCCTCTGATGTCATTCACCGAGACGTGAAAACCACCAACATTCTCCTTGACAACAGTTTCTGTGTTAAGGTTGCCGATTTTGGTCTTTCAAGACTATACCCTAATGATGTCACACATGTCTCCACAGCCCCGAGAGGAACCCCGGGCTATGTTGATCCAGAATATCGCTTATGCTACCAGCTAACAAGCAAGAGCGATGTATATAGCTTCGGAGTTGTTCTTGTTGAGCTAATATCATCATTGCCAGCAGTTGATTTGACAAGGGATAGAGATGACATTAAGTTGGCAAATCTAGCCATAAGGAAGATTCGAAGAAGCGAATTATGTGACTTGATTGATCCTTCTCTTGGTTTTCAGACAGATAAGAGATTGAAAAATGTGATAACTTCTGTTGCGGAATTGGGTTTTCAGTGTTTGCAAGAGGAAAAGGAATTGAGACCCACTATGTCTGAAGTGTTGGAGGTGCTGCAGACAATTGAAAGCAGGAAGGATGAGGCAGGGAATCATGAGGGGATTGATTTTCATCCTGAAGTAGTAGCAGCACAAAGTTATGTACATCCATCAGTTCCTAACACTTGGATGACGCCACGACGCCATCAACAAACACTTTGATGAAAATGGTATTAAGATTGATGGATCAAATATATCAGTGACTAACCAGTCAGTCTTCGATTTCAAGCATTTGTACAGGCTTATGCTCGTTGAGAGGTTCATAAATTCTATATATAAGCATATAATTCTAGTGACAGATTATATTTTTTTGTTGAATATGATTGTATTATAAAAACATGAAGTTAGGATTTTTATGTTTTCAATCCAAAAGATGAAAATTATGCCTCTTTATACGAGAAGGTTTAAAATGAAATATGCTTTGTTTTCCAAAAGGTTCTATACTGCTGTTGAAAGTTAGAAAATGAGCCTTGTCAGTACTGTTGTACTGGTATGCTCTTTTCCATTCATGAAATATCAACACTGTTGTTGACAAGGTACGTAAGTTGTTAGTTCAAGTCATTGTAGAACTTGGCGTGGCTATGTGAAATATAGGCTAAAGAGGCTGTTATTACCTTAACTTATATTAGGGTTAATAGGTGAGTAAATTGGGAGGTCTGAAAATAGTCTGTAAAATAAAAAAACTGATATCATCATTGTAATTTTGGATTCTGCATACTTTAAACCTTCATAGAGTCAATTTTCAAACATTTTAACCCTTTACAAAGGTTATTTGTTATTTTCGGACTTCACCTAAATATTCATTAAACGGGCAAGGGTATAATATGAAGAACTCAAAATTACTAGGTGAAATCTATGTTTTTTATTTTACAGGAACAATTTTCAGACCTCACATAAATTATATAGACTATTTTAGTTACCTTATCATGTTGTTTCTAGCATATGGTAGCTGAGTAGTAGTAATGATTGGTTTTATGCTGAAGTGTAGTCTGAGTCCGTTCAGCATGTTATGCTAAATATTCTATATTGTATGTCTGAATATGGAATACAAGCTTTGACGCTTAGTGATCTGGAGTTCGACCGCAAGCAAAGTTTGACAAAAAATTGTTCCACTTATAAATTGAACCAGGTTCTTCTAAACAATTGCTTCTTTTGTTGGAGCTCATTAACGACTTGAGCCCAATCAATTGGTTTCAAGCTTTGGCTCTTTATGATGGGTTCTCTCTCCTCTTTGTTCTGATCGTGTGCCGTAACGGTCTGGGGCTTTACCCTAACGGTCTGGTGCTCCGCCATAGCAGTCTCTGGAATCCTTATTCCAATGGCGTTTCAGCCAATTTCTTGGTGTGTTCGGTTCAGATTTCTTTGTAGAAGATGATGCAATCCTTAATTTCTTGATTCTTCACCTCCTTTCCGTTTCTCAAAGGCATGTCCATGGAAGTTTTTGCTTCCATTAGATTCTGTCAATCTGAAATCCAAGCCGGTTCTGAAGAAATCTTTCGCACAAGCTCTCTTAACAACGTGAGATTTGCATCTTAGCCAATCTCCGACAAAATCCGTCAATGTGACGCCATTGTTGGAATTGATATCATTTCTAACTCTCCAAATCTCATTTATCCAACAATCAAATACAAAAACAAATTTGGAGACATAATAAAATTAAACTCTACCCACCGCATTACCTTCGACCACATCAAAGAAACCACTTGACACAATAGAGGAATAAATGAGTATATGTTTCATCCTCACTACAACAAACTTTGTGCAGGAATATTCGCAGAAACCATAACAAAACACCTAGTGTTGATTTTTGTGCACACCAGTATATGAATTGTTCTGCATTTGCTTTATTTTGAGACCAAATATACCTGAAGACTTCACTGTCCCTCCTATACACACGCAATACATCTTATTTTAAAACCTCTTGGCAGAGTACTCTATTGTTTGAAAGTATGTAGAAATTATACTTTTAAAGTTTGGCTTAGTTAATTGTGTTTTATACGGAAGTCATATTTATATTGTTATAAGAGAGATTGGACGGTACATTTTTTTCTTAATAAGTTAAAATAGAATATATTGACTCAAAAACCTAAAATTCCAGGACAAATAGTGCAGAGAAACCAGCAAAGCAATACCAAATTACAACGAATCACCAAGAGAAATGTGAAATCAAAAAAGGCTAAAGCGCCGGGAAACAAAATGATTCTAAGAAAAGTTAAAGGATTAAGTCACCACATGTGATACGTAGAAGCGAAATTAATACGATTCGCTTTCAGCCACCAATAAGATTGGGCGGTACATTAACAGATGAAAGAATTTTGATACAAATTTTTTGAGAGGAGGAATTTTGATACAATGGTGTTCTTAATTAACAAATTAATGATTATTTTTATTACGCAAATTGCTATTTGTGAACTCTACTTTAAGAAAACAACATTTTAAGAAGAAAAAAAATAGTGACTTGGAGCAGCAACGTCCTTTTGGTGCATTTCCTCCTTCATGGCAGCGTCCTTCTCGATGTAGATTCAAGTGCAACACTGATGCCGCTTTTTCAAACAAACGGAATATCACAGGTTTGGGCATGTGTATCCGCGATGAAGGGGGAGTTTTTGTTATTCCAACTAAACATTGATCTTACAATTAGGGTCGGTCTTAAGACTTATGGTGTCACAGAACATGTCATCCCAACTAAACATTGATCTTGTAGTCAGGGTCGGTCCTAAGACTTTTAGTGCCCTGAACAAATCAATGAAGTTATGTCTTTTTAATTATTCAAATGTCTTTTTTCTTATATTTTTTGTTGCAAAAGATTCACTCATCAATAAGATTTTCTAAAAATATATTTTCAATAGAATTTATGAAAGCGAGTTAAAAAGAAATATATGTATATCTACTAACTATTCCTTAAAAGAAATGTATACACTACTAAATACAACATAAAATAATAATTTGATACCCCTAAAAAATATATGCCATAAACGGCATTTCCTATCACCCATACTCAGGGCCTGTTGTACGGTACCCCAATGTCTTTTTCATCCTAGTCCTAGTAGTATAAATCTTCTATTCTCTAATTATGACACTTATTTTTTTTTTCAAGGATATTATAAAACTTAATGACTACCAAAAATACAATTTCATCATATTTTAATTATTTGACAAGTCATTAAAATTATTTTCTTTTGCGTCTTTTGTTTCTACATCCGCGTATTATTTCTCTCTTTAAAAATTATAAATTAAAACAAATTAATGGAAGCAAAAACTTCCATGGATAAAAGCTTCCATAATAATTACTCATAATAACTCACTCTTTAAAAATTACTCATAATCAAAACAAATTTTTCTATAATAACTCATTCATTAAAGAAATTCTTTCATAATAACTCACTCTCCACTAATAAATACCTAGAGTAAAAAACAATTTCCAATAAAAATTGATAATTTATTCTCTAATTATGAAACTTCATTGCCAGCAAAATCACATTCATGCTTTATTCTAATCATTCTGCACCTCTGAATTTTTCTACTTTTTTGTAACAAAAGTTCCCTTTTAGAGTGGAAAGAAAACAATTGGTCCAAAATTTAAGGTAATTTTGCAACGAAAAAAATCATTTTTATAATTGTGTTCAAACAAACTAATATTTTTTTAAAACTGCTTTTTATTAAGATAAGTAAACACAAAATATATTTTGATTTTTTATAAAATCACTACAAAATAATTCTTCAAGTTTTTTGATTTTCAAAATCACATGTATCTTAATCTGTAACAAACAAATCCTATGAGGGGTTTTGTATAATTTCTTAAAGAAACAAACAAAATCACTTTTTTCACCTCTAAAAAATATATTCTTTTTAAAAAAAGTATTGTATTCATTTGTTACTATTTAAAAATAAATAAATCTGTAACAAACAAATCCTATGAGGGGTTTTGTATAATTTCTTTAAGAAACAAAATCACTTTTTTTACCTCTAAAAAATATATTCTTTTTAAAAAAAGTATTTATCCATTTGTTACTATTTAAAAAAACAATATCGGTATCTACTTTAAAAAGTATTGTATCTGTGTTGTCCAAACTGTTCCCTATTAAAAAATTACATGTGTATTTTTAATTGGCTAAAATATGGTCTTAGTCCCTGCAAATATGCCTCGTTTTAGTTTTAGTCCCTGTAAAAAAAAAATGTTTTTGGTCCGTGCAAATTTTTTTGTTTTTTAGAATAGTCCCTGACCCCATTTTTGTGATGATTTGCATACGTGACACATGATGACTGGACCTATTTTGTAGTTTTTGGTCCCTGCAAAATATTTTATTTTTTAAACAGGTCCTTGCAAAATTTTTTGTTTCTGAAAATAGTCCCTCAAAAAATTTTGCAGGGACCAAAAACAAATTTTTTTTTACAGGGACTAAAACCAAAACGAGACATATTTGCAGGGACTAAAACCATATTTTAGCCTTTTAATTAAAAAAACATAATAAATTCAATTTGGCCACTCCCATCACAGACGGTTACAGTTCAACGCCTCTTCTGCGATCAACTTAATCATCAAAACTTATATAATGTTTAATTGAATTTCGTTCCCACAACTTTGTTAAGGTGATCTGTGTTTCACTATTATTTAAGATGTTCTTCATGGAATCCATACTTAATCATCAAAAGCAAAAAGACATTGCTCTGTAAACCATTCTCATCTTGTTGGTGCATGATTTTATGATATTTTTAAATAAAACGCAGACATGTAAATCAAGTTGTAAGTCGAAGGTTGTAAAGTCAGACAGTGGTGATAAGAGATAAGTCCCAAATCAAATCAATACTTCAAATCCAACATTTGAAATTTAAATTTAAGACCAATGGCAATGACATTCTTGTTCAACGTTGGACATGAACAAATTTTGTCTAGTCACTGATTGATTCCCACGGTTGTGTGTGAGGTGTTGTTGTCTTATGATCGGTTCCTCGGTGTTTCAACAACGATGGCCGTTTTTTTCCTTTGGTTCCAATTTTTTAGCTGCAGAGATTACATAAGCATGAGAGATAAATTTGTTTATTACACGTATCATTTGAGGAAAGGAGAACAGTAAGAACTGCATATATGGAGCTGTATGTAAGTCTAGTCCTTTTCAAAATGGACAAAACTTACAAACAGTTACTTATGTACTGTTGGTGTTGTGGCCCAATTAAAACATAACAACTAGATTAAAATGTCCACGTGAGATACAACATCACTAACAGAAACGTTAGTCTCCGTTAATCTATTCATCCCCATATTCCTTTTCTCTGTTTTCGTGTAAACCGTTAGTCCCACACCCTATTCTCTGTCGACTGCACAACTCTCTCTATATTTCATATGCCCACGAAAGTTTATGGTATGCCCTTATTCTATTATTCTCTTAATCGAAAATTCAATCTTTCTTTTAAAACAAAGAAATAATCATAGGTAGAAATTTCAAACAAATATGGTTGCAAAAAATGGTAAATCACAACTTTGAAAGAAAAAGTATTCCAATAGTTTTTGCAATAACCAAGGAACTATAACTATATGAAGAAGAAGAAGCATCGAAGGATTTTATTTTCTTTTGCAATTATAATACTGAAATGAGATTTTATGTGTATTATTTTTGTTGATTTTTTTTTTATATTTGTATTTATTTTATGATTTTGGCATCTAAATAATATAAAATAAAGCAAAGTGTATTTAAAATCTAGTAAAAGAGATTTTCGGAATATATAATCCAAAAATTTCTGAGAAAACGAATTCGGATTTCATAATCTGAAGGGTATTTTTGAAATTTTGCAGGGAGCGTGAGTATGACATAGGGTGGTAAAAGTAATAGTGTAGTGCTTATTAGTTTACAATGAAGTAACAAATTCACCATCCATAAAGTCTTGCTTGTAATGTTGAAATTGTTAGATTGAACTCTTTCATCCCATTTTAAGCCATGAATTTTCCAATGTGCATGAGTTTTTTAGTCTTTAACTCTTCGTCTACAAACAAACAAAAAAAGCAACAAAGTTTCCCTGCAAATTAACAAATTATAATCTAACAAATTATCTTAAAAATAAATAAATAATAGAGCACTCCTAAAAAAATGGAGCAAGAATTAAATTTTATCTTCTAATGCATTTTATAAAGAATATAATTGTTTGTGTTTCATATAAAATTCATGCATTTTCACACACACAAATTGTCAAAATCTTATAATTAGTTCCTGAAACAAGTATATCCAAAAGAAAATTGTATTTGATATAGATATAGATGAATGATGGGAGTTTTGAATGATATATACCTTTGTAGCAAGAATCTGGGAACTACGAAACACGTCATCCCAACTAAACATTGATCTTGTAGTCGGGGTTGGTCTTAAAATTTTTGATGTCCTGAACAAATCAATAAAGTTATGTCTTTTTAATTATTCAAATGTCTTTTTTCTTACATTTTTTTGTTTCAAAAGATTCATTTAGTATAATATTTTATAAAAATATATTTTCAATAGAATTTATGAAAGCGAGTTAAAAAGAAATATATGTATATACAACTAATTATTCCTTAAAAAATTATATATATACTACAACATAAAATTATAATTTGATGCCCCTATAAAAATGACGCCCTAGACGGCCTTTCCTCCCACCCATACTCATGCCCTGTTGTACCCCAATGTCTCCCGCTCCTCCTAGATAATCAAGGTATTCTTTTTCATGTTGATAGCTCGGTAAAGCAATGTTGCTGCGCATAGTAATTCATCCTAGTCCTAGTAGTATAAATATTCTATTCTCTAATTATGAAATTTAATAACTATCAAAAATACAATTTTACCATATTTTAATTTTTTTTAGGGAACAATATTTTAATTATTTGACAAGTCATTATAATTATTTTCTTTTCTGTCTTTTGTTTCTACATCCCCTTGTTATTTTTCTCTTTAAAAATTATAAATTAAAACAAATTTTAGCCTATTAAAACAACTTTACTCATAATCAATTTTCTATAATAACTCACTCTAATTATGAAACTTAATTGTCAGCAAAAATACATTCATGCTTTATTTTAATCATTCCGCACCTCTGAATTTTTTTACTTATTTTTTTGTCTTTTTTAACAAAAGTTCCCTTTTAGAATGGAAAGAAAACATTTGGTCCAAAATTTAAGGTAATTTTGCAACAAAAAATTTCTTTTTTTATATTTGTATTAAAAAAAAACTAATATTTTTTTTAAACTTCTTTTGATTAAGATAAATAAAATAAACATAAAAATAGATTTTGATTTTTAAAAAATCACACAAAATAATTCTTCAAGTTTTTGATTTTCAAAATCACATGTATCTTAATCTGTAAACAAACGAGCCCTATAATGGGTTTGATATAATTTCTTTAAGAAACAAAATCACCTTTTTTACCTCTAAAAAATATATTCTTTTTATGATTAAGATAAATAAACACAAAAAAGATTTTGATTTTTTATAAAATCACTACAAAATAATTCTTCAAGATTTTTATTTTCAAAATCACATGTATCTTAATCCGTAACAAACAAGCCTTATGATGGGTTTTGTTTAATTTCTTTAAGAAACAAAATCACTATTTTTACCTCTAAAAAATATATTCTTTTTAAAGAGTATTGTATCTATTTGTTACAATTTTAAAAAAATATCGGTATCTACTTTAAATATCGGTTCTCTCTTTCAAGAGTATTCTTTAAACTATTGAATGTCAAATAATTTTTTTAATCCTTAACAAACAAGTCTTATATTTAATTTACATTTACTAAAAATAAACTTTATGATGTTCAAGTGCTTTTATTTGACCTTTCTTCTATTTGATGTAATAGAACCATCTTCCTATTAATTTTCGTTAGGTAATCCAATGAATATGACAATTGTTTCAATTTTGGTAATTTAAACAAAAAACATGAATAAATACATTTCACTTGTCAATAATATGCAAAAAATATTTTTTACATCCTTTTTTCAAAACCGTTTTTCAAAACCTTGTATGCTTCTATATCAAATCGTTTAATGATTTCCATAATAAATTCTTATACTCACTTCCTTTTATACAAAAAAAGAATATTATTCATTAATATTTTTTTATTAATGAAGATACTATTTTACTATTCTGTTTTCATATTTTTCCTTTAATGGAATCTTCAGTCAACACTCAAATTTTGTTATTTTTTTCTTAAAATAAAATATCATTCTTCCTCTCCCTATTCCAAAATCATCATAGAGAAAAAGAAACTCTTACATTCAACTTGAAAAGGCCAAAAAGAGAAGATGAACATGCTCAAGTTCAAGAAGTCTTTGGTTAAACACTGGTTTGTGATTTTCATCTCACCTTTTATTTTGTGTGTTTCTTGTCTTATCCTTTCTAAATACTTTATGAAAGGCGTTTCCCCTACTTTTCATGCACCAAAAAAATTGGACCCTTGTTTAGGCCAATATATATATGTCTATGATCTTCCTAGTCGATTCAATGATGACTTGTTGAAAGGATGCAACACTCTCATGAATTGGGAAAATATGTGTCCTTACTTATCAAACTTAGGATTAGGACCTAAGATTATTGAGGAATCTAATGAAACTGTTATTTCAAAGGAAAATTGGTATGCAACACATCAATTTTCACTTGAAGTAATTTTTCACAACATAATGAAAGACTACAAGTGCTTAACCAATGATTCATCACTGGCTTCAGCAATTTATGTACCATACTACGCTGGTCTCGATGTAGGTCGGTATCTTTGGGGAGGATTTAATATTTCCATAAGAGATGAATCGCCGAATCAATTAGTGAAATGGTTAGCACAACAACCTCAATGGAAACAAATGTATGGTAAGGATCACTTCATGGTTGGTGGAAGAGTTGGATATGATTTTAGGAGAGGAAGCGATAAAAATGAAGATTGGGGAACAAAACTAATGTTTCTGCCGGAAGCTAGTAACATTACCTTTTTACTAATAGAATCATGTGCTGATAAAGAGTTTCCTTTATATGAGAATGAATTTGCAATTCCATATCCAACTTATTTTCATCCTTCAAATGATGATGAGATTTTTGAGTGGCAAAGGAAAATGAGAAATAGGAAAAGGGAATATTTGTTTTCATTTGTCGGTGCTCCAAGGCCAAATTTAACATCTTCAATTAGAAACGAGTTAATCGATCATTGTCAATCTTCTAAGAGTTGCAAACTTGTTGGTAAACATTTTGGCGATCCCGTTCATGTTCTGGATGTTTTTCAGGATTCAGTTTTTTGTTTACAACCTACTGGCGATTCTTTTACTAGAAGATCAACTTTTGATTCGATTTTGGCGGGTTGTATTCCTGTTTTCTTTCATCCACAATCAGCGTATAAGCAATATATGTGGCATTTTCCTAAAAATAATTCAAGTTACTCCATGTTCATACCTGAAACTGATGTCAAGAGGAAGAGAGTGAAGATCAACGAGACATTGTTTAATGTGCAAGAAAGTGAAGTGTTGGAAATGCGAGAAGAGGTTATAAGATTAATTCCGAAGATTTTATACCGTTATCCAAGTTCTAGGTTGGAGACACTTGATGATGCATTTGATGTAGCTGTTAAGGGAGTTCTTCGAAGAATTGAAGCAATGAAAAGGTAAATCACAAATGTCAGCAGTTCTTTCCATGCAGAAGTTGTCGTCCTTTAACAATTGCATTTTCTTGAGTAATTTGATTTTGAGAGTAGGCACATTATTTTTGTATTTACCCTAACAATAACACAATATTCCATTTCTTTAAATTACGATTGACGATTTATATTCTATTTGAGTTTTGATCTAATATAATGATTTACATTGATCGAATCAAGTGAGCGGTATTATCTCATCTCATGTCGACTATAAACATGCTAATTGAATGATATATTGGACATTTCTGTCTCATATACTCAACGTCTTAAGATTTTGTATATCGAATTAGTGTCTAGATCTCTTGGTAAGCTTGTTTACTCAACTGATTAATGATATATCGAATTAGCACAACATCTTAAAGATCATTTGTATTTTATTTGTTTGTTTTGGTGGCTACTATTTCTTAAAGCATTGTTTCGGCTTCATTAACCAATAATTCATGCTTTAAAATAGAAGCAACACCATTACTTAGGTTATTTATGTAATCAATAAAAAGATATTGCAACCAGGGAAAAAAATCCTGTGTTTGCTGAAATTTCACAAGAAATTATTTTGCACCACCAAATTATATCTACTTTTGCTGAAAAGTAGATGCATTATAGAAGGTTCAGCCATTCCACCATTGCCATAATCAGCACGAACTAAATGGTTGGACGACGATGAATACTTGGGAATCGCTATTCTGTCAACAAAATGCAAAGATGAATTTGTGACAAAGATTTGCAAATTTAACAGCTGCAACACTTCCACTAGTAGCAAGTAAAATCCGAGGCTTCCTGTAGTCGGCATCTGTTCACATTCTTGATTCTCCAAATGTTGTCTCAGCTCTGCCTCCCGAGCTTGGACTTCAGCTTGTTGACGTTGATGTTCCTCATTTTGTTTTTGTTGTTCAACATTTTGCTCTTGAAGCTCACACACTGCCTCAAGTAGTTGAGCAAGTTGGGAGTTGACATCGTCTTCCAGCTCGGATCCAGATGAGGTTTTGGTCTTCATCCTACAATGCACATAGGTTTGTTGAATATGCAGCTAGATCGTTGGAAAGTTTTACCGTAGCCCTGTGGTGGGCGCCAGCACCGTGGACCCCTACGCTCGTCCATTACCCTACTAAAAAAAATTAGACCATTATTAAAATATGATCGAAAATCTTTCAAATCAATTTGTAAATATCTCAAATTATAGTATTTAGCCAAATAAAAGAAATTCAAATTATAAAATGCAAGTGCATATTACAACAAATATAAAAAATTATTAATTAATTTTTTTGTTATATAAAATTATAATTATATAGCTATTTAGGTGCGGGTTGCGGACGAACTCGGGATTAGAGTGTTTGCACCCATACCTATATACATTCAAATTTGTAGGTAAATATCCGAGCTGAAGCCCGAACTCGTTAATGCATATGTATTTACCTCACTCATTGTAAGTATTTTTGGTGGATGCCTAATAGGGTTGGGTCTAATTGTTTTCCCTAATAATATCTAACTACCTTAATAGAGTTTCAATTTACTCTAAAAAAACTAATTGAAAGGTATTTGCAGTACACAGTTGAAAGATGGTTAAAGGTAAGATTTTTCATTTCATCCGTGGCAGATTGAGATTTGAGGGTTTTGAAATGTTAATGTCTAACAAGAGAATTTGAACGAGTATGACAGAAATCATCTGATGCAGTTCTTGAAACGGTTATAATTTGAAATCATGCTACAGGGACTCGGCTGGCTATCATCAACCATAGATTTTTACAAAGATGTTAACTATCCACCGTTTAAATTCTTATTATACATGTTTGTTGGATACGGCTATACACCATGGATAAAAAAAATTAAATCATACAAAAATAAAAATATGATATGATGTTGAATAGTTGGATGATTGGTAAACAACACACACCCAATCAAACTTCAGAGGAGAAAGTCTAACTTAATCACAGACACAAATAAAAATGACTTAGACAAATACATATAGATAAGAAAAATTTAAGGATAAAAGTAAAAAATGATGTGACTAATTTATTTTTCTTTTAATTCTATCTATTTATGTATGTGTGCCCAACTATTTTTAATTTAAGGTTGTGACTAGGTAAGAATTGTTCACTTCAGAGTTACTATCATGTTTAAAATATATATTATTTCCTTTTATTATTATTATTCTAATTTAATGGTTGTTTATTTTTCTTTATGTCACTCATTAAATTAAGGATTTGATTAATTGTATTCTCTCCTATAAAAAGAGCACAATTTCCATTGAAATAAACTACTCTCATCTTATAAAGTAATTTTTACATGACATCAGAGCCCCGATTTTGAAGGTCTTGCTTCTGCCTAAACCCTAGCCGCCGTTATTATGGTACCTTTTGTTTTTTTGTTTTTTATATCCAATAAACATTGTACACCGAAAGCACTGTTCATACATCGTACTGTTCACTTCGACAACATTGTTCATACTGCAGGGGTACTTTTCACACATGCACTATTCACTTGGACACCACTGTTCATACCGCGGTTACTGTTCACATGCGCACTATTCATCGAGAAAAAAAAAACTCATAATCGTAGCTTGCAGTTTCTGAGTCAGATCAAAATGTGAAAATATAAAAGGGATGAATAAATCTTTGATTAGAAGAGAAAAGACGCGGCAAAGGGTGGCGATGGTTAGAACAATTTTTAACTCAGCAACCGAAGGTCATGCACTCCAAGATATTTCTGGCAACAATCTTCCTCAAACTCACTTCCGTTCACCAATGAACATATGTACAAGCTTCTTGAGTCTCAAATAACTTCAGTATGTTTTCTTTCGGTTCCATTGCCTAAAAAGGTAATTTTTTAGAGTCAGCCTTTCTTAGTGTCAAACCAAGTCGTACTTGGATTGTTGATTCAGGCGCTATTGATTATATGACAGGAGAGTCTAGTATTTTTTTTCTTTATACAATCCTTGTGCATGTAATTTAAAGATTAAGATTGTCGATGGTTCTCTTTCAGCCGTTGCAGGAAAAGGTTCCGTCATTATTTGTTCATTATTAACTCTTCAGGATGTTTTGCATGTCCCCAATCTGTCGGGTAACCTATTGTCTGTCAGGAAATTAACCCGAGATAAAAGGTGTCAAACACATATTTTTTATACTCATATTTTTTATTATGAATCCTTTTTTGTTTCAAATTAAATAATAAGGATGATGTTATGTTGTGGCATTTAAGATTAGGCCACTGTTAGCTGGTATTTTCACCAGCCTCATTTAATGTGGTCAATATTAGTTGACTTTTACTCTTGCAGGAATCAAAGTCTTTTTCTCCAATCAGAGGAGTTTCAACAAGATGTTGGGCTTAGCGTAAAAAGTCTCAAAGCTTGGAAGTTCGACAAGATATGGAGCAAGAGGCGAACCCGTCGAAGTCATGCAACTACCTTTGAAGCGGGAAGATTCGAATTTCAAAAGAGAAGCGGTTTCCTCAAGGGAGAACGTGGGAAGACAAGTGGTTGTCTACATGGAAGAAATGTTGATCGTGGAGTTAGGCTTTTTCCAGTTATTTTGTTATGTATAAATAGTAGTTTTCCATAGGGAAAACAGGTCACAAATCGCCTATACAGAATTCTAAAACACTTGAAGTACCGGCACAAGAGAAAAGAGTCATAAAAAATGTATGTAAATGATTTGTCGAACCACCTTTATTTTTAATGCACTTGCATTTGTATTTTTTTCTTTTCCTTAAGTTTCTGCAATTTAAATTTAATGCTTTAAAACCTGTCAAAAGATGCCACATGGTCTCGTCCCGTTCGTTAAGCAACGTACGAACTCGATGAACGCACACCAAAAGAATGCACAACATGTCTAAGGATCTCTGGTTTGGTCCTTCTTGTTATAATCAAAACCAGTCGGTATTTGTTTACCAAAAACACTGGTAAACAAATTGACACGCCAAGTGGGACCTGTTTGTGCATAGAACATTTTCAAAACCTTGGAGAGTGATTTCCATTGTATTTTTAAAACCTTGGAAAGAAATTTCCATTGTAGTCTTTTTTCAAAACCTTGGAAATAAATTTCCATTATAGTTTTCAAAAACCTTTTTCAAAACCTTTGGGAGAAATCTCATTATGCATTTTTAATCAAAAAACCCTTGGAAGAGATTGTCATAATCTTCCAAAAAATTTCAAAACTTTTTCTAAGAAAAACCTGTTTTTAAAACAAAACTTTCTTGTGGAAACGATCTTTCTGAAGATTAGCAACTATTTTCAGTAAAACTTTTCCTAAGGAAAATCCGCATCTTTGTGCATGCATCCGTGTGCATCCGCAGCTTTGAATAAAATGACTAAATTCGCCAATAATGGTGCTTCTATGTCATCTCAATCTTTGCAATCCTCTTCACAAGCACAAATTACATAAACATCCATCCCTACAATATATGGATGCAAGTGTACCAACGGCCTTGGGGGCAACCATGCCCATGTCGGTTTCGACGGAAATGGGAGTAACTGCTCCCACAACCGCTTCGACTGTAACCACTCAGATGACACGACCAGAAATGGGGACCTTCATGCCACCATTTACTGTTGGTGTATCTATGTCTACAAGTGTCCCTACTTCTCTTAGGGTTATTAACACGCATAACTTTTCTAGGGATCAACCATACGGTATGCCAACTTCAATGGTGACAAATTTGCATAATATTCCTGCATTTACAGAACATGCAAATCCGTTTACACCGTTTAATACACATAGTCCTTCAAGTTCAAGTGTTTTTGGCAGAAGCACTCTACCAGCCTTAACTACATAGTCTATGATGTTGTTTAGGCAACAAATGGATGAGAGCAATCATGAGATGGTTAATTTGTTGACACAACAAATTGGTACGGTGTTTAACCCTTTGATTCAAACCACGAATCAGGGTTACCAAGCATTAGCCACTCAAATGGGGAGAATAGTAGATTTCTTCACCCCTCCGCAAACTGTCTATCAACATTTTTAACGGAAGCTACTGTGGAACACATAGCACGTTATTTAACGGAAGCTGGAGATATTTGAAACAATGAGAATTTGAGATTAAATTTTTTTCCAAGCCAGATTTTCTAACCATGTAAACATCCTTTTTTTTTCCTTCATCGTTTTACTCTTAATTGTTCACATGTCTCTCAAAAAAGTAATACTTAAATCTGGAATAAATTTGAAAAAGAATGGTACTCAAATGTTTATTATATCTACTGGTAGAAAATATTTCAAACAAACCTAATAAATAAAATATTCAAACTTTCATATTCATCAAAGATAAAAAAAAAAAACTACAGATTCAATCAAATTTTTGACAATTCCTCTTAAAATGCTAATCAAATTAGAATTCAAATTCATCTTTCAATAATAGCGAATTGGCTTTTTTTTGTTTTGATAGTTCAATAATTCCTTTTGGGGACATCCGAAGTTGAAATTGAAGTATTTTTTCTGCAAATTAAAATTAAATATAGCAGCGGATCTCAAATTATTTAAGTGAAATATAATCATGAGGAGCAAGCAACACGCAAGTACAAAACGAGAAATTGGATTTATACTGTGATGGGGAAGGAGATGAAGATTTGGGTATTCTTGTGGTTGCAGTAGTTGTTGTTCTGGAGAAGAGAGAGAATGGGAAAGTGAAAATAATACAAAAAATTATTCAGTATTGTTGGTGTAAGCTAAGAATCATGGAAATTCATTATCCAACATTTAATATTTTTTTTCTTACATTGGTCACGGTGAGAGACCTAAGAAGTTCTCCCATCCTAGATTGAGTCTAGATTATGTGTTTAAACTTTTTATATGTTATGTCGTTTTGTATTTCATCAAATTTAGGGGCCTTTTCAAGCCTTGTTACTTTTTCTTTATAGTCGTTTATCATTATCTTTTAAACTTAAGAATAATAATATTGTACTTAGTTTTCTGCATTTTTGTTCAGGAAACACTTTGTGACTTTAGCAGTATAAGTTATGCACACGCTATTAAAATTGCTTCAACATTAGTAAAAAAAAAATAATGATTACCCACATTACACATAAGTGAACAAGAGTAATCATTTCAAAGATTATATTTTTCAACTTCAACACTCCCAAAATTGTGGGTGTTACAACACCTTCAATGTCGCCAACAACTTGAGGGTCAAATATAGGATCCCATCGAGCACCACAATTGAAGTCAAAATCCATTCTCTAAAAGGCTTCATAAGTTGTATGAGTATAGTTCAATCTTGCATAACTTCTAAACGAATATTTTTTAATAATTAGAATCAATACAGTTCCTTCTTGGTGGAATTATATTAGAAAGAAAACTCAATATACTTAAAATGGAGGCCAAATTCAATAAATACAAAATTAAGAAAGAAAAAACAATCTCATTATTATATTATTTAGTGCTTTGTTTCATTTCATTACCAACATATTTGAGTACAAAGCCATAATTGCAAGGATTGTGAAATTATAAATTATAAGATAAATATAAAAAGACAATTATTGTGTGCGTGAAGATACTAGATGGAAACTACGAAATGTTTTCGTATAAGGTATATTTCATATATTTATTACTAGCCTAATTGCTTGTTCTTCCATTCGTTCGGAATTGGAAATGGTATACAAAAATTATTGATGCATTCTAACCACATATTCTTAGCCTTTGGACAATCATCAGTATGGGCACATTCTTGAAATGCTGTAATGAAAAATTGAGTAAAATAATGTTACTAAAATAAAATAAAAAATATTCAGTAACTACAAACAAAAGAAGGAAATTTGAAAAGCTTGAAGAAGTAGCTCACCATAAACATTCTTTGGACCAAGAAATAGGGTAATCAATACAATAAAAGTAATAACAAACATGAGAGTATTAGACATATTTTTATATCTTTACATGTTACAAATATAATATGAGTTGATGATTTTATAGTGTAGAAAGTGTCTGTTGAGCTAAAAACAATTAAATATTTTAATAACATAACGAGTTGTTAAAAACCTTCATACAATTATAAATTGTCTCTTAAGGATATTAAGGTGTAGTGATTATCTCTTTAGCACACCTAATAGATGGGTAACATAAAAAAACTTGGTAATAATTAAAAGTCATTTTCTAATTAACTTTTCAACATTTGGTAATATCAAGGGGAAATTTTTAAAAAATGTCGTTCATGCATAATTATAATCACAAGATAATTACACACAAGTTGAACATTGTCATACCCCGATTTTTGACCTAAGGTCCTACATTCACACACAGTTCGATCCTGAATAGTCACTGACTTTTTAGTGAAAAATTCGGCAGAGATGTATTTTAAAATACCTCATTTTTGGTTCCGAGTCGGGCTCTCTTCTCTCAATTTTCTATTTTTATTTTGATTTTAAATTCCATCTTTTATTAACTTTAGTTTTGTTTTCTTAAATCTTTATTTTTTATTTTTTTATTTTAATCATCATCTTTATCATTATTAGTCTTTATCTCTTTTTTACTGTTATTATTTTTATTTTATTTATATTTTTGATAAGTCCAAATAGTGTCGATAGGGTCAAAAATGTCCAGTTCATCTGCATCCTAATCCAAAAAAAAAAACAGTCTCACGCCTCACCTAAGGCAAATCCAGTTCACAACTTACTTTCCTCCTCTCCAAGCCATAATTTTTGTTGATCTTCAACAAACCCTAACTCAAAACCTGACACTATAAAAGGAACCTGCAAATCAACACATAGGGGGGCCAAAAATTCATCAGCAACACACAATTTTTTCACGACTAATAAACCTGCATCGAAAACCTCAAACAATTTTCAACAGCCAAACAACACAACAAAAAACGCATAACACAGGAGGAAGAATACTATCACTGAACCAAGGTATCACGACCCATAACTCAGTCCAACCCATAACACGTCTCAACCCACAAACGCATTACTAATATTCGAAACCAAGCTACACAAAGCCGCACCAAAACCCTCACGCACACTAATCTCAAACCAGTCAACATTACAAACCTAAAACATCCTCAAAAAAACTCTAATCAAATCTTATCCACACAAACTAACACCAGACACGAAGCATCAACAAAATCGCCACAAATTGTCAAGAACATAACCGTATACAAACTCATCAATAACATTTATTTTCGAATTCAACCAAAGCCACAAGACTCAAACCGATCAAACCCGTAGTCCCTAACCCAAGCATCACCAACGAAACCGCACCAAACGCCATCAAAAGCTCGGACGGCCGCCCAGACGAGACAATCCGTAGCAATTGCTCTCAAAAATCCGATCCAAAAGTGAAAAGGTAATCCACTTTAAACTCTAGATCTATGGTTTATATTTGGTCTTTTGTTTTTTTAAAAGAAAAAGTCTAGAAAAGAAAGTAGAAGAGAAAGACGAAAAAAAAATATAAAAAAGGAGGTTGTTTAGCATGTTTCCGGCGGCGCGGCGCCGTCTATGACGGCCGGCCGTCGCACCAGAATGAATTCTCCTCATCGGAGAAGATGAGAGAACATAGAGAGATGAGAGAGCTAACTCTCTATTTTTGATGTAGAGAGAGAATAGGAAGTGTGAAATGAATAAAATCTGACCCACATCATATATATATATATATATATATGTGTGTGTGTGTGTGTGTGTGTGTGTGTGTGTGTGTGTGTGTGTGTGTGTGCGCGCCACCCAATCCTGTGCGTGCCATTCCATGTACAGGAAGTACACTCTCGCCCTTTTTTACTTTTTGATCATGATCCAACAATCAGAAGCAACCATATTTATCTCCTGTAAGCCCAACGCCCTTCTTTATTGGCTTGAGGCCCAATTCTTCTTTTTTTTCATTCTACACCCCATGCTTGCTGCCTGCATCCCCCTTTCACATCATTTTTTTTATTATCTCTACTTCTTTATGCATTTCAAATTCTCTTATATCGTTTTATTTTGTCTTTTATATTTTATTATTTACGTATTTATTAGGTTAGGTAGCATATTCATCATTCATTTATCCATTGCATATTTTTTTTATGTCATTTATTTTTACCGCATGGAACTTAGTTTGTATATTAGGCTTGAATGTAAATCACTCATGCATTTTTAGTTTAGTTTTATCATTTCACATTTTAATTTAGTTTGTAGTTTATTTTATGGCACGGATTTTAGAATGCAAATTTAGGCTTAATGTAAATTTATCATGCATATTTATTTGGGTTAATTGTGTTTTTCACCCCTGTAATATAGGTCATTTCCTGTTTTCGCCGCTTTAAAATTTTCGGTTTCATTTGTATCCTTGTAAAAAAAAAAAAATTCCGGAAAACACCCCTCCTCCATCCAACTCATCAAATGCGCATATGTGGCGCTGACTTGGCTTTTTTATTTTTATTTATTTTTAATTGTCCACATCAGATTTTATTTTTTAAAATATCTGAAAATTAATTTTCAAAAATAAAAAAAATCCAAAAAATTTAAAAAATGAAAGTAAAATATTAAAAAATCAGAAAAAAAGATAAGATTTTTTTTGAAATTCAAATATTAAAATAATCATAAAAAATATTCGGTTTTTTTCCGAAATTAATTTTTTTTTAAAGATTCTGGAGTTTAATTTTAAAAATAAAAAAAATTTAAATTAGAAAAAACAAATTCGAAATTTTTAAAAAAAAGTCAGATTTTTTTTCGGAAAAAAAATATTTTAAATTTTTTTTTTACAAAAAAAAATTCTGGAAAATATTTTATTTTTAAAAAAAATTCAGATTTTTTTTCCGAAAATTTTATAAAATCTTTTTTGAAATTAAAATTTTAGAAAAAAAAAATTTTTTTTATGAAATTTAAAGGTCATTTTTTATTTTTTAAACAAAAAATATAAAATTTGGAAAATATTTTGAGTAATAAAAATAATTCCTGAATTTTAAAAAAATAATTCGTAAATAAAAAATTTACTGAATTTTTTTATTTTCAAAAATTTATTTTTAAATTTTTTTAAATAATTTTTATTTCTAAATTAATATAAATGAATTTATATTATAATTTTTTTTAAAAAAATTAGGCACAAATGCCAGGCGTATCCTTAAAAAATAAAATTAATTATACACTCAGCACTTTACATAAGCATATATGCACAGTTAACATGCCACACAGTGACCGCGTCAGCAAATATGCACGATCATATGGGGGAGGGGTGTTTTCCGGAATAATTTTTTTTTTTACGAGGTCGGAATCCAAACCGAAAATTTTATAGGGGCGAAAATCGGAAATGATCTATATTACAGGGGTGAAAAGCACTATTAACCCTATTTATTTTTTTCGCAGACCATAGAATGTATCCTATGTCAATGTAAATCATAAATAAAAAGTGTGTGTACGTGTGTGTGGGTTTTTTTTCTTTTTTTTATGCTTCTAGTTTAGGTTAAAGGTTTTTGTGGTGATCCAACGTCACCACAAAATACCTACGTTTTACTTTTCTTGCTCCGTTAGTTGTGGTTTTAATTTAATGCAGATAATCACAATTCACAAAAAAAAAACATTTTCTCAATAAACCTTGATTCAAAAATCAAGTTATCCATTTTTTCATTATTCTTTCTTAAATCAAAATTGCAATCAACTTTAAATACACTTTAAGTCATTTTCCTTTAAACATAAAAAATACAAACAAACTTATTTTGCCAATTGGCTTTTCATTTTAAAACCTTTTCTCAAAACTAATAAAAAATACAAAACCAATCAAACGTCAATTTCTACCCCGAACTACGAGGTTTTGATCCCTCACGGGTACGTAGGCAAAGGACACTCGTCCTTCCAAATCATAAAAAATGTAAATAAAATAAGTCTCTTTTTTTCTTTTTATCACTTTAAATTCCATTTTCAAAAGCATGCAAGTTATGGCACATAAATTAAATAAAATCAAGAGGTTCTCGTAGGATACTACAGACATAAAGGGTGCTTATACCTTCCCTTTATGTAACTAACCCCCGAACCCTAAATCTTTTCAAAATATGGGGTAGTTTGAACTTTTTTCCCCTTTTCTTAAAAAATTAAATGTTCAGTCGTGAAATAAATTAGTGAGTCAAACGCTAATCAAATAGCCTTGATCTCCGAAAAATGATGCGACAGAAATGGCGACTTCACTGGGGAATCCCCTAAGAGGGTTGAGCCTAACTTGGCTTTATTTAAATTTTGTGCTATAACTTGCTTAAAAATAAAATCAAAAAATAAAAGATGGAAATACGTGTATATATGTTCTCTCTTCTTCTTTCTTCTTTCTTAAACGTGAGTGGTGAGATAAGTTATACACCCGAACTTGAGAGAAATTTAAGATAAGATGGTGGTATAATCAAAGTCCCATACCGAGAGTAAGTTTCGGGTTTTGGTACATGTGATATAACCACGCTCAATGAAGGTCTCTTGGAAGTAATATTATGTCGACATGAGTAGTCGTGATTGGCATTGTTATTTTCAAGTGACCGTCGATGTTGAGGACCTTTAGTTACATTTAACCCATCTTGGCCTTTTAGGACGTAGTGCGGTGGCTAATCAAGAGTAGTCTTGAATTGGTTGTTACGCGATACTACACTCAAACGAGACTTTCTTACAAATGATGTTGGACCGGGAGTAGTCCCGTAACCCGATAATATTCGGAAGGAGTTGGACTTTGGGAACTTGGTAGAACCCGAAATACAGGTACAAATGAAACCATAGTTCCTACCAAATGGCGTGTTTACCCTTGACTCCAGCTTTATGGACTTAAACCTTACCATGTTTTCACCGTTTGTGTAGCATAAATCATGCATACATGCATTCATTCATAAATATATTTTTTCATTAAATATCGAAGGACTTAAACAAGTTTTTGTAAATATCGTAGATATGAACTCTACAATAAGGAGCACTAGGAAGTATACTTTCAAGAAACCGGATTTATTGAAGTTAAAGGAGCTAGGATCCAGGGTAACCAGTCCGAAGGACTTTCAAGCTCACCATGGGAGACTACTTAGCATCCTCCAAACAAAGGTTGAATAAGGGATCTTTAATACCTTGGTCCAATTCTATGACCCCCTCTATCATTGCTTCTTATTCCCCGATTACCTATTGGTTCCCACTCTTGAAGAATACTCTGACTTGGTTAGTTTACCGGTGTCTGAAGAAGTACCCTTCCATGGCCTTGAACCTGTTCCTAAACCGACACCTATTGCAGCAGCTCTTCACCTTGAAACCTCCGAACTTAAAACTAATCTTACCACCAAAGGAGGTCTCCAATGCCTGCCTACTAATTTCCTTTTCCAAAAAGCCTCCCTCTTCGCCGAACTAGCCAATAATGAAGCCTTTCACTCCATCTTAGCCTTACTCATATATGGACTCCTACTTTTCCCAAACACTGACAATTTTGTTGATATCAATGCCATCAAAATCTTCCTCACCAAAAACCCCGTCCCTACATTACTTGCTGACACTTACCATTCCATCCATGATCGAACCCTAGCCGGACGTGGAACTATCCTTTTTTGTGCACCCTTACTTTACAAATGGTTTACCTCTCATCTACCTCGAACTCAGCCCTTCATTAAAAAATCCTGAAAAGCTCCCATGGTCCCAAAGAATCATGTCCCTTACCCCGGCCGACATAATTTGGTACAACGCAGCAGCAATACCGGAATCGTCATTATCCACTGTGGTGACTTCCCTAACGTACACCTTATCGGTATACGGTCAAAACCAAACCTTTATACCTTTGCTACAATCCCATCCTTGCCCAACAACAGCTCGGATACCCAGTCAAAACCAAACCTTTATACCTCGACTTATCTAGCATATTCTATCTCAACCATGATGATTTCACAAATGAGAGGGGAAATATCATACAAGCTTGGCATGCCATCCATAGAAAAGAGAGGAGCCAGTTGGAAAAGAGATCAAGCTTCGTCCATAGTTCCTACACTGAATGGGTCATTGATAGAGCTGCAACATATGGGATGCCTTACACTTTATCCAGAGTCCCATCCTCAACTACTCTGGCACCATCACTGCCCATACTCCCTGAAACTGTGGAAGAATTCCAAAACCAGTTGGCGGAGATGACGCGTGAAAGAAACAATTGGAAAAGAAAGTACGAGGAAGCTATGGTTCAGATGAAGACGAAGGATGGACAGATATAATAGAGAGATCATGAGATCCTCAAGCTAAGCCGAATAATTTGTTAAGAAGAATGATCTACTCCAGCGGAAAGATAATCTGCTCAAACGGGATCCTAAGAGGAAGAAGGAGTATATGGATCTCTTTGCCGGTGCACATCCAGATTTCGAGGATTCACCTCCTTCAAAGCCTTGAGAGTCTGCCGAGCTTGTTACTATCTTTTATGTTATTTCCTAGCTTTTGTTTATTTACTCTGGAGTCTATCCCTTGGCTCAGTTTTGTTAAAAAGGGAATTATCTTGTAGTACTTCAATTATTCAATGAAATTTTCAGTTATGATGTTTACAATTACTTTGACAAGTCCTTCGATAACAAATGTGTCTATTTTTGCATAAGCATCATGCATCATTTTTCATTTCATAGTCTCAAATCCAAAGTCTCACACAAATTTTTTCTTTTCCATAAAAGGTCAGCCCGTTTCAAAAGTGGCCTGACGCATTCTCTACAAACCAACCCGCATTCACAACACTCGAGCAAACGTAAAGAAGAAAATGGAAGGTCTTTAGCAAGAGAATCAGGTTCTCCGTGCCGAAGTGACATCCATGAAAGCCAAGATGGAGGAATTGACTGAATTGGTAAAGGTGCTATCAACTACATAGAATCCGCCACCACCTCTTCCTCCTGTCAGAACTCAGCTGAAGCATCTACCTCTACTGCCCCTGAATGAACATTTTGTGCCGACACTCTGAAGTACTCTGCGCCACAACGCTCTGTGCCTTGGTTTGCGCCTTTTACTGCTGGCGAAATACTCCGTCATGTTGCTTCTGAAATTCCAATGCTTACTTTTCAACATGTGGCTCATGTTCCTCCGCCAGGCGTAACAGTTCCTCCCACTACTATGAGCTACGCAACACCTATGGTTCATGCTATCCCAACAAACAAGAGGGTCAATTATTTATTAACATAAAACCGGTCCACCTATTTGCACCTGTAAGAAAAACTGTGTATGGTACCCAAAAAGAGTGATTTGTGTATCTTAAATGCCACCGTAAAAACGACATGTGATCAGCATTTTAGAATGCACAAATATAAGATTTGTGCACCATGCACAAGC
>Ga0315915_1001357_pt1 | contig 29484 bp, 21 predicted proteins | sample MpolbnodulesMG_FD_207738 | JGI IMG/M metagenome (GOLD analysis project Ga0315915, IMG submission 207738) | Medicago polymorpha root nodule microbial communities from Los Angeles, California, United States - branched nodules | ecosystem: Host-associated > Plants > Roots > Nodule | place: USA... | reverse complement strand
AATAGTACTTTGATTATGGATCCTACACACTTGAACAAATTGTTTAGCATATCCAATTGATTATTTTTAATACCTTGTTATTGTCAAAACTCAATAGGTGACTTGTGAAACACCCTTGTTCCAACACGATCTAATGACCGACTAATTTGAGGGGACCAATCTCACCGTCCACTTGCAGAGGCCCCGTTCTAAACCAGAGCAAAGCTCTGTATGGAGTTGCCCACCGAAATTGGCATCAAAGGGAATCGAACTTAAGACCTTTTTGGTGCACATGATATGGAGACAAGATATGGTAAAACTATCATATCCTGATTCAATTTGCTGTTTGGTGCACCAACATTCAATTTGCTGTTTGGTGCACCAACAGGAAAGGATAATCTAAACTTATTTATAATCTTATCCTACTCACTCTTAGTAAATTCTATCCTTAATTTTTGGTGGGTTAGCAACCATAGCATAGAGTTATCACACGCGCTTCTTCTATTACTCAAAAAAATCAAAACATTCTTCGACTCCCACCCTCTCCAAGAATACAATTCCAAAATCTCGTTTCGGTTCTTACTTGCTCCTAATTTTTGCTTGCCTATACCCTTTCGTTAGGTTTTTTTCTTTTTAATTTTTTTTTCCGATTCTCACCAATTGATTTTCAGTTCCAACCGTGTTTCTTGTTTCATTTTTTTTCTTCTTTCTATTCAATCCAATTGATTTTTAATTCTTCAGGCTTCTTATTTTTTTGTGTTTCGTGTTTCAATTTTGTTTCTATTCCAATCGAATTTTTATTTTGTGCTTCTTAATCTGCTACATTCATAAGTTTTATAAATGAACTCATGGTTATTCTAATATATAATTTTATATAAGTTTCATGGTTGATTTGATTTTGTAATGGGGAAAGTTGAAGAATTAAATGCTAAGATTACTGTGAAAACCACCGTGCACAAGGAAAGAGATGAAGTGCAAAACGGTGATACAGAAAAAATGGGTTTAATCTTTCTTTTTTTTTAATAATTATTTTTAGCTTAATTTCTCAATCATTAGATTTGGGTTGCAGAAGGAGTTGTAGAAGAGGATCCACATCCTATATTATCATATCATGGAACCAAACACAAGATAGAATAAGACATTGCTATCATCTCTTTTATCATATGTGCATCAAACATATGATAGGATAAGTGTCTATCCTATCACTATTATATCCTATTCTTATCCAACTTCTAATCATATTATGTCTTTATCCTATCATGTGCACCAAACGGACTCTTAGAGGAGGACACTCCAAGATCCCAAGTCAACCCCTAGGCCAACCCCAAATGGATTTTTTTTTTATTAGTGACAAAACTTGTTGAAATTCTTAAATATTCTGAAGAAAAAAATTATAGATATACTTCTTTTTAAATAAACATAAAAGAAAGGAATGAACAATATACTAGTCATTGTAGTCAATAAATTGTACATATCTAATGTGTGAATAAACAATAAATATATTTTTAATTTTGGAGAGTAAGGGCTCATCTTGCAGTGGTCTATTTTCTGCCCCATACACATACTGCATCTACCACTTTGCATGTCTGGACTTTGTTTAATGTCCCCACACGCTAGTCCAACTTTTTTTATTTTTCCACTAACACTAAATTAACAAGACAGCAACAATGTTACTTATAATGTAGCTCTTGAGAGTTATACGTGCATGCATATCTTAATTACTGCGTTATCAAGAATTAGCTAGATAATGGGGAAAAAAGGAATTGAAAAATAAATAGAAATATATGAAAAGGAACATAAAAATAGAAACAGACATGCATAATTTTTGTAAAAAGAAAATATAGATAATAAAAGCCAAAATATAAAGAAATAGAGAATATGCATATCGAACTTTTTCTTGTAGGATGGTGCAAAGGATACTTGGTGTTGGGATTGGAATCTTGATCCAAAAATGATACACAGTTAGCGGCCTGTACCACTTGTTAGCTAGGTACTTATAGCATCTATAATGGTAGTTTTTTTAACATGGACTCCTTAAATGACCCCACATTACACATCACTTATTTATAATATTTTTATAAAAGTACATATTAAGGATTCAAGGACTCCAATGAGAGTACATTAATAAGGACTCCAATAAAAAGTACTAAAATAGGTCTCACTGACTTTACATCATTAAACAAAAATGATTTATTTATTAAATTATAAATTACCTCATAATATTTAAGTATAATCCTTAAAAAAAATAAAATTATAAAACATTTATTTATTCGTATGAACTTAAAATGATGACAAGTATTAATTACATGAATTAAAAAATAATAATAATAATAATTTGCATGAATTACATTTTATTTAAAATGATGACAAATAGATAAAATAATATTTAAAACAACTATTAATTATTTTTTTGAAATCAAAACAACTATTAATTATTAAAATATTATTTCTTCTGTAAGCGAGACCACATAGTAAAAATGTTTTATTACTTCTTTTAAACGTGGGACCCGTTAGTTGCCTAGGAGAGAGAGTCCTTATATAGTTACCCGTTCCTTAATGGGGACTCATTTTTTCTTCCTCCAATGGAGAGTCCTTAACAGGGAATGATCCTTGTTAAGTAAGGACCTCCCATTGAAGATGCTCTTATGATAACATTTCTGATCCTATTTGAAACAAAACAGGTCCGTTGAAGGTTTCCGTGTTTATTTGTCGGATGTTACGCGATTGAATTTCAACTAAAGATAACTTGATTCCTCAACGAGCTCTCCCGCCTAATTCCAATAAATGCACCTGGTGGGTGTGGCCCGGAGAAAAATTGGAATCATCTTTTCATGTTTTGTTATAACTACAAGAGTATTTGGTTTTAAGTTTTTTAATGGCTTGGAATCTCTTCTAGTTGTCCGAATAATCTTTGTGACCATCACTCAATTTGCATGATTAAGAGGTCACTCTAAAAACGTTTGGTCTTCTCTTCAACTGATTTGGTTGACTTGTGTATAAGTAATTTGGAAGGAGAGAAATTTTATATCTTCCGGTATAAAGAGAATCAGAAGCATCAATCGAAAGAAAAAAAATTACACTTTATCTTTTGATTTTCAATTTTGGTGGCAAAATCCTCTCCATAGCATCAGTTTTGTTACTTAACTTTCAATTGCTTTCGTTCTCGTTGTTGGCTCTTTATTTTTGTACTATGACCTTTTTTAGGCCTTGGATCTACTATTTGTGCACACCTAGTACCAAACAAGATTTTTGTTGGTATTAATATATTTTATTTTAACTTAAAATCATAAAAGTGATCAAGGACAGACATGAGTATTGTGCGTGTGGGAGGCAAGTGCCTCACTGTAATTTTTTTTTTGAGTTATATGATATTATAGTTTATTTGATGGCGATGATAAAAAGATGAGTTTATCACATCCTACTTAAATCTTGAATTTGATGTGCTAATGAGATAAGCAAATTTGTTTATGATTTTTCCCTTGCCTCTCTTCCATCGCAGTTTTGGTCTCTCTACTTCTATTGCATCGCACAACAACCTTGCATCTTCTCTTTGTGACTCTTTCAACCATCTTCTCTTTTCGTTTCATTCATTCTCTCTCTGTGGCCAAATTAATTTATTATATTTTTTTTTCAAAGTGCCCCTTCAAAATAGAAGATGTGCAGTTCTGCTTTTTGAGAGCGATTTTATGTTGATTTATCATCATTAAATTATGCTTCATTTGTCTTTTTTTTTCGTAACAACTATGCTTCATTTGTCTCTAATTATATACATCATTACAAATTTCACATGTATTAATAAAAATTGGTAGTATGGTTACTATGTTTATTTTATATGAGAATATTATTAAATCGTGAAAAATATTTTAATACAAATTAGCAAAAAGAAATTGAGGGGTAATAATAATTAGTAATATTAATTATAGCTATGTTTGAAAAAATAAAATAATATCTAGTAAATTAAAAAGCGTTTTCTTTTTGTATAAAAAGTGGACAGAGCCCAAGAAATGAAGAATTAAGCTATTAATCAAACATTTGAAGGCATGTAAGTGCCATAAATATCATTAGAAATGAGAATTTAAAACTCTTTAATGAGAGTCTCAGTAACATGTAAATCAAAGGAGTCTAAAGATAGACTAAAATTAGGTAGTCAATCTATTGATTTATTTCTTTTACATCATATATAGTTGATCTGAACTTGTCAATTCATATTTTTTTAATCACGAATGCGTCAAAACAAAGTATAAACATTTTCATTGGCCTTAAAAAATAAACATTTTCATTGAACATTTTTAATGCTGACTTATAAGTAATGATGGATATGGATGAAATGATTTTGAATGATATATATTGGAATTAAAAAGACACGTAACTTGAAAGAGAAAAAAACACGTAATATTTGTACACTCATGAGAATTAATATTTGTATGCGCGTGAGGCCCATCTCGATTTTTTTTTTTAACACTCATATGAGAATTAATTTGTGCCACACTAATAACGCGCTAGCCGCTAAGATTAGAATCACATTAATTTCTAATTGCAACTTGCATGCAACTATCCAATTTTGCAAAAAAAAATAAAATAAAATTGATCTTGCTAACTAATGTTCTAATAAAAACTTCATTTCAGAAATACAAATGTTTATCTTTGTCTTAGTTATAGGTAGACCATTTTTTAATGTAAACTTACTTATTTTAATACTATAGTCAATATCATTAGGGGTGTAACAATTTGGTTTGGATTGGTTTTTAGTCAAAAGAATGTCTGAACCGATGAAACCTTCATCGGTTTGGATTGGTTCGGTTTTCACTGTTTTCAAAAAAGAAACCGAACCAAACTAATCGGTTTGGATTGATTTGGTTGATCGGTTTATTTAAAAATACAATTAAATTAAATTCATATTCTCACAAAATATTTCATAGAACTTTGTATAATTGTATTTCATATTTTGTTTTTTCATGTTCTCTATTTTTCAAACAACTTTTTATAACTAACCTTTCTCAATATTTCATACATATGATCCAAGATTCACTCATCCATCATTCTTCAAAACACAACTTCATCAATATTTCAATCATCCATGATCCATACATGCATCATTCATCAACAAACACAAAAATTCCAAAAAGAACATCCTAAAATTAAAGCATAGTCAAAATATTAAATCCATGCAAACTGAAATTTAAACATCATGAAATTTTGGTCGCCATGAACAATGGGTTTGGCGTGGTTGACGGTTAGGGTTTTTTTTATAGTGAAACTGAAAGAGTCTAATTGATGAGATGAGATGAAGATGAGAGAAAGTGAATGGATTAAAAAGTATTTTATGTTGGACTTCAATTTTGGGCATAACCATAAGTTTGTGTGAGGTAGGATAATATTAGTAAAATAAGGAGTGTGGTTATCATCGGATTGGTTCATCGGTTTCACGGATCTGGAAATGAAAAACCATGAACCAAACCAAATTAGATCGGTTTCGATTGGTTCGGATCGATTTCAAACCGAACCTAACAAGGTCGGATATTTTTTCAGTTTGGTTCAGTTTGGATTTTCGATTTCGTTGGTTTTGCCCGAACCACTTACACCATTAAATATCATAAGGACACTTATTGACATTCTCTATTAATATTTTTACGATATTTGTCCTACATGCTCCCGACCATAATACAGATACAATACAGTGCTAGCTAGAAACATTAATGCTTTTTAGCAACCCACAATCTATCTATATGACATGAAATCTCACAAATAATATAGTCTTTTACTCCTTCTCCATCCAATTCTATAGTATAGTGAAAACACTTTCATGGAGTCAAATATACTTTTTTTTGTACTTCTCTTTAGTTCCACTTCATTGATTTTCATCTCAGATTTTGCTTCAGCAGCTACACTTAAGCTCAACACTCAAGAGGGTAACTATACCTTAATTCATTTTGTTCAAGTTTCAAGTGCTTTTTCTTTTTGGTGTATGGTTCCTTTAAAGAAGATATTATTTTTAAGCTCGGATCTTCTTTTTTTTTTCTGATTGCAGTGAAGGCATTGAAAGAGATAGGGAACAAGATTGGGAAGAAAGATTGGGATTTTGGAGTTGACCCTTGCAGTGGAAAAGGAAAATGGAATGTTTCTGATAGTAGAAAAGGCTTTGAAAGTTCTGTGATTTGTGATTGTTCATTCAACCACAATTCTTCTTGCCATGTTGTAAGCATGTACGTACTGGATTCTCTTCTTTCTCATCTTCTCTCTGTTTCATTTTTTTTGGATTCTTTAAAACAAAAACATGTAGCAGAAAATCACGTGCAATCATGTGTAGTTAGGCTTAGGAAGATGTTTTTCTACACAAGTGTTGTTTAAATTATCTGTCTTTTTTTGGTCACGTATTTTTTACTGTAGAAGCTTTGATTTTTACCATAAAATCTTCACGTGCAATACATACAATTTCTTTTTTAACATTAACAAAGTGAAGTTTTCATTTTTTTAAGAAAGTTTTTGATTGGTTGTAAATTCATGTTTTGTTGTTGGATTCAATGAACATTCAACAAACAAAAGACTTTTGTACTCCATTTTGTGTCTAGCACCATATTTTCAGTGATTTATTATGCATATTCATTCACATATGTGGCTTGTCAGATTGTCACATTGGTCTAAATGTGATTTATCAACAAAAGAAAAAAATATATATATTGTTGGTCTAAATGGGAATGATTATTGAACTCAATTATTAAAAATAAGGTTTAGAATTTTGTGTAATTTGGTCAAACCAACAATCAGTCTGAAACTCTGATCAATAAGAAATGCAAAACATTGACTTTGAAAAGGATGTGCTGTCTGTGTCTTCATTCATTCTTTTAAGGGTAAAATTTAATTTTTTTTTTTCTTTCTTGTCATAACTTTTCTGTTAAATTTTGATTCTCTTTTTTTTTTTTTTACTTTAAACCATTTAGTATTTTTGTTCCAGCAAGCTGCTGTCTTTTTTGGAATGAAGATTTGTGTTTAGTGATAATAGATAGATTAGTTATTTTTCAAATATAAAAATATTAATTAATTAGTTTATGTTCAAAGAGTGGTTAGTGGTTTAGTAAACACAATTTGTTCATACATGAATGTAACACATTGGGATATCAAGCCACAAAAAATGTAATTTGAACTAACTATAAATTATACCCATGTTAACCTTTTTATTTATAGGTACTACAACTTAAAAACTCAAGATATCTTAAATTAATAATTGAAAAAGACAATAAGTCAATATCACTCAATTAAAATTATTTCTATGAATGCATTTTGTTTATGCAAAAATTAATCTCCACAATTTTGCATATAATGGAGTGTTAAATTTAGGATTCAGAAAAAAAATTTCCTCTCATTTTTCATGTGCTGTATTTATTTATTTATTTTTTTTTTTGGTACATGTGCTGTATTTATTTACTTATTGGTTTGGAAGATTATTTTGCAATAATCATGTCAACCATCATATAAATTCTAATTTTCTGCTTTATTTAATTTCACACATTCCACAGATTCTTGAAGTCTCAGAATCTGTCTGGGATCCTCTCACCAGAGTTTTCCAAGCTTCCTCATCTCAAAGCATTGTAACGTTATTGAACCTCACCTTTGAAACTATCATTTTCCTCAGCATGATTTTCCATGCAATTTTTACTTTTACCACTGAACTGACACGAACAATATTATTTTGTACAATCAGGGACCTAAGTCGTAACATCATCACTGGTTTGATACCTCAACAATGGGCTAAAATGAACTTGGTTGATTTGTAAGAACTTTCTTGTATGCATATTTTGGCCATTGCCTCTTAAATTTCTTCTTTTGCAAGTAACCAAACTAAAAGTGACACTAAAGTTTGTTGTGTATTGAATATGCAGATCTTTCATGGGAAACAGATTATCAGGGCCATTCCCTACAGTTCTCACCAATATTACAACCCTCAAAAACTTGTATGTTATATTATTTCTTTATTTTCAAACATGAGTAATTCTGCACTTTGGTCCTCGAGATTGTAAACGTCCAACGATATAATCCTTCAAATTTACGAAATAGAAAATTAGTCATTTAAATTTAAAAACATAAATTAATTTAGTCCATGATCAAAATATTTCTTTAATAAATATCCATCAAAACCAATGAAAAAATTACATTTTGACTTGAATAGTCTCTTGATACATCAAAACAAATATATAACCTTTAAATAACATAATACTTGTATGAATGTTACAGGAGTATTGAAGGAAATCAATTTTCAGGCTTTATTCCTGAAGACATTGGGAAGCTGATCAACTTAGAAAAACTGTAATTCTTCTGAAACTCATGTCTTCTTATATGAATCACAATCTCTGCTTCTTTCTGTAGTGTTTAATATGGATGAATGTTTGTTTAGAGTCCTGCAATCAAATAGATTCGCCGGAGCATTGCCATCCGCACTTTCCAAGCTGACCAGGTTGAATGATTTGTAAGTATTTTCTTTCTTATCCATTTAACTTGTCTAAAATCTGCAGTAAATCAATTATTGAATCAATTTAATGACAAATCTTTTGGAGAAATATTTTAGGAGGATAAGTGACAATAACTTCTCCGGGAAGATACCTGATTTCATTAGTAAATGGACATCGATAGAAAAACTGTAAGATTCCTACCTACTTCTTTCTAAATGTATTTGTTCTTTATACTATACTTTTCGTGTCACACATTTCAATTTTGGGTTTCAGGCAAATTCAAGGTTGCTCTCTTGAGGGACCTATACCTTCCAGCATATCTGCATTGACAAAATTGAGTGATTTGTATGCTTCTGATACTTCTGTATCTATTTAACTTCTTATCATAGGAAATGAATTTTTCAAGTGATTGTTTTGTTTATTTTGATGCTTAGGAGGATAACTGACTTGAAAGGCAGTAGAAGTTCTACTTTTCCGCCACTAAGTAATATGAAGTCCATGAAGACACTGTGAGTTGAATCAACGACCTACAAATGTTTTCTCTTTTTCTTGAAGTCTTTTTAAAATGACTTATATTTTTACTTCAACATCATAATGCAGTGTTCTGAGAAAATGTTTGATTAAAGGAGAGATTCCAGAATATATCGGGGAAATGACAAAACTGAAAGTATTGTAAGTGGTTTTAGAAGTGATGTAAAATGCTTTCTCTTGTTATTTTCAAATTAACACGTCACTTATACTAAATATGTTCATTTGTTTATCTTAATTGATGTAGAGATTTGAGTTTCAATAGCTTGAGTGGAAAGATACCTGAATCTTTTCGTGACCTTGACAAAGTGGACTTCATGTAAGTAGACGGATTGAACAAAACATGTTTTTGGAATATCTCTTTTGATAATCTCATATGATGAAATACATTTTTTGTTGAATAATGCAGGTATCTTACTAGGAACAACTTATCAGGAACTATACCGGATTGGGTCCTTAAAAATAACAAAAATATGTATGTTAAATACCTTCAGTAATCATCTCTCAGTTTTCAATCTTCCAACATTTTCTTATGCGATATGTGTTTCAAAGCACAGTCAAAATTAAAAATACTTGCGTAAAGTTAATATATAGGCCAAATACCTCTCGTGGTCCTTTAAGTTGGATGTTTATAACAAGTTAGTTTTTAGGTTTTTTTGTTACAAATTGATCCTTTAAGTAATAGAATATTTACATTGTTACCCTTTTTTTCAGCCAACTTCGTTAAAATGTGCTTATGAACCATTTAACATTGATGTGGTAGGTCCATAAGTGCTTATGTCATCAAACATGATTACTTACACACATTTTGTTCTTCTCGTTTTTAAATTCAAGCCTAATTATAGATCAAGTAATCGATCAATTTGTTTCAAATCAAGATTGAATAGTACACCTATGAACCCTAATTTTGAGAGCGGTAAATTTGGACATACCAACTTAACATTAAACGTCCACACAAACACTTTTTAACTAAGCTTGGTGAAAATAGGATCATGGTGCACATATTTTCTGACTTAAAGGAACAATTTGTAAAAGGAAAAAACTTAAAGACTAACTTGTTATAAACATCTAATTTAAAAGGATCTCGGGCGGTATTTGACATATATGATATAACTGAAATCATCTAGAAATTTCAATATATTGATGTCTGCATAAGTTAATATATGATATAACTGATTTTTTTTTTATTTTTAAAATTGACTATTGCAAACAACATGACATACATATTTTGGTCCACAGTGATGTATCTTACAATAACTTTGAATGGGAAAGCTCAAGTCCAACTGAATGTCAACGAGGGAGTGTGTAAGTTTCATTCAAGCTTTGAATTCTAGTTATCCTGAATGAATTATTAGTTATCATTGTAACATGTTTTTGTTATTTTTCCCAGAAACCTTGTCGAGAGCTACTCTTTATCTGCAACAAAGAAGTAAGTTGGTGTGCTTTGAACATAATGTATTCCTGCCTTTTTGCTTTTTGAGGAATGTTCTGTAAAATAAGGTCTTGGATTGCAGCATTAGAATTTTACCTTCATGTTCACTCTTTGTTGCAGAAGTAACATTCATTCATGCCTAAAAAGAAACTTCCCATGCATGTCGAATAATCCACGTAAGTGTGTGACCATACAAATTACAAAATATACTTTTATCTGATATGCTTCTTTGAATAGTGATTCAAATTTTGCTACCATAAATTTAATGAAGTGCACATGGATGAGAAATTCTCAAATCAAAGTGATTAAATAACAAAGGAGAGAGTAAAACAAGTTGCTAATTCTAAGAAACTTATTAGAACCACAGCATGACTTGCATCTTATGGAATAAATTCACGAAAAATGAACTAAAATCCTAAAAATTGAAAAGCAAACTATGGTAGCTACTTTCTGAATTTTACTTTTCCCTGAAAGATTTAGCATCAAGTATTATTTTTTTCATTCCTGTTTGCCATTATTTTGTCAACAGGACATTACTCCCTACGCATTAACTGCGGAGGTAATGAAGCAAATGTTAGTGGTAATATTTATACAGCTGACATAGAACGAAAAGGTGCTTCAATGTTATATATTGCTGCTGAGGATTGGGCTCTTAGCAGCACAGGAAGCTTCATGGACAATGATCTTGACTCTGATCCCTATATCGTGACCAATACTTCTAGACTTCAGAATGTTTCTGTGATCGATTCGAAACTGTACACAACAGCTCGTGTTTCCCCCCTTTCTCTCACATACTATGGCCTTTGTATGATAAATGGAAATTACACTGTCAAACTTCACTTTGCAGAGATTATTTTCATCAATGATAGGTCATTAAACAGTCTCGGGAGGCGGATATTCGATGTCTACATCCAGGTAACAATTCCTTGATATGTTCATGATGAGAAATAATTGATATATGTTGAACCATTCACTGATTTAGTTGAAATATATTGCTGTGCCCTGTGATTAAGGGGAAATTGGTGCTGAGAGACTTTGATATCGAACGAGAAGCTGGTGGTGCTGAAAAGCCAATTGTTAAAAAGTTTAATGCTACTGTCACAGAAAATACTTTGAAGATTCAATTCTACTGGGCTGGGAAAGGAACCACTGGTATACCAACAAGAGGAGTTTATGGTCCTTTAGTATCTGCTATTTCAGTGGATCCTAGTAAGTCACTTCCTCCATCTGTAGATAGATTGAATTCAATATGTTGTTTTGGTATTCTACAGTAACAAATAATTTGAGATAGATAAATTTTCTAAATGCGACAATTATAATGAGACATAGGGAGTAACATATATTAAAGAAATGAAAATTAGTAGGAAAATAAGAGTGTAATACTATTACCCTTTATGTTTACCTTTATTGTTGTTAGTTTTTTGTCTTAATTTCTACAAAAGTTATATATAGATACTTTTCCTTTTCGCAGATTTTAAACTTCCATCAGAGCATGGAAACAGAACTCCTGTCATACTGCTGGCAGTTGGCATAGTTTGCGGTGTTCTAGTTGTTGTTCTTATTATGGTGGCTGTCATGAGGAGGAAGGGATTGTTAGGGGGCAAGGATCCTGTGTATAAAGGTATGCAATATACCACTAAATTTCTCCACTTATTTTGTTTATAATATATATAATATTGACTGAAATTGTAGGAAAAATTATAAACTTTGTTATTGAATCCAAATTTCCATTTTTTTTTCAGAGCTTAGAGGTATAGATTTGCAGACAGGATTGTTCACTTTAAGACAAATAAAAGTAGCCACAAAAAACTTTGATGCAGCAAATAAACTTGGAGAAGGTGGCTTTGGTTCTGTTTACAAGGTATTTTGATACTCCTCAAGTTTATATCAAAATAAGTCCTTGTTAAGGTTTAGTTAAGCATAATCCTAAATTTGAAGACAATATCAAAGTTAAGATCAACCTTGGTGGATTAATAAAATGAAAAAGAAAAAAAAAACTAACCAAATACATGGTATTCATTAGACCTATCATATGTTATATATCCACATTTTATATATGTTGTAATGTAAGACAAAAATATACCTTATTCATGTTGTAGGGGCAGCTATCAGATGGTACAGTAATTGCAGTAAAGCAGCTCTCATCAAAATCAAAGCAAGGAAACCGTGAGTTTGTGAATGAGATAGGAATGTTATCTGGACTTCAACATCCCAATCTTGTTAAGCTCCATGGGTGTTGTGTGGAAGGGAGCCAACTAATTCTAATATACGAGTATATGGAAAATAATTGTCTATCACGCATTCTTTTTGGTAAGCTTAAGTTTATGATCATAATCACAAAACAATGAATAAACTTAGCCATACTTAATTATTATTTGAAATAAACATAATTGATTATCCTTCTTCCAATCAAACAACTACAGGGAAAGGATCAGACAGTAAAAAAAAACTGGACTGGCTTACCAGGAAGAAAATATGCCTTGGTATAGCTAAAGCTTTGGCTTATCTTCATGAAGAGTCAAGAATTAAAATCATACATAGGGATATAAAGGCAAGTAATGTGTTGCTAGACAAGGACTTTAATGCCAAAGTTTCAGATTTTGGTTTAGCAAAACTTATTGAAGATGACAAAACACATGTCAGCACACGGATTGCAGGAACAATGTAAGTTCTTGGGAGAATTTCTGTTTTATTTCAACAACAGTAATTTTCATCTTTATGATTTGATGTCTTTATGCAGTGGATATATGGCTCCTGAGTATGCAATGCGTGGTTACTTAACCGACAAAGCAGATGTTTATAGCTTTGGCGTGGTTGCATTAGAGATTATAAGTGGAAAGAGCAATACAAATTACAGGCCGGACGATGAATTTTTCTACCTTCTTGATTGGGTAATTAGAATTGATTTCAATTTTTTTTTCTTCATGTTTCCACTCTACATTTTTGTGCTAGTTTATATTTTAAGTTCATAATAATGCTAGCACCAACTTCTGAGAAAGTAACCCTGGTTTGAAATTTGAATTTCTATCAGGCCTATGTTTTACAAGAGAGAGGAAATCTTCTGGAACTAGTTGATCCAGACATTGGTTCAGAATATTCAACTGAGGAAGCCATTGTGATGCTAAATGTGGCTCTTTTGTGTACTAATGCGTCTCCTACGCTAAGGCCAACAATGTGCCAAGCTGTAAGCATGCTTGAAGGTTGGACCGACATTCAGGATCTCCTTTCGGATCCAGGGTATTCGGCTGCTGGTTCAAGTTCCAAACATAAGAGTATACGGAGTCACTTCTGGGAGAATCCTAGTAGATCACAAAGCATGTCCATACCTACTGTTTATACTGATTCCTCTTCCTCACATGTTGCAACAGAAGAGAGCAACCATCTTGTAAAAACTAGTTCAGTTGGATCAGACAAATAAAGATAGTTTCTTAACATGTATTCATTACAAAAACTTGTGATGAATTGCATACAAAAAAAAAACAGAGAGAGAAGTTAATATAAAGAGTTCTATCTCATTCTTGATGGATTCATTGCATTTTTGCACATATCACATTCACAGTCATATATTACTAAACCAATCACTTGGTCTTAAAAAAAAAAAAAAAAACTAACCAATCACTTTTAGAGCTGGAAATGATTTATATTGACATATTGTTGTTTTTAATAAAAATATTAAAAGAATAAATTATTCTTGTTACATATTAAACTCATAGTCTAAATGAAACATTAAAAAAAAGCTGAAAAATAATTGCCACCATGTTTTATCTATCTCATGCACCCAACTATATGGAGGCAAAAAAGAAAATGCCCACAAATTCATTTGCTAATCAATCATACATATTACTACCCATTAGATATTTAAACTATGTCTATTGGTTAATCTTTTGGTAGTTTTAACAAAAGAGACTTCAAAAGTAGAACCACTGATGACAAATCTCACCAACATCATTCTTCCATTATGGTTGAAGAGAATGGAACTGCAATTGCATTGTTTACGCAGAACATGCACCCCTTGCATCACCCTGATTATAGAAAAATTAACTTTAGATAATAAAAAACGATGAACGAAGAAATATTTTCTCATAAATATTTTCTTATACATTCTGAAGAATAATAATATCACCTTGTGAAGTTTTCATATTCACTTCGAGTCCATATAGGCTACATCCTAGATCCAGATAGTCACCGGTGTGAGAGTATATTTTCTGTTACTAAAGCCAAGTTGAAGTTTCTCCAGATGGTACTATCAAAGCCACTGACCTCAAGTTGAATTGTTTCAAATTCTATAAAGAGTCCAGAATTAAAATCATACATAGAGATATAAAGGCAAGTAATGTGTTGCTTGACAAGGATTTCGACCCCAAAGTTTCAGATTTCGGTTTGGCAAAACTGATTGAAGATGACAAAACACATGTCAGCACCCGAATTGCAGGAACAGTCTAAGTTTTTCATGTAAACTCAAATCATAAAGTCTATATATGGCATAACATGGTTGTGTTTTATTTCAACAATATCAATTTCCATCTAAATGATTTGTTGTGTTTTTGCAGTGGTTATATGGCTCCTGAGTATGCAATTCGTGGTCACTTAACCGACATGGCAGATATTTATAGCTTTTGCGTTGTAGCATTAGAAATTGTAAGTGGAAACAGAAATAGAAGTTGCAGAGAGGAGCAGGAATTTTACTACCTTGTTGATTGGGTAATTAGAAATGATTTCAATTTTTTCATGCTTCCTCTCCACATTTTTGTGCTAGTTTATATTCTAAGTGCTTAATAATGCTAGCACCAACTTCTTAAAAGAGTAACCTTGGTTTGAAATTTGAATTTCTATCAGGCCTATGTTTTACAAGAGAGAAAAAGTCTTGGGGAGCTAGTTGATCCAGATATATATTCAACTGAGGAAGTTATTGTAATTCTAAATGTCACTCTCATGTGTACTTATGCATCTCCTACACTTAGGCCATCAATGAGCCAAGTTGTAAGCATGCTTGAAGGTTGGACCAACATTCAGGATCTCCTTTCGGATTCAGGGTAGTCGGCCGCTGGTTCAAGTTCCAAACATAAGAAGTATAAGGAGTCACTTATGGGAGAATCTAAGCAGACCACAGAGCATGTCAGTACCTATTGTGTGTACTGATTCCTCTTGTTCACATCACATGTTGCAACAGAAGAGTAACTGTCTTGTAAAAATTAACTCAGCTGGATCAGACAAATGAAGATAGTTTCTTAACATGTATTCATTACAAAAACTTCTGATGAACTTCATGCAGAAATAAAAAGAGAAATTAATATGAAGAGTTATATCTCATAAGTGATGGATTCATTGCATCCTAGCACATTCACACATAGTCATATATATATCACTATACTTTATCTATCTCGGGCCAAAAAGAAAATGCTCACACTGGTAAACTGAATATTATATTTACTGCTTTAACACCACAAATGAAATCAATCATGCATATTACTACCCATGAGATATTTAAACTATGTCTATTAGTAATTCTTTTCGTAGTTTTAACAAAGGAGACTTCAAAAGTAGATATATTGATGACAAATCCCACCAGCATCATTCTTCCATTAGGTTATTGAAGGGATTGGAACCGCAATTGCATTGTTTCTGCAGAAACAGACACCCCTTGCATCATCCTGATTATAGCATAATTAACTTGTGATAATAAAAAACCATAACTTGAGATAAGAAAATATCTTATAAATATTTTCTTCTTATACATTCTGAAGAATAATACCTTGTGATCTTAGTTGATATAGGCTACATCCTAGATCCAGCAAGTCGCCGCTTTGAGGCATTTGATATGGTCACTTGACCAAGCTTGTCAGCATCACTTGAAACAGTCCTTTGCTTGATTGGCGTATAATTCCGTAACCATTCTCCGATATAAACCTAAAACAGAATGTACATTCAAATCAACTTAATAAATTGGACTATGATTGAGATGTTTTTAACCAGAGAAATTATTTAAAGAAAGGAAATTACCTGTTGAGGTCTCATAATCTTTGTATCAGGATCATCCAATGACTCTCTCCAATGTGACAAGTACCCAGCCATTCGAGGGATAGCAAATAAAACTGTGAAATACTCGGGTGGAAAACCCATGGCCCTGATTGCATAAATTTATTAGCTAAAGTATTTTATGATATTCTTGGAGAAGCAACGTAATCTATCTTTCATAGACACGACAACTAGATGCAATCATAGGCTACCTATAAATTAATCCGGAGTAGAAGTCAACATTTGGATATAGCTTCCTCTTGATAAAATATTCATCAGATAGTGCGACCTTCTCCAAAGCAACTGCAACCTGAATGATCAAATAATTGCATAGAGAAGTTAGGTCTTCTAAAATTCTAACTAATTATACCAAACCATGTTGGCATTAACCTATAAAATGGATAAACACCTCAATAAGAGGATCCCTGCCAACGATGGAAAACACTTCCTCTGTCAGTTTTTTTAAGACCTTTGCCCTGGGATCATAGTTTTTGTAAACTCGGTGTCCAAAACCAGAGAGCTTTCGTTTTCTGGAGAAAAATACAGGACAAGAATGTCAAATAAAACTATCATTTTTGTGAAGAAACCCCCAAAAGAGGCAATAAGAGCAACGTATCGCGCTGTCCATAACGAATCGAGAAAAAGTAGTAGACCCAAATAACAAAATGAAAGTAACAGCTACCTTGTTTTGACACCTTCAATGAATTCTGGAATGTTCTCAACAGTTCTGATTTCACTTAGCATTTTGAGGACAGCCTACAGAAACAAAGGTCATATTAGCATGTTAAAATGTTAAATAACACTGTTGTCTACTGTGCTTGTGTTTACTCACTACATTAGAACAAGCAATAAATAAAAGATCATAACAGATTTGTTAACAACTTATAGTCACCTCATTAGCTCCACCATGAAGAGGTCCATATAGAGCTCCAACAGCCCCGGCAATAGCTGTATATACATCCACACCACTGAAACAAGATAACAGTTAAGCAATACTCGACCTATTACTTTATGTTGAATAGTATTGTAGTAAAATGAATACCTTGATGCAAGGTGTCGGACAGCAGATGTAGAACAATTCATTTCATGTTCTGCGTGCAGGATGAAGATAATGTCTAGTGCACGAGTTAGCTGAGGGTTGGGTTTATATGACCGGTTGCCTCTGAAAGCATGCAAAATAGAGATTTTAACATCTAAGATCAAATTATAGTTCCTTTGGGAAAAAAAACATTATTCTCAGACCTAAAAGAACCATAAAACATACAAAGAATCAAGCATGTATAGGAAGTTCTCTGTGTAAGATAGTTGGTTGGATGGAAGCACAGGAGGCCTTCCTGCCATTCTAAGATAAACTGCAGCAGCTATCGTTGTAATCTGCAGTAAAAAAATATGATGTTACAATAAAGCAGTGGAATAAGTGCAAGAAGTGCAAGAAAATCCCAATATATACAAGCTGTAAAACAAGTGCAAGAAGCATTCAAAGTAACTTGTATATAAAAGAGACAGAGGGATGAAAGGATTAAAGGATTAAAAGCACTGAATTATCACACCTTTCCAATAATCCGAGCTATTTGTTTGTCTCTCACTTCCTTTGAGTTGTAAATATCAAGACCCTGCAATAAATTATAAGAAAATATAGATGAATGAAACTCAGCTGAAAACAAAAGATGAATAACTTGATGGAAGCTTTTCTTTACTTACTCTGAGAGCAGGATTTGCATCGGGATGAAAGACAGAAAGAGCACTTATGGCATTCACAAGGACACCCATAGGATGTGCATCATGAGGCATAGATTGTATGGTATCCTACAAAATAAAATTAAGATGAATACAAACGAACCCTGTAGTTGCAAAAGAAATTCCTAAGCATTATATCTATAAAAATACAAACCAGTTTGGAAGATTAATAAGTGATATTTTAAGAAATGAACTATAGTTCTAAACCTACTTTAATTCAGCCAAATTTTGCTTCAACCAGAAGAAAAAGAGATAGAAAAAATGTAACTCTGAATAAAGATTGTTCTAGAAAACCCGTTAGAAGAATTATTACACCTTATAAAAACATTACTATCAAAGATCCACTACATTCCTATGACAGTATGAAATTTCAAGCTGTATAGTAATACAATCAGTGGAAGTTGTTTATAAATCTAAAAGCTGTGAATGACTGAAACAAAAATGCTATGACTTGGCAGATAGGATTTTGCGACCACAAAACCGATGTGACTGTGAAGGTTACAAGATATAGCAAAAAAAGCTCACCAAAACTCCTTGTGGAACAGCTGAATGCTGAGATATAGCAAAATTCCATTCAGCTAACTGACTTTCGGTGGGTAAACTTCCATACACTTAGAAAAAAGAGAAAGGTTAAGTTAAAGACATTTTAAATAAGCTGCTTGGCAAGCACTTATGAAAAAAGGAAAATATATTAAACATGTGTTTGGTTTCAATTCTAGAGGGTCAAAAGTGATTCTAGAGGTTGTAGAATTGATTTTATGATGTTTGGATGATTTAAAGTAGAATTGATTTTGCTTGTAGAATTGATTCTACTTGAAGCTACAATTTGTAGCTTTTGGCTTCTACAATTGATTCTATTCTTAAATTTATTGTTAAACAACAACTTCTTGTATAAATTGAATTAGCTTCGTATATCTCCATTTTTTTAGAAGCTCTCTCGATTAATTTATCCATAAAAACCTATAAGCTTCGTAAGGGCTTTTTAATACTTTAAAATGTCTTGTCTGTTTAAGTGAATATCAGTGTAAATGTCTTATCAACTCTTCAATAAACAAAATCTTATACATACACTGGCAGTGAAAAACAGTACTCACTAATGAGATATGACACTTCCATAAAAGTGCTTTTCTCTGCCAACTCCTCAATTGGGTAGCCTCTATATCTAAGAATCCCCTCATCACCGTCAATATAACTAATTGTTGATCGAACAGGAGCTGTGTTTAAATAGCCAGGATCATATAACTTGAGTCCCTTGTCATTTTTACCGGTTGATATCTGCAGATAAACTAAAAAAATTAGAGAACACCACACAAGGCAACAAATACAAAACAATCAATTATTTGAAGAAGAAAATAGGAATGTTTGGATTTGTTTATTTAAACTTATCTACAAACATAATAATCACTTATGGCACTACGTGATAGAGTTTATGAATATGGCTTACTTAAGTCATGTCTATAAACTGTTTTCAACTTATTTCCATAAGCTTTTCAAAATTGCTCATGAAAACAACCTATAGTTTATATGAAAACAATTTGATTTGCTTTTATCTTATGTTTAAGCTATTTCAATACAAAAAGATAAAATAAAGTTGAATTGTTTTTGTATAAAGCTATAATCTGTTTTCATAAGCTATCTTGGATAACTTGTGAAAATAATCCGAGAACAGCTTATGAACAACGACATTAGTTGTTTTCATAAGCTATCCCAAACAGTCTCACGAAACTAATATCAATCGACAAGTTCAAATAAGTCAATCCAAACAACCAAACAACTACTTATATAATAAGAGCTTAATTCAGTTGTTTATCCAAACAAGGCACAATGAAAAAGAACCATAATGAAGAAAAAGAAGCACATTCAATAATAGGAAACTATAGAATTCCAAACAATTAAAAAAAAAAGCAGAGATTCATTCAGAAAATGAAACTTTGATTAATGATCATGAAGAAACATAACAAAACTAACCTTCTTGAGATCAGTGGCTTTGACAGTGCCATCTGGAGATACTTGAACTTGGTATTTCTTGCCGGTTCTCTCATCAACAATGGTTAAGGTGCCGTTGAGGTTGGCCACCGGTGATTGAGCTAAAAGAGGGTGAGGGAGGAGGTGATCAGAGGGTTGTTGGTTGCCGGAGGGGAGGAGGTGAGCTGTGAGGGTGGCTAAACGGGCAAGGGAGGGTCCCGTGGGTGGTTGTGAATCGGTTGACATTTTCTTTGTAATGTAGAGGAGATGGATTGAGATTGAGAAGAGTTTGAGGAGATAGAGATATATATAGATAGTGGCACGCAAAATTATGAAAATGAATAAACTACTACCTCATGGTCATGGACATGCATGCCGGTCCACGTAACTTAACGTTCATAATTCATATGGATTTCGTCAGCTAAGAAATACACAAGATCAATAAAAATTTGTTAAAGAATCATTCATGTGTCTCGTCGGAATAATTTTTTATATTTTTGTAATTATGTTTTTGATGGAAAGAATCCCTATTATTTTCACGAATAAGGCTTAAACACAATTATTTAAAATTCATTGAATCCTTAAAAGTATATGCTATTATTTCTCTATATTATTATTTTTTGTTATTGAAAATATTTGATAGTTCTCTAGTTTTTTTAGATTTTTATGAGGAAAATGAAAAGAAAAAATAAAATAAAGTGATCTAACTTAAGGAGAAATAAAGAGGATTTAAAGAATTTTTTTGAACAAGAAAGAGGATTTAAAGAAGAGAAATGATAGTCACGCACATTCTAACAGAAGAGTGTGTTGAAAAGAGTGTGTTGCTACTATTTCTCTAGAATAAACATCGAGTCTGGAAAGAAAAACAGAATCAACGAGTGTGAGGAAAAAAAAGATGATGAACGAGTACGAGCAGCAAGCAGTTTTGGAAGAAGTCTTCGGCCACTCCTCCTCCTCCGATTCAGATTCCGATAATTGCTATTCGAATCTAAAGAAATGGGAACGCATAGAAAAGGTAAAAGGGTTATGGATAGTAAGAAACTTTCTATCACCCCACAAACAATCTCGCTTACTCTCATCAATCGCATCGGAAAATTGGTTCACACAACCATCAATCAACCAATCAATGCGATTCGGTTATCAAAACCTCCCTCGTTGGGCAATCAAACTCTCTGATTCAATTTGCAAATCATGTTCTTCTTCATCTTCCCCTTTCCTGCAAAATCTTTCAAAGAGGGATCCTTTTTTCGATCAGATGATAACGAATGTTTATCAACCAGGTGAAGGAATTTGTGCGCATGTTGATTTGTTAAAGTTTGAAGATGGAATTGCGATAGTTTCGTTGGAATCTTCTTGTGTTATGGATTTTACTTTGGGTCATGAAACTGTTCCGGTTTTGCTTGAACCGGGTTCGTTGGTGATGATGTATGGTGAGGCTAGGTATGTTTGGAAACATGAGATTAATAGGAAAGATGCTGGGTTTCAATCTTGGAAGGGTGAATTGTTGGATCAAACTACAAGGACTTCTATTACTCTCAGGAAACTCTGTTCTTCTCCATCAATCTAAAGATCAACTCTTTTTTTCTTCTTTTCAATTTTAATCAAATTAGTTGAATGTGTAGTTTTAGATGAAGCAGGAGTTTTATTAGAATGTATAATTCTTGCGATTTTTCTAGAATTGTGGAATGAGTGATACCACTTAATGTTATATGGTTTGATTGTTTAATTTTTTTCCATTTTTTTTTAAATTATAGCATAGATCCTTTGAGTTCGCAACAGATTTGTCATTTAAGTTATTTTGATCGTCTTAAGTTTGAGCTTTGTAACAGATTGGTCACACATAAGTCCTTTATGTTTATAAACGTTTTCAATTTAGTCATTCCGTTAACCAAAACGATAATGTGCCAGAAGGACTAAATTAAAACTGTTTACAAAAGACTTATGTGTGACCAAAATAACTTAAAGATCAATCTCTTATAAACCTCAAATTTAAAGGACTTATGTGTGACAAAAATAACCATTACAAATCTCAAACTTAAAATTTTCCCTTTATTTTTTATTAAGTTGCATAGTGACTAAAAATTCAGTTTTTTTAGGTGAATAAATGAAAAATTCGAGATTCACACCCAAACTAATATACATTTGTTGATTGCATTTCAACTCACTTAACTCGTATTTCATTAACTACATACAATTAATAAGACTATTTTAGCAACTAAAATTTGTTTTAGCATTGAAATCAACTTAACTAATCATTATTTTAAGTGTCCATAGTTCAAATGAGACCCCTAAAACAAGAAGATCAAAATATCAGGTTCTCACAAACGAGATGCCTGAACAATAAGCAAGAATTAAAATGCTAATAACTTGAGGAGGATTGCCATGAACTACAACAAACTCGTCATTAGTAGAACCAAAATTGGCCATGATTTCAGCATAGGAGTTGCCTGGCCTAGTACTCCTGTACAATTGCAGCATATCCGAATAAGGGTAGCATACTTGTGAAACTCTGAAGTTGCCTTTTTAACAAGATTGACACAAAATAGACAACACAGAATCAGTGTAACACACGTCATGGGTGAACCCTGCTCCTGGCTAGATAAAGACCTTGCAGAATAGCGAGCAATTCAGCTTTCATGACATCTGCTTTCCCTATATATCTAGAGAAACCAGTAATCCATGTCCAAGTTCCCTTAAGTATTTTGTTCTGATGAGTTTAGTCTCAATAAACAGTTAAGTATTCAAAACCAACCAAATTTCTTCCCCTATTTTCTCCTAAAATTTCAATGCTTATTCAGCATTCAAGACAAATTTAAAATCATCTTACAATTAAAAAAATAAATAAATAGATAAAGTGAAAATTCTAGGTTATTTTTTTATCTATCCTATTCTATTCAGTGTTGTTTGCTTTAGTGCCCATGGCAATGAAATTGACGCTTATATCGTCTGATAACAACCATCTTCCTGTCACTGGGTTATACGCAAATCCCGCCATCTCCTCCACCTGTGCCCAACCAGAAACACGATAAGAACAAAAAACAAAATGAAAGGGTCTTATTTATGGATTAATGTGTGTTGCTTACATTGATACCGGCACGTTGCAGGATCAGAACTAGTTCCTCTGGAGTAAGAAATTTGGACCACTCATGTGTGCCCATTGGAAGCTGCCATGTTTCAAATATATGTCACAATGATGGCCACTTCCTTTATTCTAATTTGCATCATAGCAATTGTAAATGTAATACTTCCTTATGTACTATTTCTGTTGATATTTTATCGATGTCTAACCACCTTTGTTATGTTGATTACCACCCCGATGTTTTTTAATATAACGGGGAAATTTTAAGAATAAAATAGAGGAATGAGCTTGAGAAATATAAAATACCCAGCGTAGGATGTATTCTGCTGCAACAATGGCGGTTGCATAGGCTCTCATTGAACGATTAATTGTCGATATGACGGTAGCTCCATCTGGAATCGTTAACGCTGATAGAGATTTGCAGAACTCTGCCGGTTCTGCAACGTGCTCGATCACCTGGAAAAATTCAAGGCAAACCATGTGGATTGATTTCCAAACAAAATTCAAAGCATTTCATCTTTCATAAATGGATAATGATCAATCATTACAATATCTAAACCATATTCAAAACCAGCCTCTATTTGAGTTATTCTATACAAGGTCAACTCAAACATGCATATCAGTGATGCAGCAGTAAATATACACATCTATGAACCTTCAAATTATATCTAGGTGCTTGTATGCATTATATCTAGGTGCTTGTATGCATTATATATTTGAGCAGTACCAAAACAAGATACACTTCAAATCCAATTTTTGTAGTGAACTTAGGCATTATTTTGTCGAGTACTGGGTACTACCATCTAAAATTTTACACTACATTAATACATATGTGTGTGTGTGTGTGTGTTTCAAAACCCAGGTTCATTGTGTGACCTAATATGTGACTGAGAACACAACCAGAGGAAGGGGGCAGAAAGAGTACCTCCAAGGCCATGACTGCATCAAATTTTCTTCCTTCTTCAACTAGCTTCTCTGATTAGTCATTTTGAAAAACTATTACAAATTGTGAGTAAAAAATACAAAGCATAATACCCTAAAACAGAAGGATAACTCTAAATAAACCAGAAGAATGTAATCTATTTCTACAAATGATATCCAAAGCAATAACCAGAGTTTAGTTTTCACACGAGGCAATAGCATTTAATTTTCAACAAGCATGCTACGTAATTGCCAAGACCAAAATTGGAACAAGTGAGAGAAAAAGAAAAGTTCTAAACATAGAAGGAATGAAGGAATAAAGACATGTGACTATCTTTTGAATTGGAAATTTATTCTCCCATTTGGGCAGCAGTTTCATATAAAGAAGTATCACCTTGTTAGATGAGAACTGCTGACGGATAGAGAGTTATTTCATCAATGTAAAACCCTACTAGGACAAAATAAGATCAAAGTACAAAAAAAAATAAAAAATAATCCTGTTTTGGACTTCTCCACAACCAAAGGTAGATTCTAAGCTACGATACATAACATAAATTGGCTATTAATTGCAAGTTGCAACAAGAAATAAAGAACCAGAACCGCAAAAGCTAATACAAACTACCAAGTGAAAAATAATTGTAGTGTAATATTGGATCCTTTTCATGTTAAGCATCCTAAGTTCAGAACTTTCTCAAACTCTAAACTATCCAGCAAAGAACTGCAACCCGTGGAAAGACTACTTCAAAATTTAGTAGGAAACGTGGGACATGCAATTATAGTCACAAGTGGATAGCTTCCAAACGGAAACAAATTTAAAGCATGCACACCATGGATATGAAACAAAAGTATACAAGAATGTTTGTCCCACACAATTGAGATTTGCATACGTACCAGCAGTTGTACAACAAAACTCAATAGTTGAAGTAGTTGGATCCGATTCCTGTGAACAGGGAACAGTGAGTGGTTCAGCTAATATTGAAGATATAATTTACCAAGTATACCTAATATTAGTAGATAATAATAATTTAAATTCAAGTAGTCTACATCTGCTTCCACTGATTAACTGAAATCTAATCAATTTGGGAGGACTATTCAGACAATTTTCAAACTAGAAACAACCATTGCAAAAAATCAATAGTCAACTTATACACTAAGCATACAGCATGAAGTCGAGCAATGTTGATATTCTTTTCTACAGCATCAACACCTGTCACAGTAGCTCCCATCCGAGCTAATGGCTGAAGAACAAAAGAGATGTATAAGTAAAAATAACAATAAAAAATATCATTCTTTTGATGCTAAACACACAAAATTTAACACACTGCACAAAAGAGACAGCAGAATAAATATCACTTAAAGGATTTAGGTTTCCACTTGTCTAGCTAACAAACATAATAGACTCTGAACCCATCATAAAGTTACAGATTTCCATGAGGATCGTGATAAAAAGAAATACAGTCATCAAATTTATATTTCAACACTTCCAGCCAATATAGCCATTGAACACAACCCAAAGTTAATGACAGGCTATAGTAGATAGAAAAAGAAAATGTCTTTCCCAAACAAGAAAAGGGAGAAAATGTATACCTCGGAAAGAATTCCACCTCCACAGCCCACATCAACGATTTTAAGTCCTTCAAGGGGTTTAGCACTGTAAGGGTCCTTCCTGAGACAAGGGATATTTAATTATTGTAATATGGCCCTAAGAGGCAATAACCCCAAAGAGACAATACAAACATATAAAAGAACCTTATTACATTGTTATGCATTGCGAATGGAAGACATCGGCGGAAAGCCAAAAATCCGCTATTTTAAGCAGTCATTTCCACCATAAAATGCCATGGAACTGCCATCCTTCACAAATTGGCCATAGCGGTTGGCAAAAAATCCTCCATGGCGGCTATTTTATAACACCTATTATTATCAATAATAACTTTTTTCCTTTTGTTTTTCCTCTTGTTTCCTCATTTGGGTTACATAAAAAAAGAAGAGCTTTTGCTGACAAATGTTTCACAAGAGTCATCTTACATGATTACATTGGATTCTAGAAGTTTACTTATATCACTCGCTTATTGTTAGCACTAAACCAGATTTTTAGCCTTGTATTTGTATTGCAAATATTGAGTATTACGGATTCAATAAGTTATACCAGCTACATAAATGGCAATGCTAACTCAGACAGCATAGAAAGTTTGGTGCTTAAAGGAACACAATTATCATAGCGGATTTGGTATCTAAGTTTCTAACCCAACACAGCCAGATTATGTCTTATAATTTACTAAAGGACAAAACTTAGGTGCATTTCCTTGGTGCTTTTCATATGGTTCTAAACTAATAAAACACACCTTTTTTTGGATATAACAAACTTTGAGAAAATTATGGATTTGTGGAAATCATGGTGAATTCAGTTAAGAACCATACGAAAAGCACCTAAGTTTTTTCCTCTACTAAATTCCAGAAGTAAAACAATGAAATTAAAACACAGTACACAGCATACGACATTCTACCCTATTCAAAATAGAGGTACGAACAGCAAGGGACGATTAATGAATTGGAAAAACTAACAAGTATATTAGAAAACAGAAACATAAAAGATGTTGCTTACTTGAAATGTCGACACAATGCAGACCGAATGAAAGCAAGTCTTGTAGGATTCATCACATGCAATGGTTTGAAAGGCCCTTCAGAATCCCACCTATTATACATACATCAACAAAATAGCAAATACAAAAAATTATCATCCATATTTTCTTACTATGACAACCCTCTCATGGTCTGTTTGGATTGACTTATTTGAGTTTATCTACTGACATAGCTATTGTGAGACTGTTTAAGAACTTATGAAAACAGCTTACAATATGTTCATAAGCTATTTTCAGCAGCTTATTATCACAAGTTCTCTAAGATAGCTTATTAAAACAGCTTATACAGAAATAATTTAAGTTTATTTTATCTTTTATTATAGAAATAGCTTATTTATAAGCACTTATTTTATGCTATAAGATGAAAATTAAGCTATTTATCCAAACAGAGCCTAAATCCATAACCTTTCAATTCTTATGGTTCCTGACTGAGCATTATTAGAAAAGATAGTAAATTTCTTAATCTCTGATTGAAAAAAAAAAATCAAAAACCAGTTCAAAATTTGTTTTTTTATTAGAATCAGAAAGAGAAAGAGGAGAATTGAAAGGTGTTACCAGGTTTCAGCAATGGCAGCGAACTTGGCGAGTTCATTGCGGTTCAAGGAAGAAGGAGGAGAAGGTTGTTGAACCTGAGGAGTACTGGTGGTGGGTTGTTGAGGCAATGAAGAATCGGAGAAGAATTTGGGGTTGTTGAAGAAGAGAGGGTGAAATCGATTACGGAGAATGTGGTGGTGGATTGTGATACCGTTGTTTAGGTTTCGGAGATGATTCAAGAGCTTCATGGCTCCGCAGGAAGGTGCACTGCTTCTTCTCTTTCAGTGAGATGTGCGCACAACGACACGAGATGAGATTGAGCTACAGGGTTAGGTAAGAAGACGGCTGCGAAACGAAGGTGGCGGTGAAACGGCGGCTAACGGCGAAGTCCCAACGGTGCCAAAGTGTTAATAAATCGTTTCTTAAGGGAGTGTTTGGTTCTGCGGCTGAAAAACTTGAATTGGGGTTGATTAGTGAGCACGTCAGAGTGTTTGGTTTCCTGAAAGATTAACCGAGAATGTTGGCCAGTGTCCCAGCGCATTGGTTAATCAACGTTGGTACGATTAGGGGTGGTAAAAGGGGTCCGGTTCGTCGGGCCAGTCCTTTTAACTCGTCATTTTAGGTGGGTTGGGGTGAGATTTTGAACTCATCTCTCTAGTTGGTCCGCCCCTGTTAAGCCCGTTGAAAAAACGGATCATAGCGGAGTGGGGCTGGTTAGCCCGCGGACTTATTAAACTTTCTTTTTTTACTATTAGTGACCGAATTTTTAATATACACACCCCATAAACAATTGAGTCAAATGATATCAACCCAACCTCAAATTGTCTCACTCTCCCTGATAGTGATAACTGATAACTGATTCACCACTAATCCACTACCTCTAAAAAAAAATTGATTCACCACGGCATTATATTGAGACTTATTTTATGTTGTTGGACTTATTTTGTAATTTGTTTTATGTTGGATGTATGATAGATTTATTTTGAGATTTGTTTAATATTAGAGAATTTATTGTTTTTATAATAGCAGCGTATTTGTTAATAATAATAGAAAAAATATTTAAAAAATTAGACGGGGCAGCCCACTAGTCCGCCTTTAAGCGGGGCGGGGTGTGAGTTTGAGCCCACCCCCTCAAGTTGGCCCACCCCATTTTTGGCAGGCTAATAGTGGGATGAGCCTAAACGGGGCGGCTGGCCCGTATTGCCATCTCTAGGTACGATGACTTGTATTTTGATCTTTCACGTTTTGGTATAGGTGGCTATCTTTGGTTTTGTACTTGTGCACTGTTTCATCATATTTTCATCAATATTCGAGAAATGTAAGATAAAAAAACATGCGGTTTTATTTTGGTTCGATTATCTTTTGAAATACAATATAAATCATATCAAATAAATGAGGTTTAGGTTAGATCGGTTGGTGCGGTTTTTTGAATCAATTTTTTTTTCCAACATTAAAATCAAGTTGAAAAATTAAAACACAACATATTTTCACCAATGTTTTAAATTTCACCAATGGTACAATTTCATTATCTTCCAACAATGTTTCCAACTACGTAGAAAAAATTAAAAATGTGAACAAAAAGTAATCATATTTTGTAAGAAATGCAAAAGGCTTAAGATTTTATCATTCTATGGAAGTTCAAGTAGCACATAAATACATTTTTGAAATAAAAAGAAAAGAAGAAACTTAACAAGTAAAAAAATATGTCATTTGAAAAAAGTTTTCATTGAATTTTCTATGAGTATTGGTCTAGGTGACATATGTTTTTCTTATGTTGCGGTTTGGTTTGGTTTGACTCGGTTGCTAAAATAAAAAATGCAAATCGAAGCAAACCATGTGGTTGAGTAAAAAAAATGATATGAATACATCCGGACCAAATGTCGCTTTTTACAGTTTTAGTTTGGAATTGTTCAGTTTACAGTTTTTCTATTGAATTGGTTCGGTTTTGAACACTCTAATAGACACTAGTGATGTTAGAATCGAAAACTTCTGTATTTTTGCTATTAAGGCTTTGTTTAACAAAAATAGGATATAACTAACAAGTTAATTTATATCGGAAGATAGTTCCAAATAAATTATAAGCTAGTTTATAGTTGATAAACTAGTGTATTAAACTAACTTGTTTATAAATATGAAATGACGTAAAAAAATATCTATCTATCTATCTATATATATATATATATATATATATATATATATATATATATA
>Ga0315915_1001352_pt1 | contig 29505 bp, 22 predicted proteins | sample MpolbnodulesMG_FD_207738 | JGI IMG/M metagenome (GOLD analysis project Ga0315915, IMG submission 207738) | Medicago polymorpha root nodule microbial communities from Los Angeles, California, United States - branched nodules | ecosystem: Host-associated > Plants > Roots > Nodule | place: USA... | reverse complement strand
CATTTTATTTAAATTATCAATTAAAAAAATTATAGAAATCTCTTTAAATTAAGAACACTGTAATTAAAATAGGATGAACAATTAACAATAATAGAAATGATGTTGGACACTATATAAAATATATATATATATATATATATATATATATATATATATATATTTTGACCTTATATATAAAAATATTGTGTTTTGGTGTAACATTTATTCCTTCATTTTTACCCTTGACTTCATTTTTTCCCACCATTTTATCATTTCTTGCCAATAAAAGTGAAAAGACAGACACATATATATCTGTCTTGACGCTAGTATTTATAAGGAGCAAAAATTATTTAACTCGAAAAAAACTCGTTTCTACAATAAGAAATCATTTGAGATATATTAATAATTCAAATTACGTATCAACTCCTATTTGGTTTACAAAAAATAACTACTATCGTAGGCTTATAAATATGCATTTGGGACACACTGAGAACATATCATTCTACCCAAACTATATTTGCAACCAAGCTTTAGGTTGCAGCTTTAAAGCTTCCCAGTATGGACTACCTTCTTCTACCCGTTTTTACGATACTCAATGTGAGCTTCAACTTTTAAACAGTCGTGTTTTTTACTACAAATATTTCTCTTCAAGTTGTGGTTTTGTATATGTAATTAACTATGATTGCTCGATTTTTTTCTCCTTTATTTGTATTAGGAAATTGTTATTCTAGTTACTATAGTATAGGCTATATAGCTAGAGAAGTGGCGGTATCTTTTGTGTATTCAATTCAATTTTTTTTTGGTAAATAAATTCAAAAGTTATTCTTAGCTGATAATAGTATGGTGTATGTTTAAAAGGCTTTGGTTATGATTTAAATCAATTGTGGTTCCACCATTTTGATTGTTTGGGTGTTGAGGAGTGTTTTGGTTTTATCATGTTTTCCTCGTTGTTGTTTGGTTTGGTGGCGCGCATATATACTTGGCTGCTTTGTTTATGTTTTGGTGGTGCACATTTTTTGTGTTGCTTTGGTCTTGACTGTGATGGATAATTTATTTTGTTTTTCTTATTTCGTTTTGATCATACCTTATGTTTGTATTTTGCTCTTAATGATATTTTTTTGGCTTCTTAAAAATAAAAAGATATATATACGTGCTTAATTTTTTTTTAAAGATACATATACTTGCTTAAAAAAAATAAAGATACATATACTTTTTTTTTTTGAGAGAATAAAGATACATATACTTGACAAATATTGATCAGATGAGATAGTTTTATATCTAGTTTTAAGTAATACTCGAGGAAATATATGATAAAATAATGGTTTAAATGTAATTTTGTTCCTTTTTTTTTTAACGTATTGGTTCTCCTATTTTAAACCTCGATTTTTTTTTATGCATCATATATTTTTGTTGATGTAGTCTATTCATTAATGGTGTGAGTGTGACAATATTTATTAGGCATTATTTTGTCGGCTTGGATATTCAATGTAACCATATAAATCTTGTGATAACATCAGTTAAAATGACTCCAAAATGGGACGGATGTGGAACATTCATGAAATAAAAATGAAATTGGGAGCAAAAAATTAGTTTATAACATAGGGGGACCAAAATTTATTTTAATTTTTGTTGAAAGTATGGTGACTAAAAGTGCTTTTTTTTATGCCTAAAATAATATTTATAATGAGATTAAAAGTAAGAAAAGATATGAAAACTATAAATCATTGGTATATTTTGTAATGTTATGGGACAAAATAAAATTGAGAGTAAATTATTAATCTCGTGTACTTCAAATTTAAGAAAACTTAAAACAAACAGATATGTTAACTGAAAGAGAATAACTTGAAATATATTTCTCACCATTTTAAGTGAGATTCATTTTTGAAGTATGAGATCCATTTTGAGCTAAGTTAATAAGAGATTGATTATTAGAGAGTATTAAAAAGAGAGTGTTGTTAGCACTGATTTTCATTCCATAATCTGAACAATGATTCTTTTAAATTTTATATCTGCTTTCATTTTGTTCGTCTTAACTATAATTAACATTTTTTTAGTGGAACCGTGTTTAACTTAAATTGCAAGGAAAAAACACTAACATAAATAAGAAAATATATCACTGCACAAATTACAATCCCTACATACTATATTCAATTTAATGCTTACGATAATTGATACTGACGAGTTTCTGTATTCTTAATTTAATTTGCAGCTTGTATTTGTTGCAACTCATGCTGCTTTAACTCCTGAACTTTACTGGAAGTCAATGCTTCCTACCACGCCAATGCCAAAAGCCATAACTGATATCCTCCACCCTGGTTAGTACATGTATTGTTCAAGTTCATGGTTCATTCTATAGTAACTAGAGCAATGCTAGCAACATTCTCTTTTGAGCATTCTCTTCAGCATTCACTCTTTTATTAGGTGAAATCAATATGGGACCTACACTTTGGAAATGGAACCCACATATGGTGGTGGGACATACAATGATTTTACCCAATAAAAGAGTGAGTGCTAGAGAGAGTGCTCAAAAGAGAATGTTGCTAGCATTCCTCGTATTACTAACTATTATTTATGGTGTATAAATAGACGTATTTTTAAATTGGTGAAACAATAGACTTTTATACATTTAAAATTGTATTAAAACTTTTTTTCCAATGAAGATAATCTTTGTTAAATACAGTATTTGAAGTTGTTTTGCTCTAAATTCGTTATTTATAATTACTACGCAGATTGGATGGAAGACAAAAGCACAAATGTGGGTGTAGGGAAAGGTGGCGTAAGCGTTGATACAAACAAAGGAAAACCAAAAGGAACCTCAGTGAATGCTGGAAAAGGAGGTGTAAATGTCCATGCAGGAAGAGGTGCTAATGTCAACGTTGGTGGTGGAGGAGTTTCTGTAAATGCAGGCCATAAGAGAAAGGGGAAGCCTGTAAATGTTGTAGTTGGTCCACATTCACCTTTTGCTTACAACTATGCTGCCACTGAGACTCAATTACATGATGACCCTAGAGCAGCATTATTCTTCTTGGAAAAAGACTTGCATCCTGGAACAAAAATGGACTTAAACTTCATTAAAGGCTCAAATGCAGCCGCATTCTTGCCTCGACAAGTAGCGTCTGCAACACCGTTTTCATCCGAAAAGTTGAGTCATATTTTTAATAAGTTTTCTGTCAAACCTGAGTCAGAGGAGGCTCATATCATGAAGAATACTATTGAGGAGTGTGAAGATGCAAGCATTCAAGGCTCGGAAAAATATTGTGCAACCTCGCTCGAATCCATGGTTGATTTTAGCATTTTGAAGCTTGGGAAAAATGTTAAGGTTGCGTCTACGGTGGTAGACAAAGAGACTACAGGGTTGCAAAAATACACAATAAAATCAGGTCTAATGAAGCTAGCTGCAGAGGATAAGGCTGTTGTGTGTCACAAACAAAATTATCCATATGCTATATTTTATTGTCACAAAACAGAGAGCACAAGAGCTTATTTTGTTCCTTTGGAGGCTGATAACGGGACTAGAGTTAAAGCTGTAGTGGTATGCCACATAGATACATCAAAATGGAACCCCAAACACCTTGCCTTTCAAGTGCTCAAAATTAAGCCAGGAACCCTTTCGGTCTGCCACTTTCTTCCTGAGGATCACATTGTCTGGGTTCCAAATTAATTAGTACTTACTTATATTTTAGTGGCAACGGTCCTTTTACCCCGTCCTTGAATAATTTGCACAGCTTTGTTGCATATTGGGGTATTTTTATTGTTTGTTTCTATGCATGTATATTTTGAATGTTATTGTTGTGTAATCTATCTATATATAGTGTGGTTTCCAAACTTTTTAAATAAATAAACGATTGCGCTAAGATCATTATATGTTCAACTACTGATAATTGAAATTCTTCTAGATTGCAAAGTGACTTAGGGTACGAATTGGATTTTGCAGAAAACTTTTTTTTTGAATAATCGAACATGAGACCTTGAAGAGGAGCACACTCCAGATCCCAAGTCTGCACCACTAAACCAACTCGAGTGGGTTGATTTTGCAGAAAACTAATTGTGAATAAGGTATGTGACTGCGCTGAGATGGGTTTGTGGGGAAGCGGATCTCGTGAGGAATAAAGAAAGGAAACAGCCAAAGCCAAAATCCATTTTATTAATTGTTTTTATTAGTTGCCATTGATCTAAAAATGGATGGTTAGGATTGGCACAGGAGAAAACAGGAGAAAAAGTTAACTAGGGATGATCCATTGCTGCTATTCAAATCTCGAACAATTAATTATAAATGTTACTAATTGAAAAATTTAAGAATGTGGTAGCAGGGGTGGACCCTGGCCCCCTACTAGGATATGAAAATCATACTCAATTTTTCTCCGATAATTGCTATGTCCTGCGATGGACTAAACCACGAATTTCATGATATGGTACAAAACATGGGTGGGTGCATCCATGTTTTCAATTATTTTAGTGGAAACAACAATTTCGATCAGGGCTGGCTTAAGGGTAAGGCCACCCAAACCGTTGCTTTAGGCCTCTGCATTTTGAACTTATAATAAAGGCCTCAAAGTAGACAATTTTGTGTGTGTGCACACACTTAAATGAATAAAGATCACACAACAAATGAATTATAGAATTTTGTCATGAAACGAAGATAGTAGACGCGAGACTTTATGATGCTTAAAACATTGGTTCAACACTTCTCCATACAACTTTACATTGCACGCTATTTTTCCGCTAGTGCTGCACTTACAACACTTCAACTTTATAAATGCAATATTTATTTTTCTTTATAATTGTAATGTTTTTTTATAAAACCTATGAATTTATATTAATTTCTCTCATTAAAAAATCCTCCTATTATAGCCTGCTTTATGCCTCAAAATGCGTTGGGCCGACACTGATTTCGATCTTTGATTTTGCACCTGGCGGATAAAATATAAAATAGTTCCTTGATATGCAAAATGGTTACAAAATTGTTCCGGAGGGATGAATTGGGATTTTAGGATTTAGGGATTATGTGTGTTAATTTCGATTGAGTGGGATGACCTTTGGTTTCCTTTCATTTTGGTCTCTAGATCAATGCCACACATTGTGAGACAAATTAGTTGTGAATTCAGCACTTAACGGTCAATTTTAACGTCCGAGGCTAAATTGGCTGGTAGTGGTAAATATCCAAAAATTATTTTGCATTTTATCCAAGTGAGACCATATTTTAATGTCAAGGACTAAACCACTAATTTATTAATATACATACATCAAATAATGACAGCTATTTTATAAATACATTTAATAATGTGTTTTTATGTCAATTAATGAATTCGACATTTTATATATTCATATTCAATAACTATCGTGACAACATATCACTCAATGTATGTGTAAACTAATTGTACACAAACAATGCACACCAATTAAATTCTTTTATTAATTAAAGACAAAATTACATTCATGAACCGCTAACTTAATTTCATATAACAATTTAGAAGAGTTTGATAGCCCAGTTGTAAAGTAGAATGCGTGTCATGTTTGATGTGCACTGTTCGATTACCTGCCGCGACATTCTTATTTTTGAGTAACAAAATATATCATATAACAATTTAGTCATTTATTTATTTATTTTACCATATTTTTGCCTTTTTCGTCAATTTACATGAATTTTAAAGCTTCAAAACAAAATATTCACTTTTCAAAAAAAATAAAATTATCTGACTCCTCAATCAAGTGGATAATACTCTGAAAGATATACCCTCTTTCCTCCTTCTCAAACCTTAGCTGTCACCCTTCCGAACTGTTTTTCGTTCTTTTCTAATTGAATAAGTTATTTCCTCATAATTTTAGTCTTATTTCATTTGTTTTTTAAATTTCGTCGTCTTTGCACGACTCTTATTTGTTTTGATTTTCCGTCTTAGTGCGTTTTTTATTTATTTGAGGTTGAAAGATTAGCTCTGAGCAAGTGCTGATCTAATAAATGAGTTTGCGTCGTCAACATTGCAAATCCGGAGACATGAGTATTCCGAAGACTTTAATATAGTCGTATTTGTAGACATATGATTTTTGTCGTTTTATGGATGTTGTGAGTTTGTTTGAAAATTTTTCCTTTTTGTTTTCACTGACTTTAGATTAGGGTGAGAATATGTTAGGCCGAGCTAGATTTTGCAAGACCTAAGCATGACCTATCAAAAATTTTAAGGCTTATGTCTGGCATGCGGCCTATCATAAACTTACTTTTTAGGCATGAGCCTGAGCTTTTGAAAGCTTGATTAAATCTGTTTGGCTTTTTAAAAGCATATTTTATATGAATATCTTTGAATATATAATATAATAGTAAATAATATTTACCTAAATAGGTCGACCTAATAGGCATAAAATGACAATTTAAGCCAAATAGACTTAATAAAAAACCTATGTGTTCCCTATTTAAGAAAAAAGTTTAACACAGTTTGGTCTCTTGTAGTCCATGTCGTATGTTCATATAGGATGACTTGACGTATTACTATCTTTAATTTAGATTTGTATTGTATCAACGTATTATATCAATTTCAACGAATATATTTAATTTTTCGTAAACAAGTAAAAATGAACACTTGTTTTATAAATGAAAATAAAAAAAGTTTTAATACAAAGTTTTGATATTTTTGTTTCCCTTAACCGATCGATTCACTTCCCGTCCCATCGCTCTTCATTATAAGTGCACACAAGATAGTTGTAACTTGCGTCTCTCCAGTTCTTGTTAGGGTTTTACGCTTGTTGCCAGACGGTTCCATTTCTTCTCGCTCGCTCACAACCACCAATGCCATATCGGAAAAACTTAACAATCTTCCACAAACTTCCCAACTCTCATTCCGTCAATTCTCACTTTCGTAACCGTTCCACCGTCTGAATTTCATTTTCAGACGAAGAATCTGTCGAACCATCCAACTATGGTAGAAGACCCAAACGAGAAGGATCCTGAATTCAAATGGGGCAAACATAAATGCTTAGGTGGCAAAAAAAGGGAAGTTAATTTCTACGAATCGTTTACTTACGATGGTGTTCATTACACTCTTTACGATTCTGTTTATCTTTACAAAGAAGGTGAACCTGAACCGTATATCGGCAAATTAATCAAAATTTGGGAAAATGTTGATAAGAGTAAGAAAGTTAAGATTCTATGGTTTTTTCGTCCATGTGAGATTTTCAATTTCTTGGAAGGGTATCAGACTGTTGAAAATGAGTTGTTTTTGGCTTCTGGTGAAGGATTAGGGCTTACAAATATCAATCCTCTGGTAATTTGATTTTGATTTTTTGTATTTGAAATTTAACCGTTTTTTTTTTATATTTCATTTGCATATATTATCAAATATTTCTTGTATAGTTTTATTGAAATTAGGGTTGTAGTGTTGCAAATGTTTTATTGAAATTAGGGTTATACTGTTGCAAATCATATTATTACAATACTGGATGATTGGATAATTGTTCTCTCAAGTACCAGAATGAAGAATCCTGGTTCCGTTAGAATCTTTACCACTATTGTTTGGTTAGAGTTTAGGGGTGACATGACATGATAACAAACAATGGACACTAGTTAGTAGTTACTATTGTTTTGGTTTGAATAATGTCGGTCTTGTTTGTTGTTTTAAACTTGTTACCGAGGTTATAAATTGTGGTCGCGTTGTGATTCTCGACAATGCAGTTGCCAAAGTTGCAAAAACCTTGATGTCAAGTGCCTGCGGCTGCAATCATGGCTCTGATGTGGACCTTTATTTGAAACCTTGCTTTGTGCTAATACTGTGGTTGTGTCAGTTTGAACTTGTAGTTTGAACTTACATCATGCAAGTGTCAAGTATTTAAAATTAAAATTGCTGTCAGAATTGGATTTTATAAGAGGAATTGGATTTTTTTGGCCGTGTCAAACCGCCAAACCTAAATCTTTGCTATAAGTTTATCATGTGCATGGTTGTTTGTTTTCTGTGGTACAATTTATGTGTTACAGAAACCTTTGTTGTTTTAATTTTAGTGGTGCTACTGTTAGATGAGTAGCTACACAAGACAAGATAAGGTAAGCAATAATATTGTCAGAGAAAAAAAGTAAGTTGTTTGGGCAACGTGTAGAGAAGACCGATAGAAACATTGCTAAGGAGGATAGATATGATAGAAGATAGTTCATTAGACAGAAAGATGAAAACCTACTAGAAGTCAAAACATAAGGAAAGACTTGGAGTTTAATGGACTGTCTGGTGTTGCTAAATGGTTTTGTCCATGACGCATGATGGCACCATGGTGTGGCTGAATTTTAACAAGACACCATACAAAGGCTATGGTGTGGTGACTTCCTTATGGCTGGCCATGGTACCTGCTGCATCCGTGTTGGAAAAAGTTGAAAAAGCATGAAAAGGGGGTCAGGTAGCATGACCCAACACCGGAAATTAAGTCGCATGGGTGAAAAAACTCAGAACAAAGTTTCAACAACTTAATCCTGCTATCACAGTTCTGTTTCAACACAAGCTGCTCTCTCCATCTCTCTCTGTCCATCCTTCTGCAACCTTCCTCCTGCAAACCATATACCTTTTCCTGTTTTCTTAACTCCATCTTTTATGTCCTTTTTTTTCTTTCAGTCTCGTCCTTAATTTTTTTTCCTGTTCTTTTTCCTTTTATATGATGCTATTTTCTCCATCCTGCTTATTTTTTGTATCTCCCCCAGTTGATCAACAGATTTCTCCATCCTGCTTATATTTTGTATCTCCCTGAGTTGATCAACAACTTGTTGAAAAGGACTAGATGAATGAACCCCTGTTCAAACCAAGTAATTACACATTGTTAAAGACACAGAAATAATGTCAAAATGAAGAACATGATTGAATTGGTGGACAATTAGAGAGAGAGAGTGTGGGGCGGGGGGATGAGAAAAGGAAAAGAATACATTACACTAGTAAACAGAGAAATCATAATGAAAGCAAAGAGAAAACAGCAAGAAAAGTGAATACAAATAAAACAGAATGAAAAAGAGAAATTCTGTCAGCGAGCTTCTTTATTGGATCACAATGTCATTTGCCATACTTGTATGATGAATTGTTGTTGTTACTATTGTAGTATTCCTCTTTAATGGTTAAAAGCATGACTGTGCTATGTTTTTATTCATATTGTATACCACATCAGGAAGCTATTGCTGGAAAATGCAATGTTGTTTGCATTTCAAAGGACAACATAAATCCACCTCCACCAGACGAAGATCTTCAAAATGCCGATTTTGTATGCTATCGTTTCTTTGATGTTGGGCAGCATAAAATATTGGACAAGGTAGATGATAAGATTGCTGGAATTGAAGGTACGCAATCATATTTATTTAAAAAATATTATCGGAAATTCCTGTAAAACTTAAGACGGAAATACAATCACACCTGCGTTGTTTAGGGCTGTTTCATTGACATCCATATGAAATTGTGTCTTGCTTCACTTATCTCATTCTTGAGAAATCAGCTTAGTCATATTTTTTAAGAAAGGAAACTGACATTCCAGGCATTGCCTTTTCTATTATGGAAATTGAAGTTATTTTACATAATTGCTGATTGTAATTAAACATACAATTAACGAGAAATCTTCAGATTTTGAGAAATCTGTAGAGCGAAATTTGTTCGAAGTCTTGTCGAATGATTTTTCTTGTCTAATGGTGGGAATCTTTTTGTTACATATTTCAAATTACTGTTTTATAATTGAATCTTCAAACTATTTCAAATTTGTTGTTAATATTAATGTTCACATTGGGCAAAATTTTATTTTTAATGTTATTAACCCTAAATAATATGTAATGAGTGTAATTTTACATGATTTTGAATGATCGAATATCTTTTGAAGTTGTTTATTTAATTGTTGCAGTTAAAAATATTTTTAACAATTTATATAGTCAAAAGCTTGGCGGTCTTTCGAAACTTGGTTTAGATGAGAAACAAGTTGGCGTGAAAGTCACGGGAAGTAATGAAGCGGTGGCTCGTTCAAGTAAAAAAAACAATAAGCATTTGATTAAAAAATTAGATGGCAAGTGTTTTGATACTGTTGATTCTAAGCCATCATTGGGAGAAAAACATACCTCGAGCCTTGGTTTAAAGGACACTAGTAAATCGAATGGTGGTTTGCACTCTATTTCCCGTGACAAGACCTTGCCTCAAGCCAAAGAGAATGGGGTTAATAAGGCTTCTTTGGCTAAACAAAAATCATCTTCCAAACTATCGCATTGCTCTAGCGATGGTTTGGAAATGGTAGGAATATCTAAAATTGGAGGAAATGTCTCCAGTGATAAGACCGTTTTGAAGTCCAAGATTGATTCAGAAATGGGCGGACGTGTTGGGGTCTCCGATCGACAAATCAACAGGCGATTGGGGGAGGGCAACACCTATGAGAAGGATAAGTACGGTACTTCTAGTGCAAAGACGACAAATAATGTTAAAAATCGAAGGGACGTCGATGATGGTGATGTGAAGGAAGTCCCTTCAAAAAAGCTAAAGATTGACACAACGTCAGTTAAACTCTCTGGTGACAAGTTGGCCGATAGGCAAATTAACAAGCGATTGGAGGAGAGAAAGGCTTCTTTTAAAGAAAAATATGGCGTTTCTAGTACAAAGATAACAAATCATGTGCAAAATCAAAGGAACCATGATGATGATGTAAAGGAAGCCCCTTCGAAAAAGCTAAAGATTGACACAATGCAAACTAAACTCTCTGGTGGCAAGTTGCGCAAAGAATCGTCTACAACCTCTCCAAACTTGGAGCACAAGCAAGATTACAGTGTAACGGATGTTACTCAAAGACCTGACGTTGTAAGTTGCAAAACAAGCACTCTCATTTTGTCATGCTAATTTTTCATCTCTTCACACCTTATACCTTACTAGTTTAACCATATCCCAATGAAGGACATTGTCAAAATAGGGTCAACATATAATCTTAGCCTTCATCCCAATTGTGTCTTTAAAGCTTGTCTAGAATAATGATATGGTCATGCTAGTATTTCACGACATTTGTGCTTTATCATAGGATTGCGCAGTGTTGTCAGATAGCGGTATAGTGTAATGGAATTTAAACAAATCATTATTGTTCCTCAATACTCTATTGTGTTTGGCGTTGTTTGGCGTTTTGCAACAATTTGTAAAGTTGGGGGGTTAAATTGCTATATTTTTTTATTAGGTGGTCGAAATCGCAACTTTTGAATTGTTAAAGGGCCAAAATACATTTTTGAGTCCAAAATTGTCTCGTTTTCTGTTTTCTAAGATTCGTATAGGCAATAATAAAAACAACTCAAATCAAAGATCCCGTATACTTTTACCATTTTAGGTCTCAATAGAGGTTTCCTTTTAAAAGATATTCATTCTAGTGTTAAACATTCTAAGCCTATACACTATCGATGAACTAATCATTGCGATTAGATTTTTCATAGTGTTAAAACATTATATCCCTTATTATTTTTGATTGAGTGGTTGAAACGAGGGAGCAATAGAAGGAGATGGAAACCATAGAATTCAACCTGGGTGGTTGAAATGGAGGAGTGCCTCAAGTGTTTTATGTGATGAGAAAGTACCACTCAAGTTTAAGGATTTTTTTTTATGTAAACCATAGAATTCAACCGACTATGTTCTACGTGACAAAGTGTTGGGTGATGTAAACCATAGAATTCAACCTGGGTGGTTGAAATGGAGGAGTGCCTCAAATGTTTTATGTGATGAGAAAGTACCACTCCAGTTGAAGGAATTTTTTTATGTAAACCATAAAATTCTACCGACGACGATGCTCTACGAGACAAAGTGTTGGGGGTAAAGAACCAATATGAAAATAAATTAAGCGTAGTAGAGATGAGGATGTTGTGTTGGGTGTGGTGAAACTAGTTAAAATAAAATTAGAAATGACTACATTAGAGAGTTGGGTTTGCACCTATAATACAAAAGATGGTAGAAACAAAACTTAAGTGGTTTGGACATGTAGAGAAAAGACCGGTGTATTTTGTAGTAAGGCGTAAAGGTGAGTCATTTTGATGGATGGGAGTAATATCACTAGAAGTAGAGGAAAACCTAATAAAACTATGAGAGAAACTATCAAGAAGGATCTAGAGATCAATTGGTTTGACAAAGACATCGGTTTTGATAGAACATTATGACATCGTTTGATTCATGTAGCCGACCCCACTTAGTGGGATAAAAATCGGAGATAGAGGCATTGCAAAGCGTAACAAACTTTTCAACAAAATTATGAGATCAAAGCACATGCGGGATGAGTGGAGAAGAAACACTTTAATTCCAATATGTAACTCATATCATGAAGTTATTGGAAAGAGTGATTGAACTGAGACCAAAAAAAGAGATGCAAGTTGCTGACAACCAATTTGATTTTATGCTTGCGAGGTCGACCATGGAAGCAATCTACTTACCACAACACGTGATGGAGCGGTATAAGATGGATAAACAAGACTTGCATTTAGTTTTCATTGATTTGGAGAAGGCATATGAGAGTGCCTCGAGATATTTTGTGGAAAGCCCTAGAGAAGAAAAGCGTTACGATTGCCTATATTTAAGCTATTAGGAATATTAATTAGGGAGTCTCAACTTGTGTGAGGACACATGATGGTGAAACCAATAATTTTCCCATAACAATAGGATTACCCCAAGGTTCAAACCCTAAGCCCTTATCTTTTTACTTTAGTTTTGGATTTACTTACGGATTACATCCAAGTGCTAGCACCGAGATGCATGGTTTTTGCAAACGATATAGTTCTACTTGGAGAGTTGAAGGAGGAATTAAATGGGAGGTTGGAGACGAGCCTTAGAAACGTATGGTCTCCGCCTATATTGAACGTGTCTTACTTTTACTCAAAAAAAAAAAGCCATATGCTTTTAAAACTTGTCTCGAAGTCTCTTACCGCATTTATTTATTCTCTTATCTCTCCAAGAAGTACTGAATCATCTTTAAGAATGTATGCATTAGTGTGTTGGTTCTTGAACAGATTGGAACTTGATGTTAAATCCTGGTGAAATTGTTTATGTTGTGGAATCTTGTCGATGCGTGCTATTCATAGCCAGTCTCAAGCCCTAATAAAAGGAAAGGGTTTTGTTAGGCCTCAACAACCAACCTAAAACAACTTCGAATCTTTATGAAATTGATGGATCAACGATATAATCAAATTAATGTAAAACATTATATAGAGAGATGTCCTATGTTTGTTGGGGAACAAACTTGAGTTTACTTTCAAATTGAACAATTAACAATAATTTTTATGTTATCCTGTAATTTAAGTTTTTGCAATTCAATGGATCCTTCAAGATTACCTATCAGATTCCTCCTATGCTTTCAACTCATACAACACCTCAAATCGAAATATGGATTTGTTTCTTGTTGTTCCCATTGTAATATGTCTCTTCTTCATACCTGCTCTCATTATCTAGCTCTTGATACCAAGTCTACTAGGATCTTCTTTTGCATTCATTCAATCAATTTATTTTTCATTAAAATGTCTGCATAACAGAGCATGTGAGTACGATGAACTAATCTATATTGCTTTTGTTACTAATTGAGACAAGGTGCAAAAGTGACATACAAAGATCCCCAAAAATAGATAGAATCTAAAGGAGAGAATGGTGATGGTTGGAAGGCCAAAGAGAAGAGAATCATATAGATAGTGGCATTGTTATACTAGAATTTCTCATTTAAGTATAGCGATTTCATAATTTTGGTCCCTAATATTTTATTTGTCGTGCAATAAAACGGTCCGTCTAATTTCGCCCCACTTTTGACAACATTGGTTTGAACCTCCATTTTGTATTGTTTTTCAACATAAGAATTAGGACTGTTGATTTTCCTCGTGGGCTTTTGGCATGCTAAGGTTGGTCCTTATTTGTGCACCGGAACAGTTGGCACCTGTGTTGTGTCAGGGAATGTCATCTCCATATGAATATTTATTTTTCCTTCATATTGCTCCAATTGGTCCAACTTATTAAGAGGATAGATTTCATGACATTTGGTGTCTATAGATTGGAAGTAATTGAAGAATTTTATTGCTTCTGATTATGGCATATATTAACAGGAACTCTGTTAGGATCCTACAAATTCTAACCTTCAAATATTAGGGAAATAGATTATTCGCACATGAATTTGTTGATTCGAAAGAAATTTGGGACACAGAAGTGATTCTCCCCTCAACTAGTGCATTCTCTAGCTCACAACTTTCACAAATTAATTTCCTAACTATACTAAATGTATGATTAGTGATATTTATAAAACAAACTAAAATACCAGAAAGACTACTGTCTACACCTAGACTATTCTAACTAGCAACAACAAGCACAACTAACAACCACTTTACATTCTTATACATTTTCTAGAGAAACAAAGATCTAATAAATTTGGACTTTACATATTGTATTTAGTAAATCGATGTACTTTTGTCAAGTTTCAATTGTTTAGTTGTTTTGATGCTTGATGCTTTTATACATCAATTTTTAGTTTTCTTATGCATGTTTTTTTTTCATTTCTTTCACTTGATGACAGGATAGAAGCAAATGGTTTAAGCCAATGGTAAGTTTTCTTTTTAATTCTATTCTCTTTCAACATCTTTATTTGATTGACTCTTGTAGGATGAAAACTTGAAGTTGCTCTTTTTTATCTTTCCTGAAATCGGACAATGCAATTGCATGAGAGTAAGTGAAAGATAGCTGACTTATGTATGAATGATCTTTTTTACGTTGTCAGCCTTGGGAGGAAAGAATGAAAGATGCTTATGAGCAAGGGAGACTTGTGCTGCTTGAAAATTTGGATCCTTCTTTAACTTCATCAGAAGTACAGGTAATAATCATTCCAAAACCGGCATTTTCAGATTCTTGTAGGTTATGAGGAAAATTATAATAAATACAAAACTAACATTCTATAATACGACTGCATTACCAGCGTGTTGAATCCTATGTAGACTCTAGAGTGGTTAATTTTTTGGGTAAATAGCCTCGTTTATCAGTACTCCTTGTTTTTCTTTGTAGTTGTGTTTTATTTGGAATAGAAGAGGCTTTATTTGCATTTGTACCATTTATTTTTGGGGTGATTCACTTTTAAGGCTGTGAGCATCTGTAATAGAGACGCAATATTCTAGCTGTTGCATGAATTCATTTCTTTTATGTAGAATGACTAGTCTATCCCTTAATGACAATTTCATCCACTTTGTCGTTATCTTACTAACCTTCCTGTCTCTAATATCTTTGACGTACTTTTCTAAACCACAGGATATTATTTTGGATGGCTTTAAAGAACGATGTACTGCAAAGCTGATCCAGAAGACCGCATATTCTAGTCCTCATTCTGGTTAGAAACTGCAGTCTTTGCTCATTTTTTTTACAAGCTAGCTGAGATTGCATGCACTTTCCTATTCCTCTTCTTATCTGTGTTTCAATATTTTATTTATGATACAGGTCAAGCTTTTGCTATATTTAAAAGAAAGGAAGCAGCAGAATCTGTCATTAGAAAATTGGAGGAGGGCTGTTTCTTGATGTCAAATGGGCGGTATGTACTCTTTGTATATTCTTGATAACTGCACTCGCAAATGGCTTAAATCTGTCTATATGATATTAATCATGCACAAACATATTCATGAAGCATGATGTCTCTAAATATTTTTGTATCGATTGTTTCTTATACCTCATGAGAGATTTTATTTAGATTCGGGGAGGGGAGTCGATATCATAAAGTGTGGGAGAACATATACAAGAAGAGGTAGAGGGGACTCGGGCTAACAAGAGAGACCAAGACGTGTGAAAACCCATAATCAGTTCAAAGTGTAATGGAAACTAAGCTACTGTAAAAGAAGAGGAACGTGTAGAAAAAGTAAAGGGAAGCTCTGGAATGATTTCAGTTAGTTTCCATCTATCTAACGCCTAACTGAATCTTCTTCAGTTAGCTACAAGTGACTCTAGTTAGTTAACTCTGACTCAATTAACTGTAGGTTAGTTAGGACCAATGTTTTGAGTCTATCCCGTGCAGGGTCCGTAGACTCGACTCGCAAACTCATAAGAGTTTATGGACTTCAAGAAAACCTATAAATGACATATATATATCCTCCGGTCACTGATATAAGCATCAAACCACTTTTTAGGTTCATTGAATAACTAATGTATCTGGTCTACATTATTAGACCAGATACATTAGTTTTTCGGTGAATCTAAAAGGTGATTTTTTTGCTTATAATAGTAACCGGAGGGAGTAGATATTAGATAATAGACCACTGATCTAACATAAAAATTATTTCCACATTTCAATTTCAACCTCAACCACAAATTGGGGTTAGCAAAAGAAAACAGAACAGGTCAAAAAACACGCTATAGTAAAAGAAAAGGAATAAAGATTGCTTCAAGAAACAGAGCAACAAAAGAGCAAACCAGAGCGGCTCGTGAGTCCGATAATATATAGCAAAACAAAGCTAGATAGCAAAACAAAGAGCAACGTTATAACATAGCAAAACAGTAAAGAGGTTACAAGAGAGCAAAACAGAGCACAGAAAATCAAAGAGTAAAACAAGAGCATCGCATAGCAGAGCAAAATAGAAAAGAGGAACACAACTGACTTGACAAAGCATTGCAAATTAGACAAAATGAAACAAAGAGGAACCCCAAACCTTACACATGAACACAAGAGCAGAGCGGTGAAATACAAAGCAAATCTCATATAGGTTTGTAGTTTGTCCCGAACTGTGAAGACGATTTGAGAGCCTTAGAATTCAAGAAACGTTGAAGCAGTGCTGCGTTTTGGGCTTTTTCCATAAGCTTTTTTGAACTTGCAACAGAATTTTGAGTTTGTCCTGAGGCATCTGTGTCTGTCCAGAAAACAATTCCGCTTGCAGTCAACTCGTAAACTGGACTCGTAAACTCAGCCTTAGCTAGATAACATACTCGGGGACAGCTAGATAACATATTTGCAATCTCCTATAGTTACTACAGAGTTAATCATTTGCTCTATTACTTTTCCTCAAAGTCAGGATAGTCAACTTAGAGAGCTTTTGCCAACAGCTTTGAGCTTGTCGTTGAGTGTATGAAATTTTAGAGGAGACAGGGGCTTGATGAGTAGATCAGCAACTTGGTCTAAAGCTGGAATATGTTGAGCTACAAGGCTCAGAGAAAAAAGATGGCAAGTTCCATGTGCTTAGTTTTGGCATGCAAAACACAATTATATGAAAGGAAAAGGAAACATGCTTGAATGTTGCCTGATGTGTTGTTCGAGTCTCCATGAGAGAATTTTTTTTTCTCATCAAATCTTAAAGTCTTAGCGCTGGGAAAATGTTTTGAAAACATGAATTTTGGAATTTGCAGTAAGATTCAGTCATGAATCCTGGTATTGAGCAGTATCTTTGATAATTGGTGTCGATTCATCAGAGGAAGCCATGGTTTTGGATAAAAAATGAGCCCTATGATACCATAATAGAATCTAAGCCATTGTCAAAGAAAAGGAAAGTGCAGAGAAAGTAAAGGAAAGTTCTGGAATGATTTCATTAATTAAAAGATGAATAATATACGTCAATGGTATTTATATGGACACCAGCTATCTAACATCTTTTAACTGAATCTCTTAAGTTAGTTACCAATGACTTAGTACAGCTAGATAACAGATTTGGAATCTGTTATTCAATTAACTATAGTAACTATGCAGTTACTCTATTGAAGAGCGTAGTCAGGTACGATTGAAGTTCAAAGTTGGGTTTGGATTTTAATTTTAATGCAATACCTCACCTGTAAACCCAATTATTGTTTGCAAACAAACCCTCTAATCTTGTTAGATCTAGGATTTGCAAAATCCTATAAAATAGTGATTTATGCTGTCATCAGGATTGCTTAGGTTATCAGGTATTGTAAAATCGCAGAATCTTGGGATTAAGATCACGGTTTTAATTTTTAAATCCCTTGGTCTGCTGAGACGTGTTCTGTAATTTAGTGTTGTCTTATGTCTGAAGCAATGTTCTGAAACCAGACCGGTCGTTGAATTAGTAAAGACACCAGTTTATGGTTCAACTGTGGTACCGCGGTTGAATTGATTATAATTAAATAATTATTGGAATGTTTATTATATTCATTAGATGCTAATATAAATTAAATTTAATATTTATATATAGTCCTAGAAACAGCCTCTTGTGTACAAAAAGGGTAAGCTAGCGTACAATACACCGTTTGGTGGGACGCCTTCCTGGGCCCTGCGTAAGTGGGAGCTTTAGTGCACCGGGCTGCCCATTTTTATTTTTTATTTTTTTATAGAGTAAAACATAATATGTATAGAAAAAAACGTAATACACATAATAGTGCTTTCTAACATAACAACACATTTATAGGAATGGTGTAATATTATTGACAATAAATTGATGCAAAAGACTGAAAACTAAATTCTATTTATAAGGTATATTTGTAACAAGCTGGAAGTTGAATAAGCATTAGCTTGGAGATTTTAACAATATAAGATTATCTTAGAATACCTTTATACTATGTTAGAGTATCTTGGTTTATCTCGTAAGATTAGTTTTCCTTTATCTTGGATTGGTTTCCTAAGATTAGTTACCTTTTTTTGTTGAGAAAATATAACCCCGGTGTAATCATATATCCTTTATGCTGAAGCGTAGTGCGCTAAAGCGTACAAGTTAAATGTTTGTAAATTTGCTTGATATTGTTTGCTCTCTTATGTATTGCTTACTTGGAATATTTAATTTTAACGCTCGGTATAGCCCACTTGTGGGAAGCTTTGGAAGACTCCCTTGCATTCCGGAGAAGAAGGCGACATTTTATGGCCATCATGTTATTGACCAATTTCGAATGCAAACACAACGTGAGCTGGTATGGTCAGATTAATTCTTGTTTGAATTCGTATCCTAATTTTGAAATTATTTGGCAACAAGCTGGTTCATTTTCTTTTTTTCGTCAATCTGATTTTGGTTGAACAGAAAGACGCAATATCTACTTCACATTGTTCTCAGCCCAACAACATTGAATATGATATGGCTGTAGAGTGGTGTTTACTACAAGAAAGAGCGGACAAATCTTGGAGAAAATTATATCAGGTATAGAATTGTTGAATTGTGTCGGAAATTATTCATTTCTGCTTTATTTTAAGCAACATTGAATTAGTTTTACTATATCTTAAGCGATATTGATATTTGGCTATAACGTTTTTAAGCGACAGGGCGGGGAGTTGAGCAAACTCAAAGCTAAGTTGAAGTCTAAACTCTAAACGATCTCCATTGACCCTTCTATTTTGTTGGTAAGTTTTCCTTTAAAAAAGATTTGGTTGTGAAGTTTTTTAATTGGATTTTCTCTATTGCTTGTATTAAATACGACTTTGGAGTGATCTAAGCATTATATATTCAACTCAATATTTTTTTGCTGCAATGCATGCGTTTTATACTAGCAGATAGGTTGTTATTTTTATTGAACTGGTTCTGTTTGATCTTTTGGAAAAAAAAAGCACATCATTGAAGTTTTCTTGTTCTTCAAAGTTTTTTTTTGGGTGATATTTTGTTCTTCAAAGTTATACCATAAGTATCGAAACTATGAAGTTATGTATATATGGATCTAGTTTTGAGACTATGACATTTATATTTAGTCTGCCTCTCTTTTCAAATATAGAATGAGTCCTATGATCAAAGGCCTGAGCTGTGGTTGGCTTTTAGTGGGTTGTGAAATTTTGATCTGACAAGCTTCTTTTTCCTCTCTGCAGAACAACACTGACTTTGTTCGCCTAGGTTGTGGCATGACTGGCAATTGTTTTGGTTCAGCAGGTGTAGATATAACATTCTTGGGGGGTTCTTAGTATACATCATCTCCCTGGAAAGCTGTTGAACGTTTTATTGCCCAGTAAAATTTTGCTGTTGTTGTACTATATATAGTTTCTTGTCTTTGATGCAAACCCCGTTAATTTTCCTTGACAATATAAACTCCATTGTTATTCAATTCAGTTCTTATGAGTATAATCCTTTTCAACTTTCTTTCTGCCATCTTGTTGTACATGATATGAAAATTGGCTTGAAGCTATTTAGAAAATACATATTTAAATTGATAATAACAAGAAAACAGTAAATAATATTATCTCTAAGTTGTATAGCGACAAAAAAAAAACATAACAAACTAGCCCTTACCTTCACATGCGGGCTATACACCACACCGAAAATACTCCTGCATGCTTATTGGCAAGGTTTGGATTTCTATAGGAAGAATCAAGAGTGATTTTCAGACATCCTAAATCCGGAAAGAAAGGTAAATTAATGGAAGATCATTTGATGGAAAATAAGCATTTTAAAATGTCTCACTAGTTTCCTCTGTATTGCTCAAATCTGTTAAAATACATTGCCGAATACCGCTAACATAAGTATGGTAGATCGATAGAATATATTTAGGGATGACAATGGGTATGGATAGGGTATTAGTGTTCATCTTCATAACTGTATTTTAAATAATGTCGTATTTTTGTGGGCAACAACTTTAGTGTCCATCTCCATCCTGAGTGTTTATACACACTCATTACCCACACTTTAACTATGAAAAAACAATAAAAAACATCACAATTGAAATAAAACTATGATCTATTATTATTTTTTAAAATCAACTCATAAAAGAGTACGAATCGTAGTATTTAGTCAAATAAAAAACATCCAAAATATTCCTAAAAAGTTGTACACAAGAGGAAGTAGTTATTGTGTTAAGCAATTTTTAGGTTTTTATTCAGGCTTAAATAGTTAAATAAATTAATTAATTGTAACAAAAAATAAATAAATTATTTATCATACTATATAAATGAGTAATGATATTTGAACGATCATTTCATGACAACTTTTGGGACAACCTTGTTGTTCTCTCTTGTTATTGGTCAAAACAAGAGAGAGAGAGAGAGAGAGAGAGAGAGAGAGAGAGAGAGAATAATAACAAAATGTGAGTATGAGAGAGAAAGTTGTACAAAAATCGTTGAATTCAAGCTGAGTTGTTGAATTGGAAAAGAAATATTAGATGTTTTATGTGATACGAGAGTACCGCTCAGGTTAAAGGGAACATTATATTGGATAATTGTCAGGCCAACACTATTGTGTGAAACGGAGTGTTCAACAGTCAAGAACTAATACGAGGATAAAATAAGTGTAGTGGAGATGAGGATGTTGCATTTGATGTGTGGTAAGACTATACATGATATGGTTAGAAATGACAACATTATAGAGTATCGAGGCAACACCCAAGCACGAATGTAAGTATAAGGGTTTAAGGTCAGCTGACCCCACTCTTTGCCAAAAAAATTTAACCAATTATACCCTAATTTTATATGTTTGACCCTACTTTAATTTTTAGGTTGTCCACACATGACTCAGTTTATACACTTAGACAAACAATGTAAACTATTATTACCTCCGTTTCATAATGAGTGAGTTTTTTGTAAAAATATTGTTCTGAAATAACTAACCAATTTCATTTTTCAATACAATATTAATTACTTTTTTTTCAATTATAACTCTAATTAATACTAATTTCATCACTCTAAATTCAATATATTCCACTTTGCATTTGTGATAATGGAAAATAAATCAGTACTTGACAATAGCAGTATAGCACTTAAAATAATTTTTTTCTCTCCTTCATTTATACATTTTTCTTAATATATGTAAAATGTGCAAATGACTCACTTAGTTTAAAACAGAGGGAGTATATTTTATTTGTTAAAAATACCAGTACTACTTTATACATTGAAAAAGTAGATCAGTACTAGTTACTAGATAATTTGGGTTTTAACTAACCTTTGGATTTTATTTAAAACAAAATCAAATGCTCAAAAAAATATTAAAAGAAAACTGGTCACTAATTCACTATGCAGTAGAAAGAAGGTGAAAAGTGAAGCATTTTTTTTTTTTGGCTTTCGCATCGGTTTTTGCGACTAATCCGGCTCATGCATAGAGGCATGCGCACTGACTAAGCGTTGTTCCCCCTGGGAATCGAACCCGATATTCCTCGGGTACGTCTTTGAAAGGAGATCCTTGCCACTGGAGCCTAAGCAACTTGGTTAAAGTTAAGCATATTTGATAGTGTTGAAAATGAAAAAAAATCTTACAAGGCTCTTAAAAGAGCAATTATTCTTTCAACACTAAAATGTATTTAGTTTTTTGATATACATTCATATACTTTTTGTAATCTTCACTGTTTTGTTTAATGAAAATGTTCATCATTTTAATGGTTATTGTTTTATATATTTTTGTATAAATATTTTTGATAAACGAGTTTGACCACACTTTCTGAAATTTCTGAATCCGTCCCTGACAACACCTATGGTATAAAAGATCATGATGAAAAAAATACTTAGGTGTTCGAACATATAGAGAGAATATCTGTATATTATGTAATAAGGAGAATAAATTAGATGAAGGATAATCATATTACAAAAGATAGAGGAAGACCTAAAAAATGTACAAGAGAAACTATTAGAAACTATTTAGAGATTAATGGGTTAGATTCAAATATAGTTCATATTTCAGATAGGACATTATAACATAATTTGATCTATGAAACCAATCATATTTAGTGGGATAAAACTCCATTGTTGCTTTATATTTAAACATAGTTAATTAGACAAAAAAAACTACTTTTTATTACAAAATAGTTTATTAAAACAAATATTCTAGAATAAATTCTCCTTGTATTATTATGCTTTTATGCTACTCCCTCTAGTCTTTAATATACGAAAATTTTCAAATTTTTTTATCCTATTTATAAAAAATATCACAACTTTTATGGCGTGATTATTGTTTAAAAGACTTTTCTATCCCTCATTTAATGATTGTCTTTTTAATATTAGTGGATATATTCAATGTTTCACAACATTCTATAAGGATATAATTGTAAAAATGTTTAAAAAATTGCAACGATTAATGATAACATTGGTTTTGATGTTTTTTTTTATTTTACTTCTTATAATAAGGATCAGAGGAAGTACAACAATTTTGAATGCACCTCTCAAAAAAGTTTTTTTTTTTTTTTTTAATGAAGTTAACTTCAACTTATCAATCCGTAATCTTTGTGGCATTTTGTAAATGTGATAAGTTCTTTGTTGAATCCGGATATAATGCATGCTGTACAGCCCAAATTCTAACATTTTTTTAAACTTGCGTTTGTTCTCTTGGTAAAAAGAAACGATATTCTACCACAATTTTGTGATAAGTTTTAATACAATTATCTCTCTTTACTTTCATTATATTATACTCTTATTTTTGCTCTATTGATTTGATTTTTGTATAAACATGTACAGTTTTTTTTTTTTATATCTTTGGTTGTTCCATAAATTATTAATAAAATGGTTGTTCAAATAACACATTTTTGTTAAATAAAGGGTAAATAATGCTACCTATATATATGAATGACACATGCATTATTTTAAAGTTTTTTTTAGAAGATTATATTATTGAGTTGTATAGAAGGGATGGACAACGTTTAAACTAAGAGTTAAAAAGTTGAATAATCTAACAACTAATTACCAACATCTGTCAATATATTTTTTTTGTAGAGTTGTATTATTTTGGAATGGAAAATTCACATCGAAACAATAAATCAGATTATTAATACGACTTAAAAAAAAAATTTGACAAAAATAAACGATATTCATTCATTCAAATTGATAGAGTATATCGATACAATACAAATCCAAATTTGCTAAAAACAAAAATGATGAATCTGTGAACAAACTCACATCATCCATGTTAATAACATAAAACGGCAAAGTACCTATGCATACAAATATGACTATATTCATGTTTCCAGAATACTCATGTTTCTGGATCTGCAACGTTGACGATGCCAAAGTCATTGTCATTGATCGGATCTGCACTTGCTCAAAGCTAATCTTTCAACCTGAATCAAATAAACACCACACTAAGACGAGAAATAAATCAAAAACACACCGCACAAAGACGGGAAATCAAAACAAACAGAGTCGTTCAGAGACGACGAAATCACAAAAACAAACGAATGAAAACAAAAAATATGTGAAATCACTTATTCAATCAGAGACGATGAGTTATTTTTGGGTCAAAATTGACCCTAAATCACCCCTCTGAAAAGAAGAAAAGGGTGACGGCTAGAGTTTGAGAAGGAGAGAAGAGAGAGGAAGGGGGGTCTGCTTTTCTTATTATACACTTAAATATTTGATTATGATTTTTTAGTAACACACCAAAAATATTTTGCTACATCCAATTCCATTTAAAATTCCCCTAAACAAATCTATTTAAAATTAAATCATAATACGAAAATTGTCATTGTTCATAAAAAATTATCATAGCCCATTTTTTATGTCTCTCACAATCACAAACAAGTTATTCAAGCATTATTTTTTTGCAATATGTAAGTGAAATTTGTGTTTTTAGATAGATTCTGCATTTTAATTTTTACCTGTTTCATCGCAAACTACTTGAATTGAATTTACGCATGTCCAGGCAAACTTACTTCACATAACACACAAAATCTTAGAAATAAGGTCAGATGAACTAAGATCATATATTACAAAAATTATGAGAAATTAAAGATGAATAAGAAGGATTCCAAATTGTGCGCTGATTCGTTGATTTTAACCACATAAAGATATATCTCATAAAAAATAACCAATTCACAAAACAAAAGTAAAAAAACATCACATGCAAAAAGGAAATCAAAGATCAAATCATTACAAACTAAAACTAAACAAAATTAAGGATCACCAAAACCAATAGACTGGGTTTCAATAAAATTGGAGGCTCGGCTCTAATATTAAAAATGACCTCTAATAAAAATAATTAATGATAATTTAAATAATTGTAAATTAACAATAAGTATTATTTTGATTTTAATTAATGTATAACTTGTCTATTTACTCTTCACTTTTGTCCAATAATAAGTGTTTGATTTATACCTACATAACAAAAGAAAATATTATCATACATCTCAATAATTACACTCATACCCCTATAAATAATTGAGACCCCATGAATTAGAGGCTCGGCTCCATAGAGCTCCTTGCGCATGGCAAGGAAGGACATGCCAATAGAGCATACAAACAAAAATGAAGAGACATGAGAAAAATATGAAATCAAACTGTTCTAGGATGTTTCTAGGGCAAATCCTATTGACTTTGGATTACCCGGTCTATTGATGAATTGAACCTTGCCTAGTTCGCAACAAAATACTATATTATAGAAACTAAAAGTTCATATGTCCAACCACATAAAATATCCGACCATGAAAATTGGAGTATTTTGGTCTTTTCAAGTTGTAAATTTTTTGATTGATTAAAACAAGTGAATTAATTTAAAATATAATTAATAGGTATTTATAGGAAATTTAAAGAAATGAGTGAAATATGACCGTTGTTGTTTAGTTTTATGAAATGATAAGTCTCATGACCGAATAGAATAAAGAAAAGAAATAAACTGTGTTGGGTTGTATGTCACTACTTCATTTTTGTTTTGCAGTTCTCTCTCTTCAATCTCAATCTCAATCTCAATCTCAATCTCAAAATGGGTTGCGCTCAATCACGCATAGACAATGAAGAATCAGTAGCACGTTGCAAAGACCGTAAAAACTTAATGCGTGAAGCTGTCGCCGCTCGTAATGCCTTCGCCGCCGGTCACTCCGGTTACGCCATGGCTCTCAAAAACACCGGCTCCGCTCTCTCCGACTACGCTCACGGCGAAACTCATCTTCACGACATTCACCTTCATCCACCGCCACTTCATTCTGATCCGCCTCCTCCACCGCCTCTAGAAGAAACCCTCCCTCCTCCACCGCCTCTTCCACCTAATTTCTCACCGCCTTCTCTCAAACGCTCTGTAACATTGCCGCCTCCTGTGTCGTTGCAGTTACAAGGGAAAGTCGGTGATGCTGATGGACTTGTTCACGCGCCTCACGCTTCTCCTCCTTCTGTGATTAAGGTGATGCCACCACCGCCTTTGCCGGATTCGAAGAATATGGCTTGGGATTATTTCTTTATGGATATGGATAATATGGGAAGAGGTTCTTTGAATGAGGAAGATGAGATTGATAATGAAGAAGGTGAAATTGAAGGTGAGAATGTTGATGTTAATGGAGGACATGTGGAGGATGAGATTGAACCGAAGACACCTGAGAAAGCTGAGGTTGATTTGTATAACAAGGAGCATGAACATGATGTAATAAGAGAGGCTACACATATTGAACATTCTAAAACTGCTCCTGCTGAGTTTAGAAGAGCAATTAAGGTGGTTCCTTCTGCTACTCTTATGCAGATTCTTAGTTCTCTTGATGATCATTTTCTTAAAGCTTCTGAGACTGCTCAAGAAGTTTCTAAGATGCTTGAAGCTACTAGGTTGCATTATCATTCTAATTTCGCCGATGGTCGGGGTAATGTATTCTGTATTAGATTTGTTTCCTTTATTTTATTCAATTTCAGTTAATGTTTGTAATTGCCAACAATGTTTTAAATCGCGGGCATGTCAAAATCCTTGATGTCATTGTCCAAAATGCGGTCCTAGACCTTTTTTTTAGAACTCTAGTTGTGTAAAGTTTAAGTATTTAGTTAGTTGGAATGGACATGTAAGGTTGAGGCTAATTTTCAATGGCATGAGCAGGTCACATTGATCATTCTGCTAGAGTCATGCAAGTGATAACATGGAATAGGTCATTCAAGGGTGTATCCAATGGGGAGGGTGCAAAAGATGATTTTGATTCCGAAGATAAAGAAACACATGCCACTGTTTTGGACAAGTTGTTAGCATGGGAAAAGAAACTCTACGAAGAAGTCAAGGTAGATGTCATCTTCCATTTTTTGACGTTTATACTTTCTTTCATCTTGTTAGTTAGCTTTCTCATTGATTTGATTTGATTTTCCATTGTACTGTTATGTTTTCTATCACTATTATTGCTAAGTTTTTATTGCTGTTTGTAACATGTTGCTCTTGATGGAGGCTTGCCTTTTTAAAATTTCACTTATTTTCGACAGCAAGGTGAGCTTATGAAGTTTGAATATCAAAGAAAAGTTGCGATTCTCAACAAGCAGAAGAAGCGTGGCGCCAGTGTTGAATCATTAGGAAAAACTAAAGCGGCCGTAAGTCATTTACACACAAAATATATTGTTGATATGCAGTCGATGGACTCGACAGTTTCTGAAGTGGACCATATTCGCGACTCGCAGTTGTATCCAAAACTTGTTGCTCTTGTTATTGGGTAAGTATTGCTAAGTTATCCTGTGCTATTTGATATCTTAGTGGTAGTGAATAACTATGCTTGAATGAAGAATAGTGAAAGAAACTCGAGCCATTGTGAACTTCCTTGAAAACTTCCTTTAACAGATGACAACATCCTAAATTTCATGCTTGTTGGCCTGAATTAGTCTTGAATGTGAGATAATCCAGCATCCTAGTAGTAACCGATGTTGCAAAATACATTCTAGAAAATCGTAAGTGGGACACCCCAATCGAAATGCATTTTATTTTGCAGTTTAGTACTTAGATTCTCAATCTATATTTTTCATTTAAATTCTGAGCCTAGATACTGAAGTTCATTTTAATGTTATAATAAATGTCTTACTAATCGTGTCATTTTACATGTATTGTTTCCTAGTTTTCAATTTGTTCTGGGATTGGCTGCTACACGATCCAAAATTTTGCTAACGCACCAATACTGTACCAAGTTTCTATTTTTTGCGTCACCAAATGGATTTTTATCTTAACCATGATTCATGAATCTACTTGATTTCTTTCAGGATGGCCAATATGTGGGAGAATATGTTCATGCATCATGACAGCCAGCTGAAAATAGTTACAGACCTCAAATCTCTTGATATTTCTCAAGATCAAAAGGAAACAACCAAGCATCATTACGACCGCACCGTGCAGCTTTTGAATGTAATCCAAGAATGGGAGTCACAATTTGAGAAGCTCGTGACTCAACAGAAGCATTACATCCAAGCTCTTAATAGCTGGCTCAAGTTAAATCTCATTCCCATCGAAAGCAACCTAAAAGAAAAAATCTCGTCTCCGCCAAGAGCCCAGAATCCACCAATCCAAGCCCTTCTTCATGCATGGCATGATTATCTCGACAAGCTTCCTGATGAGCTAGCGAAATCTGCTATTACCTCATTTGCTGCAGTGATAAAGACGATCATACTTCAGCAGGAGGAAGAGATGAAGTTAAAGGAGAAATGTGAGGAAACTAAAAAGGAATTCTTGAGGAAAAACCAAGCTTTTGAAGAATGGTACCAAAAGCATTTACAACGAAGAGGGCCCGATGATCAAGAAAGAGATGATGTAAATACAAACAATCCGGTCTCGGAGAAGCAGTTTGTCGTTGAGAGCTTGAAGAAGAGATTAGAAGAAGAAACTGAATCTCACAAAAAATTGTGTGTTCAAGTAAGAGAGAAATCACTCCAGAGTCTCAAAACTCGCTTGCCTGAGCTCTTCCGCGCATTATCGGATTATACTCATGCGTGTTCTGATGCTTATGAGAAACTGAAGTCGATTGCACACTCTCAAGGGGGTGGTGCGGCGTGACAAGCTTTTCTGTTCTTTCTCTTTTGTGAAAGTTAGTTTATGTGTAATTTTAAACCTAAGTTAAGCTGCATCCTCACACAAGAAAGCAGCATACATGTTTTAGCTGAACATGCTGATCGATCAATCTCGTGTGAAAATTTTGCCATAGCTTTGTAGTTCTAACCATCCTTAATTATGGAAGCACATTTGCGTAAGTGTCCAATTATGTGCCTTAAGATTGTGTTGTGTAGGGTAATATTAAATTATTAATTATTCAAGTTGAAAATTCAAAAGCTCATATGAGCTTTGAGTTAGTCATATGCTATGACTCATCATGCTATTGAAGTGTATCTAAATAACAAAGTGCATACATATAATCAGAGAAATGTTTTCATTATCCTTGACTTGTGAAAAATGAAGATGGAAACGGAATCTCAACTTCAGGGGCGTTATCTGGTTTGGCAGTATTGGCACTGGTTGAATAAGTTAAAATCTTCAATTATGGTCAGAATAGTATCCATGTGAAACTGATGAAAGGAAAATATTTTATTTAAATAAATATAATATACAGGAATTACATCCTGAGTTGGTGAAATAAGAATCCTATATTTTGTAGAATTAGAAAATGGTTAGATGATAGAATTTACTGAGAAGGGTGTGACTGGAATACTGTTTACTCTTATTTAATACTCAATGCTTACATTTCCATATTTGGCGGCTGCTAGTGTAAAACAATGACTCCTTCTGCAGTAGTATAACTTTGACACTTCAAATAAATACACTTCATTTATTATTGTTTTTTCTCTTTAATATCCAATGGCTGTTTTACATTACATGAGACTTTAATAGAATTCAAAGTGTCTAAATCACCTGGTTGTTGTCATGGTGGGCGGTCTAAGCCTAATTTCACCTCATCAAATTATTATATAAAGGATTATGGATAAAGATTAAGGCAAGTTTCACACCAACAAAGAGACTTAACTACCTTCAAATACTTTGTAGTTATAGACATTGTAAATAAATAAATAAATAAGCCTTTAAATAGAAAGGGATATGCTAAAAAATCC
>Ga0315915_1001351_pt1 | contig 29511 bp, 12 predicted proteins | sample MpolbnodulesMG_FD_207738 | JGI IMG/M metagenome (GOLD analysis project Ga0315915, IMG submission 207738) | Medicago polymorpha root nodule microbial communities from Los Angeles, California, United States - branched nodules | ecosystem: Host-associated > Plants > Roots > Nodule | place: USA... | reverse complement strand
ATAATAATAATAATAATAATAATAATAATAATAATAATAATAATAATAATATAGCGTAAAGAGGAGAGGTTCGTTATTCTATTGCGATTAATCATATGTTTGTTTATTTTATCATCATTAAATTTTTGAAATATATCACAACCAAATAAATATTTAACTTATATTGTTAGTATTACAGTAGAATTGTTCTCCGTTATAAATGAATTTAACTATTTTTTAATTCAAAATAAAATAAAATTGTCATTACAATAGTTTAAATAAAATTAGAAGAAGCGAAAATATTTATCCCATTTACATATAGGTCAAAGAGATGTCACATAAATAGAATTTCACATGGTTTTTAGTGTCACTGTTATAAATAAAATTTATATTTTCCTCGTTTCCTCAATTTATCAATAATTTTATATGTTTGGAGACATGGCTCGAGAGACGATTGCAATGATGAATTTGCTCTTGAGATGACCCAATATGTTTACATTTTTTAATAAATGTTTGCATGTTTTTTTATCGGTAAATGTTTGAGATGTATTTGTTAGCAACAATGATCAGACACTAACATTTCGATCCTGCTAACAACTATATACGTGTATCGAACTAAACAATTATCTTTAGGAGGGAAACTATATTATGATTGTGTGATTATTTGCACGTATTATGCATTTAGAAATGATTGTGTGAAAACAAAACATGCTACTAATTTTGCTAACACGATATATTGGCAAATTCTATAGTACACCTAAAAATTTGAGTGTACTGGTACACCAAATCGTTAAATTAATGACTAAATGAGTTGTTTTTTTGAAGAAAAATAATTATTTTCTGTCATTGACAATTATAATAATTAAATCTTATTTATCAAAAGCATCGACGAAATAAAATTTATTTATTTTTTAATTTTTATTACTTGTAATAAAGAATATTGATTATTTTTAATGAGAAAATGTTAAAAATTTAATATGATTCTTATAAACAATAAAATAATGTTTTCTAAAATATAAATATTGACAAATAGTTTTTTATTTCATAAAATAATCGTTAATTACAAATTTATAAAGCAAGAGTACCGGTACACCTCAATTTATGAGGTGTACCGTAGAAGTTCCCTGATATATTTGCTAAAACGGTTTGGACGATGAACATGATTTAAATTCGTATAAGAAAATCGGTTAATTTTATTTTTATGGATTTTATATTTATTATCAACACAAGTTGTAAAAATTGTCAAAAAAAAAAAACAGCTTTTAAAAAATTAACTTCACAATCACACTTATTATACTGTAAAAAAAAATGTGGAGGGGTAGAAGTAGGGTTACCAAGAATGCAACAATTGAAGGAACGGAAATATTTGTTTTCTTTTCTTTTTCTATGTAACTTGAAAATCTTGATTGTATCTCAAAATTGTGTAACTTGAAAATTTTGATTGTAAGTGGACATGCAGATTGAGTTTATATGCTGGAAACTGAAAGGACAAGAATTAAGGATAAAAAACAAAAATATGTGGGTCTTTGTCTGTAACGATGATTTAGAAATCAAGTGCCCGGTCGCTGTCTATAGTGCTACAAGTGATTATTTGTTGGGGTTTTACTAAAGTGCATATATCTAGAGGTTTTTCATATGGTTAATACCTAAATATTTAAAGGAATCCATAATTTTCTTATAGATTCTTGTAATTAAAAAAAATTGTGTATTTTTAGTTAAGAATCATCTGAAAAAAGCACGTCTTTCCAAGAGATTAACCGACGAGACTTTTTTTTTCAAACAAATTGTTACTACTAATTCTCTGGAGATATTATTAGGGTATATCACAAAAATAGTTGTGCATTCCTGTGACTATTTTTTTTCAGAAAAAAGTAAATGAATCATAAAAACATCATCGGTTGTGTTTATATAATGTAATAGAGTATATTTTTACATCAAAATTTTAATTGATGCAAATTTCTAGTTGGCTGTCCCATGGGGTAAAAGGGAACGACACTACAACTGTGATGTAAGAAGCACAGGAAATAAATTGACACCATTTGCAAAAACTTGTGAGCAAGAATAGAGTGCTAAACCAGAATTTTGATTAGCACAAGAAATGGAAAGTTTGGGGAAACCCATAGCCATATTTTACAGCTTGTAGCAACAATACACATGCTAGTATGCGATCATAAAATATGTAAAGTTCAAGCATATGAAATTGAAATGGATAAACAAATGCAAAATATGAGCACATATGCAGGAGCGTGTATTTACACGGTTGGATGTCAAAATCATCAAGCAAGAAGACATTGTAGGATGGTAGGTATATGGAGAACTTGATAGCTTTATGCAATATTTTCAATACCAGTTGTTAAAGAATCCAACATTGCACCAATCGCGCTGATCGACCGCTCACATTATTTTCAAGCTTTATCCATTATAGTGGCACACTTATTTTTGGGTTTGCAATATTATATGATGCAATATTGAATCATTCAGATGGTTATTTGAAACATTTCTCGAAGCACGAAAAGCAATAGCTAAAACACTCAAGGTGATGTCAAAGACTTAACATGGATTATGTACATAACACTTGATGCATAATGGGATCAACCACATTGGTAACTTGATGGAAACAGGAATTCATTTCTTAATTGACTTTAAGAAGTGTATTGTGAAAACGACCAAGACAGATTGGTGCAAGTTGGCTGCTAATTTTAATGTTTTACACAACTACAGAAAATCTGAAGCAAATCAAACGATGGTCGTATTTTCAAGAATTGTGTAATGGCTAAAGAAAATCCTTTGAGAAAAGAGTAAAGACCTAGGTGAGTTTCTGTTATGCATCAACTATCAAGTATCAACTAATTCTGAACAGGTGACAATTGTCAAGTATGTGCAGTATAACTTCATCTAAACAACAGCCAGATACATATGCAAAGAGTATAGTTTCCTTATGTTAATGTCATCAAGTTTCCCTCATGAAGGACATTCTGTCACTTCTGTCTAAAATTTTTACAATCATCCATCCTAGACAGTACAACAGCTCCTCAAAATCTCCTTACATTCTATTCATTTTTAACAATCTTGAAGCTCCATTGGATGCGCAAACCGCTATGTCTTCTGCTTCATTGTAAGCGCCTGCAAAGTTCATCTTGTATAAATTTCAGGTCATGCATTTCACCTAGGACCAGATGATGGACGAGGCTTCCCTTTCATGGAATTTATGTGCTGGGTAACGAATATAATTCCCATCACAACTATGAGACAGCCGATCAGCACACTGAAGAAGAGAGCACCGGGTTGTCGAGTCTGGACAAAGCCGTACACTCCGGAAGAGGTGACGAGAATAAGGTCAGTGAGCCCGTCATTCGAGAAGTCTTCACGGATCAATACATGTGTAGGTGGACCAGGGAGTTCAATTGTAGCCAATATGCTACCTCCGGGTGATATTACCACAGCCTCTTGTTCTCCAGCTGCAAGGATCATCTCATGATTGTCGTGCAACCGCAAAGGAAAAGGCTTTAGTGTGGGAATCACCAAACCACCTTCCATCATCCCTGCTGGGGAAGGTAGATTTGACCATGTGACACCAGTTGATTGTTGCCACTGCCAAACAGCATCATGACCATGCAAACCAGGAGTATACGAAGTTATCTGCAAGGAGCAATTTTCATAAAGTTAGTACGGAGGTAAAGAATATCTCACAAATACCACCAAAATATATTAGTCGAGACTTGAAATAATTTGTTAACAAAAGTGAAGAACTAGGTTTGTTTGATTGGTGCTCAAACAAACTATCAAATGTTACACAACCAGATTTAGTCAGAACAAAAAAAAAGGATACCTCTCCCCGGTTTGTCAAGAAGACAACGTCGCCATGGCTTCCCTTCCGGTGCTTGTGACCATCACTTCTAGGAATGAGAATGGGTGTTGCTACCTCCAAAGAAGACATATCTGAACCTCGGTTGAAGCCTCTATAAAGTTCTCCGTGTTGGAATAAGTTAAAATGGGTATAATGACAAATAGATACATTGAAGAGTTGTTCCCGTACTGGTACGCCAGACGTTGCAACAGCCCAACAAGGACGTAGAACATCCATGGACCCACTAACTACAGTTTGCTCAGCACCATTTCCTCCAACAGCCTGATTAGATAAATCTTTCAGACATCAGGCAGAGGAAATCCCCCATTAAGTTAACAATTATCATGCTAAATTAATAAAGATCTGCCTTGTTTGTTTATCAAAAAAAAGTGAAGGAAAAAAAGTGAACCTGCACATGATCCAGAACTCCATCACCATTAATATCAGCATGTAGACCACCTTCCTGAAGGTGAAGCTGAGATAAATAGAAGTGTTATTTCACAGAATACGAAAAATTTCAAAAGTAACGTGACAGCTAAATAAGATTTTGGCTGAAACCAGTGCAGTTTAATACTACAAATCTACAACCACAGGATCTAATGTTGTACAACTACTTATAATCTCTTTTTTTTTTTTTTTTTGTATTTTGATTTTCAAGTTAATCAGTGGCTTTATATTTACCTTACACAGTGTTCGACCAGATGCCAAATGAAGAGCTTCTATCCCCTCCTTTAGATGAGCCACGACAACATTAGGAACCCACCAAACCTTAGTATAGTTGGTTATGGTGGGAACGTATGGTGGATGCTGCATTCCAAAAGAAAAATCATTATGACAAATAGTGCAAACCCCCCACCCTGGTAAAAAAAGAAAAAGGCTTCTCGGAATCCCATAAAATGCCATACATTTTATAGAACCCCTTTCCGATTAAGCAATAACATGAGAACATAAAAATGTATGCAAAGAGATTACTTTAATGACAAAAACCATCAATTAAGTATATTTAACAAGCTTAGACATGTTATGCTTTCCACAGTTAGAAAAAAACTGTTTTCCACCAAGTTATTGCTTTGGCACACCGTACATGCCATGTTTCATAAAGTACCTTAACCTAAGAACAAGATAATCCTCAAATTGTTTTATATGCATTATAATCTTTGGAAGCACTAAAATTATTAGAAGAGGGAATTCAAAATTCATCTAAACAAACAAATAGGTAGTTTAACCATCAAACTCCCCAAACATGAAGTACTTCATCTATGGGAACACAGCTTGTACTTGAACACGCTAAACATCTACCAGTTTAACCCATATGTTTGCCAGTGAAAGGTGAAAAAAGCAAATTCTCGTCAATTTAAAGCATTAGAGTCTTATTTCCATGACCTCTCCTAGCCCCAACAAATATGTATCCAAGACTGCATAAGTGCCGATATGCAGAAGCCAACCACACATTTGCCCAATATCTGCACCATATGAACCCACCCACCCCCAACAACAACAACAACAACCAAGCCTTATCCCACTAAGTGGGGTCGGCTACATGGATCAAATGGCGCCATAGTGTTCTATCATAAACCAAATTTGGATCCAACTCATTGACCTCTAAATCCTTTCTAATGGTTTCTCTAATAGTTTTCCTAGGTCACCTCTTTTAACTTGGAGGGGATGACTATTTTTCCTCTAAATTATGGAAGCTATAATACAAATTTATGGATGGTGATTTGAATTTTGAAAATCCCCTCCCCTCCAAAACCCTCACAATCCAAAAATACGCGGAGTAGATCATGCTTATTTATGGATAGTGATCTGAAATTTGAAAGATAGTTTCCTTATAAAGTAACCCGTGTGATTCCTGTGGACTAATTTATGAAACAACTTACGTACATGTTAATTCTAAAGCAACAGGTTACAAATAATACAACAACATTAATGACATTTAAGCCTTCTCACTAGATGGGTCGAATATATGGATTAAATGACAATAATTTTCTATCATGTTTAAAAATAGATTGTTTACCACTTATTCTCTGTTAATGGTTTGACCTACGATACAATTTATCTTTGGTTTGCTTTCCCTCTAATTATTAGACTATCTTCTATCAAACTCTCTTATTATTTTGTATGGTTTTCAACTTGTAAATAATGACCCAGTGTTTGAAATTTAGTTGTTCAGTTTTTCTTAGCGAACTGTCTAGCAGCCATTTCTTTAATTATTCATATGAGCAAATAGTTTTTGAGAGTTGAGGGGGAAGTTAAGTGAGTGTGCGAAGAAATAAAATAAAGATTTGGATTAAAATGACAAGGGATTTGGCTCTCAAAATTGAGTTTGGATGTTGTCGTGAAGAAAAAAAGTTTGGGTTACATGCTGGGCATGTAATTGATGGTTTTAGACATGTTAAGGCCAATCTTGACCATTTAGTTAATTGGTTGTGCGTGCAAGATTCTGTAGCTTGGCATGTGACAGCATGCAACTTAGTTGCCTGGTATAAAATTTTATATTTTAAGGCCTGAATTGGATATTAATTTATTAAATGTATACCTCTCTTAGTTGAAGGTGTTTTCTAGTAGCCATGGCAATCATTTTACTATAAGCTATGATTGAAATACAATTATCTCGTGGGTAGGTTCACTTTTGTTGAAGAATATACTTTATAACTTGCAATGTAAACTGGGAATGTAGTTGTTTTGGTGGTAGTTAAAATCCTGATTTTAATCGTAAAATCCCACAATTTTGTGATTCTTCATTCCCTCAATGATTAAGAGTATACATAGAATCCTATTTTGGTGGAATTGCCATCGTTAACCGTTGAATCGTATAACTTACGATCTTTATATAAGTATTTGATGTGTCATTAAGGTTTTAATTTTCTTTCTTGCGAGCTATTCTTATGAATTGAAATTTACGGAAGTATTTCAAGTGATTTAATGCTTTAATTTTCTTTCTTGTATGTATTTATATGAATATAAATGAGTTTTATGAATTTTGTATAAACTTACTATTAGTGTCATGATTCCATGATTTATGATTTTACTTCCACTTCCCGGATTTTACGTAAAACTCAATTTAACTACCTTGGATGTTTCATTTTAAATATGAAATTATGTTTTGGACTTGGGACTATATGTTGTTTAGGATTTTGTCCTATTTTGGGTTATCTTCTTCCAGAATAAAATAGGTTTATATTCCAAGTTTGGTTATTTTGGGTTTATATGTTGAACATCAGCATAAACAATTGATACTATACCCCACAACATTGAGATCTTCTTTTCTTTTATTCTGCTTGGGTATCTTAAACCCTTATTACAGGAGTACCGTCGGCGTATTGGTCTACGTAACCATTATTATTATTTTAATATTTATTTTAAATGACCATTATTCTCATTGCACTATTCACTTGTTTCTTTCTGGTATGGGAACAGTATCATTATTCCAACTTAAGTCCTAGTTATCGTAGTATATTCCAGTTATAGGGTTAAACAGATTTTGTATGTTATTGTTCATGGTCTATGGGATTCACATCGACTGTCTTCTGCAGGAACTCAATTCTGATTGGCAACGAGCAGCAACAAGCCTACTTGTTGCGATAGGGTCACATTTACCTGAACTTGTAAGTTATTCTTTTTCGTTGAACTATTAAGGATTATTTAGTATTAGTAGGCATTTTTAGTATCATGTTTTTTTAGTTCAATAGAGAAAGGAAAAATAAGGTTATAGGTTTAGAGGCAGACAAGACAAAGGGAAATATGATCAAAAGAATGAAGCCCTACATTCTCTTTGATTTCCAGTTAAATAAATCTAATTAGAATATCATTTACAAGCTCCATAATTCATTTTATCTCCTGATACATGTAATGCTCTCTGTTGGGAATCAATCCTGAACCATCACATCATCGCCTGGTTAAAAGAATTGCAATAAAAAAAATCTATTCTGTTTTTGTATCCTATTTCATATTTGTCTTTCTTATGTGTTGAAATAATTTCTTCATACTCTTCCCTTTGTTTCAAAATTTGTAACTATTTGTTAACACTCTGGTATCCCCTTAATTTTAATTTCACCGGGTATACTACTTGCTTAATTTCGCCGGAGTATATTTTGTATATACTTATTTTGTCTGTGTTTGTCAAAAAAAAAAACTTATTTTGTCTGTGCTTATCCTAGTTTTCCTTGAATTTTGAGTTTGTTCTCAGTTTTGTCCTTAATCTTCCTTACCCTTGAATTGGTGCTGCAGGTGATGGAAGAAATTTTTCTTCATTTAACTGGGACAGGTTCAGCATTACAGGCTATGGTTCAAATCCTTGCAGAATTTGCTTCTAGTAGTCGTCAGTGATTAAATTTTACAGTTTTGAAGATATCACTTTTTTTTTTATCTGTGTGGGTGGGGAGAACGGTGGTTTCAAATTCTGTGGTTAACACTGATGCATTTTTTTTCCTTCTAATTTCTGAATCTAATACAGCCTTGCTGTTCATTCCACGCTGGAAAGGTGTACTTTCACGAATTTTGCCAATTCTCGGAAATGTGCGAGACATGCACCGGCCAACTTTTGCAAATGGTGTGGTGATTTCTCTGTCACTTTCTAGATGGATGTGTAATATGCGATATTATCTTTGATTGTGTACTGATTTGTCAAGAACTGGTTGAATTGTCCAAGTTGCCTTGCTTGCTGGAGAAATAACTTTTTTGTTGTAAAAAATTTCAGAAAATATAGAGTAGACACATTCTAATACAGATAAAGAAGATGCTGAGTAGTATTGAAAACTCTCTTTGCACAAAAGGTGTAATTGCAAATGAATGAGTTTGCTTTCCTGTCTACTACAGTTTTTCTCTACCCATTATTTCTATTTAGTCTCTTCACTGACCTCTCATACATTCATACCATTTGCATAATACTAAATAATAGCAAAGCTGCACTGGTAAGGTGTGAAATGAACTAATCACAATCAGTTAAATATAGTCATGCACAAGGAACAAGTTAAAAATCTTACAAATTTTTCAAATGACAGTGCACTTTGTAGTTTCTGAAATTTTAAAATGAACTTGACCAAGAAGAATGGTAACATCTTGTGATGTAATTGACCGTTAGTAGAGTAACATCTTGATTGAATGGTAAAGTTTGGTAGGTGGTTTCTTATTTATCCTTGATATGAACAATTTTGTCTCCATGGTTTTGGAGCAAGTATTCTTGAAATCAAGAACTTGCCAGAAAGTGACAGAAACAACGAGAAAATATGTGTATGATTGAGAAAAACTTATGTTTCAGTAAACTATTAAATGATAAAAACCAACTAAAGTGTAGATTCAGTCATATTCGAGAGAATCAAAATCAGATTCCTAATTAACAGCCAGGTCATTTAGACTGACAGCTGAGGATAACTGAATTAGTATTTCTTGACCAATATCAGTTTGGAAAATCTTGTTTTCATTGTACTCTATTTAAAATGCATTATAGGTTTAGTTTATAATGGTGGATACTGTGATATATCTTTACTGATGAATCATTGAAATAGTTTTTACCTGTTTGCAAATGTACATTTTGTAGATTTATGATCCTTTTGCTATTATTCATACCTTCAATTATGTCCACATTATTTGGTGGTGTGGGGATGGGGAGAAAGCTTTAGCTAACCTTTCTCAATGGTGTAATTTCCATCAATAGTCCAATGTATTTAACTCACCTTTTGTTATTGTTTTCAGCATTCAAGTGTTGGTGTCAAGCTGCTTGGCAATATAGTACAGATTTTCCTTCAAATTTACCTCAAGATGGTGATGTCATGTGAGATCAGAATCAGTCTTCTAGTTTATTTTCTGATTCATGGTATTACATTTCATATTTTTCATGTCTGAGGGTGAGAGATATATCTATGTAGTGCAGGTCATTTCTAAATTCTGCTTTTGAGCTTTTGTTAAGAGTTTGGGCAGCTTCACGGGACCTAAAGGTTTGCCACCATATTACATTTTGGTTCTGTGTTTGTGCTTATACAGTCCTCTATTATTTTTTTGTATCTTCTTTTTCTACTGATTTTTTTGCTTTCTTTCATTGATACCCTACTGCGAAATCTAACTCCTTGTCTATATTTGATCCGAAGTGATTTTTCAATAAAAATATATTCTATATCAGAATGATATTTTCTTTGCACCGAGTTAAGAAATTTGTCAAGATATTAGAGTTAGTTGGGTATTAGTGTAATTTTATACTAGTTGTTCTTGTATTTGATCTAATTATCAGCACCAATATCAATATTAGTTAGGTTAGAATATTGTGACAAGTTACATCTATCAATCATATTTTTAATTTAGTACTATTCACTTTGCCTCATTCACCACTAACCCTAATTATTACTATGAATATCAATATCAGTTTTGGACTTCATAACACATTGAATCTATGAAATATATATTTTTAATTTATTGCCATTTACTATTTTCTCTCTCTCTTCCTTTTTGCACTTTTAAGCCTATAATTCTCACAAAAGTAATGTTCTCCTTTTTTTATTTTCTAGTTACATACATGGTGTGTTAAATGCATTTTACCTCAAAGTTTTTGGTTCAACAGTTGATATGAAGCACAACCTCAAATAAAACTACTCAATATAAATTTTGTTTCTAAACTCACTGTTTTTATAGTTGAATGATTGAAGATAAGTAATTTAACATTTTATTTAGAAGATCTCATGTATTTTAGCGCTCTCATTTATTTTGGTTATTTCAATTTATTTGGATATAGGTTCGTGTAGCATCCGTTGAAGCACTTGGACAGATGGTTGGTCTCATAACACGAACACAATTAAAGGCAGCCTTACCAAGGCTTATTCCTACGATATTGGATTTGTAAGATTGATCTGCATATTGCTTTAGGCAACTAACTTAGTTTCTTGCATGCTTTGTGGTGGGAAAGCATTTTGCTTTGTAGTTTTTTAATGAGTGCATTATAATGAGACTAAAATATAGACGATACTTATGAAAATAAACATGTATTGCAGTATAAATCCTTATTGTTCTATTCTGTTTTCAGGTATAAAAAGGATCTCGACGTTGCTTTTCTAGCAACATGCAGTCTCCATAATCTGTTGAATGCCTCTTTACTGTCCGAAAGTGGTCCTCCTATGCTTGATTTTGAGGTAATGTATGCTGTAAAGTTATTTTTAAAGGTTATTGGTATGTTGAATTTCTTTATCCTACAACTAGGTGCTCTCGTCGAACAACTGAAGTGTTTGGGATACTTGGTTCATGATATTTCATTAAAGGGACATTGAGTGGATTTGTATATTGCTCATGGTTCATGTGCAAGGGTACTTGCATGAATCGGCGTGTTAAACATAAAATTGTTCTTACACCTTCACCCAGAAGCTTAACATTTTGGAGCCTGTCTCCCGAGAGGTCACTTGGTTGCAGACTTGTTCTTGCGCCTCGATGTACTCGAGGTACTCGGTTTGAGACTTGGGCACCGAGAAGCTTAACATTTTGGGACTGTTGGTTTATGACATTAAGTAGTTGCTTTATAAGTAGTTTCTTTATCTATGGCTTGCTGGAACTAATCCATTGAATATTACAATAAAATTGTCGGTGCTGTGCAGGATTTGACTCTTACTTTAGGGACACTTTTACCTGTGGTATCTATGAATAGTGAAAGCAAAGACCAGACAGATTTCTCTGTGGGATTGAAGGTATTAGTATCAGTTTCAATTGTTGGAATTGTTTTGGATTTTTGTATAGTAACTTCTGTAGCACTTTTTATTACAAAGTTACAGTTTCACTACTATGTTTCAGTCCTCACTTTTTAATCCCTTGAATTTGATGGTGCGTGTCTTTGTAGTGTCTATATGTTATCTTTCATTTTTGTGTATTCTTTCTGAGATTTAGCCATTATTTATTACAATTGTTTCCTAGAGTTCAATTCCAATAGGAGGCATATTGATTAGACTTTTTTTTTGGGTACTTTTTTGCAACGAAAGTGAAAGGTGATTGTGGTTGATAGGTCAGTTCACTTGGTCATTATCATTTTCTGGAGATTGTCGTTGTCTGCAGTTTTGGTGTATTTGGCTAGTTTGATGTTATAATCTTTAGGCAGAATTTCTTGTTCTGATTTCGGAACAGAGATGTCTTCTTGAATTTGTTATTATGGATTAGAAGGAATAAGCTCATCTAAAACAAGTTTGCTCTAAAGTGAGCAAGTGTTCATTCGCCCTTAAATTTTACCGTGTTGAGATCCGAATGCATTTTAGAATCAAAGGTGCGCATTGGATCCGTTCTTGCTCACTTTAGAGCAGCCTTATCTCAGTTAGATGACATGATTTCCTCAGGGTTTGGCTAATTGACATCCGCAGAAGGTATGGAGACCATTTTGAGCTGATAATTCTTTCCTTCGTTCTTTATGTTTTTGTGGTGGGCTGTCTTTGAATCTGTACTAGTAGTCTCTCTTTCAGTTGACCAAATAAGATGTATCTTCATTTAATTTAAAGTGCATCATAATAGTGCGAACTCACATAAATTCAAGGGTGGATGCGACTTTACTTTGTTCACGTTGGAGGAGCTTTTTCCTTTTATCCAGAAATGAAGTCAAATGTTTATTTGATATAATCATGTATGGCAGATGTATAATGAGGTGCAGCATTGCTTTCTGACAGTAGGCTTGGTGTATCCAGATGATTTGTTTCTGTTCCTTGTAAATGTAAGTATTTGCAAATTTTAAGTGTATTTGTATAAATGACAACATTCAAGGACTATTTTGTCCAATGCTGTTAGATTCCTGGTTTAGGCCAGAGACTAATAAATGTTCCGAATAAGTGAGTTTGTTACATTTGCTGATGTGGCCAGTTTGTTAGAAGGGAACAACAGTTATATATATGAAGCAGAGCAATAGCAAGAGGGAATGTTATTCCTTATCGTCTCTAGTTTATATCTTCTGCCAATTCCTCTACACCATAAGATTTTGATGAGAATATGACCCCATTTCTAGCCTCCAAAATCTTCAATTTTGAGGAGGGCGTTTCCTTTTTTACCTTTCTTAAGACTCTTCTTTGTCCTAGGAGAAAATGGTTGATTCTTATTCTGTTAACTTTAATGTGATGTGACATTTTGCTTCTTTTGTCTTTGTTTCCAGAAATGTAGGCTGAAGGAAGAAGCATCGACTTTTGGTGCACTTTGTGTTTTGAAACATCTTCTACCAAGGTTTAGTCTTTGTTTCTAGGTCGTGCTGATAATTATTGGTAAATATCTAGTATCAGCAGCTGACCTGCAATTTTTGTTTTCCGTAGGCTATCTGAAGCTTGGCATAGTAAAATACCTCTACTGGTTGAAGCTGTAAAGTCTTTGTTAGAAGAGCATAATTTAGGTGTTCGAAAGGCACTTTCTGAGGCAAGTTATTGACCATTTACCTTTGTTGTTCCTTTTTTTTTCTTTTTAATTTTAAAAAAATAATAATAGCAAATTGTTACTCAAGTAATTTTTTTTGTCTTCTGTCTTCCTCATTTGGCAGTTAATCGTGGTTATGGCTTCACACTGTTACTTGGTTGGTTCATCTGGAGAGTTGTTCATTGGATATCTCATACGTCATTGTGCTTTAACAGATAAAAATCAGAGTGATCTTGATAGCATACCAATTAAGAGAATAGAGGTACACTTCCCCCTTGTTTCCGTCCTTAATTGTTAGTGAGGTAAATTTCTTTGAATTTCCTGGAGTTCTTGTTATTCAGTACTATACAATATTGTTCAAACAAAGGCAACTCCTAGAGTTGTACTGGTTTATGATTCGGGTATGAGAATTGTGTTAACGTGATTACAAAATTGTTTGTGAAAGCTGTGGTAGACTTGCATAGGTTCGTATAAACTCACATTGATTCACAATTTTGAGGATGGTTGAATGAGTCACAACATAATGATTTCTCCCTAGACACGTCTGAAATGTCACTGGCTCAGTGTTCTTTAATAAATAAAATTGCAACAGTTCAATGACAAGTCTCTTTAGTGTAGAAAACATCACAGTTGTAGAGCTTCGGCATATGCATCTAATATCCCAATATGAACCCGTACACCAAGGAGGCGGCGATACTGTGTTGAGCCTCAACTCCATAGCTCCTAGACGAAACGAAGTCATAGAAGAAATTATGAACAAGCCTGTTGTTTCTAGTTTGTAATGAACCCGGCAGGTCAACAAGGTGAATGACTCCAACTCTAAGAGCTAAAACCCAATCTACCAGGCTAAATCCATCACCAATGAGGGAAACCTAGTGCTATCATCCTGCACTCTCGAATTTTGAACCTAGTGATACATTAATTTGGAGCTTGTTATGCCCTTTTCTTAATGCTGTGTTGTGAACGTATCTTATGATTTATGAATTGGACTATCAATTTTGAATGCTATGCTTGTTATTCTGGTCAGGTCTAGTCCTATGAAAATATTTTGCTTTATTATATTGTGTGTTGAATATTTATTTGAAACACCCCCTCTGTTTCTTTTTAGTTGTCATTTTAAGACTTTTTACACATAACAAGACAACCAATAAATTGTTACTCTTGAGAGAACTATTTATCCTTTCCCTGTAATACCCTTAATAATTTATCATGTCATTTCATCTATTTCTCATTCTAAGGTAAATAACTAAGGGTATTATTGACAAAACAATAGTTAATATTGCATTGAACTTTCAAAATGACAACTTAATAGGAACAAAATTTTGTCTGCAAATGAGACAATTAAAAAGGAATGAAGGGAGTATACTTTACGGAGATTCCACAAGTTTATGTAGACTCTCGAGTTTGGTAACCTTGTTTTGGAGCTCGATCCAAAAATTGTTTTAAGAACATTGACATATTTGGTTATTTTCTTGGATATAGTAATCCTGTTTGCTTAATTGTTTTATGCATTTATGGGCGTTTTCTATACGATGTCATTCGAAGGCTCCTTGTTTTAAACCTCTTTCACTTTCTAGTATTATTTATTCCTTTTATTTTAATGGTTACACTAATCTAGTTTTTTTTGGTAACCTCCGGTTTATTTGTTTTTCCTTCAAAATGAAATTTATTCTTTAACCAAAAACAAATATTATAAAATAAGATCTGTATAGTTCTTCCAAGCTTTTATCTATCGCAGGCCCCTAACTCTTTGTTGTTCATGTTTTTACTTTTCAGATGAAAATTGGAGCAGTTACTCCTGGCGAGTTACGAACAGTTTGTGAAAAAGGTCTCCTGTTGGTCACTATTACGATTCCTGAAATGGAGGTTAGTTTTATTTTCTTTACCGATCAATTTTGTGGTCATGATTTCACAAGTTTACCGGGTCCTATTATTTCTTTTAGTATCCTATTTGCTGTTTTGCCAAGGAAAATGTCTTATATTGCTATTGGACTTTCAGCATATCCTTTGGCCTTTTCTGTTGAAGATGATTATACCACAGACATACACTGGTGCTGTTGCCATGGTAAAAGTGCTATATCTTGTATTTTTATTCTGCAGAAAGTTGAACCGAATACTGTGTTGCTTGATGTATTTTATCTTTTCACGTTGTACACACTGATGTTTTGATATCCCAGAGGTTTGACCTGGCAAATTTGAAGACAGCATTTTTACTTTTACAGGTTTGCAGGTGCATCTCAGAACTGTGGCGGCATAGATCTTATGGTAGTGATATGTTAAGCGAGTGTAAAACCCGTCCTGATATTCCAACTGCTGAAGTAGGTTCTCTGCCTACAGTCTTTTTCTGTTTGAATTTTCTTAATTCCTTGTACACTCAAATCTCAACGGTACAAGGAAAGCCATTATTCGTTGTATTCAGCACATATATGATTAAATAATTTATGTTTGATATAGGAACTTCTTGCCCGTTTTGTGGTGCTTTTACACGATCCTCTAGCAAGGGAGCAATTGGCTACCCAGATTTTGACAGTGAGCTCACGTCATCCTTAAATACTGCACATATTTTGTTTTTGAATTATTATTTATTTATTCTCACATATTAAGTCCTTCAGCATGTTTTAAAAATCAATACTTGTTGGACTGGACCGTATAATTTTATCAGTGTTTTAACGATATACTAGCATTTGTTAATCTATTAGTAGCTTTAGTACATGTCTATTGCATAGTTTCCTTCGTGTTATTTGGAAATGCATTTTTTTCTCTCACGTTTTACTATCAATGAGTAAAACTAGATGAAGTAGCTTTAGTTTGCTTACGAAATCTGCTTTTCAAAGCTTACTTAATACTATGTGATCAATCTGTTAGTAATAGGACTCCTAAGGGCAAAAGTTATATAATATAACTAAATATTATTTAACATATTCAATTAGTAACTGTTACATCTGCAGAACTTCCATGTAACTGCTAGGTAGTCAGAATTATAAATATATTCTGAAAGAGAAATATAGGGGATTGGGTATTTTCTATGTAGGTTGGTTTGGGAGGGACTAGGCTCTCTAATTCCTAGAGATAGGTTACTTTTCTGCAGTTACTTTCCTGTATGAATAATAATACATCACGTGCATTCCCTTATTATTATGCAATAATCTCCCAAATACCATAGAATTATCATTGGTATTTATACATATCTGAACCAGTATATAAAACAATCACAGTTTATTTTGAAGAATGCATTTCCTTAGATGACAAATATATACATGTTTTTGTAGGTTCTATGTCTTCTGGCACCTCTATTTCCGAAAAATATAAATTTGTTTTGGCAAGATGAGGTAACAGTTGTGCTAAAAATTTATGTGTTAACAGATTGATACAATCTTTGTTAAATGTTGAGCATCTGTCAAGTTTCTAGTTATAATTTTTTTTTTCCAAGTATATTGTGCTTCTGCAAATGAATGTCCAGAGTTTTCACATTCTGTAGAAAAATTGATGGAAACTCGGCTTAGGTGGTTTGGGCATGTAGAGAAATGACCTTTATATCCGTACTAAAGAGAGTAGATCATATTGAGGGCAGTCATATCACCAGGGGCAGGGGAAGACCTAGAAAAGGAAGAGAAACTATTAAGAAAGATCTAAAAATTAACGAGTTGGATATAGATATGATATATGGTAGAACTTTATGGTGTCATATGATCCATGTAGCCGACCCCACTTAGTGGGATAAGATTTGGTTGTTGTTGTTGAAGTTTTCATCTTCTCAGTTGTTAGCTGTGCATCTTTTAACATAAACTGATATCATGAAATTCATTTTATTTCTGGGCTTTCTGAACCCGAGAAAATAACTCAAGGTTATGAGGAGTATTGTGGCCATGGTGTTGGATCTTCAACTGATATTCTATAAACTTTTTGGTCATTAAAGTTGGGTCTAACTGATCACAAGAAACTAACTCAAGGTTATGAGGTGTATTATGGCCATGGTGTTGGATCTTAATCTGATCTTTTATAAAAAAATTAGATGGGGTGAACATTTTAGGGGCACTAGGACCACTGCATAGTTTTGTTTCATGTTTCTGCATCATTCTGTAATTGTCACGACTCACAAGTCAGCAAAAAAATTACATACTTTCATTTGATAATACAGTTTGTCATAATCTGCTATTTTTTATTAGTTCCTACTTACAATTTTGGGATGGTTATTATTTATCAAAATGTAATTAATTTGTGTTTTTGGTAAGTTCTAGATTCCAAAGATGAAAGCATATGTTAGCGATACGGATGACTTGAAACAAGATCCATCATATCAGGATACTTGGGATGACATGATAATCAACGTAAGTTTCATTGACTTGTAAAAATACTGTCTTCCGCATTTTGAAGTGTTATCATTTTAAAGAAGGGCAGTTCATGAAGTCAAATTTTCTATGTGTGAGCTGGTCTTATCATGCAGTAGCGGGGTCCATTAATTTATTTGCATTTGAAATATCTCTTCAATTAAATTGAGTGGACAACAAAATAACGATTTTGCTGAAGCGGTGAACCACTTCATTGCATATGTGTATTAAAAAAATTGAAAAATGATAGATAATCTGATCTGGGTGTCCAAAAGTAATTCAACTCAGTTTGTTGTCCTAGACATTATGACAATTGTGAAATTCAAACCTCTTCTGCCAGCAAGATATTTTATTGCATCTCTTTATTTTTGGGTTGCAGTTTCTTGCAGAATCTTTAGATGTGATTCAAGATGCAGATTGGATTATGTCTCTTGGAAATGTATTTGCCAAACATTATGAACTTTATACATCTGATGATGAACATGCTGCACTTCTTCACCGGTATCAATTCTCCAACCTCAAGCATGTTTTGGTAGATGCAAAATGTGATATGTTAAATATTTCTTTTTGTTGCACGAGAAGCTGATTGCTTCACAGTTCTTAGAATTTGGGTTAAATCTAACTCAACCACACAAAACTGACTTGTAAGGTGAGGGACATCGATCTCTTAATTTCTTTTCTCTCCATATCACTATTTCATGTGGGGGCTCTCGTCAACGTTTTCTTCTATCAATACAAAACGAGGTAGAAAAAAATTGCCAGTGCAGTTTATGGTGTGACACTGTGACTAACTAGACTGGTTTGGGGTGACCGATATTTTGTCAGTTTGTATGTCTTTTGTAACCAGTTTCCAAAATAGCGGTTAGAAGTGGTTGCTTAGGATTTTTTTCCACCTTTGACAATGAATCTAGATATTAAAATTAATAGATAAAGAAAAAGTATAATTTCAAAGACATGAGAATAGAAGCCATTTTTGCTACGGGTCTAATGGAGTAGGTTTTAGCCACGAACTCTCGGTGAAACTATCCGGTGGTGGCAAAAAACGACATTGACCACATTAGGATCACAGAAACTGGATCAGAGTTGATGTATGTTGCAGCAACAGTTGCTGGAAAAAGAGTTTGGGGGTGGTTGGAAAGAAGATAACGGCCACAAAAAGAAGGCTTGAAGCCGGAAAACAGATGAAGCACAGTTCCTAGCAAATTTTTTTTCAATGAACAGTGGCGCTGGGTGTACTGGGTTTCATGGATTATGATTGTCTGTTGTTAGGATTTAGATATCATGTTGAAAGATAACAGAAACAAAAAGAATGTGATTAAAATCCTCCGTGTTGCGCAGTAGAGCTGTATTATCACACACACGCGCGCGCACACACACTAAATTACAATAAATACAACGGTTAACTTATCCTATTTACTATATTTATATGATACTGTATAACCACAACTGTCCTAATTTCATTATTTCTAACATTTTCATAAATAAAAATTTCGTCACATCTTTTTTGGGTATCTGGATCTAGATACCATGTTGAAAGATAACAGATGTGAAAAACAGCTTTGATAGAGAGACTATAAATTCAACTATTAACTTACCTCATTTACTTTATTTACATTATACCGTATAATCCAAAATAACTGCCCTATTTGCATTATATCTAAGACTTATATAAATAAATATCTAGTCATGTCTTCTTTGTGACTCTGCTAAAATATGTGATGTGTAGGACTGAAACACAACTGAGCATATAGTTTATATCAGCTTTCCTGTAGTTTTTTCTTAAAATAAAAAAATTAAAACTTGTACTTTAGGGCTTATCTACCACATTTCTTGTTTTTCAAATTCCAACTTCATTAGAATAACCTTGGATTTTCAAATTTGGTTTGATGCCGGCTGTCTGAATCTAAAAGCCTAGTATTTAAGATTGGAAAGAGTGTGAAAAATGATACTGAACTTTGACACAGATGCTTGGGGATTCTGCTTCAAAAGGTTAATGACAGAGCTTATGTCCATGATAAAATGAATTGGATGTATAAGCAAGCAAACATTGCAATCCCAACAAATAGGCTTGGTTTGGCAAAAGCAATGGGATTGGTAATTCAGTTTCTTTTTCTTTTTAACCTTGTTAGATATATTTTCCCTTTTCCATTGCTTCTTTTTCTTTTTTTGATAAGCCCATTGCTTCTTAAATTACTATTTTTGTGTGAAGGTTGCTGCATCTCACTTGGACACAGTGTTGGAGAAGCTGAAGGATATTATAGACAATGTTGGACAAACCATAATTCAGAGGTTTATGCCAGACTTAGGATTGAGTGTATACACTTCTCTTTCCGAATTGGTTTATCAGCTCTTATTCTTAACCCAAGCTTATGCATGTAAAATTATAAGGGTCTGTTTGGTTTCTCATTCCATTTTCTGTTTTCTTTTCTAGTTTTCACTTTTCACTAATTACAAAAATGTTGCATTGTTTTTGCATTATTTCATGTTTTAAAACATTTGTACGGAAAACAATGAAAACAACTTTTTATGGTAAAGTGGAATTTTTGTAATTAAAAAGTGAAAATGACATGAAAACAAATTATGGAAACAGAAACCTAAACAGCCCTAACTTATTGACAACTGTTTATTTTTTTAAAATCTTCTCCGTTATGTACTTCATTCTGGTTTGAATGTTTCTGAACCTCTACTTGCTATGGTATATTATGCTCTTGTGTTTGACAAAATTATTAGGATCTCACTATCTTAGTTTTACAGTCATAAGGTCTACTTGCACCCCTCTATCTCCTTTTTTTGTGTCTTATTTTTACTGTTGGATGTTCACAGTTTAACATATCTCATTTCATAGGACAGAACATCAACTGTGTCTGTATTAAACTGTGTAAGATCAAGATGCCCCACCTTTTGGAATATGTCAAGAAAATAGTAACTTGATAGGAATTGGTATCTTGTTAGACAAAAATAGTTATAATTTATAAACCCCCAGTTATACAGATCTGAATTTATTACAAAGAATAAAACAAATATCAAACTTGAAAAATTCTAGATTCTACAATGCCGACTGACGTGACAGGATGCTTTTTACCCTACCCTACCCTGCCTTTACTCACTCCTTCCCATGTAGGAAAGTTTGTTACAACCCAAATCCTTATTCTGCCTTGTCTCTTATATCCCAAATGTAGTCTACCACAGGAGTTTCTAATGTAACTAAAGTTTGTATATCACTGTAGTATTAGTGGAGTATTCTATCTGTCATTAATTAAACAGATATTGGAAAGAGAGAATGGATATGCATAAATCTTCCTAACGAGAAAAGGAAAATAAAGAATAAGAATAATATGATTTTAGACTCTTCAATGTGCTTTCTCTCCCTTTATGCAGTGCTTCTAACCATTCTTCCCTTGCTTTCTGTTCCCCTTTCCATTTAGGTAACAAGGTTATAACCTAAATCCACATTATGCCCCTTACTCATTGTACTTAATGTCTTAAGTTTCTATTCCCCGCCCTACCTTCAAAACTTCTAAGAATGGATCTGTTTCCTTTTCCTTTTATAAGATTCAATTATATTCAGAATTTATATGACCTATTTGTAGATCAATATATGCTTCGGTTGAACAATCACTTAATTTGCATCAGAACTTGACAATAGTGTAGACAAAAAGGAAAAAGTTCCTTTGGTTGAACAGTCATTTAGTTTGTATTCAAACATGGCAAAAGTGCATCCACAATGAATGGTCATTACTTTTTTCCAACATTGAATTTGATTCAGAACATTTCTGACTTGTTTGTAACTTTTATCATTTGCAGGATACTTTCATTGTTCTCTGATAGTTACAGAACAGTAGAGTCTGATGACATACATGCTGCCTTGGCTTTAATGTATGGTTATGCTGCAAAGTATGCCCCATCATCAGTCATTGAAGCTAGAATAAATGCCCTTGTTGTAGGTTATCTTTTCTCTTTGCTATTGATTTAGTATTTGCATGAATGTCTATCTATTGCGCCTTGCTTTATTTCGTGATTGGAACGTTCAGTTTTATTTTTAAATACAGTTTTGATGTATAATGTACTTATAGAGTTTTTAAGACCAATACAAGAAAATAAGCAATAGATTTTGAGGAAAAAGGCAACTAACTTTATATATTATTACTGTTTTCCCAATAATGAAAACAGTTTCATGAGTTGTTACCTTATTCTTTAATGAAGTTTGGAGATGCCATTCTTTGAGGGGGAGGGTGTGTATGGGATTGCATAGTTGAGCGAGGAAGTAGGAAGTTAGTTAATCAAATATACGGCATGAAGAATCCATAGTGACCGGTGCTTGTGTTTTGAAGATGATGACAATAATTGGTTATAGGTCTTATTTGTTGCTTCCACATAAAGAAGTTGTTGTTGTTGTCTAATTCTTCTTAAATAGAATGCAAAAATGGGATAGGTGCTTGTTCTTCCATTGTGGAGGATGTATTCATCGGCAGTGGGGGAATGACTTGAGTAGTGTATGATTCACCAAAAAGCTTGCTAATGATGGAGGAGGCAGTGGCCATGAGTAGAGTGGTAAAGGACTCACTGGAAGGCTCAATGATGGTGGTGGAGCAGGTGGTGCACAATATTCAGAATCTATGGAAATGGTTCAGAACCAGTGTTCGATATCATTTTGTAAAAAAGTATATATAGAATCTGAGTGAGGAGAAACTCAGAGTATTGAGGATTTGAGAAAACTGAATTCTGATTATGTCTTATGAAAGAGGGTGTAGAAATGATATTTATTTATGCGAGGCTGAGGGTTATCACAACTCTGTTATAGTAATAAACCTCTGTCGCAGTTATAAGTATATCCAACCTAAAAATAGTTTATAGAAAGATCTTAAACACTGTCTGACAGCTGCACTAAAAGCTTCTAGCTAGACACTGAAGTTTGCTTCTAAGAGATACATGGTTGCTGTAAAAACTAATAACTTTTGTCTGTATGCAGTGTAAACAATCTCTGAAACAGTTTTGATTGGTTTTTAGTTTAAGAAAAGATAATAGGAAAGTCTGAAACCAGCCCTTTTTGCTCTCTTTAAGTGGTGAATCATGGGAACACTGCTATGTCACTTTGTTAAAATATTTTTGTTATTTGTAAAGCTGATTTAGTTGTATTATTTATTCGTGGACAGGGCACCAACATGCTCTCAAGGCTTCTTCATGTGCGTCACCCTATAGCAAAGCAAGCTGTAATCACAGCGATTGATTTACTTGGTTAGTTATCATGTTTTCATATTTTAATTATTATTGTTTCTCATTATTGGAAAAACCAAGTCCCACATAAATTAAAGATAAGGCCTGACTAGAGTTTCTAAATAGGTAACCCTCACCTTACAAGCCGGTTTTGTAAGGATGAGCTAGGCCCAATATAAAAACCTAATATGGTACGCCCAATAGAGTTGGGCGTAAGGGGGTTTATTGGAGAAACCAAGTCCCACCACATAGATTAAAGATAAGGCCCAACTAGAGTTTATAAAGAGAGGCTCCCCTCACCTTACAAGTCGGTTTTGTAAGGATCAGTTAGGCCCTATATAAAAACCTAATACATCAAAAGGGATTGCTAGAAAACCATTTTTAGAAAATGAACATTTGTGAAACAGTGTTGTCAAATTTGGCCATGTCTTTATGGAATGGAAGATTTTGTGCTAGCCAGCATAGGGTGAAACACCTATTATATCCACCATAGGCCGCAACACCGTGTTCATATGACGAATTTTTGGCGGCCCCCATATTAGCTATCTACCATTGATATCACTGTTGTGAAATTTGTGTTATTGTTTTGCCCTACAGTAAAAACAATAAATATCAGTTATGTGATTGCTTCTCATTGAAAGTGAGCAGCTTCATGTCTCCATTGAAACCTTGGTGATTTTGCACGACAGTTATTGTTATTCATATCATTAAACAAGTTATCTTCCTTGTATTGACGCATGTTGGGGTTGATTAATTGTTAATCTTATTATTATAATCTACTTTAGATTCTCAATGAGCCTAAGATCTAACTAGGGGAAGCTAGGTTTTTAAAAACAGATGGTTTCTAGAGAAGATCTTCTATAAACGTTTTTGTTTTTGTCTTCATAAATAGCGGGCTATGTTTGACAACAAGCAGATGAATTATTTTGAGCAAGCAATAATGGTAAAAGAACTTAATACAAAGAGGCCTGCTAGTTCAATCTTGATGGATCTATCAAAAGTTTTTACGCTTCAGTTGCAATCAAGATGTATCCGTGGGTAACATGAATTGCTGTCATTGTCTTATGTGGTTATAAAATTAAATCACAGCTCCTGAGCAATCACAATTCAAGATAAAATTTGCAGCATCTTCATGTTATCTTCTTGAGTTTTAGAAGCTAGTTTCCTGTTTGCTTCACCTCTTGTGGAGAGTTCACCAGAATTTCATCAAAGTTCAGGGTTGATATTGTCCTGATATTTGTGTGCATGATGTAATTCTGATAATGCAGGTAATGCTGTCATTAATGCTGCTGAAAGTGGTGCACCGTTTCCATTGAAAAGAAGGGACCAATTGCTTGATTATATTTTAACTTTGATGGGGCGTGATGATAATGATGGTTTTGTTGATTACAATGAACTCTTGCGTACTCAGGTATATAAAATGTTGCAAAATGAGTACTTGTGTTTAAGGTGAAGTCACCTGTCAATTTATGCTGATAATATTTAACTTTTGATTTTTTTAATATTGAGGCTCTTGCGATAAGTGCCTGCACTACATTGGTCACTGTAGAGCCAAAACTAACGGTTGAAACCAGAAACTATGTGATGAAGGTATGAGCTTTTATTTAGCTGTTGAATGTATTTACAAATTTTCAGCTATCTAAGTTTTCTGGTGAATTTGACAGGCCACATTAGGGTTCTTTGCGATACAAAATGATCCAGTTGAAGTTGTTACTCCCCTTATAGACAACCTGATCTCTCTTTTATGTGCAATTCTTCTCACTGGGTAATTTATTTAAAAACGTCATATTATTCTGCTTAAGTTTTGTCTTTATTTCCATTGCTCTTGTCAAATGATTATTTTTTATTTTCAAAAAAAGAATTGTTGCTCTTTGGTTCGTATTTGCATTCTGGGCCATAACTTTTGCAATTCATTGTTTGCTTATTATAAATATAATATTCTATCCTTCATCTTTCTCTTTCTAAATACACCCATTACTCAATTAATTTATTAAATTTTTTTGAGCTTTCTATCACGGCATCCTGTGTGTATAACCTGTAAAGGTGTTTTTTTTTCTTTCACCTGTACTAATTAGTAAATACATAATATTTAGTGGAGAGGATGGAAGAAGTCGAGCAGAGCTGCTAATGCTTATCCTGAGGCAAATTGATCAATTTGTCTCTTCCCCTGTTGAATATCAGAGGAAAAGAGGTTGCCTTGCAGTCCATGAGATGCTTCTCAAGTTTCGGATGGTTTGTGTTAGCGGCTATTGCGCACTGGGAAGCCATGGGAATTCTGCACACACCAAGCAAATTGACCGCACACTATATGGGAATTTTTCTAAGCTACCATGTAAATATGTTCCATCAGAGAACTTTCAATTATTTTTTTTTTAATTATACTACAGTAGATATAACGGTATGCCAGTTGGGTTGGGGTACTGATTAAGGGTATGGGTAGTTTGCATAAGGTCATAGGTATAAACCTTATTGCCAATATTTGACGCCCAAATGGAAAATAATTTATTTTGGTTTTCAACTTCCAGCTGCATTTGTATTGCCAAATCGTGAAGCTTTGTGCTTGGGAGATAGGGTAATAATGTATCTTCCACGTTGTGCAGACACAAATTCTGAAGTCCGAAAAATATCAGCTCAAGTAAGTACTTGTGTAGTTTTATGAAATATTATAAGTTTTACAAAATACATGTTCTTAAGTTTCACTTCAAAGAGGAAATTTTCTCTTATTCTGAAATAGTCCATTTAATGGTTATGTTGTGCAGATTCTTGATCAACTCTTCAGCATTTCTCTTTCTCTTCCAAAACCGCCTGGTTTGTCTATATCTGCTGAAGATATAGAATTGTCGTACCGTGCTTTGTCTTCTCTTGAAGATGTAATAGCCATGCTGAGGAATGTGAGTTCATTGATCTCATTGTTTCTGCCTTTCTTGCATTTAAGCTGCTGATGAAGCAAAGGGTACTAATAAGATTTTGGTCCTAGAAAATGGGACAATTTCTGACATCATTCTCTATTTCCCTTAAAAACTTTGTTTAGTCCCTGGTGAGGGATAGGACTACAAACACATTTTTTGTTAGATGCAGGGCTAAGAATGAATAAAATTTAAAATGGGACAAATTAAAAAAATCATATTTTGAGGGACCAAAAGTATATTTAAGCCAAAAAGTTAAGACCTAGGTGTATTTGGTTTTTTTTAAAGTTGGATTTAGTCCTATAGGTATAGAGGGAGAAGTAAAGAAATACTTGTAATAGTGACTTTATATCGATGTTATGTTGATGCAAGTAATGTGTTGGATGTTAATGTTAATACAAAAGACAAAGCACCATTTATTATTCTTGTTTATACCAACTAATCCTAATTAAATAAGAAAACCAATTATGATATATAAGAAAATATGGAAACCAATATTATTAGATAACCTAAGATACTCTAACCTTTTTTATTTATTTTTATATATTATATGATAATGATGCTTTGTTCAGATATTCTAATATTTTTGATGTGTGGTGTGTGTGTGTGTATACAGGATACCTCTATTGATCCATCAGAAGTTTTCAACAGGATTATTTCCTCCCTCTGCATTCTGTTGACAAGAGATGAGGCAATTATCTTTCTTACTCTCATATTTTTTTTCTTCTTTTTTTGACAATAAAATAAAATTTTCTTACTCTCCCTATATGTGTCTGCAAATTATATTTAACAACTTTGGTGACATTTGCATACAGCTGGTTGCTATGCTTCATGGTTGCTCAGTAGCTATATGTGATAAGATCAAACAGTCAGCTGAAGGAGCTATTCAAGCTGTTGTTGAGTTTGTTACAAGGAGAGGGAGTGAACTGACAGAGATTGATATCTCAAGGTTTAAAGCATAGTTTATGTACCAATGTTGTGTTACTGGAGAAACTACCTTTGGTTATACCATACTTTTACCTGATAAATTTTCAGCGTTAAGTTAGTGACATTTAATGTAATACAGGACAACACAGTCATTGATCTCTGCCACTGTGCATGCAACTGATAAGCATTTGCGTGTGGAAACTCTTGGCGCTGTATCCTTTTTTTCCTAAAATCTTAGATTCCATACTGTACCTAAATATCAACAAAATCACAGTTCTTTATAAAACATTGAGTCTCTTTTTTTGCCATTATTTTAACTTGTCAGAACAACTAAGTTCGTATTAAGTGAAAATCATTTACCCCAGCCCAGCTCTTTCTAGCTGTTTGTCTCTGGTTATCCTTTACTATATAAAAAGATTGCTTGTTTGGCCGAAAGTACTAGTGCAAAAACTGTTTTTGACGAAGTCATGGCTACTGCTGGAAAGGATATAGTAACGAAGGATATATCTAGGCTGCGTGGTGGATGGCCCATGCAGGATGCATTCTATGTAAGTCTGTTGTTTTTCAGTAATAAGCATATTTCCCCCTTTTAAATTTTAACTACAATTTATTTTCTCACAACATTGATTATAATGGGTGTACAAAAGTATTCACTAGAATTTGGGATTGTCTATAATGCATGGATATGGGAATTTGTGTTGGATATGACACCTCTATTACTTAGAAAAAATATAATGATTTTTTTATAATACAATACAACATCCATCAATATGTCAAAAACTATACATATCTAAAACTATCGAAAAGTGGAATGACTTTTTTTCCCATCATTTAACATGAATCTTTGATGTTTGTTGTGCAATGGAAAATTCTAATTAATTCCACTTGAAGTTGTTAGGACTTTGGTTGAAGATTATTTCTTTATGAATTCATAAAAGAGGGAATTTGTCTGTTTTAGTATGTTCCTTGCATGTTAAATTAAAATTATGGATATTGATCTAAATTGGGAGTGTTTATGAATTAGGGTGTTACTAGAAGTGCATACATAGGAAGGAGGGTACTAGAAATAGTAGAGACCATGTGGTTCATATCGCGTGTTAATCATGTTCCCTACACTCCGGTCTTGTATACAAAAGAATTAACAATATAGGTTACAACAATCAAAAGTGCGAGTGTGTTAACTATTTGAAGTTTATTTAAAAGGAGACATTGACTTAAAGTGAACAAAGTTCAACGATAGTAAAAGCAAAGGTGTGGCTTGAGTAGAGGCAATGCAGGCCAGAGGCTGTGCAGAATTGATGAAGGCACATATAAATGATGAATTTAGGGGAACTATGATGAATGCACAAAACTCATGACTAGAGGACATGAACTTTCAATCGAAGACCCGGGAAGTGCACATAACGGAAATGGGTCGAGAGGTCTCTTAAACTAGTGGCAGCAGCCACATACTGATGGTGGTTGGTCGACAGGACTACCAGCTAGTAGAGTTTCTGTTAGGACTTGGGACTTTTAGGGTTTCTGACTTGTACCCCTAAATGTTTGTCCGCTCCACATGATATGAACTCTTGTGCCAAGTTGAATATGAAACTGATAGGATCTATTATGTACACATAAGCCCAATTGTTCAAGGCCCACTTAGGGGGAGAGTTAGTTACATGAGAGAAAGAAAGTGGAGTTAGTTATATAAAGGAATGAGAAAAGAGAGTAAGGGATATCTTTGATCATTTGTCCAGTTAGAACCTTAGGGTTTGAGCAGAGAGAGAAATGTCTCTTCTCTGAGGAGCTTTTGCTCTGGGGTTACAGGGGTTATATCTATCTCCAATTCAATAATACAGTTTATTTATTTTCTTTGAATTCGGGTTCCTAATGCTTGAGAGATCAACTCTCAATGTGCTCACTTACAGGGATAAAATTATCTTAAATCAGATCTTAATTATTGTATTTGTTGCAACAGAATATTTACAGAATTTCAAATAGCTTCATATGATGTTTGTGTTTCATGCTGTCATCTGTGGCCCGACTTGAAAAATATATTTATAAAATATTTGATTCATGTAACATATAAATGTTTGCAGGCATTTTCGCAGCACATGGTTCTGTCAGTGTTATTTCTTGAACATGTGATATCTGTCCTTAGCCAGATTCCTATCCTTAAATGTGATGTAGACAGAGTTGAGGATAGCCAGGTCCACAATCATACAGAGGATGGCAAACTGGAAGCTGCAATTTTTGCTCTTACTGCTTTTTTCAGGTCTATATTGTCAACATAGTTCAAGGTTAAAATATCTAAATGATTTAACAGTTTTAAATCTTTCATTTGATGCAGAGGTGGGGGAAAAGTTGGAAAAAGGGCTGTTGAGCAAAACTATGCTTCTGTTCTTTCTGAGCTGATGCTGCAACTTGGAAGCTGTCATGGGCTAGCTTCCTCTGGTCACCTTGAACCATTGCGGTGAGGATTAGCATTACTATTTGAATGTTGGCGTCTACATTTGTACTGCATTTCAAGTATGTGTTGCGGTTTGTTGTACCACAGACATATTAATAACAGACTCTAAGCTTAAAATTAGACTTATTAGAATATATGAATACTATCTTCTTATATCTTGGAGTAATTAAGGGTGTGTTTGCGAGTTGGTTTATGAAGGGTTTTGGAGGGCCAAGTCTATATTTTGATAATATATTTGATACTTTAAAAAAAATTAAAAGAACAACATAATAGTATATGTTCATGTATCATGCTGTTCTTTCAAATTTTGTAAAATATAAAAATATATATTAAAATATAGACTTAGTCCTCCAAATTCTTCCCCTGCAAAACCCTCCAAAATCCAACTTGCAAATACACCCTTAGGGTGTGTTTGGATGGAGGGTTTAGGAGGGGAAGGGAGGGGAGGGTTTACTTTTTATTTTTAAATTATGGACAATAGGAAATGTTTTTTAAAAAGTTAACATATTA
>Ga0315915_1001350_pt1 | contig 29522 bp, 18 predicted proteins | sample MpolbnodulesMG_FD_207738 | JGI IMG/M metagenome (GOLD analysis project Ga0315915, IMG submission 207738) | Medicago polymorpha root nodule microbial communities from Los Angeles, California, United States - branched nodules | ecosystem: Host-associated > Plants > Roots > Nodule | place: USA... | reverse complement strand
TCAAGAGACTTCCAATGCTCAAGCACAACTGCAAGAGACTTCTATTGCTCAAGCACACAAGCAAGAGACTTCTAATCAAACAGAATTACAAAGAAGTTTGTTTGAGTTTGAACACTTGATATACAATTAGTGGTGTTCACAATACAAATCAGATACAGACTCTTAAGACTATAAAATTTCTAAAATATGAACTTTGATAAGAAATTCTAAGTGACTTTAGATGCAGAACAATAACAGAGTTTGAGACTTTGAATTGTTGTATGAGTCTTGCTTTTGTGTGTGTCTGTATATCCAACTAGCGGGTCTTCACTCCTTTATATAGAGGTGTGAAAGATACGTTGGAAAGTTGCCAGCACAATAAAGAGTCGTTTGAAGCTTTGATTAAAATCACCAATGATCTTTTGCCTGATATGGTTATTGTTCTATGAAGGATCAATTTCAAATGTATTCCTAGTTTGAAGGAACATTTCTGCAGGCAGAGCTGTTATTCTTGTCTTGTTGCAGAGACACGAACAGAGTAGTGGAGGAAGTGGTTGTACAATTCGTACAATTGTCCGTTGTCAACACTCTTGATAGAACAAGCATCCAATGCTTTAAAATTCTTTCACAAAGACCGTTGTAACACTCTTTCAGTCTAATGCAATGCTGGACGAGATTAAATCCATTACCCAACCTTTGAAGCTTCAAGTCTCTCATCTCCTGATGAACTTCAGCTTCTGCTGATCTTGCTTCTGATGAGATGCTTCTGACGAACTTGTTTCTGATGACGTCATCAATTCAGGAGCACTTATACTTCAGATGCTTCAAGCTTCCTTTTTGTTGATTCCTTTGTTCTCTTTTGTTCTTTCAGAACCTTATAAAGATATCAAATTTTTGTCTATGGTCCTGTACACTTGAACAAATATTAGCATATCCAATTGACGATTTTTAATACCTTGTTATCATCAAAACTCTAAGGGTAACGTATGTTAAACACGTTTTGTTCCAACAAATGATAACATAAAAAAAATATCTATAATAATGCAACGTGTATGGAATATATTGTGTCTTAACTAAGATTATTCCTTTGCTGACATTGTGTTTAGCTCTCACATAATCACTAATGATTAACCATGATCAACATTGGTGAGCTCTTCATTGTATAATGGCTCTTCATCTTCTCCTAATTCAATCTCTTGTAAACTTTCTTCTTTGATTATTTCATATGTTTCTTCTTTGATGATGGTGATGATTGTCCGAGTTAGATAGTCTAAAAATATATGTCCAAAACCTTTATATTTGAAGCATTTGATGCTCTAGATTTGTTTTCTTATGTAAGTTGAGGAGAAGGTTTATTTGAGGCTCCAGATTGATCTATTAATGTTTTGTAGGTATAAGGAGAGTTTTTCGGTGGAGGAAAAAAGTTTTATAAGCAAACTTTTTGGGTGAATGTTTCTTTACTCGCATAGCTAGATGAATAACATCACCTAATAACCTTTATTGTTGGAGCTGACCATGATCAGACATATCAGTGTTTAATCCACCAAGGTAACAAGTTATTGTTTGTTCCTCCCTTATTGTAAATGTCGTAATTCATCATCCACTTTTCAAATTCTCTAGTATATTCTTCTATAGACAGGTTCTTCTGACAAAGATTTTGAAGTTGAATATAATCATCTTGATAATAATAAGACAATAACTTTCTAGTTAGTTCTCCCAACCAAATGGTAGCATGCTTCTATAATTTTATAGCAATGATTTTCACATATTCCACTTCTGCTATCTCATTGTATTCAAATACCCTTTCTATAGTTCAACCAATCATCAAACGATCAACATGTTGGAGTTTTCCTTCGAATCAAGAATATCCACCTTGATATTGTCATTTCGAATTTATTGTATTTGTGGACGGTGAATAATAACGATGATGAACCACTATCAGATTCATTATTGTCTGATTGGTTTTGTTCGGATTCCAATAAATCTAGTTGACCATTAATTGTTTCTAGTAGCTAGTGGATTTCACTCCTCAATTCTTCCATTTTAGTTACATGTAATTTTTGTCATCTTGCATGTATTTTCTTAAAATAGGAATAAGTATGGTATAGCTAGAATAGTTAATGTAGATCGTAAATAAAACATCGGATAAATTCCCAAGAAAGAGAGTTGAGTCATTAATGGACACACGTAAATGCCAAATCTTTTATTGTCATAGGACATTATTATATTTATAGGGCATCACTCGCGTCATTCCACAATTTGTTGTTCCTTTGTTGCACATAATCCTAAATACATATTGTAACTAATTCCTATAATTATATTGCCATGATTTCCAAATAAATGCAAAGATATTGACATATTTACATATTCCAACACACCCTATTATAGTCAAATGGGACGTTGATGAATGTTGAAATTATCCTAAAAAATCATCAAAGAGTTGTTTGGAGAAGTCCTTTAGTGAAGATGTTATCAATATTCTAATGTGAAGGAACATGTAAGACCCATACTTTTCCACGAGCATTTTTCTTGTATAAAATGTTTATCCATCTTGATGTTCTTAGTGCGTTGATGTTGAATCAAATTGCCGGAAAGATACACCTCACTTACGTTATCACAAGACTAATGTAGCCTTCTTGACATGACAATAAAACATCAAACAAATTTTTTAAGCCAACATGGTCTGGAAAATATATTTGCGACTCCACGATAGTCAACTTGGTCATTGGATCGAGACAAGGTAGGTTGTCTTTTAGAAGACTAAGATAGCAAGTTATTCTCAAGATATATACAATATCCAGACATATCTATCTCAATTGCATTGGTATATGTAGTGAGTTTGTCAATAGAGGAGGGATAAAGATGTAAATCGAAAGTATGAGTACCATTGATGTATCATATGATTTGCTTCAAATGGTCCTATGTTGTGTCTTCGGATCATGCATAAAAAGACACACTTGTTGAACGACCTAGGAGATACTTGGTCTTGTAAATGTCAAGTATTGTAAGACTCTGACAATAGTGCAGTATTCTATTGGGTCATGATATGGATTAATTGAAGTACCACTAAGTTTAGCTTTTGTGTCAACCGATGTAGAATATGGTTTGCAGGAAGGCATATGTTTCCCCTCATTGATTTCTTTGAAATACTTCTTTTTGTAGACCTTATGAATGTCGTGCAATAGATATACCCAGAAAATAATTCAAGGGACTCAAATTCTTCATAGCAAATTTGAAGTACAGTTTAGGCATGATGGGTTGGTGGGGAGTATCAGAAGACGAAACAAGAATAATTTCATCCACATGGAGAAGATTGTAAGATGTATAATTTGCGGTGATAAATTAATAATGATTTCAGCCACTATGAGTGAAACCTAATGTATAGACAAAATAAATGAAACATTGGTACTAAGCACGAGTACTTGTTTGAGTATATAGAGTAACTTCTTTAGAAAGCATATGTAGTCAAAGTATTTGGATTGCAAAAACTAGGATGTTGGTGCATGCACACAGTTTCATCAAGATTCCCATGCAAAGAAGCGTTTTTGACATCTAGTCGATGAAAACACTATGATTTAGATAGTAGCTAGTTTGACTATCGGACTAATAGTTTCACCATAATCTATACCAGTTTTTTGACCGGCACCACCACCTACTACTCGAGCTTTATAACGCTCAAAAAGATCAATCAAATTTCTTCTTATGCCTAAGAATCCACAAACTTTAAATAATGTTAGCATGAGACAGAAGGAGCACCAAGTCTTGTGCCTTATTTTCAATGAGCATCATATTTGTCTTGAAGGATCATTTTCCAACTATGATCATTTAATGCATTAAGGTGTGATGTCAAAATGAAGGTGGTAGGGAGGCATGAGCAAGAAGATCAGTTCAGATAATGTTGTTTATGGTGCAAAATTTTCTTTCACCTTTTCTATTTTGAGATGTATGATGAGGAAAAGAAAATCTAATGGTCATTGCATTAAGTTCACAAAACTTATGAAAAGGTGCATTGTCGCACTCTTTTTCATTGTCACGTTAAAAATATTTAATTTCGCTTTTAAATTGTGTTTTAACGTGAGTACATAATTGGAGAAAATGGAATGCACTTGAGGTTTATTTGCAAGGGGAAAAGACCATAAAAAATTTGTACCAAGAAATAAGAGATAATAAAGAAGTCTACTTGAACTAAGAATAAGTAAGGTCCAAAGATCACTATGCACAATATCAAAAAGACAATAAAGTAGAAAATAAAGATTTATAAAACGACAATATTATTTGTTTCCCAAGTTGGCAAGAATGATAGAAGGAATTGTTCTGAAACTTATTACAGATAATAAAATCGTTTCAATGAAGAGAATATAAAATATGAGTTCCAAGTTATCCTAAACGATTTTATCATAATCCATTGGATAAAACGGTAAATGTGGATGGTGATGGGGCTGTAGTTTAACTGAATCATAACCGATATCTATAATTATTTATTTTAGAGGCGATTTCTATAATTATATTGTCATTCTTTTTTATGATGTTAAACTAGAAACCTTAAGAGAAATACATTCTAAGGTTTCTATAATTAATAATTATTATATTGCCAAGATTCTTTTGATTATTGCATACCAAAGATTTCTTTTTTTCTCATGTGGGGTTGGTTCATGATTTGTAAACGGAACTAATAATCCTACGTTTAAATGGACCTACAATACGTCAATACTATATATCCAGCTCTATTTTTTTGGATAAATATCCAACTCAAAATTATTATTTTTTTGAAGAAATTATCCAACTCAAAATTTGACTCATTAAATTATACATATTTTTGATTTCGTGAGCTCAATTAACACGTCTCTAAGATTTAGATGCAATGATGTGAGAGGTTTGATAATAATTTCAATAAATAAAGGTGGTTGTTTACATCTTCTCTAACTCAAAACTAATAAAAGAAAAGATATAGTCCTCTTCTTTTGTATCAAATCTGTTGAAGTTTCCATAAATTTATGCTCTCAAGCAACATTGTCTTCGTATTGGTTCGAGTGAAATTAGACTCAAATTTTTTAAATAAAAGCTATGCTTCTTGGATTCAATTAGGAGGAGAGATTGATTTCATCCAATAAAAGAGTGAGTACTAAATAAAATGTTAAAAAGTGAATGTTGTTAGCATTCCTCGAAAGTTATTGCAAAACCCTTAAAAAAAAAAGACTTATTGCAAAATGATGAAGCCACAAACAAAAATACAACCCCAAAAATAAAAGGAAAATAAAGCAAAACAAGGACATATATGGAATTGACAACTTTAATATGAAACAACAAACATAAAGGATTGAATGAACCATTTGATCCAATCCAAATTCACAATTCCTTGACATTAAAATGAAAAATGAAAATTACAAAATGATTCACCATAAACATTCACATTTTCACATGCATCAAACTAAGCAAAGCAAATTCAATTACAGATATATAAAAGAATAAGAGATTTGTATGTAACAATTTTTTAGTATATGCAAACTATTACACATATACAACATATTTATGATCTTGATCAACAAACTTTCAAGCCTTTGGTGGTTCTACGTGTTCAACTGCAGCTGGTTCAACCGGCTTTTCCTCCTGTTTCTCTGCAGGAGGAGGAGCTGGCTCAGCTACGGCCTTTTCTTCAACCTTTTCTGCAACAGATTCAATTTTCTCACTTGTTTCTTCCTTTTTTTCTTCTTCAACAACAATTTCCCTCTCTTTAACACCACTTGTTGCATCTTCTGTTTTTGTTTCTGTAGTAGCAGGTGCTTCTTCAACTTTCTCTTCTGTAACTATAAAAGTTGATACCTTCTCAAAAACAAAGAAAACTGGACCTGAAACTAAGGCTGGTCCAAACTTGGATGATGCTTCAGATACTGCTTTTGATCCAGGAAAATCTGAAATATATATACTCACTTGTATCAATATATTTTTCTTCAAAAATAAACAAAAAATCCAAGTTGTAATTATTTTTAAAACAAATAAAATTGACGAAAAACTATAAATACTTTACCGATTTTAACAAGTTCTTCTATGAATTTGTGAACTTCTGTTGAGTTCTTCTTTAGACCTGCTTCATTACGTTCTTTGACCAAAGTCTGTAAAGGTGATATTGAAAATTTTCCATCAATATTAGTGTCTTTTTCTCCTTATTTTTTATTTGACACATACAGATATACAAACATACTCCTTCCGTAACAAAATATAAATAAAAATCTCATGTACGTGGCCCAGATTTTAACGATACATGTATCTGGTCTAAATGAATCTGATTTAAACTTGGACCAGATACATAAACTTTTTGCTTATATATTTTGTTACGGAGGGAATACATACACAAATATAGATCATGTATATAGATATGTATACTTAATTATATAAGTATATTCTTACCTTGATTTCAGTTGAAGATGCTTCATATACTGCAAGTACTTTTGTTTGAAGTTCAGTTTTCTTTTCCTCAAACTCTTTATTGATTCCCTCCTAAACAAAATACCAAACCACATCAAATATATGAACTAGTTTTTCATTTTCAACGTATATAAAAAAAATATAAAAAAAAAAACTCAATTTGTACATGAAAATTAAAAATTTAAGAAAACAAACCTTTGACTCATCAAAGGTCTTGGAAACCTCAGCAGCAGCTGTTTTCTTAGTACTATTCTTCTCAAAAACCTTCTTGATCTTGGGAAGAACCTTTGTTGTCCAGTAACCCATCTTTTGCTTCCAAATGTTTTTCTCTGTGGTCCTTAACCTTAAGTTCTTATAACTATCAAAGTCGAACTCAACTCAAGCCACTTGTCTCTCCAAAATAAGCACCACAGACATACATATGCATATAAATAAAAAGTTTTTATAACATTGTAGGCACCATTCCAGCACACACACCATGCATAATTCCAAATGTACAACCAAATAAGCCTCTAAATTCCAACCAAATTACATGCATGACCTTTCATGACAGCCAATCAGCCTGCTGTGTTTGTGAAATTACTTCACTGCCCTCTCTTGTCCACCATGCAACTACTATGACATGTCAAATATAAGACTTGGGTTCCAAGATATGCAATCTTAGTCGTTTGATTAAATCTTAACATCATAGATTTGACCTAAATTTCTAAAGGTCAAGATTATTTTTGTTTGCGCAAACATCCAATCTGAATCGTCTAATTTTAATTGGACTACTCATATACGGACTTCACAGAGAATCGAAAAATATATGATCCAAATCGAACGACTAAGACTAACAACAATTTAAATGCATGACCGTGACAAATAAATTTCCTCAAAGACACTAAGGACAAGACCATTTAAGAGGATCTGAGTTTGAATTTGACATAAACAATATTTGATCAAACTTTATTTATGTCATGGTGAAACTTCATATTATTATAACCTGTTTTCTTAAAGAATTGGAGGATCAAAAGACATAAAATTCAAGGACAAAATTGCAAATTCGCACAACTTTATTTTAATAGGGTTAGGTGTGTTGGTGGTAATTATGTGGGGATCTATAAGGATATAAAAGGAACAAAACTTTTGTGGGGGGAAATGACAGTTGGCAATGGGCTTATTCCATAGGTGGCAAATATCATACGTGGGTCCTTTACATTTTGTATTTTTATGTTATAAGTAATGTATATTATTTCAATTTTTATTGAATTCAATTCAATGCCTTTCTTTGATGTTGATCTGTAACTCATAAGTTGGATATATCAATTATACATGTTTTTGTGGGTTGTTCAGGACAAAAATACGTTTATGTTCACTCTGGCTTCTCAATTGAAACTTGGCACATGGCTTAGCTGGTTATGTCATCAATCCCTCGAAGACTTTGATTACATTTTCAAACTGTTCCAACGTGTCATTTTGAAATATTTTCTTATTAGGAATGTTTTTTTTTTTTTTTCACAAACTCACTAGAATTCGTTAGATATCTCATATATCTCAACAATTAGAAAATCATTTTCTAACATGATTGAATCAAATCAATCAATCATTCATGGTCAAATGTTCTAAAATCAATTTAGAAATATATTTGTGTTAGAATGTGTCGTTAGCATTTCTCATTTAGCAACATACATTTTAAAACACATTTTTCAACACACTCTCTTTGATTGGTTAGAATTCACATGGGACCCACCAAATCATGTGAGTCCCATATAATTTTGGTGGGTCCTATGTGAATTCTAACAAATCAAAAAAAGTGTGTTGAAAAGTATGTGTTAGAATGTGTGTTGCTAGCATTTCTCATTTTAATATTATATAATTTGTTAAGTAAATGTTTAATACAAAAATTAAAACTATAAGATGAAGATAAATTATTTGTTTGAGACAAGTGGAAGCATAAAGAAAACAACAAGATAAGAAAATATTTAATCTGTCTTTAACTAGTAAGAATTAGCACATTTTATAGAGACCGGAGCTTAATAGTAAAAATTAGCTTTTGTGAAGACGTGTTAGACCATGTCCTCACTTTTACAACTTGATGATTTTGATTACTAATGATAAGGATTAAAAAATTTCTTGGAAAAATGACATGCTATGATTGCTATAACAGTTCTAAGATATTGCTTAAAAAAAAGCTCTAAGATTTTAGTAAATGTGATCTAGTTTAGTAAAGCAAAATGTAAATATAGCTTGGTTTAGTAGTAAGACTTAAAACTCATAAATAACCTTACGGTCCGTTTGGTGTGCAGGATATGATAGAGACATGATAGGATTAGAAGCTGGATAAGGATATGATATGATAGTAATAGGATAGACACTTATCCTTTCATGTGTTTGGTGCACACATGATAAAAATGGGGATATTCTTATTTTATCATATCATGTGTTTGATGAACACTTGTTCTTGAAATGATAAAGAAATCAACAACTTGTAACATATTCATCTCGACCGTTCGTCCCCTTCATCATTCCATTAGACTATTAACAACACCATTGTTTGATCTGAAAATCTTCCAATTTGATTTTATCATAACAGGTTAGGTCACATATATACAAAGTACAATTTATTCATATATAGAAACCAAATTGAGAGGTGATGGAGAATTATTAGAATTGGGAAACCAAATCGAGAGGTGATGGAGAATTATTAGAATTGGAATTGGAATTGATTGAAATCGTTGGAATTGATTGCAATCGTTGGAATTGGAATTGATAATCATTCCTACGTTGAAGCACTTGGATTGGAATTTGGAATTGGGAAGAAAATTGGGGAAAAAATGAAAAAAGAACAAAACTGAAAAAAGTTGAAGTAATGGGAGTCGAAGGAGATACAGAGGATACACGTTTGATAGCTTTATGCTATCAGTTTGCTAACCCACCAAAATCTAAGGATAAAAATCCTAAAGGGTGAGTAGGATAGGATTAGAAATAGGTTTAAATTATCTTTTCCTATTGGTGCACCAAACAGCGGATTGAATCAAGATATGATAATTTTATCCTATCCTGTCTTCTTATCATGTGCACCAAACGAACCCTTAAAGTTTAGGGTTAACAGCTTTGTGTATATAGATATTTTCTCGTACTTGCTGCAGTTGAGGATCATTTGCTCAAAACTAGTCACCTCGTATTTCAACAACTATCTATTTTTGACTCAAATCAAAACGGTTAAAAGTGAACTATGAACTATGTAATTTTGATTGGACGATTCACAAGCCGCAAATGCACATCAAAGCATGGTAGTGTTTCACATAGAAGCCAAAATATTTGGCCTTGACCACGTTTAGAATTTACTGTTGAATGGGCTCTTTTGACAATTACTCTTGAATAATTAAATTAGCTAATCATCTCTGAAAAAATTGTTCAAAACGGAAAATAATTCTATTCAAAGTATAAAGCACACATGATTCAACTCTTAAATGAGTATCACTTTTATTGTAAGAAAATATAGAGGACCATTTTAAATACAGTTTACTATATTTTGAACATTGTCAAACTTCAGCAGTAAAGTGATGATGATGAGAACCAAAAATGCAATGGATGAAATATACAAGTCACAATGTGAACCATTAAGTCACTGGAATATTGTGACTGCAAAATGAGTCATTTCCAATTTCTTTTGTCATTACTAGGCTGTCTGTCTATGAATGACATACTCCCTTCCATTTCAAATTTCAAATATATATGCAAAAAAAAAAAGTAACTCACCATTATTAAAAAATAGTAAGTAATTTCATTTGATTTTGGGTAACTAAAAGAATAATTGTAACATCTAAAATATCTTTCTTAGAAACTTGTTTAATAAGAATATAAGAGGGAGTAATTATTAAATAGAATAAAGTTAATTGAAAGATATTTTTTGTTGCTTATATTCGAAATTACAGGGAGTAATTAGGAGCAACAGCCAAAACTCGATCATTTATGGACACCGATGCGGAGTGCTCTCCACCCGCAGTGTCTGCTTCTGCTTGCCTACCATCATCTACCACTATCAAATGTCCCTCTCTTTGAACTAAGATCTACAGGAAATGATTGATATAGTTAACATGATTGCCAATAATATTGTAAATCCTTTTAAGGATGTAAAAATAAGTAAGTATATACCTCTATAATTGCTTTAATTTCGCTAACTTCTTGCGCTGCATCCTCCGTAGACCTGTATTTATTTTTCTCATTTTGCTGTTCTAGATACCATTTAATTAAATATCGTTGCTTCATCCCAGACAAACCAGTTCCTGCCACACAATGTCACCAAAAATTCACCTTTCAATATGTGATCACATTGAACACTTGGTAGTACTAGTATCCCTGACAAAATATTCATATAAATAAAGCTTATGTACATCAGAGACAGTGGCACTCAAGCTTCAGAACCTGAATAGTATAGACTTTAATATTTTACAATGTACAATAATTAAACTATGAAGTATAATATAACAAATGATCATATATATTACCTTCTTGCACCTCAGTCTCTTCGTTCTGTCTTAGGCGCTCCACGTTCTCTTCATGCTGTCTAAGGCGCACCACAAGAGCCCTAGTAATCCTCTGAAATTTTTCATAGCTTATAGTAATTTTCTTCCCTTGGGGGTAAGATCCATCATCTGTTGGATTTTCTGCAAGGTAATTAAACCAATAAACAATCAAAGTTTGTCAAATATATGATTTTAAAGTAGAGTTTCCCACTTTAACATCAGCATCTCCATTATTATCATTCTGATCGCCATTACCTGTGGCGTCCTCCGTGTTTGGTTCTTGAAACTCAGACAGATCAATCTCACTAGACTCCACTCTGCAGGACAAAAAGCAAGATGTGCAGATCCCAAATTAAAATTGAAAAAGGTCAGAAAGAGTATGTCTTACCTTATTATGGATGTTTTAAGCATTTGTTCTGCTAAATGAACATGATGAAGTTGTACCTGTTACAGAATCTTCTTTAGACAAGCGAAGGAAAATATATAACTAATGCACGCTGACCAGCCTCCGAAAACTTTAAACACCTGATTTTCCAAATATATCCGTGCAGTGGCCTCCGACAGCCTGATTAATGCCTCCAACTGCCTAACGGTCATACGATATGTATCACTCCTACGGAGAGCAACATAAGAGTTTGCTAGTCGATTTCTGGCAGCTGATGTGAGCTGCATGAATCAAGCTAAGTAAGAGATAAGCACGAAGGCAAAATAATCCAAAACAAAAGACAAAAAAATCAAACCGTGGGGTTGAGAGTTTTTGCATAGGCAACATAACGCTTTAGTTCTGCTGTGATGAATGCAGGATCAAGAGCATCATCACGATTTTGATGAATTTTCACGATGTGTTGAGCTATGTTGGCATCTATTGTTTCATCCGGGTCATCAACCATAACGTATACAAGATCAAACCTAGAAAGTATAGCTGGTGGAAGAGCCACATTGTACTGAAATAGGGAAAGGGCCAAAACTAAATTAGGCCAAGTTTTATTCGATAGCAAAGCGATCAATAGCCAGAATGCCAGATTACCAAAACATATTACCTTCAGTGATTTTGACTTATCATATCTCCCCCCAGAAGGATTGGCAGCGGCAAGAATGGAAGTACGGGCATTAAGCGTTGCTTGTATTCCTGCTTTTGTGATACTTATAGTCTGCTGCTCCATGGCTTCATGAATTGCAACCTTCAGTCCAATCAAATATGAGATACTTACCTGATCTTTGGTGTCCATCTTATCAAATTCATCGATGCAGCAAATGCCATTGTCAGCAAGCATCAAAGCTCCAGCCTGAAAACAAGGTCTTAAATAAGAAAACACCACACTGGTGAATATTTAGGTAGTTAGATAATAAAAGAAGTTCTTATATAACACCTGAACATGTTAAAACCCACTCCTTTTGAATTCCTTTTTGCCCTATTCAGGCAATATCTCTAAGTCATGTATCATAAATAATTTTTATGCTACTCTCTATACTGGTTGCTAGATGTAAAATCATAATTAGAACGTGCGAACATTTTGGCATGATTATTATAGTTCAAAAATACAAGATAGGCAGACAAATTTATGATATGAAGCCTACTACATTGAAGAGAAGCCAGAGGATTCTAATACCAGCTTTAACTTAATTCTTCTCAGGTGTGTATATAACATTTCTTTTTTTTTTATTCACTTTTTTCCATTGAGTAATTTCGACCTAAAAAGTTCTAATCCTGTTTCTGGTTCCTTAGCAACAGTTGCAGTCAAGCCAGCAGCAGATGATGATTTCCCAGATGTATACACAGATCTTGGAACGATGCTTGAAGTATACCTGAAACGGTAACAAGCATAAATAAGCTATTCAAATTGGATAGACTAACCAATATAAAGTAACCTAACAAAAAGAAAAAGGGAAGTACTTGAGAAATTGAGATTTTGCACAGCTGGGATCTCCTACAATACAGACATTGATGTCCCCTGAGGTTGATGCCTTCATGAGTAAGTTTGTGGACACTGCCCACACGCATAAGAAGGATTGCCCGCTTTATTTCTCGATGACAAAAAATCGTTGGTGCAACACTGTCAACAAGTTTATGAAAGAAATCAGGAGTGTTCCTCATTCGTTCAACTTCATCCAGTTCCTGTGCCTATCAAATCAAACATCCAAATGTAGGGTTAATTATTTTCTCAGGTTAAGGTATGCCGCAAATGTTGAACAAGAAAAGCAAATGAACATTAAATATCTATCAGTATTACATATAAAACATAGATTTGATAAATATTGGGGAAAAGTAGGCCGAATAGTGAGCAACCTAAAATCTGTAACTTGATGCTCATCAATATGAACATTCAACAAAGTTCATGGTTATAATAAAGGCAACACCAGTCAGTTATTAGTCACAAAAGCTGAAAATGCGAAATCAAAATCAAGTGGTCACATAATAATGCATAAAGATGGAGAGCATCATGAACTAACAGTAAATAGATTATCATCTTCATCTGAATCCTTGTTTCTATTCCTGATATCTGTTTCTCTTCTACCATCACAAATCTGAAACAAACCGTTCAAAAAACACATATCTCGCAAAATTATTATCGCATGATGTGAGCATACCAATAACAAACCACAAATAACTAACCTGAACAGAGTTTGCAATAAAAGCTAGGTGATAGGAGAGATCTCTGACCTCCAGAGCCTTAAGGCCCCTCACACCTTCATTACCAGATGTGGAACCCTTGCGTTGAGAAGCTTCCCGGCGGTATTCTGCCCTCTCTCCAGGGCACGCCAATGCCAATATATCAGGTATAACAACTACAGTACCCGTAAAAATCACCCTACAAGAAGACAGATTGTGGTTGATTATTTATAAATGAACACTTGAATTTTACTATGATTTGATCAGTTCAAGCAGACTAGGGACAAGGGAAATCTCACGTGTCACCAGCCCTGGCATGTTCGACAATCTCATGACGAAGAATAACATCCAATGATCTTGGCAAACAGCCTGCAGGTATCTCTTTGGAGGTCTCCTGCATTCTGACCTTTTGCCAGTCAGTAAATTTGCTCTCTTCGCGCAACAGTCCCCAATTTGTTCGATTGGTACAGGTTGCATTTGGACAGGTATTTGGCTGCAGTGGCATAATATCACAACCACAATAATAAAATCAAAATATATACCAAATGATAAATAATATAGTATTAATAAATAGATATAACAAGAACTAAAATAATATTAATGGTCTGTTAATATATCACCTCAGTATACTTAAACTGTTGTTCAACATTCTTTATTATCGCACCACATTCTAGGCATTTGAAAGTTCCTTGGAGAAGCTCGGGTCAAACCTCACTTGTCCTTGTTACAACTCCTGTCACAGATACAAGCCTTCCAATCTCTGATGTAGTCAATTCCCTTAACCTGCAATAAGTTCCAAGGTGAACAACACACCCATAGCATCAACACTTCAAATTGAAGGCATATCTGGTGTCTTGTCTGATACGACACCTACACGTGGTTACGTTCAATTCAATCATTTCATTTTATGAAATTATTACCGATGTCAATGTGGCAATGTCGTCGGTGCTTCATAGCCCAACACACACACACACACACAAAAACATATCCACACATAAATTGAGGACCCACTCATAGAGGCACAATTAGTGAAACTAATTGATACCTAATTGAAGCTCCAAAACAGGTCTCCATCTTTAATTATAATTAAATTAAATTAAACTAAAATTGATAATTAATTGAGAACAAAAACTGAAATGGAAACACAAATACCGTTTCACCATTGGGATGTTGTAGAAGGCAATGTTAATGTCCTTGTTAGGGCTATCCTCAGATAATTTGTTGGTTTCCTTCAAATCCATGACAAACCTCTTACAAGCATTTTGCAAATAAGGCTCAAACCTATATATAATCACCACACAGAAAACAGTTATCAGTTTCAGTTACCTCCCAAAATAGCAAGCCACTTTAGGTTTTCAAGATTTTCCTCTAAAACAAAAATTGAAAAGTTAACCTCAAATATTCATCTGAGATTGCTTTCTGTAAAACATCATTGTGTTTCATGACATGTTTGAAATCGATGAACATGGTATTTGACTCGTTGCTTGTCATCACTTCTACCTCTTCTTTATAATATAGCTCATTCTGTTGCCTGAACCTGAAGCTGGTGATTCAACTCAAACAAATACAGTTATTCAGATTTTTATTTTTATTTATCCAACATATGACATAACAAAAAATAAAATAGTTTTTTTTTTGTTCTTAAGAGTCTTGCGGCAAAAGCCGCATGCAGAATGGCAAGTTTGAACTTGCGCTCCTACATATCAGATGTCTCTGCAACTTTTTACCGTTTGAACATCTAGTATTTTTTCATAATCAGTCTATTTTATTCAATTCCACTTCATTCCCATCATTATAAAAAATCTTTTAAACAAAGTTTATGAAGAAGAAGGAGATAACCTTTTGAGAAAATCTAAGAATTTGTTCTCAACAAGCGTAACAGCTTCCTTATCCACCAAGTAACCGCCGTATGCTTCCATATTTGCTTGATTTTTCTTCTGATTCCGAAAACCCTAACCTAGCTTCACTTCAATATTAGTAGTTTTGGGATTTGGCGGGAAAACCAACGATTTTGTGGGCCTTTGACCAGACCTCACCCTCACCTCACGTTTAATTCAATAAAAAAAAAAATCTATCTATTATTTTCTATATGTTTAGTCAAAATAATAATAATTTTGAGGGGCCAAATTTTTTTTATCGCTGTATATAAAGAGAATATAGTTTTTGAATAGTTTTTCCACTTCCAATTATAACTTTATACAAATTAGTGTAATAAAAAGAGCGCACGAACGAGCACAGAGTACCTGTCTTAAAAGCTACTATATATAAAAGGGATGCAAGACTTGGGGCAGACTTCTTATCTTTCAATTAAATTGTTCTAGATGCAATTTTATCTTTTGTATAATATTATTTAATTCTTTAATTAATTGTTTTGTCAAATTCCTTTATAATATGAACAATTTCACTGCAATAGGAGCAATTGAAGTCAAATCTTTATTTATTTATTTGTGTTAACCTCTAGTTGCCAGGGAAGAAGGTCTTGATAGTCTAGAGTTCGAACGTAGGGTAAGTATAGATTGATCAAGAATTGTTTCATCCAGAAATCAAACTTAATTTATTTGGAGGTTGGAATATTCCACGATAGAAAAAGAGGAAAGTCAAATACGCTAGTACCCTTCTTGACGCTAGTCTGGACATGTCTCGTTTCTTGAGGTCAAGACCATATAAGACCCTTTCATTAATAGAAAAAGAGGGTGCCTCTCTCTATAAACTTTTATGAAGAGAGCTATCTTTCCATTGTGGAATTTAGGTTTTTCCCAATACATCTCCTCACACTCAGCACTATTACGTTTAGTATGTGGATACATAGGTGGCTCGAATCAATAAGCTTTGATACCATGTTTAAATTTGGATCTATCACCAACCTCCCATAAACCACCAGTTTTGTAAGGTGAGGAGTGCTTCTCTTTATAAAATATTAGTAAGAGTCATATCCCTCCTATGTGAGACATGAGTTTTTCCAATACGCACCCTCATGCCCAACACTTTTGGGTTTAGTGTGTGAATAGGTAGGTGTCCCGAATCGATAGACTTTAATATCATGTTATAGGTGTATAATGGTTGTGTGTCTAGTGTGGCCATCCAATTTTAGCGGTTGCCCAAGTCCAATTAATTAATAGAGGACTACTCCAAATTAGGGTTAAAAGTTAGAATATAGGTACTTCATTTCCATCAAATAGAGAAATGATATTTGAACAACTATTTTTTTACAACTTTCTCTCACACTTAGTCTTAGAGAGCACCTGAGTTTTGTCAAGAAATACATCTCCATCTACATGTTATGATATGACACTATAATGATCTTATACAAAAAAAAAATACAAAGATCGTACTATATTTTCAAGAAATTTTTAGAGCTAATAATTTAAATAAACAACACCTCTGCCTCATAGATCTCATCTGTGGATATTAAACATAAGCATTGTCCGTCCTCCCTTCCAGAAAAATATTACAAAAACCATACAAGGGAATCGGAAGCCAGTTGTTGGTTTGTCATGGTTGCTGTACACTCCTTGGTGGTGTGGCAGATTTTTGAATCCTTGTATCCATGTACGTTATAGCTGTACACTTATTTTGAATGGTTTTATACATCTTAAGGAATCCCATATTAGGACAACGGTCTGCGTAATCAAAAATTGTTGAGATCTCGATTTTGGTTCAAGCATAAACATTTTCCTACTCTCTTTGCGAGTCTTATAAAGATTTTTTCATTTGTCTTTGGTAATAGCTCAATTTCCACACCAGGAGATGGTTGCGCAGCCACTTCAAGTATTGGTTCAATTTCCATTGTAGTCGACTGACCATATATTAGATAGACAGCCGTCTCCTTAATTGTCAATCCATGCCCAAAAGCAACAAAAATCTCAACATTGTCACCAACTCCTAAATTTGATGCTACACCTTGCCAATCTTCATTATTAAACGACATTATTGTGTCTCGCTTGTAGATTTGGATCGTGAATTTTGTGTGATTAATGATCAAGACACTAGTGAGACATTCAGTTCCCATGTTTTCAAGTGTTGATGAATAAACAATACATAAAGCTATTCCCTTCATTCCAGAAACACTATCCTCAGGCACTTGAAAATATACTGAAGGTCCTACACATGTATAGGCCAACCAAGAAGGATAATTGTCACCCGGAAGAAAAGAATCAATAGAATCATTGATTCTCAATTCCTGCATAAATAACACATGCTTAGTTATTTATGTAATTACGCCATTCAATTGGATCTTTTGTGCCATTTATAGTATCATTACAAATTCCCTAATAAGGGAGTCAGTTGAGAGAAAACAACAAAAAGATTGTAACACACCCATCCATAGTAGAAGTTTAGAACATATTTTTTCTTTTATAATAGCTGTGAAACTCTCACTTAAAGAAAATGTGCAAAATTGATATGCCATATACATCTTTCAAGTTTTAATGGCCTAATAATGGTCATCTCCTCACTATTATACTCCTCGCTGTCTGACCATAGCATTTATAACAGTTTGTCTGATATATACTTAAATACATTCATACCTTCACGAAACTTTTACCATAGAAGGCAAAAAAGAAAATGCAAATAGAAATTCTTCCATGTTCTATTAATTCAAAAAATAAATCAGTTACGGCGAGAGGATAGAGAATGAACCTGTGATAATCTTTTACCAAGAGTTTTTATAACTGTCTGGTAACTTCCCATTCCAATCAAAAGTGACCTCAAAGAAAGAGCAGAGATTTGTGATGTATGTGATGTTTCCAGTTCAGTAAAATTTGAATCATATAGATCATCAAGAAATCTTCTTAATTCCCGGGTTAGTTGAATCTTCGAGTGGCATTGTACCCGAAAACTTCTAAGTTCCGAAAGGCTGTTAAGCTTGGGCAACAGACAGCTCAAACCCAGATTATTATTATTCTCTACATCCAAGGAAACATGAGACAACGGCATGCCCCTAAAAGGGAGAATGTGTGGTAAGGAAGTCATTGTAGGAGACATCCAAAACCGAATGAGAGATGGAAAAATATCATGCGATAATCCTTCATAACCACATAGGGATATATATCCAATGCTTTTTAATCTTAGTATTGAATAGGGAACTTCTTTTATAGATGTATTTGTTGCAATCAGTGATGTCAAGGATTCCATTTGCACAATATCTTCTTCCAATTTGTCAATCTTTGAACAGCCGGAAAGGATGAGAGTTTTCAAAGATTTCAATTGATAGATCTCTCTTGGGAGATTTTCAAGACTTGTACAGTCCTTCAAATTTATGAGAAGAACATTCTTGAGATCTCCAATGGACTGATGTATGTTGGATAAACTTTGACAATCCTTCATAATGAGCTTTTCTAGATTTGGTAATTTTGAAAAGTCAGGGGTGCTTCTCAAGTACTTGGAGTGACTGAGATTGAGAATTTTTAGCTTCTCCATCAACTACATGAAGATAATTGTTTAAAAGAAAAATTAGAGAGAAAATTGAAAAGGTGGCAACATACACTGCTATACAAATAGATTTATACCATGGGTTCCTTCCAAACTTGTCTGACATTGCTATATTTTAGCTCAAAAGCAACTAGATTTTCCTGATAAAAGTCATCAGGTATACATTTGAAGGAAAATCGTTGCCAATCAACCCAACACAGGTGGTTGGAAAGATCCCCAAAATCTCCAATGAGGTCAACACGGTCAAGTTGTAAAAGTCTCAGTTTATTCATTTCCTGGAAAGCATTAGTACTGAAGCTAACTCTGCTTGTTCTTTGCAAGTTCAAAATCAATCCTTCGACAGTATTTGTTCCCTGTATGTGAAGACAAAAAGCTAATGAAAGTAAGGACAAATGTTTCTTCCATTTGCTTGCTAGAAAGTGATGATATATATAGAATGCAGAGGTGCAGCTCAAGTACACTTGTAATGAAAATGCAAAGATAAAGAAAGGCAATTTTCAGCCAATAGATACGAAGAGAAAAACGATTCACAAACACAATATTTTGATCTTAATAAGAATACAGAGGATGATCAAAAGTTTTGAATTGTATGTGAAGAAAGTTCTTACAGTATTTTTTGCCAAAACATGAGATACATCCTCGTGGAACAACAATCGACTACGCTTTCCAGGATCTTTTGGTGAACTTTGGCGGACAATTTCTCTTCCCATGTCCCGTATCAAATCATGCATTTGAAGCTTGTTATTCTTTTCAACTTTTAAGAGGCTCCGTTCTATGAGGACAGATATTCCAATATCAGCATAAAGTCCACATCCATTTAATATCTCTGTAACATAGGCTCTATCCTTGCCAATAAAGAAAAAACATATGTCAAGAAATATATCCTTTTTTAAATCATCCTCTAAACCATTGTAGCTTATACTCAGTTTCTGATGCACTTGATCATTGGGAATTCTCTTTAATTTTGACAGTACACTTTCCCATTCTGGTTTTGTCCTCCCATATAAGTAAGATCCAATGACTTCAAGAGCCAATGGCAATCCTCCACAATAAGCAACTACCTTTTTTGAGAGTTGATTAAAATCTTTTGCAGGGCATGCTTCTCGAAATGAATGCCAACTGAAAAGCTCAAGGGAGTCGTCTTTGTTCATTTCCTCGGTTTTACAGAGATGGTCAACTTCAAGTAAATTAAGAAGGTGTACATTTCTGGTTGTAACAATTATTACACTTCCTGTACCAAACCATGCACGATTTCCACACAGGGCTTTTAATTCCTGAAACGAGGTCACATCATCAAGTACAATGAATACCTTTTTCCCTCTAAGTCTTGTCTCCAACTTATTTGCTCCCAACCCAATGCTATCTATCTTCTCCTTTGTTTTCAGGGCATCTGAAAGAATTTTTTTCTGTAAATGAATAACCCCTCTATAATTATCATTTTCACAAGCTTCTCTGATATTTTCAACGAAACTTCTATGCACAAACTTGCGATGAATTCGATTGTAGATGGATTTGGCTGTGGTTGTTTTACCAGATCCACCCATTCCCCAGATCCCTATCATACAAACATTGCTTGATTGTTTTTCAATAAACTCGGCCACTTTTTGCACACGAGGTTCCAACCCAACTGGGAACTCGGAAATAGACAGAAATGAACTGTCTAGTTTTGTGAAAACGTCACCAACAATTTGCTTCACTAGTTCACCTTCATTCCTTAGATAATTATAAAACACAAAACAACACAACACATAGAATGAGAATAAATTACAAAAAAAAAACTATAAGGCTCTATTTGGCCAGATCAAACCACTAGTTTATAGAGGAAAGTTATAGCGCATGAACTTGTATGCTCAAAGTAAGGTCATTCTCTAATGAGTTTATAATGTTTCTTCACTAGATTATAGTGAATTTTGACATGCTACTTTAACTAACGTTTGAACTTATAGCTTACGGTATCAAATGGTGATTTAATGGAGACTAAGTAAAGAGACTTGATTTACTAATAACCAATTTGGTTTTATGTTTGGGAGGTCAACTACGGAAGCGTGATCTACTTACTTCGACATCTGATGGAACGATATTGGATGGATAAAAAAGACTTGCACTTGGTTTTCATTGATTTGGAGAAGACGTATGATAAAGTGGCTAGAGAGATTTTGTGGAAAGCAATAAGAAGAAAAAGGTTAAGATTGTTTATATTGGAGCTATCAATGATATGTATGAGGGAGCTTCAACTAGTGTGAGGACACGGGATGGGGCCACCGACAATTTCCCAAAACAATACGATTGCACCAAGGGTCAACCCTAAGCCCTGTATCTTTTTACTTTAATTTTGGATGTACTGACATCACACATTCAAAAGCTAGCACCAATATGTATGTTTTTTTGCGATGATGTAGTCATGCTTGGAGAGTCGAGGGACGAATTCAATGGGAAGTTGGAGACTTGAAGACAAGCCTTAGAAGCGTCCGGCTTTTGCGTGAATAGAAGCAAGACAGAGTATATGGAATGTAATTTTAGCTAAAGGCGAATTATTTCTATGTAAGTTGGAGATCATATCATAGAACAAGTAACACGGTTTAAATATCTAAGGTCCATAGTACAAATCAACATGTAAATCATCATATCATATTCAAGCTGGGTTGTTGAAATGGAGAAGAGTCTAAGGTGTTTTATGTGAAATTGTAGTATCTCTCAAATTAAGGGTAAATTTTATTGAACAATTGTAAAACCCGTGATGTTATATGGAACAGAGCGTTGAGCGGTTAAGAGTTCAAAAGATAGACGTTGACCTAAAAGTTCATGATATTTGCAGAACCATTTAAAAAAGTTATTAAAAGAATAAATAAATTATTGGGGAAAGCATTGATATACCTGCAATTGTTGACATCCCAACCAGATAAATTTGCAGCTAGGGTAAGTGCATTCCTCCACCCGGACACCACATGTTCCTTCCTTAGCTTAAATTCTGGTAATCCTGAAATTCTCCTTTTTGCAGTTGATCGCAAAGCTTTACCAAAACCACCTTTCTGATTACGAACAACTGATGGGTCAACGTTATAAAATACAGGCAAAATTACCTGACCAAAAGATTTGTGACATTCCACTATTTGTACTAATTCATCAAGACACCAACTAGATTCAGTGTAGCTTTTGGAGAAAACAACGATAGCTATTTGAGAAACTTCTACTGCTTTTAATAGTTGTGGTCCTAGCTCTCTTCCCTTTCTAAGCTTCTCGTTGTCGAGAAAAGTGTTGATTCCGGCGTTTGAAAGAGCTGCGTAGAGATGAGATACGATGTTCTTGCGCGTGTCTTGGCCTCTGAAATTGATGAACACGTCGTGTATCCATCGAGGATTGGATGAGGAAGAAGAAGAAGCCATTGATATGATTTGGTTTCAACGGTTACTGATGGAAATAAACAAAGAATAAGAGAAGCGCCTTTGAAATGGAATAATATAACGTCGGGCTTGATATAAGATAAAAAAAGTGTATATATAATGGCGGGCTTGGCTTCTCCATTATAGTATTGGACTAGTATTTAGACCGTGTATGGTAAGTTAATTATGGCATTGATTAATAAATAAACTAATTTTTTGAAGCATAATAAATAAACTAATTGTAAATGAAAAAATAGTTTTAATTAATAAATAAGGTAATTGTAAATGAATTAATGCTTCCAAAACAATAACAATGAAATTCTGAATTAATTTAGAATTATCATTATCACATCAGATAGATAAATAAAAATAATCAAATGCAACTACTAATATAATTCCGCCTTAAGCAATAATATGCAAATTTGTGGACCATAAATTCGTATCAATTCTCAACATTTGAATCGATAACTCAGTTTAGTGTCCATGACCTTTGCTGATTCCAAACCAAAAATTCATCATAAATATGATGATCAACCTTCCATGAAATTGAATAAATTTGTATGATTAAATAAGATTTTTTTAAATGACATAAGTTATAAAGAGAAATACAATTTACATAACCATATAAAAAAAGTATAAGAAAAATGCATAACATATTGTTAATTTGTGAAACAAATTTAGTTGATAAGTTTTGACTTTTATGTCAACAACAAAATTCAAATTACCTATCTTAAATTTTGAAAGACTTCTTTGTAGGCAACATTATAAGTTTTGTTTGAGACACGTCCTTCGTCATTGCAAATCAGCATCTTCATCCTAGCACGTGAAGTAACGCGTGAAAGAGCGACATATAACTGCCCGTGTGAAAATATGGGTTTTGGAAGATTGTCCTTGACTCTTATTGATAGTCATCGCAAATGAGAATCTTTAGGAATAGAATTTGCTTCATCACCAAGAAGCTACACAAATAAACATTCATAGCAATAGTTAATTTAATAAGTTTTATGAATACTTTTAAAGTAGATATAAAGAATATTTAACTACCTTCATATTTTCATCAGTTTGGGGAGTAATATGACCCATGAAATCGACAACATCATCTTCCTACCATTATGAGGAGCAGCATAACACTCAATATGATACTTTTTCTTAAAGTCATCAATGATTTCATTGTCATCGGACATCTTTTTGACTGCATAGGTATAGAACCTCAGTTCAACATTTTTTTTTATTGATTTCCAGTTTGAAAAGCATATCCTTGTCACGTAAGGTGTCAAACTCAGTTGGATAATCATTTGTGGTCTTTCCCTGTTTTTGATTTGTATAATTAGTATACAATTAAAACCAATGTTTATTGTTTTAATGCTATAACATAAAAAATAAAAAAAAAATACAAAAAATAATATACTTAAGTTCATTACCGATTCCATTAGTTTTTTTGCATTATTTCCAAAGTCTTGTGAAATAACTCTATCAAAGAACACAAAGGTAGTTGGCCCACTATCATCCATAACATGAATGTGCACCATAAACCTAAAAAGAAAAGTGAATATACATGATAGATTCAATAATCTTATAAAGAATCACTAACCAAAAAAAATCAGGGACCAAAAGAAAAAAGTGGTGATGATGAAACTTGTCGTTTATATAATCATATACATAGTAAGTTATTAGGGAAAAAAAATTGGATTTGCTAATTATATATGAAATGAGTAGAAAGAATAACTAAGTTTAGCTAAAAAAATCTGAGTGAAAAATAATAAAAATTCATATGAAAAACATTACCTTTTGGTAGCATCGACTAATGTATCACAATTTTCACAAAAGTATTTTGTACAAATAAAAACTAATATGGAAAACATTACCTTTTGGTAGCATCGATAAATGTATCACAATTTTCACAAAAGTATTTTGTACAATCATGTTCAACCCTCGTGAGACACTTATCACATGAAATGTAGCACCACTTCTTATTGGTGTCTATGTCAATAATTTTAGCCAAGACAACATAGGCACCCACCTGCATAATTATTAAATTTAAAGAATAATAATTATAAAATTGTATAAAGTTTGAAGTAGATCATTAGACAAAAAAAGTGAAGTTTTTCCTGTCATCTGGGTGACCCCTTGGGTCAAACATGCATTGCCAGTTTGAAATCTATCGTAAAATATAAGAAAATCATACTAAAAAAAAACCTTCCAAAAATCATCATTATATAATATATGTGTAATAATGATAGGTTAGTGAATACCTTTTCTAGTATGTGCAACATTGTTTAATGTTGGGATTTATAAGTAACTTGGTTTCATTGAAGGCATTGGCAATCTCATACTCACCTATTAATACAGACACCAAAAGTTATTAAGTGATATATATCATTAACAATATAAAAGAAATTAAAAATAATTACATTTAAAAGATAATCTAATTACCACCGAAAAATTTAAGTCGACATAGATGCATAACAACTACAATAGAAAAAGTATTTATTTGTGCTCAGATAGTTATTCATTTATTCAGCAAAATGACCTCATAAAGTACAAATGATTGTATTGCTTTCAAATTTACAAAATAATTTTTTTATTACACTAAGAAATAATGATTAAAAATTACATCTATATATGTAGTTAAAACAAAGATAGAAAACTCCACTAACTCAAGGTCTTCAAGAGTCAAGTTCAAGAGCGTAGTCATCCTTGATGTCAGTCATTCTAACCACATGGCCAATGACATCTACAAACAAACATGGTTGTAGAATCATAAAAAAGAAATTATAAAAATAAAGGAATGTGGTTAATATTTAATTTGTAAGTTTAGTATAAAGTACTAACCCATTAAAACACCGTTATCAGTACCACTAATAATTTCTTGAAATTTCGCCAAGTTAAATAAATTTGCAGGAATTTTATTAGAAGATGTGCTTCCTATCAAAGTTAGCTTGTATTTATGATTTGTTGGCTTAAAATTTCCTTCTTTATTAAATGAGACCAATAACTTATCTATGGTATATGAAGCACCCTCTTCAATAGAATCTCCATGTTGTTTGAAATCCTTGCTTTTAATAGAAGCTTGTATCTTTGACAACTGAAATATACAAAACATTATGTGAAATTATGTGAATAAAAAGATAATGTGAAATATAAATGTGAAACAAAAACAATGACCATATAATCTTCTTTAACAACACGTCCATATTACAGTCATGAAACACAATAAAAAACTTTTTTATTATCAATTTATAGTAGTTTTAATTTAATAGGCTAATTGTTTTACCAATACATCCATATATGGTTGTTTAATGTTTTTTTTGAACGGCGTATTATATTAAATCAGAGCCAACCAAAAAGAAAGTGCAGTGAACTCAAAATAACAAAGAAGATTATAGTGGAGGAACAGGGACCCCACACACCCAAAAACTACACAACACCTACCAAAACAAATAAATCCCCACCTCTAAATTTAATAGGGTAGTTGTTTAAATTTAATAGACTAATTGTTTAACTAACACGTCCATATATGGTTCTTTTAATTTAATAGGCTAATGTAACAGTGATGAAAAACAGAAGATACAACTTATGAAATACATGAATAAATCAAAGATCTTTAATAAAAAATAGACAGGTATAATAGAACCATATAAAAATAATATATAGGCATGTCTTTTCATCACACATAACATAGACATGTTGTAGTATAAATTAGAGATATTTAACAACAAAATAAATTTATAGGTACAATGGAACCATATACATCTAGAACAAAGTAATTCAATACTGGATGCCTCTTTTGGTTTGTTGAATTCAGGAATTTTCCAAAGATTAACTATACGAACATGTATCTTCTAATCGATTTGTCCAGCAACAATGTCATCAATAGCAGTAATATGAGAAGTCATTATTCAACCTACGTAGAATTGAAAAGAAACAAATCATACAAAGTTAGAAATATTAATAGAGAGATATTTTAATCGTTGATATGAAAACAAAGTTAGAAATAAAAAAAAAAAGAGATTCAAAAGAAGAAAAAAAATGACGTACTTTAATTTGAAGCAAGATGATTTAATGGAATGATGAAGGATGAAAAATAAATGCTATTTGATGTTACTTATATAGAGAGTGGGAGATGATTAGTTAAGCATAAAGTGGCAGAGCTGTAGAGAGTTAGTTACCAAAAACAAAAAATAGGAAAAAAGATTATGCTGAAAATATAAAATGTACCCATACTTTGGTGGCACAAATATAATAACTAAACAAAAAAATAGAAAAAATATAAAACAAACCAAAAATTATGCTGAAAATATAAAACGTATTCATACATTGGTGACACAAATATACCGATTTTTTGTTCAATTATAGTGGTAGTAGGATTTAATATTTTTTATTACTTTTGGTGGCACAAATATAGCAAATTTTTGTTCAATTAGTTGGCTTAGGGTGACAATAGGTTTCTATAATTAGATAAATATTAAATTATTAAATAATAAAATAATAATTATGAAATGTCAAAATTAACCTCAATTTTTGGCTCCAAAAAGTTGTGTAAGTAAACTTAAGAACTTTTATTAATAAGATTGGATGAATTTTGAAGTAGTATGGTATGGGATTGAAAATTAGAGGTGTAATATTCGGTTTGGTTCGATTTTTGGTAAAAAATAATTTCAAATCGATCAAATCTATGTAAATTCGATTTTGTTTAATTTTTAGCGTTTTTCTGCATTTCCATTCAATCTTATAAAATAATTCAAAAAAATTATCAAGAACATTAAACTCACAAAATTATTCAATAAATCTGAAAACCTAAATGCCCCCTCTTTCGCAAGAGTTAAGGTAACTTTCTCACCATTTCTAAGTGAAAGTCCTAATGCAAACTGTCCACCATGTTTCACCAGTGAACATTATGACAAAAAGAAATTTCTTGCATCTGATATAGGGATGGATGAATTTTTTAGAATCTCAAATTGTAAAACTGCAAAAGAAATTAGAAACCACCCATAAGGAAACCGATGAAGTTAATCGTTCTAGACTCAATACTCTCTCCCAAGAATATGAGATGTTTAGAATGTTACTAGAAGAAAGAATCCTTGAAATGCAAAAGAGATTCACCCATACAACCAATATTCCCGTTGCCCTAAGAAAAGCTCTAACCAAAAATGAACTAAACCTGAAGATTCTCATATCAAATATGTCATTGGCGGCACTCTTTGGAAAACTACAAGAGCATGAATTGGAACTTGCCAGATTGGAACAACATGAATAAGGAGAAAAGAAACATAAGAATATTTCCTTGAAGGCAGAGTCCAATACTTTTTTTTTTAAGAAGGTAAACTAACCCCTTCAAATTGGCACCAGAGAGAATCGAACCTGAGACCTTGAGGAGGAGTGCACTCCCAGATCCCAAGCCTATATCACTGAGCCAACCCAAGTGGGTTGGCAGAGTCCAATACTGTTCAACAAGATGATAGTTCGAATGAAGAAGACAACATTACCGTTCTTGTGAAAAAGTTTGAAAAATTTCTTCAACAAGATAAAAAATTTAAATTTGGTAATAAAAGAATATTTCACAAGAAGAATGATGCTTCTACATCAAAATAGAATTTTACATGCTTCGAATGTGGAAAGGAATGTCACATGAAGGCATATTGTCCAACCCATGCAAAGAAGAACAATCATAAAAGAAAGAAAGAATTCAAGCCAAGAATGGTCTACATTGCATGGGAGGACAATGACATAAGTTCGTCTTTAGAATCGGAGAATGGAGAATGTGCAAATTTAACACTTATGGATTAATAAACCTTCGTATGAGGAATTACAAAATGCATTTTGTGAATTACATGAGAAGAATGTATGAATCTTTCTAGAACTTGTGTAAAACAAAATAAATTAATTGTGTCTTTAGAAAGAAAAGCTTTTGATGCACAAGTGAAATTAGAAAAGGTCAAAAATTCTTCATTTAATAAATGTCGAGAACATGAATCTAAAATTGTTGAATTAAACCAAGTGATTAAATTTTTTGAAAAAAGTCACAATATTGTGGAAGATATGTTGTTAAGAAGACTTGTGTTGTGTCATTCATGTTGATGACCCTTTTGCGATACATGTCCTTCAATTCTTGTGTATATTTTGCTGATAGTGACATTTTTTCAGAAATTTTATTTGGTGATGGTGTCATTTTTGTTAAGCAATCCTACTAAGACAAATATGTAATTACATAGACATGAAGTTGATACATAGACATGAAGCTGACCAACATTAAGTTCCTTTACATGTCACTATATTCCGGCCTTAGACCATTCACAATGGAGTTCTCCTGTTTAAGTGTTTAAGTGGGTCACACGTGTACATATCATTCATTTTATAATTTTTTTAACGACTAATACCTCAAATTCGTCCTTGAATTTTAACAAATCGGCCAAATTCGTCCCTGAATTTTGCGAAATAGCTATTTAGTCCCTGAATTTTACAGGCGTCCATCAAAATGGTCCCTCCGTCCAAAAGCTCCGTTAGTGGTGATGACGTGTCCTCTTGTATGTTGTGTTGTCTTGTACACGTGTCAACAAGGCAGCCACATGTACAAGGACTAAATTGATGGAAATGGCAAAAATTTGAAATGTAACTTTTAAGTGTAATTTTTCCTGTGTTTCCAATTATACCCCTCTATTACCATTGTCTTTCATCCTCACATTTTCACTCAAAGTATCAAACAAGTCCCTAACCTTTCACCTTCCCGCCTAAACCGTCACCCTCCTCCCTTCTCCAAAACCATCATCATCACCGGCGATCAACCTTGGAAAAGATACGGTTTTGAAGTCAGATTTCGTGGTTTGTCAAGGTAACGCCATTCAACTTCGTTTTCCATTCACTCTTGTTCTTTTCTCCCTTTTTTGTGTCCGTTTTTTGTGATTATCGTTTTTAGTTTTAGGCATTAATTTTTCAACTTTTAACTTCATATCATGTTTCGTTGATGTTTGTCTGTGAGTGTTGTGTGTTTGATTGCGTTTTTTAGATGTGTAATTTTAGGGTTTTTTGTTAGAAAATTAATAATTTAATTTCTTTATGTTTGACTATGTAATGACTTATGAATATCAAATTTATGACTTATGATGGTATGCAAATGTCTGCCTTTTTATAATCAATGTGTCTGTCTTTTACTTTTTACTTTGTTCAGCAAATGTATGCACCAAGGATCAC